>Ga0207967_1000482_pt1 | contig 12832 bp, 12 predicted proteins | sample LakWasMet20_HOW5_2_FD_183866 | JGI IMG/M metagenome (GOLD analysis project Ga0207967, IMG submission 183866) | Freshwater sediment methanotrophic microbial communities from Lake Washington under simulated oxygen tension - Sediment Metagenome... | ecosystem: Environmental > Aquatic > Freshwater >...
TCGATCCGAATTTTGCTCGAATCGCTGCTGCGCAACTGCGACGGCTTTGCGATCACCGAGGAGCATGTGTTGAACCTGGTGAATTGGCGGCCGGATAGCGACAGGCGCGAGATCCCTTTCAAGCCGGCGCGCGTGATCTTGCAGGATTTTACCGGCGTCCCCGCGCTGGTCGATCTGGCCGCGATGCGCGATGCGATGCGGCGGCTCGGCGGCGACCCGAAAAAAATCAACCCCTTGCTGCCCTGCGATCTGGTGATCGATCATTCGGTGCAGGTCGATTATTACGGCCAGAGCATTTCGCTCGCGTTGAACGAAGCGCTCGATTTCGAACGCAATACCGAACGCTACGAGTTTCTGAAATGGGGCCAGGCCGCTTTCCGGAACCTCCGCGTGGTGCCGCCGACGACCGGCATCGTGCATCAGGTCAATCTCGAATATCTGTCGCAGGTGATCTTCCGGAATCAGGACAATAACCTGTGTTATCCGGACAGCTGCGTCGGCACCGATTCGCATACGCCGATGGTGAACGGTCTCGGGGTTTTGGCCTGGGGCGTCGGCGGCATCGAAGCCGAAGCGGTGCTGCTGGATCAGCCGATTTACATGCTGGTTCCCGATGTAGCCGGCATCAAGCTGACCGGCAGGCTGAGTCCTGGCGTCACCGCGACCGATCTGGTGCTCAGGATCACGGAGTTGTGCCGAAGCGTCGGCATGGTCGGCAAATTCGTCGAATTTTTCGGCCCCGGCCTGTCGTCGATGAGCATTCCGGACCGGGCCACGATCGGCAATATGGCGCCCGAACAAGGCTCGACGGTCAGTTATTTTCCGATCGACGCGCTGACCTTGGATTACATGCGCCTGACCGGTCGCAGCGCCGAGCAGATCGAACTGACCGAACGCTACGCGAAGGCGCAGGGCCTGTTCCGCCGCGATGACATGCCCGATCCGCTCTACAGTCAGGTATTGACGGTCGACCTCGGCGAAATCGAGCCGGCGCTGGCAGGACCCAAGCGGCCCCACGACCGGATTGCGCTGAGTGAGGCCGGCTCCGGCTTTCGCCGCATGTTGACCGAACCGGTCGGCTTCAAGGGTTTCGGGCTTGCCGAGAGCGAACTTAAGCGAACCGCGACCGTCTCGATCGGCGATACGCAGGAGCAAATCGGCCACGGCACGGTCGTTATCGCCGCGATCACCTCCTGTACGAATACCAGCAACCCATCGGTGATGCTCGGCGCCGGCCTGCTCGCGAAGAAAGCGGTCGAGAAGGGGCTTCGGGTCAGGCGCACTGTCAAAACCTCTCTCGCGCCCGGCTCGACGGTCGTGACCGAGTATTTGAAAAAATCGGGCCTCTTGCCTTATCTGGAGCAATTGGGTTTTTATCTGGTCGGCTACGGCTGCACGACCTGCATCGGCAATTCCGGGCCGTTGGACGATGAGATTGCGAAGGCGATCGTCGATAACGATCTGGTGGTCTCGGCGGTCCTGTCCGGCAACCGTAATTTCGAAGGCCGCGTGCATCCTTTGACCAAGAGCAATTTTCTGGCTTCGCCGCCGCTGGTCGTCGCTTATGCCCTGGCCGGTTCGACCGCGATCGACATCACTACCGAGCCGTTGGGTTTCGATCAGGGCGGCACGCCGGTCTATCTGAAGGATGTTTGGCCGACGAACGAGGAAATCAACGCCACGATCGCCGCTTTCGTGACACCCGAGATGTTCAAGGCGCGCTATGCCGAAGTTTTTACCGGTACCGACGAATGGCGGAAGATTGCGCTGACCGCATCCGAGCTTTACCTCTGGAATCCCGATTCAACCTATATCCGCAGGCCGCCATTCTTCGATAATTTCAAGATAGAACGGCAAAAACTCGCTCCGATCACCGATCTTAGAGTCTTGGCGCTGTTCGGCGATTCGGTCACGACCGACCATATTTCGCCGGCCGGACAGATCGCCCCCGATTCGCCGGCCGGATTGTATCTCGCCGGTAAGGGCATCGCGCGGAAAGACTGGAACAGCTACGGTTCGCGGCGCGGCAACGATGAAGTGATGTGCCGCGGTACGTTCGCAAACGTGCGTCTGCGTAACCTCTTGCTACCGGGGTCGGAAGGCAACCTAACGATTTTTCACCCGAGCGGCGAGCCGATGACAATTTATGATGCGGCGATGCGCTATAAAGCGGAAGCCATTCCGCTGTGCATTCTGGCCGGCAAGGATTACGGCGCCGGTTCATCGCGCGACTGGGCCGCGAAAGGGCCTTATCTGCAAGGCGTCAGGGTGGTGATCGCCGAAAGCTACGAACGCATCCACCGCAGCAATCTGGTCGGCATGGGCATCCTGCCCTTGCAGTTTGAGGAAGGGCAATCCGCGGACAGCCTGGGACTCACCGGGACCGAGACGCTGACGGTCGATCTACAGGAAGATCTGCGCCCGAAACAGCCTATCACGGTTACGGCGAAGCGAGCCGACGGCCAAAGCTTAACCTTTCAAACAATCTGCCGGATCGATACGCCGATCGAAGTCGATTATTACCGCGATGGCGGCATCCTCAGCACGGTGCTGAAAAAATTGCTGGTCGGAAATCAGCGCTAAATTGCGCATTTATTCGAGGGCGATCGTCTCCTCGATACAGTGGCTGACGCCGAGTTCGGGCGCTTCCAACGTCATCTTGACCCGAATCGAATTCTTCCCCGCCAGCTGCCCGTTTTCAACCGCTTTCAGCACCGCATGTTCGATTTCGCGCTGCGAGGTTACGCCGACTTTCTTCAGGTATTTTCTGATTTCCATATTCAAGGTGTCTTCGTTCATGGGAGCCTCCCGAGGATCAGTGAATTGATTTACCAGATGGTGCGGCCGACTTTCCTGACCGACGATAGAGTGACCCGAGCAGCGCTAAATAATTCATTAACCTTTGTTGAACTTTTTATATCATGTCGCATCTTATCTTTGCACGCCTACAACGGCGTCGGATCAGCCTGGCTCTCCCCCAGCATTGGGCTGATTTTCTTTAAACCCCAAAATATCGCTCCGGTATTTTGGGGTTTTCTTTTTCTATCCGGCCTTTTATTGGGTTTCTTTGCTATGCTCATAGCAACTTTACCTTACCCTCGTCATGCTCATGCTTTCCTCAGAACACGCCGAACTCGTTGCTTTGGTCGAAAAGATGCCGGCTTTCCCGAAAAGCGTGCAGCGCGTCGTGCAATTGACTTCCAATATCGATGTTTCCGCGAAGGAAATCGTGCAGGTGATCGAATATGATCCGGTGTTGACGGTCAAAATTTTAAAGGTGATCAATTCCGCGTTTTACGGACTCTCGCAGAAGATCAACTCGGTGCAGCGCGCGGTCGTGCATATCGGCTTGAATACGGTCAAAAACCTCGCGATGAGCGTCGCCGCGATGGGCATGCTGAAAAACTCGAACCAGGCCAATTTCAGCGCCACGGCGTTTTTGCTGCATGCGTTGACGACCGCCGCGATCAGCCGCAAACTCGCGGAACGGGCAGGACTCAGTCAGCAGGAATGCAGCGATAGTTTCGTGGCCGGTTTGCTGCATGATTTCGGCAAGGTCGTGTTCGCGGAATTCATGCCCGAGCGTTTCAGGCTGGCATTGGCCAAGAGCCGGGAGGATAATGTTTCGCTGCATCTGACCGAACTCGAATTCATCGGCATCAATCATGCCGAGGCCGGCACGCTGCTGGCCGAGAAATGGGGCCTTTCCGAGTTACTGATCGAAGCGATTCGGCATCATCACGGCCAGCCGGTCAATGCCTTCGGCGAATGCCTGTTCGCGGCGAATCAGATCAGCAAGCACTTGCATTTCGGCGACGCCGGCAATCCGGTCGTCGAGGCGTTTCCGGAAGCGATCGAGGACCGCTTCGGCATGCCGCTGGAAGCACTGATCGAGGATCTCGGCGATCTCAGGTTCATGCTCAAAGAAGCCGAACTCTTTGTTAAACTCTAAAAACAATAACAAAAACAGGCATGAAATTTAAATTTTGGGGAGTCAGGGGCTCAATCCCGACGCCAGGTCCGCAGACCGTCAAATACGGCGGCAATACGACCTGCATCGAAATCCGCACCAACCGGAATGAGCTGATCATTCTGGACGCCGGCACCGGCATTCATGCGCTTGCGCAAACCTTGCTCAGGGACATGCCGATCACCGCGCACATTTTCATCACCCATACGCACTGGGATCATATTCAGGGCCTGCCTTTTTTTCTGCCGATTTTTTTCAAAAACAATCGCATCAACCTATACGGAGGCCAGGATCCGGTCACCGATGAAAACATCAACCGGGCCTTGTCCGCACAGCTTCAATACAGTTATTTTCCGATCCATGAAGCGCAGTTGAAGGCCCGCATCGACTATTTGACGGTCAGGCCCGGCGAAACGGTCAGCGTCGGCAGCGCCCGCATTACCCCGATCATCCTGAATCATCCGGTGTTGAATTTCGGTTACCGGGTCGATTGCGACGGCGCCTCGCTGTTTTTTACCGGCGACTTCGAAAGCCCGATTAATATCTATCAGCCCGAGGATGACGACTACGCTTCATACCGGGGTTTTCTGCTCGAAAAACATCAGGAAATCGTAGAGGCGATGCAGGATGTGGATGCGCTGATCGTGGATTCGTCCTATACCGATGAAGAATATGCGACCCGGCTGGGCTGGGGGCACGGAACCTATCGTTCCGGCATCAAGCTGGCGAGCGAGGCGAACGCGAAGCGCTTGTTTCTAACCCACCATGAACCGACCCGGACCGATGCCGATCTCGATCTGATCTATCGAGACCTTCTGGAGCAACACCCCCGGTTTGCGGACAAATTGTTCATCGCGCGCGAGGGGCTCGAAGTCTGCTTTTAATCCCCGCTGGCCTGCGCAAACAAGTCATCCAGCGCGTGATGCGCCTCGTCCACACCGCTTTTCTTCAGCGAAGAAAACAACTGCACGGACAAAGGGATAGGCGCGCCGCTGAGTTCTTCCTGCACCTGCAACAACGTGTTTTTGGCCGCCCCAAAGCTCAATTTATCGGACTTGGTCAACAGAATGTGCACCGGCAATTCGGCATGTTCGCACCATTGCAGCATTAGCCAGTCGAATTCGGTCAACGGATGCCGCGCATCCATCACCAGCACGATGCCGCACAGCGATTTCCGCAGGTTCATATACTCTTCGATCGCTTTCTGCCACTGCTGTTTGATCGCGAGCGGCGCGCTCGCGAAACCGTAGCCGGGCAGATCGACGAAGCGGTGTTGTTCACTGATCGCGAAAAAATTGAGCATTTGCGTCCGCCCCGGCGTCTTGCTGATCCGCGCCAGCGCATTTTGCCGAGTCAACGTATTCAGCGCGCTCGATTTGCCCGCGTTCGAGCGTCCGGCAAAGGCGATTTCGAGCCCATGATCCGGAGGCGCATGTTTCAGGTTGGGGGCACTGTTAATAAATTTTGCTTGATGATAAACTGGGTTCATCGCTGTCTCGCTTCGCTAAGGCAAATGGGGTAGAATCCCGGGTTAGGATGGAAACAGCCAATTCTGAATGTCATAAAAATAACGAAATATTCCGAAGGGGAGTCTGATGAAAATAAAATTCCTGGCAGTTGCAATAGGTATTGCGATCTACGGCGCCTCCACTATTTTACACGCCGAGGGCAATGCGCGCGCAGGAAAAGACAAAGCCGCTGCTTGCAACAGTTGCCATGGCGACAACGGCAACAGCGTGGCCCCGAACTTTCCGAAGCTGGCCCAGCAGCATGCGTCCTATCTGGTCAAGCAATTACAGGCATTCAAGAGCGGCGTCCGTAATGATCCGATGATGTCGGCGATGGCGCTGCCGTTGTCCGATGAAGACATGGCCGACATCGGCGCTCACTATGCGGCGCAGAAGATTTCGGCGAACTCGATGCCGGTGCTGCCGCCGCCCGATGAGGACGAAGAAGAGCCCGCGGCCGCCACTGCCGGAAAGCCCAAATCGGTGCCCGAACTGATTGCAGAGGGCAGCGATTTATACCGTAACGGCGATCTGCAACGCGAAGTATCCGCCTGCATCGCCTGCCACGGTCCGTTTGGCGAAGGCAACCTGCCGGCCGCGTTCCCGGCCCTGCATTCACAGCACCCCGACTATTTAATCAAGGCATTGACCGATTTCAAAACCGGCGCGCGCGGCAATACCCCGGAAAACATGATGCACATGATCGCCAAAAAGATGACCGACGAGGAGATTCGTGCGGTCTCTTACGCTATCTCGATGATGAAATAGCCAGTCTTTCCGATCAAATATGATGTTAGGCGCGTTCCCCGGCTTCCGGCCTCACTGCCATTAAGTTAATGGATTTCTCCGTTCGCCCTGAGCTCGTCGAAGGGTGAACGGAGAAATCCGAACCGCATAAGTTAAGCCGTTCATGCTTCGACAGACCCAGCACGAACGGCTTAACTTAATGACAGTGGGCTTCCGGCCGGGGAACGCCGCTCCGGGAGCGCCCGCTTCCACCCTTGCCGAATCAAGTGCAGGCCGTCCCGCCTGCCGATATCAATGTCTGAATGAAGCGGAAAGTTCCGCAAACGCAATCAGATCCCAAGCGATAGCGGACTGATTGCCGTCGTCAACGGTTATTTACAACCACATGGGAAATCGAAGTTCATGCGTAAAAATTTTATTCAAATCGGACTCATCATTTTAGTCCTTGCCGTACTGGCGGGAGCTTCCACATTCTTCTATCTGAAAATGCAGAAACAGCCCGTCAGTGAAGCGGCCGCACCGGAACAGACCAGCGCAGCGCCTGCGACTCCTGCAACACCACCGGCCGCCGAAACCGCAGCCCCGGCAACGCCGGCTGCAAGCCAGCCGCAGCCTGCGGCCGAAGCTGCCGCGCCGGCGCCAGCCGAGCAAGCCGCCGCTCCAGCCGAAAGCCCGGCGGCAGCAGAAGAACTGACAGGCTTTGAAACCCTGGCGACTCCGCAACCGACGCAGAACCCCGACAAGGTCGAGGTGATCGAGTTTTTCTGGTACGGCTGCCCGCATTGCTACGATTTTGAGCCGGTCCTCGCAAGCTGGGTCAAAAAGCTGCCGGCCAATGTCGATTTCATCCGCCAGCCGGCCGCGTTCAGCGATCTCTGGGCGAAACACGCGAAAGCGTTCTATGTCGCCCAAGCCTTGGGTGTGCTCGACAAGGTCCATGCCGACTTCTTCGACGCCTTGCAGAACAAGCATCAAAAACTGGAGAACGAGGAGCAATTGGGCGCCTTCTTTACCGCCCATGGCGTCAAGGAAGCGGACTTCCATGAAGCCTATAACTCATTCCTGGTCGACACCAAAGTCCGCCAGGCCGCCGTCACCCCCGCGCGCTACGGCGTAACCGGCGTACCGGTGCTGATCGTGAACGGCAAATACAAGGTCGACGGCAAATCGGCCGGTTCGCATGAAAAGATGATCGAAGTGACGAACCAGTTGATCAAGAGAGAAAGCACGGCGAAAAAATAACATCATTTCGCCGTCTCGTTCCCGCGCTCCGGCGCGGGAATGCCGTTCGCACCGCAGACGGCGCCCCTCCAAGCGCACTTTGCCCTCAATCAGGCTCACGCCGCCTCAATACCAAAACCGCATCCCGACCACGAAGCGCACGCTGTGATGGTGCTCGCGCAGGGATTCTTCCTCGACATAATCGAAGCCGACGTAAGGGGCGAACTCCCGCTCGATTTCATAACGCAAGCGCATGCCCGCCTCGAATTCGGTCACGCCGGCCTTGACGCCGCGATTCTCGATGTCTTTTGCCGCGACATTCACTTCGATGCGCGGTTGCAGGATAAGCCGCTGGGTCAGCAATAATTCATACCCAAGATTCAAGCGGCCGAGCAGGTTGCCGTTTTCGGTGATGAAGGCGGCACTGTCAACCTCGATCGAATAAGGCGCGAGCCCCTGGAAGCCGATCACCGCGTCGAAGGTCCGTTCCGGCTCGAAGGCCCGGCGCGCGCCGATCTGAAAATCCCAGAAGGTGCTGATGTTGCGGCTGTAAAGCATTTGCAGATCGGCGCGCCCGAAGATGCCCTGGTCGGCCGAATAATCGCCCTCGGTTTTCAGATAAAGCTTGTGCTCATCGTTGCCGATCCAGTGCTTGATATCCCACTTGAATAAATGCAGACTGTCGTTGCCTTCGTACTCGAAACGCTCGGCCATGAACTTGCTGAAAAGCATCGAATCATCCTGCGCCGCAGCCGGAGGCGGGCAAACGCTCCCAGCTAACAGACATCCCAGCAGGAGACGGAACTTGCGCGGTTTGTATGCATGCGTCTTCATCGGCCAGCGTGCTCCCTTTTCTCGACGATCAGTTTCCGAAACATGCCGGCATCCATGTGATACAGCAAATGGCAATGAAACGCCCATTCGCCTTCCGCATCGGCCACGACGATCACGCTGACCGTCTTGCCCGGCGGCACATTGATCACATGTTTTTTCGGATTATAGGCGCCGTTGCCGTTATCGAGGTATTGCCAGAGGCCGTGCAGATGAATCGGATGATTCATCATCGTTTCGTTCACGTAGGTGAAGCGGATATGTTCGCCGAATTTGACCCGGATCGGCTCCGACTCCGAATACTTGATGTCGTCAAACGACCAGATATAGCGATACATATTGCCGGTCAGGCGCAGCGTGATTTCGCGGTCGGCTTGCCGCCATTCGCGGTTCGGCGCCGCCGCCATCAGATGCTGATAGCTCAGTACCTTGTACGAACCCATCGCCGGGGCTTCGGTGTGCCGCATCGGAGCCTCCGCTTCCGTCTGCGTAGCGGGCATCGAGGCGTCATGTCCTTCGTGCATCGAGTGATTCGGAGGCGCCGCATGTTCCGCATGCTCGGCATCAGGCGGCTGTTCCGCCATGCCGCTCATTGGCATCGCTTGATGATCAGCATGCCCTGCATGCCCGCCGCCGTGCATCGGCCCCATGTCCGCCATAGTCAACAAGGTCATGGGACGCAATGTGGGCATCTGTGCGAGCAGGCCGATCTTCGGCGTCAACGTGGCCGCGGCAAAGCCGCTGCGGTCCATCGCTTCGGCGAAGAGCCGGTAGGCCCGGTCCGCTTTCGGCTCGACCAACACGTCATAGGTTTCGGCCACCGCGATCCTGAACTCTTCGACATCGACCGGCATCACCGGCTGGCCGTCGGCCTCGATCACGCGCATCGTCAGGCCCGGAATCCTGACATCGAAATGCGTCATCGCGGAGGCGTTGATGATGCGCAGGCGCACCCGGTCGCCGGGACCGAACAGCCCGGTCCAGTTCATTTTCGGCGTTTGCCCGTTGATCAAATAATGATAGGTCGCGCCGGTCACATCGGCCAAATCGGTCGGCTCCATGCGCATTTGCCCCCAGTCGAGCCGGTCGCTTAAGGTTTCCGCAAAACCGCGTTTGCTCATATCGTTAAATAAATCGACGACGGTTCTTTTCTGGAAATTATAGTAATCGCTCTGTTTTTTCAGCCGCGCGTGCGTCCGGTAGGGATCGGCTTCGGGCCAGTCCGAAAGCAGCAGCACATAGTCGCGCTCGACCTTTTGTTGGGGATGCACAGGATCGATCACCAGCGCGCCGAACAAGCCCTGCTGCTCCTGCATGCCGGAGTGGCCGTGATACCAGTACGTGCCGTTCTGTTTGAGCCGGAACCGGTAAGTGAAGGTTTGCCCCGGCTCGATGCCCGAAAAACTGACGCCGGGCACGCCGTCCATTTGATAAGGCAGCACGATGCCGTGCCAGTGAATCGAGGTTTGCTCCTGCAAACGATTGATCACATGCAGCGTCACCTCTTCGCCTTCGCGCCAATGCAGGGTGGGTGCGGGCAGGCTGTCATTGGCGACGATCGCGGTTTGCTTTGTCCCGATCAGGTTGACCGATTTCTCGGCGACCGTCAGCGTATAGGTGTCAGCACAGGCCAAACCGAAGCCCAGATGGCACAGCCATAAAACAAAAAAGAAAAATCGGCGGCACGCTATTTTCATCGAAAAGCTGACCTCTCACAGGCTCTGCGTCGAAACGCTTAAATGAATCTTTCCCGGCTGATACGAGACTAAAATCGCAAGTGGCGAAACGACAAGAAAATCTGTATAGTCGGCGAATCGATATCGCATTTATGACTATATTCATCTGTTATTCAGATGTCTAGCGTAGATTTACAACCACTCGGTCGGTTCAATGACCGAACATTATTATTAATAACTGAGGAGTTACAATGAAAAGATTGAATAAATCACCTTTGGCCGCCGCAATGGGCGCCGCGGTTATCTCGACCCTGTCAGCAACCGCCCATGCAGAAGCCAATCCATTCGGCATGACCGAGTTGAACAGCGGTTACATGCAGGTTGCGGCCGGCGAAATGGCTTGCGGCGCGAACATGGGCGGCATGGACAAATCCGGTATGAACCCGCCACAGAACAAAACCGCCGAAGGCGCATGCGCCGGCCAAAAATCCACTGCAGCACCCGCAAAAGCCGCACCGGCCAAGGCAGCCGAAGGCAAATGCGGTGAAGGCAAATGCGGCGGCATGATGGACGACGGCAAGATGAAAAAAGGCATGGAAAGCTCTTGCGGCGCGATGATGAAAGGCAAAGAAGGCTCTTGTGGCGCGACGAAGAAGTAATTCGGTTTGAAGCCGAGGAAGCGGCGTCTTCGCCGCTTCCTTTCGGCAGGCAAATTTTCCGCTACAACGCCTCTTTTTAATCCCCTGAATTTCATGTCGCACTTTCACGTTCAAGGCGCTGGGCTCGGCCTGAGACGGTCTTTGCTCGGTGAAATCGTCAAAAACCCGCCTGCGCAAACCGTCGATTTCTATGAAATCGCCCCCGAAAACTGGATCACGCTCGGCGGCCAATTCGGCAAGCAATTCCGCGCACTGACCGAACGCTTCGATTTCGTCTGCCACGGCCTGTCCTTGTCGCTCGGCAGCAGCGACCCTCTCGACGAAAAGCTGGTGCTGGACATCAAACAGTTCATGGCCGAACATCAAATCAAGCTGTACAGCGAACATTTGAGTTATTGCAGCCACGACGGCCACCTTTACGACCTGATGCCGATCCCGTTTACCGAAGATGCGGTCAGGCATGTCGCCGCCCGCATCAAGCGCGTACAGGAACTGCTCGAACAGCGTATCGCGATCGAAAACGTGTCCTATTATGCCGCGCCCGGCCAGGAAATGGCCGAGATCGATTTTTTCAATGCGGTCGTCCAGGAAGCCGATTGCGACATCCTGCTCGACATCAACAATATCTACGTGAACAGCGTCAATCACGGCTACGACGCGGAAGCCTTTTTAAAGGCGGTACCGGCCGAGCGCATCGCCTATGCGCACATCGCCGGACACTATGTCGAAGCGGAAGACTTTCTGGTCGACACGCACGGATCGGAAGTGATCGATCCGGTCTGGAAATTGCTCGGCAAGGCCTACGAGCTTTACGGCGTGTTCCCGACCCTGCTCGAACGCGATTTCAACCTGCCGCCGCTGGCCGAACTGCTCAGGGAAGTCGAAACGATCAAGACGATACAGGACGCCTGGCGCAGCGAACACGCGAAGCGTTCGGCCTGATTAACGATGAGCGTCGATTTCAAAGCCAAACAGCAGGAATTTTCGGCCTATCTGCGCGATCCGGACAAGCATCCGGCCCCGGCCGAAGTGAAGCCGGAACGGATGGCGATGTACCGGGAATTGTTCTTCAACAACATCGACCAATTCCTGGCCGTCAATTTCCCGGTGCTGCGCAAACTCCTGACCGACACCCAATGGCGTGAACTGGCCGAGGATTTTTTCGCTCGCCATACCTGCAAGACGCCTTATTTCTCCGAAATTGCCGAGGAATTTCTCGATTATCTGCAATCCGAGCGGGACAATCCAGGCGATCTTCCGTTCATGCTCGAATTGGCGCATTATGAATGGGCCGAAATGGCATTGTCGATCGCGAAGCAGGAAAATCCGGTCAATCCGCCGTTTTCCGGCGACGGGTCTACTCAATCCCTGCATTTATCGCCGCTGGCCTGGCCTTTGGCCTACCGCTTTCCGGTGCACAAAATTTCGCCGGACTTTCAGCCGTCGGAACCGCCCGAGCAGCCGACCTTTCTGATCGTGCACCGCAACCAGGAAGATGAAGTCCGTTTCCTCGAAATCACCCCGATCACCTACCAACTGCTCGCTTTGATCCAGGAGCAGCCAGGGCAGACGGCCGCCGCCTACCTGAAATCGGTTGCGGAATTGTTGCGGCATCCGCAGCCCGAGATCGTTTACGAAGGCGGTCTCAAGATCGTGCGGGACTTGGTTGCCAAAAATATCATTCTTCTGGATACCCAAAGGTAGACTGGATTCGCCGAAGGCAATCCACCATTTCGAAGCCTGTTCTACTCTGCCGGACGGGTTTTGTAAACCCGTCCGTAACGCTTCAAATGACTCAATAGTCTCTAAAACGCTTGGGACGGGATAGGCATCCCCCGTTCCGCTCAGATATTAAGTATCTGTTGCCACATCATCCCAGTCGGCCCCTTGATAACAAATTAGCCAATTAATTGCTCGATGCCTTTCCTGCGCGACCTCAATATCGTATCCATGCCGTTCAGTGCGGTTTTGAAATTCGGCAGCCCGGCATCTTGAATGGGCGTTATATAAATCTTCAGCGGCATTTTGTATTTCAGAAGCGGGCCGCAACATGACCTCATTTACGAAGGTCGCAACTGATTCACCGGGAGCAGGAATTTGTTCCAATATGTTACCTGACGAGGCTTGATCTGTAGGAGGCTGTAGATCCGGCTCTAGTCCCAAAGCCCAACCCAATACATAGAAAGCTTCAGCACGCCACGAATAATCAATTACCTCTTT
>Ga0207967_1000493_pt1 | contig 12685 bp, 7 predicted proteins | sample LakWasMet20_HOW5_2_FD_183866 | JGI IMG/M metagenome (GOLD analysis project Ga0207967, IMG submission 183866) | Freshwater sediment methanotrophic microbial communities from Lake Washington under simulated oxygen tension - Sediment Metagenome... | ecosystem: Environmental > Aquatic > Freshwater >...
TTCAAAGATGCCATAGTTGATATAGTTTCGTGCTATTGAGCTAAAGAAAGCCCCATCTCCCCCGTCGATACCATTCCAAGGCTGCGAATAATTTCTAACTAAGAGCAGCGTTTGCGCTAATAACAGAAACGTCAATACGATGACAAAACAGCTTGCAGTATTGCTATTAGATTTGAGCCGCATGATTTTATTTTTTAATTAAAGAAAACATCTAAAAATTAGCTATAAATATTTATCTTCATCTTTTCAGATGGAATAGCTCCAAGGACAGAAATGGCTTTAGCTAGAAAATTCATTTTTTCTAAGCACCAAACAATTGACTCCATGTATTACACAAATAAAACTCCTTTGACTTATTGTGGGGTTTCGATGCCAGCGGCAGGGATTCGATACAAAAGAAATTTGTGGCCCTGGGCAACTAGAGCCTTTGGGTTGCCTCTGGCATCCAACCACTGTCGAAGATTGGAATCTCCAGCAGTAGGCCAAAGCAGGAAATCCACCTCGCCTCGGGCCCACCCCTCGCACCCTTGTACGAGTGCGGACACAGTATCGATACCAACCATGACCCGGCGGTGACTATAGTAGGACAGCACCCAATTCCCACCACGTGGACTAAGCAGGTTACTCAGAATTAATGTCTGTTTTTCTGTTGAGGTGCTGATACGTTGTCCGAGGGTACGGGTAAAGTCGGCCTGCTCTAGGACGGATTCCGGAAGGAATTTCATCTGTTGTCCGTGCAGGGTGATTAAATTGGACAAAGAGCCTGTCATCACTAGCATTACCAAAAAGGTTGGTACCAACCAATGCGGCATGCCCGTAGCTCCTTCCCAACGAAGCAGACTATCCGCTGCCACCGCTCCAAACATGGCAATCGGGGGCGCAAAGTAGTAAAACCAATAAAGGTGGTAGAAGGCATTGACCCAGAAGGCTAGACAATTTGCCAGCGCTACTCCTAACAGCATAAGTGGAATAGTTAATGCGACGGACAATAACCCGTGTCTCCCGGCTATCCATATACCTAACAGGGCGAGTAACGAAGCCGGATATGAAAACAAAGTATCGAGGCTCTTTAGGACATAGCGGATATAAACAGCTGCCGGAATTAGACTCAAAGCCTCTTCGTACTTGGTAGCCAGGGGATGGTTACGATCGATGAGGCCAGCGTAGGTCATGCCTTGGTAGAGTAAGTCCTCAATAGCCTCAGGGGCTACACGCCAAGTAATCCAGCCGTGAATAGTCAGACTCACCAAAGCCAACAGAGGAAGACCTAACAAAACTTTAACCTTTCCACGTTCTAGCCCAAATAAAGCGTGTATAGCCAACAATAGAATCAAAAAATACATTGGCCAGTCCGTCCACAGCCCTAAAATGGCGGCTCCACAAACGCCCGCAAAGTCGTAATTACGTGCTTTCTCACAAAAGCGCCGGTAGAACCAGGCCGTAAGTAGGATAAAAAACAACGTAGGAGCTTCGTAACCGACCTTTTGTCCGAAGTAGGCGATACCAGGGAAGGTCAAGAACAGAAATGTAGCTATAAGAGCTACTCGAGAACTGTAAAGGCGTTGCGTCAGTAAGAACACCAGTAAGGCGGCACCCAAGGTTGCCGCCACCGGGACAGTTCGTGCTGCAACCTCGCTTTCTCCAAGTAACGCAAAGACACCGGCTACCATCAAAGGCAAAAGAGGCGGATGGCGCTGGTAGTAATTGAGTTGCTCTCTGGTAGCAGGTTCTGGATTTCTGGCCTGAGCAAATCCTAAGTTCCAAGCTCCATGATCAATAGTGTTACGAGCGATGGTACTGAAAAGAGCTCCATCTGGGGCATTCCAATGGTCGTTCCAGGGGGCTGTAATGTTGTGGGTAAGTAATAGGCCGGAAAGTAGAAAAAGCCCTGCTAGTTTAAATGCTAGTGTCGAGAAATCTACTTTTCGTGCCATCAATGAGCTCAATTCTCCCAACTTAAAAGATTTCATTTTTAGCCTTGCTTAGGAGGAATTTTATTTGTAAATGAAAACTAGAGAACGATCATTTAACTCAATGTAATACTTACAACGCGCGTTCAAGATACCAATATTTCAAATGACTACACAATTGGTATAAATACCTATAGCACGCACTGTAAAATCATAGGATTTGACGCACACTAAAGGTTGTTCTCGTTATTTATCTAAAACAACAAATAAAGATCATTGGTTTCTCCATTACCAGATTTGGAAATGGACTAATAAAATTAGGCAAATTGGTTGGTAAAATAGAAAAGGGTTGGCTGCGCTATTACGCTGATTATCTGAATGCGAAGACACCCGCGCAAAGAGGCTTGTGCGGGCGACAGAATAGCCGTTCTCTTATGTCGTAAAAAGTGGGGGATTCACCAAAAGGAGGCCAAATTTGTCGTTAATTTTGATACTAAAAATAGACCATATCCCCAATATCCTGCTGGGTTCGGCGCAATTTATAGGGGGGTTGAATCTGCGAGGAGTTTTGTTATTAAACCTTGGCTAATTTTTTGTCTGATCTGATACCCTAAAACCCACCAACGGCGCGCACAGTAAGGCCGTGGTGATACCGGCCGTTAACGTAAAACCAAAGGCATGCACGATCTCCGTGGAACTGGTCGCCAATAAACCAAACGCCAGCAAGGTCGTCAATGCCGAAAGTGTCACACCCAGCGATGTGCTGGCGCGGCGGTCGCCGGCCATGAAAAAGAACAGCCCGTAATCAACCCCAATGCCCAATACCAGCAACAGTGCAAACAGGTTGAATAGGCTGAACAATTGATTAAACCAACCCAACATTGCCAGCGACACGGCCAGCGACAGCACCGGCACAGCCATGATGGTAATGGCATTACGCCAGCCGAACTTGAAGCCTAAGCCCGCCAACGCCAGCGAGAATGCCGCCGCCAATAAGCCACTGGCCCGGATTCTGTATCGAGCAAACAACGACGATACCGATTCGACTTGATCCACCCAGACGACGCCCGGCAAGTCTTGCAGCGCCGGTAATGCGGCGAGATCGGTAATGCCGGTTAAAGCTACCATGCTTTGGCAACGCCCGGCATTGCAGCCCAACCACAACGATTGTTTGCTTTCATCGGCATTTGTTAGCCAGTTTGGCAAGGTTAGCGTGTTGGTTTCAGTCGTTTTAAATTGCTCTAGTTCGGCTAGCACAGCTTTCTTCTCAAACCCAAGCTCAGTCATGTAGCGTTCGACCAAACCGGAATCAAAGAGTTTGAGCTTTAACAGCTGGTAATTCTGTTGCTGCTGATTTTCATCAGGCCAATACTGACTCAAGCCTTCAACACTTGTCAGCATTTTTTGCTGTTTTAACATTTGCAAACGTTCCAACAGCTGTTGCTCATGTTGGTACCACTCTGCTTGATCTTTTCCTGACACCAGAAAAAACTGGCTGTCATGCGTTATCGGTAACAAAGAGCGTATTTTATCGGCGGTTTGCAGCAGCTCGGCCGGTGCCGATTGCAGCAAGCGGACATCGTCTTGCGGGCTTAGCCTCCACAGACCGCCTGCGATAAAAACCAGCATCAATACACTTAGCCAGCGTCTGTGTTTGGCTATCCACAGCGGCCAGTGCTGTTCCCAATAAGTGGTAAGTTTAAGTATGCCCGGTTGATGATCGAATTTGAACCCGGTTAACAGCAACGGAAACAGCAGTACCACCGTCAGCCAGGCGACTAACAAACCCATCGCAGAAAATAACGCCACTTCCTGCAAACCGGGAAACGGCGAAAAACCTAAGCCTGCGTAACTTAACAGATTGCTTAATAGCCCAAAGGAAAGTCCCGGCAGAATAAACTTCAAGCTTTTCCGGGGATTCCAATCCTTCTCGCCGAAACTGTCGCACAAAAAATGTTGCGCATAGTCATCGGCAACGCCGATTAAGCTGGCGCCGAATACCAAAGTAAGAATATGGATTTTGCCGAAAAACAGCACGCAGATTACCAGCGCAGCAAACAGGCCGGAGCCGATTGCCAACGCCGATAATAACAACGGCCGGACACTGCGAAAAGTAAGCCACAGCAAGACAATAATGCCGATACTGGAGCCCACGCCGACCGTGGAAATTTCCTGTTTAGCCGACTCGGCACCATGGGCGGTAAACAGCGGCATGCCGGTTACCAGCAACTCGCCGCCTGCTGTTTTGATTTGGCTTTCTGCACTATTCACCAGACTCAACAAGGTTTCCAGCTTATCCAGCTGCAAACGGTCATCCTGTAAATCGGTCAAAATCAATGCCCAATACTGGTGTTGGTCAGACAAAACCACAATGCCTTGTTCCAGATTTAACTTGATAGGATTTTGCGCGCTGAAATAGCGGCTGAAGAGCAACAACGGATCGCGTTCGAAATCCGCTGATTGCATCTGGCCGATGGGGCTGTTGAGTATTTCCAGATTTTGTTTGATTAACGCGTCGGGATTTTTAGTCAGGATGTCTCGTGATTGCGCATCCAGCAATTGGTAGCGATAGGGGAATAGTTGCTGGTATTGCTTGATGTATTGCTGCTGAGAAAACTCCAGCACCACTTTGTTAAACAGTTGGCTTTGTCCCAGTTGCTGTTTAAGGTTTCGGGCATGGTCGATAGCTTCTTGCGACGTTGCTGCGCCAGCCAGCCAGATGACTTTTTTGTTGATCAGCTCATTATGCTGCTGAATGGCTTTGGCGACTTCCGGCTGCTGCTCGTTGGCGGGCAACAATGCTAAAAAACTGGTTTCCAGCCAATCTTTCGTCAATGCCTGGAAGCCAAGAAAACCGATGACAATCATCCCCAGCAACCAAAGTCCGGCCGTCAGCTTAGGGATTTCTTCAGTAAGTTGTTTCCGTTGTTGCGCTTTGCCTAAGCCCATAAGGAATGGCCCCAACTTGCGCTGATCAAAAGTTTGGTATTGGCTGAAGTATGCATTGAAGTGAAAATAGTCGCCCGAATTCGACCTTGTTAATAAGTGCCGAGCACCGTATCACGCATCACTGCTAATTTCGAGAAGCAAAAGGATTTTTATGGCACTCTTTTGAGCGAGTTGCCACGCGATTTCTTTAGTCAGCGGGCAAATAGGGCCGTGGACTAAAATAAAAAAAGCGGCCGACAAGATTGCCTTGCCGCCGCTTTCATTAGTGCGCCCAGTTGCTGGGCCGTTGAGACAGTAACGATTTAAGCTTTTTTATTGCGACGTGAAAAGCCCATAAAGCCCATCAATGCAGAACCGAACAACCAAACTGCGCCAGGTACGGGCACAGCAGCCGGTGTGGCAGTAAGTGCGATAGTCCGATCAATACCATCTGTAGGATGTTGGACGTTGATATAGGCTTTGTTCGGGTTGAACTTGTCAAAATACAGACCGGTGCTTTCGGCACCCGCTGTGGTCAAGCTGATCCATTTAGATACAGATTCAGCAACGCCGTCACGGTTAGCATCTAACGCAAACCAGACATCTTCAACGCCGCCATCCTGATCTTCAACGATGTAAATATTACCTTCATCGTCAATTGCCAGGTTGTCCGGGTTTTTGAAGGCACTGCCGGCGGCTAAGCCGGTCGCCGCATCAATAGTGTTACTGTCGGCAAACAATTTAACTTCGCTGCTGCCCACGTTGTAGGAGTAAACACGACCACGACCATTGGCAGTGTTGCCATCGTTGTCGGAATCGGTAGTCGTGAAGTACAGGAACTGATTGCCGTCAGCCAGATTCTGGATCTCTAAATCTTCAGGGCGGTTGAAGCCGGTGCCCTTAACATCGGCATGGTCGGCTGTTACACGACCATCGATAGTTCCGTCACCCAACAAGGCGGAAATGCCGGCCAATGCTCCACCGTTGACATCAGTGATAGCTTCCCAAGTAGATAAACCGGTAATTGCAGCGGCGTTGTTACCTTCAAATTGGCCGCCCGCTTGCACTTTCAGGGCGAAAGTCTGACCGGCGCTGAAAAAATCATTGCCGTTAGTCGCCAAAGGATTAGCAGATGTATATTTGTAAATGCTGCCGCCGTTTAATTCGTCGACAAAATACAGATTATTGCTTTTATCAAATGCCAGACCTTCATGAGAAACACGCGGGATGACGCTGCGTTGTACGAAGTTTCCAGAGTTGGCAGCCGCTGTGGTTGGGTTGGTTACTTCAAATAGACGACCGGCAGTGCTGTTCGCACCCCAACTTTCTTCGGCAGTCAGATAGCCACCCCAAGGCGTCCAGCGCGATGCATCACCAGAAGAAAAGTTCTGAGTGCCCGCCGCAACGATAGTTGTTGTGCGGGTGTTGTAGTTGGTATCCCACAAATCGATACGTTGAACGCCTGCCTTAGTCGGCACAGAAGTGGAAAATATTTCCCAAGGCATAAATAAGTAGCGACCGGCATCGGCACCGGTTTCATTGGCAGCGATCATGTCCCAGTTGCCTGAGTTTGACCCTGGCACCAATGTGTTTTGAGTCGCACGGTCAGCAATCGTAACCTGGTTGAAATTGGGTGAAGGCAATCTGTAAGGCGTTGCCGAGCCTGGGTTGACCGGCGTGGTGTCGCCGATTTGTGGCGTGAAATTGTCAAATTCAGTAGCGGCTTGGGCGGCTAGAGGCGATGCCAATGATGCTACTGTCGCAGCAATCAGAGTTAATTTAAATACTTTCATAGGTGTGAGGTCCTTAGTGCAAAGTGGATTTATTGCAAATGACATTGTCGTATTTGCGTCAAAAATGATAACCACGTCGCAAGAAATTGTTGTGACAGACCTATTAAGGTTTCATGACATGTAATACAGCTATCCATTCGGCGCTGTCGCGCCCTGGCATTTATCCCGCAAAAGGAATTTCTATGTCCATACGCAAACCGCCTTGCGGGCGGTTGCTGGCCTTAATAAGCCCGCCGTGGGCGGCTATCGAACGGTAGGCGATAGCCAAGCCCAAGCCTATGCTGTCGGCTTTGCTGCGGTCGCCGCTACGAAAAAACGGTTCGAAAATTGCCGACAAATCGCTTTCGGCAACGCCCGGACCTTGGTCATCGACCGTCACCTTCAATCGGCGTTTGAAAATATCGAAGCTGGACACGACTGACACTTCACCACCCTTTTTACAATGCTGTAACGCATTGCGCAGTACGTTTTCAATAGCCCGATGCAGTAACTCACTGCGGCCTTTGACTAGGGTTTCTTCAATGCCGTCATAACGTATCACAACCTCATGCCGTGCAGCTTCAAAACGGGCATCCTCGACAATGTCGTCCAACAGGTCGCCGATGTCTAATTCGTGGCTTTCGCTAATAGAAACGCCGGCTTCCAGACGAGCAAGTACCAGTAATTCGCCAACCAGATCGCTCATCCGTTGCGACTCACGCTCGATTCGCTCAAGCATGGCTGGATGTTTGACCGGTTGTTGCTGAGCAAGGCCAATAGCGGCTTGTATCCGCGCCAACGGCGACCGCAATTCGTGCGATACATCGTGCAGCAAGCGTTGTTGAGCATGTACCAGGTTATAAATTTGTCCTGCCATGTGATCGAAGTCTTGCCCCAGATCGGATAATTCATCACGGCGGCTGCCCATCAGCGCGCCGACACGGGTATCCAGATTACCTTTAGCGACTGCGGCAAAGGCATTACGTAAACTGCGAATTGGCTTGGCAAAATACCAAGCCAGCGCGGCACTGAACAGTAAACTGGCAAACGTGCCGGCCAGAATCGGCAACAACGGAGATCGCGGTTCTGGCGGCCGTGGAGGGTGAGACGAATGATCATCTAACGGTGCGGGAGGATGCCGGACAAAATCGGCATTGACAGGCGGCATGAGCGGTGGATGGCCGGAAAAACCATGTTCGGGCAGTGGCACAAACAGTAAATAATTCTGCCCCTTGCCCGATGATACTAAACGTATCGCCTCCGGATAAGCCGCTTGCAAAAACAGGGCACGGGCTTGTTGTAAAATTTCGGGTGCTAGATTGCGCTGTAAAATGTCTCGGTCTTGATCGTCTACCGCATAAACAGGTGGTAAATGGGCGGCATGCAATTTACCCAAAAACAGCCGTAATTCCGCATCCCCGCCGTAACGGTAAGCGCTCACCGCCACGTCCAGTAATGACGCGGCATGTCTGACATCAATCGTCGCGCGTGGAAGCTCATCGCCGCTGTTTTGCCAAGTGTTATGCCGTAACCAGACCGCCGTGCCGACGCCGATACCAGCCACCAACAACGCCAACCAAAAGGTAAGAAAAAATTTCCAGAATAAACGGCCCACCTACTTACTCCTTAACCAATTGGTAGCCGTGACCGCGCACGGTCTGAATATAAGAGCGGCCGTCTTGCTGGCAGCCCAGTTTTTGGCGAATGCTGCTCATATGCACATCGATACTTCTATCGAACCGCGCCAAAGGTCGTCCCAGTGCTTTTTCGGATAATTCGTTTTTTGTGACAATGCGGCCAAACTGCTTTGCTAAGGTTTCCAGCAAATTGAATTCGGTACTGGTGAGTTCCAGATCTTGATCGAACCAAGATGCCCTGCGTTTTTCACGCCAAATCTTTAGTGGGCCGGCAATAATCGGTCCGTTACCACACGCATCATTGATAGGCTGGGTTCTACGCAAAATTGCACGAATACGCGCGGCCAATTCTCTGGGTGTGCAAGGCTTGGGTACGTAGTCATCCGCGCCAGATTCCAGGCCGATAATCCGGTCGACATCATCACCTCTGGCGGTAAACATCAGCACCGGAATACGACTTTGCAAGCGGATACGGATTAACACCTCGGTGCCTTTTATATCCGGCAACATGATGTCGAGTATCACCAGCTGATAGTCTCCTGACAAAGCCAATCGCAAGCCTGCTTCACCTTGATGAACAACATCAACCGCAAAGCCATCCTGCTCGAGATAGTCTTTAAACAGCTCGGCCAGTTCAACATCATCGTCAATTATTAACACCTTCGTCACTATCGCCACCTTATTGTTTGGTTGACAGCATCATAGCGATACCATACTGAGGTCACCACTATATAGTGCCGGATTTACCTAACTTTACACTTCAATAACAGTGCTTTACGTGTAACGCAGTAATATAAGCCCAACGGAATTAAGCCAATTCCGTTAATTATTCATCAAATCAATTGGAGATTTTTATGCGTAAGATACTTTTGACTTTAGCCCTGTTCCCAGCGTTAGTTTTGGCCAACCCGCCAACACCGGGCGAACCTCCTTTCGGAGGCCATCCTCAACATGGCAAGCATCATGAACCGGGTCACGAACATGGTGAAAATTTCTTGCCGAGATTTTTACATGATGTCGACCTGACCGAAAAACAAAGCAGTGACATTAAGACGCTGATTAAAACCCAGCATGAGCAATTGGCCGCTAAAGACAATGCTACGAAAGCAATCCATCAAAAAATTCAGCAGCTGACTTTTTCCAAGGATTATAGTGAGGACAAGCTTGCGAGTTTGCTGGATCAAGCAGCGGCGAGCCATAAAGAACACATTTTGCAAAACACAAAATTGGATAACGCCATTTTTAAACTGTTAACTCCCGAGCAGCAGCAAAAACTGCAAAGCAAACTAGCAGATGTAGCGCATTGATTTAGGCTGTTTGCGCCCAGTTAATACAATTGGGCGTAATTTCGATCAAACGTTAATCAGTTTAATATCGGCAGCTAGGTTATCCAGCGCTAACGCGCCAACCAAACCACATCCCACATCCAAATCAAGCACCCGCCATACTGAGGCGGGTGCAAATTCTTCCGGTACATTTAAAAATTCTGTCGGTTGTTCGGGATTAAGCACACATTGCTTTAAGCCTAACGCGATGCCTCGGCCGGTGGCTTTTACAAATGCTTCTTTGCACGTCCAAAAACGGTAAAACGCGGCGGTTTGCTGATGTTCCGGCAAGCTGTGCCAGTAGCTTGCTTCAACGTCGGCAAAGCATTTTTCAACCAATGCGGGCAGATTGGCTCTGGGTTTGGCGATTTCAATATCCACGCCCAACCGGCAACGCCAACCAACGGCGATAACCCAGGCATTTGCCGAATGTGACAAGTTGAACGCCAGCTCAGGATAGTCGGCAAGATACGGTTTGCCGTGTTCGGCTTTACTGAACTCAATAGTTTTCGGGGCCACAGCCAGTTTTTGCGCCAACACTTGCCGTAAATGACTGCGCACACTGACGTAACGATTACGCAATAAAGGGTTTTTAAATGTGGCGGCGCGGGCAAGTTCAGACGCACTGAGATGTTGCCAGTGCTGTTGGTCTGTTTCGTTGCTAAGTTGGCCATGCCAGCATTCGATAGTGCTCATGGCTGAAGATGTTTTTGCTGGGTGGTAGGTCCTTCGACAAGGTTCTCCTGAGTAGAGTCGAAGGACTCAGGACGAACGGGTAGTGGTTGATTCAGTTCCTGCTGAGCACGTTGCAGCTCATCCTGGGCATCAATATTTTTAGGATTGATTTGTAAGGCATGCTGCGCGCGTTGGGTGCGAGATTCGACGCTGTCGTGCGCAGTTGACGCGCCTAAAATGTCTGTAGCGATAATGTCGGCGAGGTTGCTATTGCGTACTTGTGTAGCGGTTTGTAAATCAATGTCAGGCGCGGCGTTGGCGGTGACCGCGGCCGTGATCGGCGTTAAATGTTGCTGAATAAACGGCACTAAGGCGCTGGCGCGTTGATCGGTGTGTTGAAAATCACTGACGCTGTAAGACAGTTGCAGTTTGTCGTCGGTGTAGTGCGTTGCCGGAGCAATGTTTGCCAAGGCGTTGAGTTCCGCGCCTGAGGCCAGAAAACTGCCAAGAAATACCGGGAAGCTATTCAAATTGTAACTATCTCCGCCCCAATAATTAAGGTCGAAATCAGCGCCAATACTGGGTTCTTCGGTAACTTTGGCAAAGCCTTTTGGCGACAGTTGGCGGATGTCACCTTTAAACCCAATCAGCAGCAATTCATCGGTGTTATACCAAAGCTGCGCATTAGGAAATACCGCCAGAAAGGTTTTCAACACACCGGCAAATTCAGCCGGACGCAAAAAACTTAACGGCACAAACTGGCAGATCATGCCGTCAGCGTTGAGCTTGGCGGCGGCTTGCTGATAAAACTCTTCGGTATAAAACACGCTGACACCGGGACGATCCAATTGCCCGATTTCCACAGAAATAAAATCATAGTTACGACCGGTATGTTTGACGTAATTGCGGCCATCTTCGGCAATCATATGAACGCGTTGATCGTTCATCCAACGGGAAGGAAAATGCTCACGGGTAAAGTCAAACAGGCGCGGCTCGATGTCGACAATGTCTAGCTGCTTAATGCCATAACGAAGAAAGCGCCGGGCCGTGTTGCCTGCGCCCAAGCCAATCACCAGTACATCCTTGGCGTCCGGGTAATGCAGCATCGGTATATGAGCGACCATCACCTGATAATTGCTGGTTTCCACTCCTTGCCAAAGGCGGTCGATCAACAGTGTTTTTACCTGGTCGCGCAGCACGACAGCGAGATTGGAGTTGTAACCTTCGGTGATGCTGACCAGTTCATCGTCGGGATCCAGGTAATCATCAGGAATGCGCACCGGCGACCAGAGCAGCATCAACAGCCAAACTGCGAGGCCGCCGTAAACGCAACTTCGAGCCATGATTGTCGGAGAGTTTTTGGTAACGGTTGCTGTCGATGCAAACATGATTGCTAACCAAGCCGCCGCCAGCGTCCAGGCCGAACTAATAAAAATACCGGCATCCAAGCCGATATGCGGCAGCAACCAAAAACCGGTTAACACTGAACCAACAATGCAACCGGCAATATTGACGGCAGTCATCATGCCGATTTGTTTAGACGCTGATTCGGTTTGCTGGGTAACTATTTTATTTAACAGCGGAAAGCTGGCACCGGCAATAAATGTCGACGGCAATATCAGTAGTATAAAAGGCAGCAATCCCCAGGGTTGAAGACATTGCCATACAGACGCAGGCAAGTGTGTCAGCAACAGCAGCAGTGTTGCTGACAGCGCTTGTAAAACGCCGAAGCTGATTAGCAATGTCTTAGGGTTTTTGGATCTATCAAAATACGGACCGAGCAACAAACTGCCGGCGGCCGTGCCAATCAACACCACGGCAAGGGTAATGGTGTAGGTGTACACCGAGTTGCGGATAAAATTGCTTAAAAAACGCGCCCAGATCAATTCATTAGCCAATGCGGCCGCCCCGATCATAAAAAACAGCCATCCGGCAAGTAACAAAAGCCGCCGGTTATAAGAGGATTCAAGCGGTTGCGAGGGTGTGATTGGCGCTGATGGTTCTACCTTGTTGCTTAACCGCCAGAATCCTAAGCCGGTCAACACATTCAAACCGGCCGCGACTTGCAATGATGCGGCAAGGCCAAACATTGGTAACAATAAAAATCCGCTCAGCGTACAGCCAACTGCCGCGCCCACGGTATTAACGCCATAAATAAAGCTAAGTTTTGCCGAAAGCTGCGCCGGATCACGAATAATCTGCCTGCAAAATAACGGCAAAGTACCGCCCATTAACAGCGCAGGAGGTAATAAAAGTAAGCCCACCAAGCTGGCGCGGATTGACAATAACAATGCGGAGTGCGTATCGAAGTGTCGATAGCTTATGCCGTACAGATTATCGGCCCAGGCAAACAATGCCGGAGTACATAAGCCATTGACGGCCAATAACAACTCAATCCCGGCACACCAAAGCAACGGCTGTTTGGCGATACTGCCAAT
>Ga0207967_1000496_pt1 | contig 12581 bp, 12 predicted proteins | sample LakWasMet20_HOW5_2_FD_183866 | JGI IMG/M metagenome (GOLD analysis project Ga0207967, IMG submission 183866) | Freshwater sediment methanotrophic microbial communities from Lake Washington under simulated oxygen tension - Sediment Metagenome... | ecosystem: Environmental > Aquatic > Freshwater >...
TCCTTCTTCTTATTGCTTGTATATAGGAATATACATAAAGCAAAAGATAAATGATGAACAAAAATAAAAAAAAGTCCGACGCTGCCGCTTTGTCAATTTTGGGTTTTTGATAAATATTTGGTATATTATGTTAATAAGAATTACTATTAAAAATTTAAAAATTTATAATATAACCTTTTAAGGTTATATATTCGTTATAAATGAATAAAAAGTTCAATGAATAAAAAAATACTTAACAAAAAATTTCAAATCTTTAAACAAATAAAAAATATAATCAATTTTTTAAACAAATTAACAAAAAATATTTTACAAATTGGGGAACGACATCGTAGATTTTTTGAAATTTGTCAACTAAGCGTAATATATTTTTTAGCAATGTTTCAATTATTGCTTACGTGTTTACAAATGTCCGCATCTGTTCCTGAATTTTATAAATCTTTACCTTTTTTTGAAAAATTAGCTTACTCCTCATTAGGATCTTTTTTTTCAAATCCAGATAAAGTGTATATTTTTTATTTACTAGCTCAAGAATTAGTTATACTTCGGCCACACATCTTTAGATTTTCTCTTATTGTTCGTTATCATATTTTATATCTTATGACACTTGAGTTTATTTTCTATTGGATTATAACTTGGTGGGATATTCTATGCAATATTGAAGAAGATTTAATTTTTAAACCCAAAATTGACAAAGCGGCAGCGTCGGACTTTTTTTTATTTTTGTTCATCATTTATCTTTTGCTTTATGTATATTCCTATATACAAGCAATAAGAAGAAGGATACCAGATTTTCCTACCCCTATATTACAAAAAATACCAGACTCCGTTGCTTTTTTTCTGCAAATAAAGCGAGAAGAGCCTAAAAAAAAGAAGAGCTAAAAATCGGATCATATTAAAAATGGCTGTTTAATAAATTGACATTTTTAATATGTAGCCTTATATTGAACTGTAAGGCTACATATTAAAATTGGTGGCACAAAAGGTGGAGTAGAGCAGCTGGTAGCTCGTCGGGCTCATAACCCGAAGGCCAATGGTTCAAGTCCATTCTCCGCTATTGCTTTTCACGCAAAAATTTTTGTATTTTTAATCAAAAGCAAACTAGATAAAAAGTTATTACGTATTAAAAGCTTAATTGAATGGAAAAAATGTCCCATTCAAATAGGAGAGATGGCAGAGTGGCCGATTGCGTCTGATTTGAAATCAGATAAACCTAAAAGGTTTCGTGAGTTCGAATCTCACTCTCTCCTTGAACTTTAAATTTTTATATTTTTATAAGTAAAATGCAAGCTTTACACCCTTGCTAGCTGGCGCCTTCCTTTATGCCTTCTATTTTTTAAAATTTTACGACCAGACTTGGTTGCAATTCTAGCTCTAAAGCCAGACTTTTTTAAAGCTTTTCGACTTGTGCCATTTAACGTATTCTTTGTCATTAAATCAAATTAAAATTTTTACAAATTTGGTAATATACTTAAGCTTTAGAAAATTCATTGGACAAAATATTAACAAACCCATTCGATGCAAATTTAACAGATCCGTCAGATAGTGCATATAATGTATGGTCTTTACCACAGCCGACATCTTGACCTGCCTTAAATTTAGTTCCCCGCTGCCTAACCAAAATAGTACCCTTTTTTACTTTTTGATTTCCAGTACATTTTAAACCCAAGCGTTTTGCTTTTGAATCACGATTATTTTTTGTGCTTCCTGCCCCTGTTTTGTGCGCCATAATTAGTTAGATTTATTAAAAAGTTGAAAATTGAACGCGTGTATATTTATTTCGGTGACCCAAAGTTCGCGTATAATTTTTTTTTGGTTTTGTTTTTAGCACTAATAGTTTTTTTCCTTTTATGTGCTGAACCACTTCTCCGATAAGTGATCCTGAGCAAAGCAAAGGCTTTCCAATTTGAGCTCCGCGGCGATCATCACGGTATAAAAAAACTCTGCTAAAAACTAAAAAATCACCTTTTTCAGCACCTTTGATAAAATTAATATCGTACCATTGATTTGGTTTAATAACGGTTTGTTTTCCTGATGTTGATAAAATTAAATATTTCATAAACGTTTTTAATAAGCATTATATCGCAATTTTTTAAAATTTTATTCAGGTGGACGCCTGCTCTAATTTGTGGGCGCTAAACTAAAATGCAGGAGGAGAGACTCGAACTCTCACGAGAATAACTCGCTAGATTCTAAATCTAGCACGGCTACCAATTACGTCACACCTGCAAGGCAAGCCTCGCTTGAGCTGGCGTATTATAAATAAAGAAATATGCAGCCCTACAGAATCGAAATTTTAAAAGCTTTGAAATAAAAGCTAATATGCGTTAAGTTTTTTATTTGGTACTAAATAATTTCGAAGGTAAAATATTGTTTTTTTTGCATACACGCAAAAATTGCTTCAAACCATTTTCAATTGTTTTAAAATCATAAGAAATCTCCACAATTTTTGCTTTAACATCATTAATATCAGTCGCCGCTTTTTTCTTAATATTTTCTGGAATTTCCTGCTTTAATCGCATAACATAAATTTTAGTTATTAAAATCCTGCCGGATAGCAAAATGATCTAAAACAAAGCTAAATCTTTTCTTAAAACTAAAAAATAAAAAAGTGGCAGCATTGTGCTATTTTCCCATACGATTCCTCATAAAGTATTTTCGCCGCCCTATCGTTTCACAGTCATATTCGGAATGGGGATGACGTGGTTCCAATATGCTATAAACACTGCCACTAAAAAAAAAATGCTTAAAAGGCTATTAGTAAATCTCGGCTGCAATCATTACTGATTTTGCACCTAATTCCTATCAAGCGGATAGTCTATCCGCAGCCTAAGAGTACTCATCTTGAGGACGGCTTCTCGCTTAGATGCTTTCAGCGATTATCCAAACTATACTTAGCTACCCAGCGTTTACCCTTGGCAGAATAACTGGTAGACCAGAGGTATATCTTTCTCGATCCTCTCGTACTAGAGAAAGGCCACTCTCAATACTCTTGCGCTCACGCCGGATATGGACCGAACTGTCTCACGACGTTCTGAACCCAGCTCACGTACCGCTTTAATGGGCGAACAGCCCAACCCTTGGGACGTACTACCGCCCCAGGATGCGATGAGCCGACATCGAGGTGCCAAACCTCCTCGTCGATAGGAACTCTATGAGGAGATCAGCCTGTTATCCCTAGAGTAACTTTTATCCGTTGAGTGACGCCCTTTCCACACAGCAGCGTCAGATCACTATGACCAACTTTCGTTTCTGCTCGACTTGTTTGTCTCACAGTTAAGCTTCCTTTTGCCATTGCACTCACCGATCGATTTCTAACCGATCTGAGGAAACCTTTGTACGCCTCCGTTACTTTTTAGGAGGCGACCGCCCCAGTCAAACTGCCCACCAGAAACTGTTCTTTATCCGGCTTACGGCTTAAAGTTAGGCTCTCAATGTTCATAGAGTGGTATCTCACTTATGACTCAGCCTTTCCCACAAGAAAGGATTCACAGTCTCCCACCTATTCTGCGCAATGAAAATCAAAAGTCAATTTCAGGATACAGTAAAGCTTCATAGGGTCTTACTGTCCAGGCGCAAGTAGTCCGCATCTTCACAGACAATTCTATTTCACCGAGTCTCTCCTTGAGACAGCTTCCAAATCATTACGCCATTCGTGCGGGTCGGAACTTACCCGACAAGGAATTTCGCTACCTTAGGACCATTATAGTTATGGCCGCCGTTCACCGGGGCTTCAGTCATTAGCGTATGAACCAACTTCTTTAACCTTCCGGCACTGGGCAGGCGTCAGCCCCCATACGTCGTTTTACAACTTTGCGGAGACCTGTGTTTTTGATAAACAGTTGCTTGGAACTTGATATTGCAGCCCATTTTTAATGGGCACTCCTTTTCCCGAAGTTACAGAGTTAATTTGCCGAGTTCCTTAAGGAGAGTTCTCTCGCGCCCCTTGGTATTCTCTACCTTCCTACCTGTGTCGGATTAAGGTACAGGCCAATAATATTTAACAGCATTGCGAGCTTTTCTTGGAAGCGTGACATCGTATGACTTTGATTTATAACATCTTGTACTCGTAATTCAGCTCAAAGCATTTTCGCTGCTTATCAACACCTTATTTACTTAAACCGGCAACCACCGCCCGGCTCATCTAGCCTTCTCCGTCCCTCGATACTAAATTTATTGGGTATAAGAATATTTTTCTTATTGTCCATCGACTACGCTTTTCAGCCTCATCTTAGGTCCTGACTAACCCCACGAGGACGAACCTTCCGAGGGAAACCTTAGGATTTCGGGGCATTGGATTCTCACCAATGTTTTCGTTACTCAATCCAGCATTCTCACTTCCACTTCGTCCATATCCGCTTTCGCTAATACTTCAACCTAAAATGGAACGCTCCCCTACCGATATAATACAATATCTCATGACTTCGGCAAATTTCTTAGCCCCGTAAATTTTCGGCGCAAAACTGCTAGACCAGTAAGCTATTACGCACTTTTTAAAGGATTGCTGCTTCTAAGCAAACCTCCTGGTTGTCCGAGCCTTTTCACCACCTTTATCACTTAGAAATTATTTTGGGGCCTTAGTCGATGATCTGGGCTCTTTCCCTCTTGACTATGAAGCTTATCCCTCATAGTCTTACTAGCTAAGTGTGCACGTAGTATTCAGAGTTTGCCTCGATTTGGTACAGTATTACCCGCCCGCACCGAAACAGTGCTTTACCCCTACGTTATAATCTTAACCGCTGCACCTAAATACATTTCGGGGAGAACCAGCTAGCTCCGCTTTCGATTGGCATTTCACCCCTAACCACACCTCATCCGCTAATTTTGCAACATTAGTCGGTTCGAACCTCCGCTTAGTGTTACCTAAGTTTCATTCTGGACATGGTTAGATCAAGCGGGTTCGGGTCTATAAACAGTGACAAAACGCTCTATTCAAGCTCGCTTTCACTATGGCTCCAATACTACTATTTTAACCTAAGCCACTGCTTATAACTCGCTGGAACATTCTTCAACAGGCACGAAGTTAAACGCTTAGTCGTTCTTCTTCTGTTTGTAAGCTTGCAATTTCACGTTCTTTTCACTCCCCTCCCGGGGTTCTTTTCACCTTTCCCTCGCGGTACTTGTTCACTATCGGATGTTTAGGAATATTTAGCCTTACGAGGTGGTCCTCGCAGATTCACACGAAATTCCACGTGTTTCATGCTACTCGGGAAAAAAAAGAGAATTTTTGCTTTCGATTACAAGACTATCACTTTCTTTGGTAGAGCTTCCCAGCTCTTTCATCTAGCAAATGTTTATCTCATTTTTACTTTTTAAAAGCAGTTTTTCCCACAACCCTTTCAAAATTTAATTTGAAAGTTTAGGCTTGTCCCCATTCGCTCGCCGCTACTAAGGGAATCGTTTTTACTTTCTTTTCCTCTAAGTACTAAGATGTTTCAGTTCCTTAGGTTAGCTCTAATTTTCCTATAAATTCAGAAAATAGCGTTCAAGTTTCCTCATTCGGAGACCTCCGGATCACAGCTTATATCCAACTCCCCGAAGCATTTCGCTGGTAATCACGTCCTTCCTCGCTTCTAAACACCAAGGGATCCGTCACAAGCTATAAAAAAGCATTTTAATATTCTAATGTATGTGGAAATAAGCGGAGTTGAACCGCTGACATTTGCCGTGCAAAAGCAACGCTCTACCAACTGAGCTATATTCCCAGTGGGCTATCCTAGATTTGAACCAGGGACCTCACCCTTATCAGGGGTGTACTCTAACCAGCTGAGCTAATAGCCCGTTTTTAATTTAAAATAAAATTGGAGGTAATCCAGCCGCACCTTCCAGTACAGCTACCTTGTTACGACTTCACCCCAGTCACCAATTCGACTGTAACTATATCAGTCCTAAAAGGTTAAGAATATAGTTTCGAGTCTAACCAGCTCCCATGGTGTGACGGGCGGTGTGTACAAGGCCCGGGAACGGATTCACCGCAGTATAGCTGACCTGCGATTACTAGCGATTCCACCTTCATGCAGGCGAGTTGCAGCCTGCAATCTGAACTTAGGATATTTTTAAAGATTAGCTGCTTTTCGCAAAGTCGCAACTTTTTGTAATACCCATTGTAGCACGTGTGTAGCCCAGGACATAAGGGGCATGATGACTTGACGTCGTCCTTACCTTCCTCCGATTTATAATCGGCAGTCTTTTTAGAAAAACAACTAAAAACAAGGGTTGCGCTCGTTACAGGACTTAACCTAACATCTCACGACACGAGCTGACGACAGCCATGCACCACCTGTGTAAGAGGCCGTAGCACGCTTCCCATTAAAAAAGCTTCTCTTCATGTCAAATCCTGGTAAGGTTCTTCGTGTTGCATCGAATTAAACCACATGCTCCACCGCTTGTGCGGGCCCCCGTCAATTCCTTTGAGTTTCACTCTTGCGAGCATACTTCCCAGGCGGGGTACTTAACGCGTTAGCTGCGACACCGAATAAATTATCCGACATCTAGTACCCATCGTTTAGGGCTAGGACTACCGAGGTATCTAATCTCGTTTGCTCCCCTAGCTTTCGTCCGTCAGTGTCAGTAATGGCCCAGTTAAGTGCCTTCGCTTTTGGTGTTCCTTCCAATATCTACGCATTTCACCGCTCCACTGGAAATTCCCTAAACCTCTACCATACTCTAGAAACTCAGTTTCTTTTGCAGAGCCAGGGTTAAGCCCTGGTATTTAACAAAAGACTTAAATTTCGACCTAGAGACCCTTTACGCCCAATAATTCCGAATAACACTTGCATCCCCTGTATTACCGCGGCTGCTGGCACAGGGTTAGCCGATGCTTATTCCTCAAGTAACGTCAGACCTTCCTCCTTGAGAAAAGAGGTTTACAACCCGAAGGCCGTCATCCCTCACGCGGTGTTGCTCTGTCAGGCTTTCGCCCATTGCAGAAAATTCCTCACTGCTGCCTCCCGTAGGAGTCTGGACCGTATCTCAGTTCCAGTGTGGCTGATCATCCTCTCAGACCAGCTACTGATCATCGCCTTGGTAGGCCATTACCCTACCAACTAGCTAATCAGACGCAAGCTCCTTCCTAGGCAAATTTCTTTTTTCACCATATTTTATAAAAGCATATAGAGTTTTAGCAGCTATTTCTAACTGTTATCCTCTACCATAGGAGTAGATTCTCACGTGTTACTCACCCGTTCGCCACTAAAAATTGCTTTTTCGTACGACTTGCATGTGTTAGGCACACCGCCAGCGTTCATTCTGAGCCAGGATCAAACTCTTAATATAGACTAATTTAATAGCATCTCCTGAAATTGTGAAAATTCTTGAATTTTCATTTTTATAATTTACAAGTTCTATTATAAAAAGGTTGCTAATAAAAAGTCAAGAAAAAAAAACTTGCTTTTTGATAAAAATTTGCTTAAAATGAGATTAAGGAGTTCAAAGCTAAAGTCCTCAATAGCTTAGTGGTAGAGCTATCGACTGTTAATCGATGGGTCGTTGGTTCGAATCCAACTTGAGGAGAATCAGTGTATAAAATTCCACTTTTTATTTATAAAATTATAAAAACTATTACATAATATAAGGGTAATTAGCTCAGTGGTAGAGCGCCTGCCTTACAAGCAGGATGTCATTGGTTCAAGCCCAGTATTACCCAATTTAAACTTTTTCAATAAAGTTCATACGAACTAAAGTAAACCAAAAAGATTGTTATTTTTAAGTCTTTAACTCATAAACTTAAAAATAAATAAATGGGCCGAATAGGATTTGAACCTATGTAGATGTTTATGATATCATTATGAGTAGATAACAAATAAATATTGGAAAATTCAAACAAAATGGCAAAAAAAAGCGTTTTAGAAAGAGAAAAAAAGCGGAGACGAACTGTTGCAAAGTATGCAAAAAAAAGAGCCGATTTACGGGCATTGTTTAAATTGGCACAATCTTTTGATGAAAAATTAGCGTTAGCGCTAAAAATTCAGAAATTACCAAAAGATAGCGCAGCCGTTAGATTAAGGAACCGATGTTGGAAAACAGGTAGGCCACGTGGTTATTATAGAATGTTTGGTCTTTGCCGCAATTCCCTACGAAATATGGCAAGCCAAGGATTATTACCAGGATTAACAAAGTCAAGCTGGTAATATTTATAAAACTCTACAAAGTTTAAAGCTAACAGAGAGAATTGAACTCTCAACCTCCTGATTACAAGTCAGGCGCTCTACCAATTGAGCTATATTAGCATGCTAAAAGCCTCACAAAATTAGCTCAACGCGCAAGTTTGCGCCAGAGCTGTAAATACAGGTAAATCATGAAAAGCTAAAAACGACAATATTTTTCTATCTAGCAAAATATTTTCTTTTAACAGGCTTCCAATTAAAGCTGAGTAATGTATTTTTAACTTTCGGCTTACAGCATTAATACGATAAATCCAAAGCTTTCTAAAATTTCTTTTTTTTAACTTTCGGCCAATGTAGGCAAATTGCAAGCTTTGTACAACTTGCTCTGTAGCAAAAATTGAAAGCCTAGAATTTGAGCCAACGTAACCCTTGGCTAAGCGTAAATAGCGCTTTCGTCGCTTTAACGCAACATTCCCTCTTTTTACTCGAATCATATTATAATATAAAATATAGAGAGCTTAAACAACTAATTATACGGGTTCATTCGCCTAAACGAGCTTATATCACCTAAACATATAGATGCGCTTTGGGATAAACGACGAGCTCTCTTAGAGCTTTTGCTACTCATTAAATGGGCCTTAAAAGCTTTTTTTCGCGAAAATGAGTACCTTTTAATTTTGACTCTTTTAGCAGCTGATTTGCATGTTTTTAGTTTATACGTCATATAGTTCTAGCAAACTTATAGTTTTTATATCTTAAGCTCGACACAGCAATATTTACTTGATCTCCTTACGTCCAACTTATATAATCATTTTTGTTAGCACGGCGGCATAGCCAAATGGTAAGGCGTTGGATTGCAAATCCTTGATGTTCCAGTTCAAGTCTGGATGCCGCCTTTAATTTATGCGGGGGCGTGATGGAATGGTAGACATAGCAGACTTAAAATCTGCCGGCTAATACTTTGCCGTGAGGGTTCGAGTCCCTCCATCCCCATATTAATTTTTATTTTTAACTGGAACTTATGTTATTTTAGCGAGAATAATATTCAACAACTTTTCGATCATTTACTTGAAGACTTACATTTTTTCGTCTCAAACTGCTAAGGATAACACCTTGTACGGGATTTTCTTCTATTTTTAAATGAGATGGTAAAAAATGTCTTGTAAGATGTTTTTCCTCTAACTTGTGCATTTTTACATCCTTCAAGTGATTTGGCGCTATATTTAATTTTTTCGATTTTTTTTCGAAAAATTTTGAAATTAAAAGCTGAGATTTCTTAGTATCTCGCACAGTAATAATATCACCCTTTTTACATAAAAAGCTAGGTATATTCACCATAAAATTATTTACCAAAATGTGACGATGTGTGATAAATTGTCTAGCAGCTAAAATTGTTGGAGCAAAACCTAATCGATATAAAATACAATCAAGTCTGGACTCTAAAAAATAAAGTAGAGCCGACCCTGTAGATTCATTTTGCTTTTTTGATTTTTTATAATAAGAAGCTAATTGCTTTTCTGTTAAGCCATAATTATAGCGTAATTTTTGCTTCTCAAACAAACTTTCTTTATAGTCGGATGACAAAGATGTGCGCACGTTTTTATTAAGAACGGGCTTACCATGTTGGCCAGGGCTTTTTTTTCTTAGCCTTAAATTTTTGTTTGTTAAGCCTGGTAGCACGCCTAAGCGTCTAACAATTTTAACTTTAGGACCCAAGTATCGTGCCATTTTTTATTTAATTTATATTTATTAAATTTATATATATCATTAAAGCTTATTAAACGTCAAAACTATAGGCGAATGACGGGATTCGAACCCGCGAATGATGGCTCCACAAACCATTGCCTTAACCACTTGGCTACACCCGCCATTTTATATAGCTCTTACCCAAAATTAAAAGGGTACTAGATGTGTCTATAGGTTCTTTCAACAGACCCTATAAACACACATTGAAGAATTTCCTTCTCAAGCGCCTTAAATGCCTTATACATTTTAAGATTTTTTATTAAAAATTTGCGAACTGATGCTGTTTTAATCTCTAAATCTCCCGTTTCGAGTAACTCTTCTTTAGTAACCAACTTTCTGAAAAAGCTACCCAAAGATGCGCTTTTTAAGGCATATGAAAATTTGTGCTGATTCCTAGCTACATTTTCTTTTAAATATAGTTCTTCATCATAGAGTTTTTTACTTAAACAAAACTTAAACTCATAAAATTTTTTGTTGCTATAAAAAAGAGGCTTTAATAGTTCTTTGTATTTCGATTGTAAAAAAGCTAAAGCAAGTAATTCTGTGCAAATTACTGGTGTTTTATATTTTTTTTCCGCAAGTAACATAAGCGCTTTAAAAAATATAGAGCACTCTTGCGAAAGCTTTATCTCAGATAAAGGACGATTAAAAATAAACAATTTAAATAAAAATCGCGATAAGTTTGAAGTAGGTTTTAAAAAACTAAGTAATCCTTTTAAAACCTTTATAGGTATATAAAAAATTAATGATATTACTTTTCTTATTGAATTAAGCAAAAAAGAGGTAGATACTAAAGATAAAATTTTTTTAAAAAAGTAGTTAGTATAATAAGCAGAGAGCTTAGTGTGCTTTTCAGATGTTAAATATTGCCTAATTATCTTTTTCTTTGAAATACCGTAATTTTGCAATAATGAATATATGCCTGCTTCGGAATTTATGCACAAGCTTAAAAATATTAAATCTAAGTTAATTTCTTTTTCTTTTGTTATTTGAGCAATTTTCTTAGCAGTAACTAGTATTTGAATAATATCTCTTGAAAAGTAATCTATAGGGGTTGATTGCAACACAAAACGATTAAAAGCAAAGTCAAAAAAGCTTCTTTTACGCTTTTCTTTATTTTTTAGACTTGTTAAAATGTTTTTAATACTTTCCTGAAGTAGCGGGAAATTATCAAAAGATATTTTTGGGATCGAAAGCCCCGATTTATATACAAATGGCATAATTAAAAATTGTATTTTTTTATTTATTATATCATAATTAATAATAAATATTTTAATTTTAAGGTCATGAAATCACATATTTCTAAAATGTTACTAGCAGAGTTTAATCAAAAAGCAACCTTATTACAGCCAAAGTTAACACCAAAGAATATTAAGCCTGGTGATACGCTTCAAATTATTCAAAAGCTTATAGAAGGCTCTAAAGAAAAAACAAGCTCATACGAAGGAGTTGTTATTGCCCTAAAGCATTCAAATGATTGCAAAACAATAACATTAAGACGAATTGTTCTAGGGGTTGGTGTAGAGCAAATTTTCTCACTATACTCTCCAAATTTGAATATTACGAAAAAACGTCCAGCTTCGCTTTCAAGGCGCTCAAAACTTTATTTCTTACGCAAACAATCCTAAAATTGTACCTGACTGGATTCGAACCAGTGATGGGATGGATTATGAGTCCATTGCCTTAACCGCTCGGCCACAGGTACTTCTACACCTTAATTTGTTTAAGCATTCAGCTTTGATTACAATCTGGTGAGGATAGTTTTGTTCCGAAAAATAGTTCTATAAGTTAATACGAATTTTTACTACTACTGGATCATTCTGGAAAACCTACCTAGAAGATGCAGACTTGTTGGCAAGTACTCTGCGTCTTTTAGATGACCTTTTTGCGCTCACTTTAGCTAGAAAAGGTAATAGACCCAGAGCTCTCGCATGTCGAATAGATTTAGAAATTTGACGCTGATTCTTAGAGCTAATTCGAGTTTTTCGTCTAGCTTTTATTTTTGCACTTTTTGTTAAAAATACTTTTAATAGCTTCAATGTTGAATAATTTATAGTTTCGCATTCCTTTGATAGCAAAGTTTTCACGAAAATAACATAGAGTAAACTTTTTCTAATGCGCCTCGTTGCCAAAGGCTTCGTTGTTGGCTGAATAGGATTACCATTCATAGAAAAGCGTCTTGATATTAGGCGCTGTTTCCAATTTCCCTTAGGCCTTTTTTTTTCACTGACAAAAGACCTTTCAGTAGCACCAACTAAAGCTGGATTTTGTACTAGCTTTTTTTCTGTATTTGGTAATATAGTCATTAAGTTAACCAAAATTTATTTTATTTCCTTATGTACCGTTTTTTTGTTGCAATATTTGCAATACTTTAAAAGTTCTATCTTATTAGGAACATTTTTTCGATTTTTTGTTGTTATATATCGAGAAACGCCTTTAGAGCGTTGCTGTGCTAACGCATTCCTGCACTCAATACACTCTAAAGTTATAATGACTCGTGGGCCTTTATTTTTTGGCATACTTTCAAAAATTTTTAATATTTATTAATATTATAGCAATAATTTATAAAAATATAAAAGTTTTTGTTTCTAGATTTTTAACCTTATTTTTAGTATAATTTTTTTATATTAAAAATGATCTGTGAGCAGTTATTGCATTTTGAAGCAAATTTAATATTATCATGATAACAAAAAAAATCAAAAATAAAAAGCAAATAAGCCAAAATTTGCGAAA
>Ga0207967_1000500_pt1 | contig 12494 bp, 13 predicted proteins | sample LakWasMet20_HOW5_2_FD_183866 | JGI IMG/M metagenome (GOLD analysis project Ga0207967, IMG submission 183866) | Freshwater sediment methanotrophic microbial communities from Lake Washington under simulated oxygen tension - Sediment Metagenome... | ecosystem: Environmental > Aquatic > Freshwater >...
GGAAGGGGCGTACAAGATTGAAGCGTGTACTCCGTTGCCGACAGACGCTACTCTATGGTATTGGCAGAATCCATGTAATGCTTATCTACCTGTTCCAGGCTATGGAGGTGCGTTCTATTTCGATGATGTATCGTCGGAAGTTATTTTTCAGTCTACCCAATATTCCGGTGAAATTAGAAATATTGCAAATCCCGATACAGAATGGAGGTCTTCCTCTAACTCGTTTGGTTATAGAATTAGCACCGCATTCAGATTAAACACCGCCCTCCGTACTTCTAACAATTATGAGCCCAAAATATATTCTGAGATAGGTAGTTTGGTCTACAAATTTACTGTAAATAAAAGAACAGCCTCATCTATTAGTGGTACATTCGACGCAACAATGAATTCTGGATATTTTGAGGACAGCACCACCTACTCACCTTGGCACGTTATTGAAACGGTTGCCAAGGGAAACTGGATTGCAACTAAGGTTGCTAGCCCAATGCCTAAGACACAGATGAAAGGATTTGATTTGTGTGCAACTAATAATGTTGGTGCGAAACTAATCGAAGATCCTGGATTACCCACTACAAACCCTTACACAAAGCCTGGTTGGATTGGATGGGTCGAGGGAGGATGCAATTTTAAATAGTCTCGTTCCTAAATCTTAGGCCGAGTTTATACTATATGATATTGAGTTAATCAGGTACTTCTGCCAACTTATTTAACTATTTGTCCATAAGCTACTGCTTAGTACAGTGTACACTGCGTAGCATGTCATCTGCTTTACAGTCATAGTTACCAGATGGGGCTGATGCTTTCCATTTTACATCAGTGATACCGCGGTCAACATCAGAAATTACTACTTGATTAGCCGAGATATTTCCTCCGATATTTCGAGCTGATTCTCTCTGCAAATTCACTGCAGTATTTGCACACCCCACAATTGCGAATGCAATAAATACAAAAACACAGACCATCTTAAAGTTTGACATTAGTTTACCTTGCTTGTGCCCTTTTAGTTTGTGGTTAAGCATCGGGAAAGCTGGTCCGATGCGCTAACAAATCAGTATTTCTGCATAACCACAACCTATGCATAATCTCCTATTAAACAGGCAATTCTTATTATTAACTTAAATAAGCTTTATAATGCTGTCCTGTAGTAATTATTAGAATTTTATTGTGAAAAATTTTAGCGGCTAAAATTTTTAACCATTCGATCTACATAGGACATTAAACTAACCGTGTACAACCAGATTCTGTTTACTAACATTTTACGCCTGCTTGATGAGCTAGATATGACCAAAAATGATCTAGCGGTTAAAGCGGGTATTTCAATCTCGTTTTTGTCGGATTTAACCAACGGCAAGGCAAATCCATCGCTTAAAGTTATGGAAGCTATTGCGGATGCGCTGGAAACATCACTGCCGACCCTCCTGGAGTTAACAGACCTAGACAAGGCCGCATTAGTTGAACTAGCAGGCGGGCGAACTTCACGAATTCTTCCTGAAGGATTCTTCCGAGTCTCTGCAATCCTGACTGAATTTCAAGCATTCAAAGTACAGCAATGGGATCAAGAAAATCGTAAACGTTTGCAAGCTAAAAAACCTAAAAAGGGTTGACACCAAGAGAAATTTTTACCGGAATATATAGGATATTTCGGTTATTTTTGAAATTCATTATATTTTTGTTTCGTTATATCGGTATTTGTGTAGAATGAATACCAATGGATATACCGGAGCAAAAAATGATTGTGCAAGAAGACCAATTTTCAAGCGTAAAGGAACGAGCTAAAAAGAAGCTTGAACGAGATATGGGGCCCATGCTCATGGTCGCCCTAAATGATCCGAAAACCGTTGAAATCATGCTCAATGCCGATGGCAGGGTTTGGCAAGAACGGCTCGGTGAAGAAATGAAATGCATCGGAACCTTGCGTGTAGCGCAATCCGAAGCAATTATAAAGACCGTTGCCGGTTACCACGGTAAAGAAGTCACCAGGATAAAACCATTAATTGAGGGTGAACTACCGCTTGATGGCTCTCGATTCGCCGGTCAGCTACCGCCCATTGTTCCCGCTCCAACTTTTGCCATTCGAAAGAAAGCCATCGCCATATTCACGCTTGAACAATATGTTTCAAACGGAATAATGACGGTAGTTCAATATGACCTCCTGAAAAAAGTAATCAAAAATCACCGCAATATTTTAGTCATCGGTGGTACCGGCTCGGGCAAGACCACGCTGGTCAATGCCATCATCAATGAAATGGTGGCGATTAATCCAACTGAACGAGTATGCATCATTGAAGATACTGGAGAAATCCAGTGTGCTGCTGAAAATTACGTTCAATACCACACCTCAATTGATGTGCCGATGACGGCACTACTCAAAGTAATCCTGCGGATGCGGCCAGATCGAATTCTGGTCGGAGAAGTGCGGGGTGCAGAAGCCTTAGATTTGCTCGATGCCTGGAACACAGGACATGAAGGAGGGGCTGCCACACTTCATGCAAATAATGCCTGGGCTGGATTAGTTCGATTGAAGTCTCTCATTACCCGCAATGCTTCGGCTCCGTCCGATATTGAACCGCTGATAGGCGAAGTGGTTCATGTTGTTGTTCACATTACCCGTACCCCTCATGGCCGTCGTATTCAGGAAATTATTGAGATTTCTGGTTATGAGCACGGCCACTACATCACCAAAACCCACTAGGAGCAGTCATAATGCAAGTAACTTTGTCCCCAATCTCTGCCGTCAACCGTCCGACAATGTTCTACATTGGTATGGCGATGTTGCTGGTCTTCATTTTCTTATCACCCCAACATGCTTTAGCGTCAGAAGGTACTGGTGGTTCTCTACCTTATGAATCTTGGTTAACTAGCCTCCGAAACTCCGTCACCGGTCCTGTGGCGTTCGCGCTGTCGATCATCGGTATCGTTATTGCTGGTGGCATGTTGATTTTTGGGGGAGACCTTAACGGATTCTTTCGTACCCTAATATTTCTTACACTGGTCATGGCGTTCTTGGTCGGTGCACAAAACATGATGAGTACATTTTTTGGTCATGGTGCCGAAATCGCCACTTTGGATGGCGCTGTTATGCAACAGTTTAAAACAACTGAATTTAGACGGAGTGCATAGCCATGGCACTTCGCACGATACCTATTCGACGAGCGGGTAACAGAGATAACTTGTTCATGGGTGGAGATCGCGAACTGGTGATGTTTTCAGGCCTACTGGCATTTGCACTTATTTTTAGCGCACAAGAACTAAGGGCTACCGTGATTGGACTTCTATTATGGTTTGGTGCGCTGTTTGCTTGCCGACTTATGGCAAAGTTTGATCCAAAACTACGATTTGTGTACCTACGACACCGGAAATACAAGCCTTATTACCCAGCGCGCAGCACGCCATTTCGAGTGAATCCGAACAGCCAAGGGAAACAATATCAATGATCGAATCTATTATAGTTGCCATTGCTGGCCTTGGTTTGTCGATGCTGCTTGTTTTGTATGCGCGTATCCGTGTCGTCAATGACGAGGTTGAATTAAAAAAACATCGCTCAAAAGCGGCCGGATTTGCCGATCTACTTAATTATGCCGCTGTAGTCGATGACGGCGTTATTGTCGGCAAGAACGGCTCATTAATGGCGAGCTGGTTATATCAGGGCGACGATAATGCTAGCAGCACCGATGAACAGCGTGAAATGGTATCGTTCCGAATTAACCAAGCATTGTCAGATCTTGGTAATGGCTGGATGGTACATGTTGATGCTGTGCGACGGCCTGCACCGAATTACTCTAATCATGGTGTATCGCATTTTCCTGATCAAGTTTCTGCTGCCATTGATGAAGAACGACGTAGGCTGTTTGAAGGCCTTGGCACTATGTACGAGGGCTATTTCGTCCTGACTGTAACCTATTTTCCACCGCTGCTGGCTCAACGACAATTTGTTGAACTGATGTTCGATGATGATGCTGTAACGCCAGGCCACAAAGCGCAAACAGAAGGATTGATCGATTATTTCAATCGCGAATGCATTAGCATTGAGTCGCGGCTGTCTTCAGCCGTGAACCTGTCCAGGCTACGTGGACAAAAGATGGTTAATGAGGACGGTTCAACTGTTACCCATGATGATTTTTTGCGCTGGCTGCAATTCTGCGTCACAGGCCTGAATCATCCGGTTATTCTGCCCAGTAATCCAATGTATCTCGATGCTCTCATTGGTGGGCAGGAAATGTGGGGCGGGGTGGTTCCCAAAATTGGCAGAAACTTCGTCCAGGTTATTGCAATTGAAGGTTTTCCCTTGGAGTCAACCCCCGGCATTTTAACTGCATTAGGTGAGCAACCCTGTGAATACCGTTGGTCTTCGAGGTTCATTTTCATGGATACACATGAGGCCGTTGCCCATCTGGACAAGTATCGTAAGAAGTGGAAGCAGAAAATTCGTGGTTTCTTTGATCAAGTGTTCAACACTAACACCGGCACTATTGACCAGGATGCAATGTCGATGGTGGCCGATGCTGAATCCGCAATTGCCGAGGTGAATAGTGGTCTGGTGAGTCAAGGCTATTACACCAGTGTTGTAATCCTGATGGACGAAAACCGAGATAAGCTGGAAGCCTCTGCACGTTCGGTGGAAAAAACGATTAATCGCATTGGCTTTGCCGCACGCATAGAGTCTATTAACACCCTGGATGCCTTTCTGGGCTCCTTGCCCGGGCATGGTGTTGAAAATGTTCGCCGACCGCTTATCAATACTATGAACCTAGCCGACTTGTTGCCTACCAGCAGCATCTGGACGGGTTTGATTGATGCACCTTGTCCGATGTATCCGCCACAGTCACCGGCACTCATGCAGGGTGTAACGCACGGTGCCACGCCATTTCGCTTGAACTTGCATGTTCGTGATTTGGGGCACACGTTCATGTTTGGCCCCACGGGCGCAGGAAAATCCACTCATCTGGCGCTGATCGCTGCTCAACTTCGCCGCTACAAAAATATGTCAATTTTTGTCTTTGATAAAGGCATGTCGATTTACCCACTGGCAAAAGCGACAGGCGGTAAACATTTCACCGTGGCTGCAGATGATGAAGCGCTGGCATTTTGTCCTTTGCAATTTTTGGAAACCAAGGGTGACCGAGCTTGGGCAATGGAATGGATTGATACCATTTTAGCTCTCAATAAAGTAGACACCACACCAGGGCAGCGCAACGAGATTGGCAACGCCATTATGAGTATGAACGCCAGCGGAGCTCGCACTCTTTCTGAATTCTCGATAACCATTCAAGATGAAACCATTCGTGAAGCCATCAAGCAATACACGGTGGATGGCACGATGGGGCACCTGCTTGATGCGGAAGAGGATGGTTTATTGCTTTCAGATTTCACTGTTTTTGAAATCGAAGAACTAATGAATCTAGGCGAAAAATATGCACTTCCCACTTTACTCTATCTGTTTCGTCGCATTGAGCGCGCCCTGAAAGGCCAGCCTGCCGTTATTATCTTGGATGAAGCCTGGTTAATGCTTGGGCACCCCGTGTTCCGAGCCAAAATAAGAGAATGGCTAAAAGTATTGCGAAAGGCTAACTGCTTAGTTCTTATGGCAACGCAAAGCCTCACGGACGCCGCCAATAGCGGTATTTTAGATGTGATCGTGGAATCAACGGCCACTAAGATTTTCTTGCCCAATATTTATGCCCGTGATGAAGACACAGCGGCTCTTTATCGTCGGATGGGTCTTAACGCTCGCCAGATTGATATTCTGGCAACCGCCATACCTAAACGTCAGTACTACTATGTGTCCGAAAACGGACGGCGGCTTTATGACTTGGCTCTTGGCCCACTTGCGCTGTCCTTTGTCGGTGCATCGGACAAGGAATCGGTTGCTACCATCAAAAACCTGGAAGCTAAGTTTGGCGAACACTGGGTGCATGAATGGTTGGCTAGCAGGGGATTGAATCTCAACGATTATGGAGCCACGGCATGAGCATCGGAGACACAATTAAATATTTGCGCATTAAAAATTCCAAAGGTGGAGACCAACGCCACGGCATGGATTCTATGGTCGGTGGCAGACGCCAGGGAGAAAACGAGAACCCGTATCTCTCTGCCCGTCGCACCTGGAATGATCAAAGCGCAGCCAATGTAGCCAACCGGCAAATGTGGCAACTGCTCGGTATCCTGGCGATGATGATTGCCTTGTCTGGGGTAGGGGGCATGATCTACATCGGCAGCCAATCCAAGTTTGTACCCTATGTGGTCGAAGTCGACAAATTAGGGCAAGTCGCCGCTGTGGCTCCAGCTCAGCGTGCAGATATTGCCGATACTCGTGTTATCCATGCGGCGGTAGCCTCGTTCATCAACGACGCTCGCCTAGTGACGCCAGATATTGCCTTACAGCGAAAGGCTGTATTTCGGCTGTATTCGATGCTGTCATCAAACGATCCAGCCACGGCCAAAGCCAACGAATGGTTGAATGGCACCGAAGATAGCAGCCCATTTAAGCGCGCGATCAAGGAAACCGTTAGTATCGATATTCTCTCGGTCATTCCACAAACTCCTGAAACCTGGCAAGTGGACTGGATGGAGACGATGCGAGACCGTCAAGGCTCCGTGCAGAATAAACCTTTCCGCATGCGTGCACTGATCACTGTTTACACCGTGCCAGCAACTCCACAAACCACCGAAGAGCAAGTGCGTAATAACCCGCTGGGTATTTATGTCCGTGATTTCTCATGGTCCAAACAACTTTAAGGTTACACTCCCATGAAAAAGACGCTCTTCGCATTAATCATTTTGGGTGTAGTTCCAGCTCCGTCAGTGGCGACTCAGGATGATAATCTGGCTGATTTGTATTTTTCGAACCAGAACCCTAAATTAACGCCGCAAGAAAAAGCCGCCATTGCGATTGCTCATAAGTGGCAAGCGGCCAGTGCCACCGGACTCAAACCAGTACCAGGATCCGATGGGACAATCAAATTCCTATTTGGTGCACAGCAACCCAGTATCGTTTGTGCTGTCCTGCAAGTCTGTGATGTGGAGTTGCAAGCGGGCGAACAGGTCAACTCGATTCACTTGGGCGATACAGCCAGGTGGACAGTTGAACCTGCTATCACGGGTAGCGGACCCGCTGAAGTACAGCATCTCATTATCAAGCCGATGGATGTCGGTCTGGAAACATCGCTCATTGTCACTACCAACCGCAGGACTTATCACTTCCGGCTTCGTTCCCATCGGACAGAGTTTATGCCACGCGTGGCCTTCACTTACACCGAGGATGCTGTAGCGAAATGGGACGCCATCAAGCGCCATGAGGTTGTGGAAAAACACGAGCACACTATTCCGCAAACTGGTGAATACCTGGGTGATTTGAATTTTGTATATGACGTGGATGGTTCTGCGCCTTGGAAACCGGTACGCGTCTATAACGATGGCATTAAAACCATCATTCAGATGCCTAACACGATGGCGCAGACTGAAGCCCCTACATTACTGGTCGTACGCAAGGATGGTGGTTTATTTACCGATGACGAAACCGTCATTGTGAACTACCGAGTTCAAGGTGACCGATACATCGTGGACACCATTTTCGAAAAAGCTATTTTGATTGCCGGTGTTGGTAGCAGTCAAGACCGCGTCACCATCACCAAGGGGAAATAAACATGTGCAAGAATTCTATATTTGCTTTGGTTTTACTCACTTCGGCCATTATCGGCCTGACTGGCTGCTTAACATCATCACCCTATGGCAATTTCATTGAAAACACTGCGGCTGCCAACGACCAAAAGATTGCCGATGACGTGGTCAAAAAACTGGTGACGCTTTATCCACCAGCCAGCACTCGCTTTGACTTGGAACATGGGACACCGGATTTCTTTGGCAGCACTTTAATCGAGTCCCTGCGAGCCAATGGCTACGCTGTCCTGGAGTTTAAATCTGAACCAAAAATAGGCAGTGTCGACAATGCGGATAACGCGGGTCAGGTACATACTGCCGAACCGTCATCGCCAGGCTTGCCGCTATCCTATGTCATGGATCAAGCCAAAGGCTCTAATCTGTACCGGGTCAGCTTGGTCATTAACCATGGACAATCATTGGCTCGTGCCTATCAGCTGCAAGAGGGTACGATTTACCCGGCAGGCTATTGGGTTCATAAGGAGTAAGTGACGATGAGCATCGTGTCAGAAGATCATATGTTGCCAGAGTCATCCCCAGGCGAGGTGTCACCTAATGCAGGCGTGCGCCGTGTTAACAATTTGCCGGTGTACATCATCGGAGGCTTGATGACGGTATTCTTAATCGTTATGGTCTTGGTGGCCGCCGATCGTGCAAATCAACAGCACCAACAGGCCGACACCAAGGACGAAAAAACCGGCAATACTCGTATGTTTGCCAACGAAATAGCTGGAATCCAAAAAGATGGCATCATCCAGGCCGAACAGGCTAAGCCCTTGTTGGTTCCAGAACAACCTAAGATTATGATTGCTCGTCCCGATAATCTGGATGCACCGCCGACACCGCCGCTATCCAGCACAAATCCTCACCGCAATGATGAGTTGGACAGAATTCGCTTGGCGAAAATGCAACAGCTTGAAACCGCTATCAAGGCTAAAACCGAGGTGTCGGTTACTGCGCCGCGTAGTGCTGGCTCAACACCGGGCGGCAAGTCAGAACGAAGTCCACCGACGACTCGCGATGAAGCTCTGACTCAACTGACCGCCGTTCGTCAGCAGATTGATGCGCAGACCCACGATGATCCTACTGCAAGCTATAAAGCACACCTGCAACAACTGCAAGCGGCCTTATCAGAAACCACAGCAGGAGGGAGTACGGCACCAAAACTTCTTCAAACATTCGCCGACAACAATAAAAGCAAAGACCTAGGGCAGTTTGCCGATGCAGGACACGGGGACCGCTGGAAACTAGACTCAGAACCGGAAGCCCCGCGTACACCGTATGAATTGCGTGCGGGATTTGTAGTGCCTGGAATGCTGATTTCTGGGATCAATTCGGAATTACCTGGCCAAATCATGGCTCAAGTATCACAAAACGTGTACGACACCCCAACCGGTAAATATCTGCTGCTGCCACAAGGCTCGCGGCTGGTAGGTTCTTATTCCAGTGATGTCTCTTTTGGCCAAGCACGAGTTCTAGTTGCCTGGCAGCGTATCGTTTTTCCTGATGGTAAAGCCATGGACATGGGTGCTATGCCGGGTGCGGATAGCGCGGGATACGCCGGTTTCAATGATCAGGTCAATAACCATTACCTGCGGCTTTACGGTTCGGCCTTCCTAATGTCAGCGGTCACTGCCGGTATTTCCTATAGCCAACAACAAAACCAGGCAAACAATACTTTTCAACAACCCACAGCTGGCAGTGCAATGAGCCAAGCATTGGGTCAGCAATTAGGGCAAGTGACGGCGCAAATGATCGCCAAAAACCTGAACGTAGCCCCTACACTGGAAATCAGACCGGGCTTCCGTTTCAACGTCATCGTCACTAAGGATATGACATTTTCCAAGCCATACCAGGCATTTGATTATTAGATGTTTAACGCCAAGGAGAAACCATGATGAAAAACACATCTGAAATTTTAGCCGCTAAAATTTCTCTGACGTTAGCGCTTGTTGCCGGTCTGGGCTTATCACCCCCTGTGATTGCTGTCTTCGGTGTCGGCGATATTGTGTTCGATCCCATTAACAATGTCAGCACTTTAGCGACCGCACTTGATGAAGCGGCACAGACAGCTAAGCAAATTGACGAGTACAAAACCCAGCTCTTGGAGTACGAAAATATGCTCAAAAACACGGTCGCCCCAGCGGCCTATATTTGGGATCAAGCAACAGCAACGATGAATAAACTGCGCAGCTCTATCGATACCCTGAACTATTACAAAGATAGTTTAGGCAGTGTGGACTCCTACTTGAGTAAATTCAAAGATACCAGCACCTACCGTGATTCACCGTGTTACTCCCTAACCGGTTGTACGGATGAGGAGTGGGCAGAGATGAAAGATTCTGAACGCTTGGGGTCTGAATCACAGAAAAAAGCTACCGATGCACTTTTCAGAAGTCTGGACGAACAGCAGAGCGCGATGCAAACCGATGCCAGCAAGTTAGAGGACCTGCAATCGGCTGCGCAAAGTGCAACCGGACAAATGGAGGCAATCTCCTACGCCAATCAACTCGCCAGCCATCAAGCCAATCAATTGTTACAAATTCGCGGCCTGTTGATCGCGCAACAAAACGCCATAGCCACACGCAATCAGGCTTTGGCAGACCGTGAAGCCAAAGAAGCCGCAGCCTCTACGCAACTGCGTACCGGCAAGTTTGTCAAAAGTTCAGCTAAAAGCTGGTAAAGGAAAAAAATGATGACTAAAAATAAAATGTTTTTGATGATCTTGGTCAGCACGATAGCGACTATAAACGTTGGCTGTGAAAAATCGCCAGAGGTTGCAAGCCTTAAATGTGCCGATTTAGATAAGATTACCAATCCAGTACAAAAAGCTGAATTGCTCAAAACTTGTCCACGCAGTGGCGCTGCTTTCAAGCCCAGTGATAAGAAAAGCTGGTAAGGTATTAGCGATGAGAACAGTAACCTTATTGAGAAACTCTCTAATAATCCTGGGGTTGGTGTTGTTTTCTGATACTGCGCAGGCCGCTATCGATAATGCGGGAATCTTGGATAATGCCCTAAACAGTTATTCAACGGCGGCTAATACCTGGGCTACAACCATCACGGCTCATGCCAGCTGGCTGTTTTGGACCTTAGCCTTAATTAGCATGGTGTGGACTTTCGGCTTAATGGCTTTACGAAAGGCCGACATTGGCGAATTCTTCGCGGAATTTATTCGTTTCACCATGTTTACCGGCTTCTTCTGGTGGTTGCTTTCAAACGGCCCGAAATTCGCCACTTCCATCATGACCTCGCTGCGCACTATTGGCGGTAATGCTACGGGCACTGGTTCTGCACTGACGCCGTCCGGCATTGTCGATATAGGTTTCGATATTTTCTTTAAAGTGCTTGATCAGTCGTCAGTATGGTCGCCCGTTGATAGTGCAGTGGGGATTATCATGGGGGCCATTGTGCTTGTCATTCTGGCGTTAATTGGTGTGAATATGCTGTTGCTATTGGTCAGTGGTTGGGTACTGGCGTACGCCGGTATTTTCTTTCTTGGATTCGGCGGCTCGCGTTGGACTTCCGAGATGGCCATTATCTATTTCAAAACGGTGTTAGGGATTGCCGCACAGCTGTTCACCATGGTGTTACTGGTAGGGATTGGCAAGTCCTTTATAGATCAGTATTACACGAATATGAGCGCCGGTATCAGCCTAAAAGAATTAGGGGTAATGTTGATCGTTGCGGTGATACTGCTTTCGCTGGTCAATAAGGTGCCGCCGCTCATTGGAAGTCTTGCCGGTGGCAGTACCGGTTCACTGGGTAATGGTTTCGGTGCGGGCACTGCCATGGGTGCTGCGGCAATGGGCGCAGCGGTTGCCGCAACCGCTGGGGCGGCAATGGCTGCGGGGGCAACCAATATGGCGGGCGGTACCCAAGCAATTATGGCTGCTTTCACAAAAGCTAATGCCTCTGAAAGTGCGGGTAATCCTACCGGAGATATGATGGCAGCCATGCGTGGCGGGTCGGGCAACAACAGTGGTTCTGGTAGTGCACTGGCCTCCGCAATGAATGGTTCTATGGGCCGGGTTGCGGCTAATACGGTTGCTAATCTGGCGCAGGGTACTTGGGACGTGGCAAAAGCCAAGGCCAGTGATATGAGAAATGCCGCGATGGAAAACATCAGCGATACTACTGGTGGAAAGATTGCTGCGGCTATAGAAGCCCGTGATGCAATGCCTGGCTCAGGATCAGATAATTCGTCAGCGTTCGATGACAACAACAGTCTATCGGCAGGTTCAAATCAATCAGCTGACACAAATTCAGAAGTCGCAGCCTTTCGTGACCGTAATTCAAAAGCCTCGTAACTCAAAATGGGTATCAACCATGCAGCGAACCATCCTTTGGACAACGGTTTTTCTGGTCGCAATCGATTTCAGCCCATCGACACAAGCCAATGAAACAACAATACTGCCATCGCACGCCAATGCAATGCCATTTCCCGATCTGTCTCCTCGACTTCAAGAGCGTGTCGTCTGTTCACTGTCTGCAGCCATGAAATACGAAGTACCCGCAAACATAGTGCTCGCGGTAGCGGAAAAAGAAGCAGGTAAGCCTGGGCAATGGGTACGTAATTCCAACGGCACCCATGACGTAGGGTCAATGCAATTCAATACGGCATATCTAGGCGATTTAGCTCGCTATGGCATTTCGGCTAACGATGTAGCTGCGGCAGGCTGCTACTCATTCGACCTGGCCGCCTGGAGGCTTCGGCAACATATTAAGCATGACAAAGGCGATCTGTGGACACGGGCAGCTAACTATCACTCGCGAACAGCTCGTTACAACATAATCTATAGAACTGACTTGATAGCAAAAGCCGTCAAGTGGGCAGA
>Ga0207967_1000502_pt1 | contig 12476 bp, 8 predicted proteins | sample LakWasMet20_HOW5_2_FD_183866 | JGI IMG/M metagenome (GOLD analysis project Ga0207967, IMG submission 183866) | Freshwater sediment methanotrophic microbial communities from Lake Washington under simulated oxygen tension - Sediment Metagenome... | ecosystem: Environmental > Aquatic > Freshwater >...
GTTTCCCCAATAGTCAAGGCCTTAACACCGCTATATTCCTTGCATGCCGGTGAGCAGGAAGCCTTGCATTTATGCGCGGAACTTGGCGATTGCCTGTTGCTGACGGATGACACGGCCGCCCGTCTTGCCGCCAAAAACCTGGGTACTCCCACGCATGGCACGCTCGGTCTATTAATCAGAGCAATACGCAGACAATCCCGATCAAAATCCGAGGTATTGGCATTGCTGCGAGATATTCCGACGCGATCGACCTTGCATATTCGGCCGTCTTTACTGGAGGAAGTCATTGCTCATGTGGAAACCGATGCCAAATAGGCACAGCTAATTTAATCACAAAAGTTGCACCTCAACCCCAAAACTATCCATGCTTAAAAACCAAATCAAAACGCTCATTCGGGAGTTGCCGCGTTATGCGGAAGAGGAAGGCGATTTTTACAGTGTAAATCGAAATAGTCTTATCAACGCGATTTGCGGGCGTAACGCCGTTGAACCGGATATTGCCGAAAATACGGTGATGTTGTGCGAACGGTTACTCGATACCTTGTCGGTTTTGAACGTTGATTATCTTTTGAAAGGCGAATGGTGTTTTGCGTCTTTTCCGGCACAGTTGATGGCAACTTCGGTTTTAACGGCGATGAGCGATGCCGAATCACGTTTTTTTACGCCTCATTTCTGGAATACTCGGGATATCGACAACGACCGCAAAGAGCAACAACGCGACGTGTTGCGATGGATTGAGCAGGCGCGTTTTCAGCATCATGCCAGTCAACAAGCGCAACCGATTCGGTACTGTTACGTAGCCTGGAGTATCATCAAGATAGACGGCAAAATTCTGTTCTACCAACGCGAAGATACAAAAAAGCATTTCGACAAGACAGCGGGCGATTACGGTTTGATTGGCGGACGCGCCAATCAGCATGACGTGCCTGGCGTCGCCGACAAGGTCGAATTACTAAAAGCGCTACAATCGCCAGATTCGCCCCTCATTAAAAACGCCTTGCCGGAAACCCTGAAGCGGGAATTGCGCGAAGAGGCTGGTTTGGTGTTTGATACACACTACAAATTCGAGCTCTGGCGTCGTTTGCAACCGTATCAACAAGTTCAAGGCGCGGCGCCGAATCATGCCTTGACCGAGTATTATCTGGATATTTTTAATATCGAACTGACGCTGGACGGTTATTTGTTTTTACAGCAGCGCGTGAATAGCGATTCGCGGCTGACTTGGTTTTCACTTACCGACATCGAACGGGGTGAAACCACTGACAACAAAATTCCGTACATCAAGGCGTTGTATGACGAATTTGCCGGCAATCATGCGGCGCTGGCCGCCGAGTTATCGGCCCTGCCGGACAGCTTTGTTCCGAGCTATTTGTCGGATAAGGAAAAATACGGCATTACCCTGCCAAGAAATCCAGAAAAACCCGTCATGGCGGGTGTGCTGGGTAAGGAAAAACCGCTGGATTTAGCATTAACTCCCCGTCAATTAGCGTTGATTCTTGGCCTGGCGGCACATTTGCGTGGTTTTGAATTCGAATTCGCATCGCTCGAAAAAAATATCGGTTTTCATCCTCATGGCTGGCTGGAAGTGGACGAACATTCGCCCATTCGGGCGGAATTGATGGAACTGGCGGCTTTTCTAAACGGCAGAGATTTGGTGATGGAAAATCGCCGGGATCGCTTATTTCGGTTGTCAATCAGACCTGAAACGGTTTTCTTTGCCGATGAATTATTTTCGTTTAGGGTTGCGGAGGATGAACTGGAAAATAAAGAAAGCATGGTGTCTATTTTGGTTAGCAGACAAGGCTTTACTACAGCTTTAGGCTTTGTAAAAGATAAAATTGAATGTTTTGAGTTGACTCGTGGTTTTGTCAAGCGGATGAAAAAGTTGGCCGATGGTGACTTTACCATTTACGATAAAGACGCGGTGAGCATCGAAGAGAATTATAAAAAAGGGTTGCATAAAGACCCAAAATTCAAGTCTTTGGGTCTTAGGAATTTGATTCGGCAGAATGGCAAGGACATTCGTTTTGTAGTGCCGTATATTTGCAAATGAATTCCAGCATGCTATGCGGATAAGGACCTACGCGGGCTATCGATATCAGCGAATATGAATTATGGCGCAATGGCGATGCCGTCTACAAAATGGATGATCCGTGCAGTGCGCCTTAACGAATGCAAAACACCGTCGTGGTTTATTGGCGACCTACGGCTTACCAGTGATTTTATCTTACCCCCCTCATAATTTATCCATGTTTGAAAAGCTTATTACCCGCAACGCCCTCAAAAACCTGGCCGGCCCAGCGGTTTTCGCGCGCGGCGAGGCGTATTATGAGGACGGCCGAGTAGGGCCGCTGCGCGAGACGGGCGGTAAAATCAGCGCGCGCGTCGAAGGCTCCGAAACCTACCATGTCGAACTGTGGGACGATCGGGGAGCTCTTGAACACGATTGCAACTGTCCGAACGCGGCGGACGGTTTTTTCTGTAAACACGGCGTGGCGGTCGGTCTGGCCTGGCTTGCCGAACGCGAAGACGGCAGCGGCCGGCGTCCCGATCCGTGGCGCGCGATCCGGGACTATCTGGAGATCCAGTCGCCGGACACATTGATCGCGTGGCTGCTGGACGCGGCGGAACAGGATGATCGATTGTACCGGACGCTATTGCTCAAGGCCGAGTCCATTGCCGGCGGCGCTCATGCCGTCAAGGCCTATCGCGAGGCCATCGAGAAGGCCACCCAGGTTCGCGGTTTTATGGACTGGGGTGAAGCGGGGGCTTTTGCGGAGGAACTCGATCAGGTCGTGGATGCGATAGCGACCTTATTGACTCCGGAGGATGCACCCATGCTGATCGATTTGGTCGAACATGCGATCGACCGTGTGGCAGAGTCGCAAGGCAATATTGACGATTCCAACGGCGAGGTCGGCGGCGTGTTGGGAAGGCTGGGCGATTTGCACCTGCAAGCCTGCCGGCTGGCGAAACCGGATCCGCAAGCGCTCGCGGAGCGGCTGTTCCGGATGGAAATCTCGCCTGCCAATGATTACAGCGATATCAATTCGATCGCCTACCGCGATCTTCTGGGCGAGGCGGGCCTCCGCCGTTACCGGGAGCTGGCCGAGGCGGAATGGGCCAAGATCGGTTTTCGTGACGGCGACAGCCCTTATGATTTCCAGCGCTACCGTATTACCCGCATCATGGAGTTCCTGGCCGAAGCGAGCGGCAATGTGGAAGAACTGTTGGCGATCAAAGCGCGCGATTTGAGCACGGCTTACCGTTATCTGACCATCGCCGAGATATGGGCCGCGAACAACCAGGATGACAAGGCGCTCGAATGGGCGGAACGCGGCCTGCACGCTTTCCCTACTGCCACCGACAATCGATTGCGCGATTTTCTGGTCGCGGCGTATTTGCAACGCCAACGCAATGAAGAAGCCTTGCAGTTGACCTGGGTGCAGTTCGAAGAGCGGCCAATCCTGGACCATTATAAAAAGCTGCATGCGGTCGCCGAACGGCTCGGCATTTGGCCCGAACAGCGGGAGCGCGCCCTGGCTAAACTGGCCGACGCCATTGCCGGGGAAGCCGCCGCCGTAAACTTCTGGAAAACGAAGCCCGGCGTTCCCGATTATTCCGTCCGGCTCCAAATCGCCTTGTGGGAAAACCATATGGACGATGCCTGGACGGCGGCGCATGCGGGAACCTGCCAGCGGCATTTGCTGATCGAATTGGCCGGCAGATTGGAAACGGAGCGTCCGGACGATGCCTTGGCTCTGTATCGGCAGATCATTCCGGCCATCGTCGAGCAAACCAATAATGCCGCCTATGCCGAGGCCATCACGCTCGTGCGGAGGGTCGAAAGCATTCTGAGCGGCCCGGAGCGAAAGCGCGAGTTTGCGGCTTATCTGGCGGAGTTGCGCAGCCGCTTCAAACCCAAGCGCAATTTCATCAAGTTGCTGGATGAAGTGAGCAGACGGGCAGAATAAATTTTTAAGAGTTTGCGGGAACGTTCGGAATGTTCGCCTTGACGGAGGGTGAACATGATAAACTGCGCGCTTCTCCAATCATTTGCCCCGATCGTCCTTGCCACCGCTCAGCCTTTACGTGCACATTCCCTGGTGCATCAAAAAATGTCCCTATTGCGATTTCAATTCCCACGCGGTCAAGGGGGGCGCGCCGGAGACGGCTTATGTCGATGCCTTATTGCGCGATCTGGCCGAGGATATCCGGCGCTATCGCATCACCCGGCCACTCCACAGCATTTTTGTCGGCGGCGGCACGCCGAGCCTGTTTTCGCCGGAAGCCTTCGACCGTCTGTTTAGCGGCATTGCGCAGCAGCTCCGATGGGTAGACGATATCGAGATCACGCTCGAAGCGAATCCCGGCACTTTCGAAAGCGAGAAATTCGCCGAGTTTCGCGCGCTCGGCATCAATCGTCTGTCGATCGGCATCCAGAGTTTCGACGATACCTTTCTTAAGGCGCTGGGCCGGGTGCATTCGGCGCGCGAGGCGTTGCGCGCGGTCGACATCGCGCAGAAGGCCGGCTTCGACAATCTGAACCTGGATTTGATGTTCGGCTTGCCGGGCGCGAGCGAAGACAGCGGCGTCAACGATATTCGCACCGCGATCGGGCTGAATCCGACGCATATTTCGTTTTACCAGTTGACGCTGGAGCCGAATACCTATTTTTACAAATTTCCGCCCAAGCTGCCGAATGACGAGCTGATTTTCGCGACGCAAAAAGCCTGCCAGGCGCTATTGGCCGAGCACGGCTATGCGCAGTATGAAATTTCGGCTTACAGCCGGCCGGGAAGACAATGCCGGCATAATCTGAATTATTGGCAATTCGGCGATTATCTGGGCATCGGCGCCGGCGCGCACGGCAAGATTTCGCTGGCCTTGCCGGCAAACATCGTCCGTACCAGCAAGCCGAGAGGACCAGAGCAATATCTGCAAGACACGCACGGGCAGGGCGGCGCGCAGGCGATCGTGGTGCAGGAGTTGCCGCTCGAATACGTGATGAATCATCTGCGTCTGAAGCAAGGCTTCACGCTGGATGCGTTTACCGCGGCGACCGGCCTTGCGTCCGCCGCGCTGGAACCCGGCTTGTCGAACAATTGCCGGCAAAATCTGCTGATCCTTCAGGACGGCCGCTATGTTTGCTCCGAAAAAGGCTGGGATTTTCTGGATACGGTTTTGCAGAATTTCATCACCTGATTTTTTTCACCTACCCTTAGAGCTATCACTGTTATGCACGACTATCAACAACAATTCATCCGTTATGCGCTCGAATGCGGCGTCCTCAGATTCGGCGAATTCCAATTGAAATCCGGCCGCACCAGCCCTTACTTCTTCAATACCGGCCTGTTCAATACCGGCGCGAAACTGGGCCGCCTCGGACGCTTCTATGCGCAGGCGCTGATCCAGTCCGGCATCAAGACCGACATCCTGTACGGGCCCGCTTATAAAGGCATCCCGCTGGTCAGCACCACCTCGATCGCCTATGCGGAACTGACCGGCAGCGACATTCCGTTTGCGTTCAACCGCAAGGAAAGCAAGGATCACGGCGAAGGCGGCACGCTGGTCGGCGCGCCGCTGGCAGGCAATGTGGTGATCCTGGATGACGTGATCACCGCCGGCACCTCGGTCCGGGAGTCGGTCGAGATCATTCGCGCCGCCCAGGCGACGCCGGCCGGCGTCGTAATCGCGCTGGACCGGCAGGAAAAAGGCCTGGACGAACGCTCCGCGATCAGCGAAGTCGAGCAACGTTACGGCATGCCGGTCGTGTCGATTATCACGCTGGCAAACATCATCGGCTATCTGACCGAGAATGCCAGAGAACGACCCGGCGTGCTGGAGGCCATCACCGCCTACCGCGACCGCTACGGGGTTTAGCGAAAATTGCGGAGCATGGCAAAAAACCGGGCATTCAACTATGCCAAAATCAAATATGGTCTACACTTTAAAGCAAACTCTCCCGAGGAAGCGCTTGCGCTTCCGTTTGCGCGAGTTGTTTTCTTAACAGTTTGAATTTCAACATCTTGTTGATCCAGACATTCGACTCTTAACAGACGCATATTGAGAAACAAAAGGCTTGCCATGAGGAATCTGGAATTTAAAGAGCAAATGCGCGAATATTCGCAGTGGCGTGCAAAATTGATACAAACGATCGACATGTATCAGCAATGGCGTCATCGCTATGGCTTGCAGGATACGCAAAGCGACAATACGATTTTGAACATCCTGAGCGGGTTGAAGTCCGATCGGATCACGCTGGCGTTTGCGGCTGAATTTTCGCGCGGCAAGACCGAACTGATCAATGCGCTATTCTTTGCCGAAACCGGCCTGAGACTATTGCCTTCGTCGCCGGGCCGCACCACGATGTCGCCGACCGAATTGTTTTGGGATGAGGCGGGCGGCAGCTATATCCGCTTGTTAGCAATCGAAACGCGTCTGGAAGATATTTCCCTGGTCGAACTGAAACAGCAGCCCAAGCGCTGGAAACATATTCCGCTGGATTGCAATTCGCCTGCGCAAATGCAGGAAGCTTTCATGGAACTGATGGCGACAAAGCCGGTCGAGCGCGAGCTTGCCGAAAAACTGGGCTTATGGAACAAGCGCGAGGCCGCCGAGCAGGGCAACGCGAATCCCGATAAAGTGGAAATACCGTGCTGGCGGCATGCGCTGATCAGCTTTCCGCATGCTTTATTGAAGGAAGGGCTGGCCATCCTTGACACGCCGGGCCTGAACGCGCTCGGCACCGAGCCGGAATTGACCTTGAGCATGTTGCCTAGCGCGCAGGCGATCGTGTTTTTGCTGGCCGCCGATACCGGCGTGACCAAGAGCGATCTGGAAATGTGGCGCAGCCATGTATTCAAGGCCAGCAGCGGCAGCAAGCAAAGCGTCGCGGTCGTGATGAACAAGATCGACGCGATGTGGGATGATCTGGCCGGTGAAAAAGGTTATGAAAGCGCGATTCAATCGCAGATCAAGGCTTCGGCCGAAACCCTGAAAATCAATCAAAAGGCCATTTTTCCGGTGTCGGCCAAGCAGGCCTTGCTGGCCAAGGTCAAAAACGATACGGATTTGCTCGAGAGAAGCCGGTTGGCGACGCTCGAAAATTATCTGGCCAACGATATTTTGAAGGAACGCCGGACGATCCTGATGAATGCGATCATTCGCGACATCGGCTTCATGGTCAATGAGTCGTTGAGCCTGACCGATTCGTCTTACAGTAATTCGATTTCCCAACTCGAGGAAGTCAAAAAAATCGACTTCGAGAACAAGGACATGACCGGCAAATTGCTGGCCGAAATGCGCGACAAGCAGAACCAGTATATGGCGACGGTCGAGAATTTCCAGACCAGCCGCCAGGTGTTTTTGACGCAGGCAAAAATGCTGGTCGACTCGTTCGCTAAGGAAAGAATCGACGAGATCGTGAATAGAACCCGCGATGACATGGCCAAGAGCCTGACGACTTACAGTATGAAACAAAACATACGTAAGTTGTTCGATGAATTGCGCGATTTGTTGCAGGAATCGGTCGACCTGACCAATGAAACCCGCCGCCTGGTCAAGGCGATCCACAAAAAATTCAAGGATGAATACGGTTTTGTCGAGATTGAGCCGCAGCTGTTTTCGATCTCGACCTATCAGTTCGAGCTGGAGCAGGTTTTTGCCGAGGGCGAGGCTTTCCGCGCCAGCGCCAAGACAACGATGACCGAGCAAAGCATCGTGATCAACAAGCTCTATGGCACGTTAATCGCGAAGGCGAGGCACATCCTTAAGCAGGCGCACGACGATGCGGCGACCTGGAGCGGTAACGTGATGACGCCGCTGATGCATCAGATCAAGGATTACAAAAAGCAGATCGACGGACGCCTGTTGATGCTCAGAAAGATCAACGACTCGAAAGGCAACGTCGCCGAAAGCATTACCGCGCTTGAAGAGCAATTGAAACAGCTCAGAAGGCGGCGCGAAGAGCTGTCGATGATGATCAAGCTGATGCGGATGGAAGGCTTGCAGTTCGACAACAAGTGACTGTCTGCACGGGCGGTAATGCCTGTTGATGTTTGCCCCGTTTGACTTTCCCTAACCCCTTCTTGGGGCGGGGAAGGCGAAGGGGATTTCGAAGAGAGTCTCAGAGTTTCCTGAAAATCAAATCCCACACCCCATGACCCAATTTGATGCCGCGTTGCTCGAATTTGGTCAGCGGCCGGTAGTCCGGGCGCGGACAATAGTCGGCGCCGGGGCTGGCATTGGCGAGCCGTTTTTGTTCCGATAGCACCGCCAGCATCTGTTCCGCGTAGTGCTGCCAGTCGCTGGCGGCATGAAAATAGCCTCCCGTCTTCAGTTTTCTGCTCAATAGCTCGGTAAAACCGGGCTGCACGATGCGTCTTTTGTGATGTTTTTTCTTCGGCCATGGGTCGGGGAAAAACAAATGTACGCCGCTTAAACTGTCGTCCGGCACCCGTTTTTCGAGGATCTCGATCGCGTCATGGCAATAGATCCTGACATTGGTCAGATTCTTCTCTGCCAGCAGCATCAACAAGTGGCCGACGCCCGGCCGGTGCACTTCGATGCCGATATAATCGATTTCCGGATTCGCCGCCGCCATCTTCGCGAGGCTCTCGCCATTGCCGAAACCGATTTCGATACAGCGCGGCGCGTTACGTCCGAAGACCTCGGCAAAATCATAATCGATATTCGGATCGAGTCCGTAAACATGCCACTGGTTATCCAGGGCAAGCTGCTGACCGGCGGTCAGGCGCCCCTGGCGGCGAATGAAACTTTTGATTTTGCGAGGAAACTGAATTTCGGACAACATGGACGGATAGTAGGATACGCGGTGCGTACCGTTTCTGATGGTTTCGGATATTTGGGGTATTGGCAAGGTACGCACTCGGCAATTGCTCCTGCATTGCTCTACCTCCTGCATCCATGCAGTCGAGCGTACCTTGCCTCGTTCGAAAATGCGGGCTTAAAAAAATAAGCCTTCGATCGGCGAAGACGCGGAAGCGAAGCGTTTGCGCGGCATGCGTCCGGCCAAAAACGCTTCGCGCCCGGCCTCGATGCCTTTTTTCATCGCGGACGCCATCAGCACCGGATTTTTCGCGGCCGCAATCGCGGTATTCATCAACACGCCGTCGCAGCCGAGTTCCATCGCCATCGCCGCATCCGAGGCGGTGCCGACGCCCGCATCGACCAGAATCGGCACCTTCGCGTTTTCGACGATGGTCAGGATGTTATAGGGGTTCCGAATGCCGAGGCCCGAGCCGATCGGCGCGGCCAAAGGCATCACCGCGACGCAGCCGATCTCTTCGAGCCGTTTCGCGGCGATCGGGTCGTCATTGGTGTAAACCATCACGTCGAAACCTTCCTTGACCAGTTGTTCGGCGGCAATATAGGTCTGCGCGACATCGGGGAACAGCGTCAGCTGATCGGCCAATACTTCCAGCTTGACCAGTTTATGGCCGCCCAAGAGCTCCCGGGCCAGTCGGCAGGTGCGGACCGCTTCTTCGGCGGTGTAACAGCCGGCGGTGTTCGGCAGGATCGTGTATTTGTCCGGCGAGATCACGTCGAGCAGGTTAGGCTCGTCCTTATTCTGGCCGATGTTGGTGCGGCGGATCGCGACGGTCACGATCTCGGCGCCCGAGGCTTCGGTCGCGAGCCGGGTTTCTTCGAGATCCTTGTATTTGCCGGTGCCGACCAACAGGCGCGAGCGGTAGGATTTGCCGGCGATCACAAAAGAGTCGTCCTGGCCGCCGCCGATCGCATGCACGATCTCGATATGGTCGCCGTCTTTCAATGCCTGTTCGCCATATTGATCATAAGGCAGAATTTCCTGGTTCAATTCGACCGCGATTTTCTTGCCGTTCAATTCCAACGCGGCAATCAAGGCGGCGACGGTGCTGTGCTCCGCGCACTCGCGCGCGGCGCCGTTCACAATAATATTCATCGGTTAAGCTCCTTTGCTGTCCAGCGACCGGCGCTCGCGCACGGCTTCCGCCAGGCTGTGCAGCAGCGGCACGGTATCCTCGAAACTGAGGCAAGCGTCGGTAATGCTTTGGCCATAGGTCAACGGTTTGCCCGGCACCACGTCCTGCTTGCCTGCGGCCAGATTGCTTTCGACCATCACGCCCATGATGCGGTGATCGCCGCCGGCGATTTGAGTGGCAACATCCTCGCCGACGATCAGCTGGCGCTGGCATTGCTTCAGGCTGTTCGCATGGCTGAAATCGATCATGATGTTCGGTCTGAGCTTGGCGTTGACCAGGCCTTCGGCGACCTGTTCGACGCTGACCGCGTCATAATTCGGCCGGTTGTTGCCGCCGCGCAAAATAATGTGCACATCTTCGTTGCCGGTGGTCGAGAAAATCGCCGAATGCCCGCCCTTGGTCATCGACAGGAAGTGATGCGGGCTCATCGCCGCGCCGATCGCATCGATCGCGATCTTGATCGTGCCGTCGGTCGAATTCTTGAAACCGATCGGGCAGGATACGCCGGAGGCCAGCTCGCGGTGGCCCTGGCTCTCGGTCGTACGCGCGCCGATAGCGCCCCAGGCAATCAGGTCGGAAATGTATTGCGGCGAAATCAGATCGAGGTATTCGGTCGCGGCCGGCATGCCGAGATTCGCGACATCGAGCAGCAAACGGCGCGCAATGCGCAGGCCTTTGTTGATGTTGAAGCTGGAGTCGATATCCGGATCGTTGATCAGACCTTTCCAGCCGACCGTCGTACGCGGCTTCTCGAAATAGACCCGCATCACGAGCTGCAAATCTTCCGCCAGTTCGTCCTTGACCGCCTTCAAGCGCTTGGCATAATCGATCGCCGCGGCAGGGTCATGAATCGAACAGGGGCCGACTATCACCAGCAACCGATCGTCTTCGCCGGTCAGAATGTGATGAATTTCCTGACGCGCTTTCGCGGTGGTTTCGGCCGCTTCGTCGGTAATCGGCATTTCATCATGCACCTGATAGGGCGCGATGACTTCCTTCGTCTCACAAATTCTCAGGTCGTCGGTTTTGTATTTTGTATGCATGGGATACTCGCGGGGCAAAAGCCGAATGCGGTTTAAAACCCCGTATTTTACTCTTTTTTACCGGTTTGGGGGTAGCTTTGCTGACGATTGATCCGGGCAAGGGCCCTCTTGCTATTGAAGGAAAACGGATACCCAAGGAATTGTCAGGCAATCGCTGACGCCAACTCTGTTTGCTCTCTAGCATCAGCAGAGAATCCGCGCGACAGGGGATGGCGCGTTGCGCCAAGAGCGGCAATTTTTCTACAGCATTGCTGCTGGCGCGGCATTAATAATCGAGATGTTATAAATAGTGATTTATAAACAATTAGTTATGTTTGGCACAAAGCTAGCAATAGAGGCTTTCAGGCAGAACGTGTTTGTCCTTTATGAACCCTATTCGGACAAGCTAAACGGACGTGGCCGATACCTGAAAATATTTTATTGGAGTTTAACAATGAACACAGCATCGATTCCTCTCGGAAATGACAGACGCATCAATCTATGGCGGTTTAATCAGGTGATGTTATTGGCGCTAGCCAGTGCGGCATCGCCTCGCGTATTGGCGCTGAATACCGGCACTGACCTGAATTTGTCTGCAAAACCCATTGCCGGCGGTATGGCCGGCGCGGCTTATACCAAGCCGCAAGAAGTTTCCGCGGCGTTGTTTGGCAATCCGGCCACTCTGACTCAGTTTAAAGGCTTCAATTTTGGCTTAGGCGCCGCGATCCTCGAACCGGATGTGGACAATTATCAAAGCAACAACGGCTTCACCAACCGTTCCCACAGTCTGGCGCAGAATTACATCGCGCCGGATGTGGCCCTCAGTGGAGAAGTCTTGCCCGGCTTTGTCGTGGGTGCCGGCGTCGGGGTGGATTCCGGCTTGGGCGCGGATTATCGCACCCATCCGATCAATGCCGGGGCCGGACTCGGATTGGGTGGCGCCGGACTCGGTGGCGCGGCGACCGTGCCTTTGGACGTAGAGTTACTGTCGTTTAGCGCCAACGTGGGGGCGGCTTATGAGGTGACGCCGGATCTGTCGTTAGGGGCTGCATTAACGGTGGGATTCGGTTTGGGCCAATTCGGGACGGTCGGGAATACGACAGGGCTCGCGGGCTTGTCGGGCGATTTTGGTGGGACGACGTCCAGCGTACATGATATTTCGATTCGCGGCGCCTTGGGCGCAACCTATCAGCTCACGCAGGATGTGAAGCTGGGCGCCTCGATCAAGACCCCTCTGCAATACCACTATCAAAACGTCTTGTCGACCACCGTGGGCGGCAGCCAGGCATACCAGGACGTCAAGCTCGAGCAGCCGCTGGAGGTCACCTGGGGTATCGCGGTCAATGCGACGCCCAACTTGTTATTGGAGGCGGACGTCGCCTGGAAAAACTGGTCCAAATCGTCTTTGTATAAAGATGTCTACAAGGATCAATTCCTGGCCATGTTGGGCGGCCAATATAGCCTCGGC
>Ga0207967_1000505_pt1 | contig 12386 bp, 8 predicted proteins | sample LakWasMet20_HOW5_2_FD_183866 | JGI IMG/M metagenome (GOLD analysis project Ga0207967, IMG submission 183866) | Freshwater sediment methanotrophic microbial communities from Lake Washington under simulated oxygen tension - Sediment Metagenome... | ecosystem: Environmental > Aquatic > Freshwater >...
AACCCTACCGCCACGAATTAATACCACGGAATGTTCTTGCAGGTTATGGCCTTCACCACCAATATAGCTACTTACTTCAGCACCATTCGTCAACCTCACACGCGCTACTTTTCTTAAAGCAGAGTTTGGTTTCTTTGGCGTTGTTGTGTAAACCCTTGTGCAAACACCCCTTCTTTGCGGACAAGCCTCAAGAGCTGGAACATTGCTTTTTTCTATTCTTTTAGCACGCGGCTTACGAACCAACTGGTTAATCGTTGCCATACCTATACACACTCCGAGTAAATTAAATTTATGCAGCCTGACTTGCTTTTATGTTAGCCGCCAATAATACATTTTAATAAGATTATGGTCAAGAAATAAAATATCTATACCATTAAATGTTTAATGCCTGTTTTAACGCTTCTTCAACATCTACCAAGTCAACTGATGCCGTATTATCTGTATCAATTGTATCTTGTTGAGAAAGTCTATTTTTCCTGTTTTCATGATATGCAAGACCTGTTCCTGCCGGAATTAACCTGCCCACAATCACGTTTTCCTTTAATCCTTGCAATCCATCGTTTAGACCACGCACAGCCGCATCGGTTAATACGCGGGTTGTTTCTTGGAATGAAGCAGCGGATATAAACGACTCTGTCGCTAAAGAAGCTTTGGTTATACCTAAAAGAATGGATTCATAACTTGCTGGAATCTTTCCTTCTAACTCAACTTTGTCATTTTCTTCTCGCAATGCCGCTCGCTCAACCTGATCACCTTTAAGGAAACTGGTATTTCCAGATGCGGTAATCTCAACCTTTCTGAGCATTTGCCTGATAATTGCCTCAATATGCTTGTCGTTTATTTTTACACCTTGTAAACGATAGACATCCTGAATTTCTTTGACCAGATAATTTGCTAACTCCTCAATACCACGTAAACGCAGAATATCATGCGGTGTTAGCTCACCTTCAGCGATTGTTTCACCTTTTTCAACGTATTCACCTTCAAAAACGGTGATATGTCGCCATTTAGGAATAAGAGTTTCTACTTGCTCACCAGCAGAATCAGTAATGATAACTCTTTGTTTGCCTTTAGTTTCTTTACCAAATGAAATCGTACCGCTAGTTTCTGCCAAAATAGCAGGATCTTTTGTCTTTCTTGCTTCAAATAAATCAGCAACTCTTGGCAAACCACCAGTAATATCTCTTGTTTTACTTGATTCTTGTGGAATCCTGGCTAATACGTCACCTACCTTTACTTCGCCGCCATCTTTTATACCAGCAATCGCACCTGCTGGTAAAAAGTATTGCGCTGGTATTTCGGTACCTGGCAGATAGATATTACTTCCGTCAATATCACGCAACTTAACCATCGGACGCAATTCTTTACCTGCGCTGCCACGTTGTTTTGGATCTGTGACAACAAGAGAGCTTAAGCCTGTGACTTCGTCAGATTGCTTTTGAACGGTTACACCATCAACAAAATCAATTAATTCAACGATACCATCAACTTCAGTAATAACAGGATGCGTATGCGGATCCCATGTTACGATAATTTGTCCTGCAGTTACCTTGCTTCCTTCTTGCACTGACAAGACTGAACCATAAGGTATTTTGTAACGTTCCCGCTCACGACCATAATCATCAACTACGCCAACCTCACCCGATCTGGAAACCGCCACCAGGTTGCCTTCTCTATTAAAGACGGACTTCAGGTTACTTAACTTAACCGTACCAGCTGATTTAATCTGTACATTGCTAATTGCAGCGGATCTTGATGCAGCACCACCGATATGGAAAGTACGCATGGTTAACTGTGTACCAGGTTCACCAATTGATTGAGCTGCGATAACACCAACTGCTTCACCAATATTAACCAAATGACCGCGACCAAGATCACGCCCATAGCATGTGGCACAAACACCGTGTCTGCTTTCACAAGTAATAATTGAACGTACAAGCACTTGATCAATACTATTTTGATCTAATATTGAAACCCAATGCTCATCCAACAAAGTTCCACCTGGAACAACGACAGTTTCACTAGAGGCATCCATGACATCATGAACAACAACGCGACCCAAAACTCGCTCAGATAGCGGCTCAACAACGTCCCCACCCTCAATGATAGGTGTCATAATCAAACCATTGGACGTGCCGCAATCAGTACCGGTAATCACCAAATCTTGGGCTACATCCACTAATCGACGTGTTAAATACCCTGAGTTTGCAGTTTTTAACGCGGTATCCGCCAAACCTTTACGAGCACCATGTGTAGAGATGAAGTATTGTAATACGTCCAAGCCTTCTCTAAAGTTAGCAGTGATAGGGGTTTCAATAATGGAACCATCCGGTTTTGCCATCAAGCCACGCATACCCGCCAACTGCCGAATTTGCGCAGCCGAACCTCTAGCTCCAGATTCAGCCATCATAAAGATTGAGTTAAATGACTTTTGCTTAACCACATTTCCATTGGCATCAACAACTGATTCTTCACCCAAACCATCCATCATCACCTTGGCAACTTGATCGTTGGCATGTGACCATATATCAACAACCTTGTTGTATCGCTCACCGTCCGTAACCAAACCGGATGAATACTGGCTTTGGATTTCATTAACTTCCGCATCAGCGGCACGAATAATGTCGACCTTTTTCTCAGGTATTGCCATATCTTCAATACCAAATGAAACGCCAGAAATGGTTGCGTATCTAAAGCCTAGGTACATCAACTGATCTGCCAGAACTACAGTATCTTTGTTACCTAGGTAACGGTAACTATAATTTATCAACCGTGAAATATTCTTCTTTGTCATGTCACAGTTTACTAACTCAAATGGCATGCGCTCAGGAACAACTTCCCAGATCAAAGCGCGGCCAACGGTTGTTTCAACCCGATGAGTTTTCGGCTCTTGTACACCCTCAGCATTGGTAACTATTTCGGTGATGCGCAATTGGATTTTAGATTGCAATTCCACCGACTTTGCCATTAAGGCTTTATGAATCTCACCAACACTAACAAAAATACTTCCATCGCCTTTGGCATTAATCTTTTCACGACTTATGTAATAAAGCCCCAAAACCACGTCTTGTGATGGATTAATAACTGGCTCACCATTAGCTGGAGACAAGATATTGTTTGTCGCCATCATCAAGGTCCGAGCTTCTAACTGCGCTTCAATTGACAATGGAATGTGCACTGCCATTTGGTCGCCGTCAAAGTCAGCGTTAAATGCACTACAAACCAATGGATGAAGCTGGATGGCTTTTCCTTCAATTAAGGTTGGCTCAAATGCTTGTATACCTAATCGATGCAAGGTTGGTGCACGATTAAGCAAAATAGGATGTTCACGGATAACTTCTTCAAGAATATCCCATACTTCCGCGCCCTCGCGCTCAACCATTTTCTTTGCTGCTTTTATGGTTGTTGCAAGTCCACGAAATTGTAGTTTGCTAAAAATAAATGGCTTAAATAATTCCAAGGCCATCTTTTTTGGCAAACCGCATTGGTGTAATCTTAAGGTAGGACCCACCACGATAACTGAACGGCCTGAGTAATCTACCCGTTTGCCTAACAGATTTTGTCTAAAGCGTCCTTGTTTACCCTTAATCATATCCGCTAATGACTTCAATGGGCGACGGTTTGTTCCTGTTATGGCACGACCACGACGACCATTATCTAGCAGCGCATCAACAGACTCCTGCAGCATCCGTTTTTCATTTCTGACAATAATATCCGGCGCATTCAGATCCAATAATCGATTTAAACGATTATTTCTGTTAATAACTCGACGGTATAGATCGTTTAAATCTGAAGTGGCGAAACGACCACCATCCAACGGCACTAATGGACGTAGTTCAGGTGGTAAAACTGGCAATACTTTCAAAATCATCCACTCTGGACGATTTTTAGAGCTAACCAAAGCATCCATTACTTTTAGGCGTTTGGCATATTTTTTAATTTTTGTTTCTGAACTGGTAGAGTTTATCTCTTCCCGTAGCATATTTACTTCTTCTTTTAAATCAATAGCTTTTAAAAGATCATAAATAGCCTCTGCACCCATTTTGGCGACAAAATCATCACCATGCAACTCAACGGCGTCCAAATATTCGTCATCCGTTAATAACTGACCTTTGTTTAAAGGTGTTAAGCCCGGATCTAAAACGACGAAAGATTCGAAATATAAAACTCGCTCAATTTCACGCAAAGTCATATCCAAAAGCAATGCGATTCTGGATGGCAATGATTTTAAAAACCATATGTGAGCAACAGGACTGGCTAAATCGATATGCCCCATACGTTCACGTCTAACTTTAGACAAAGTTACTTCCACACCACATTTTTCGCAGATTACGCCACGGTGCTTCAGTCTTTTATATTTGCCACATAAACATTCGTAATCACTGACCGGACCAAAAATTTTGGCACAAAACAGCCCATCGCGTTCAGGTTTAAACGTACGGTAATTAATAGTTTCCGGTTTTTTTACTTCGCCATAAGACCATGAACGAATCATGTCTGGTGAAGCCAAGCCAATGCGAATCCCATCAAAATCGTCTGCACGACCTTGACGCTTTAAGAAATTCATTAAATCTTTCAAGAACTTATCCTCGTAAATACGTTGGTGTATTTCAAACTAGGTGTTATTTGCAGCACTATTTATGCAAACATCTAATCACGCTCTAATTCTATATTCACTGCCAATGAACGAATTTCTTTGATTAACACGTTAAAGGATTCTGGCATTCCGGCCTCCATTTTATGATCTCCATCAACAATATTTTTATACATTCTCGTTCTACCGGAAACATCGTCAGATTTGACCGTCAGCATTTCTTGGAGAGTATATGCCGCGCCGTATGCTTCAAGCGCCCAGACTTCCATCTCACCAAAACGTTGACCGCCGAACTGTGCTTTACCACCCAATGGTTGCTGAGTCACTAAGCTGTATGGTCCAGTTGATCTAGCGTGCATTTTGTCATCAACCAAGTGATTTAGTTTTAACATATACATATAACCAACCGTGACTTCACGCTCGAACGGTTCACCAGTTAGTCCATCATAAAGTGTGACCTGACCGTGCTCCGGCAAATCAGCTAAACGTAACATGGTTCTAATTTCTTCTTCAGTTGCACCGTCAAATACCGGCGTAGCCATTGGCACACCGCCGACCAGATTGCTCGCCATTTCCAGAATTTCTCCATCTGTAAATGAATCAAGATCCTCTTTACGACCACTGCTGTTATAGATCTTATCTAAAAACTCACGGATTTCGACTACTTTTGCCCTGGCCTCCAGCATTTTACCGATCTTTAATCCCAAGCCTTTTGCAGCCCAACCTAAGTGGGTTTCCAAAACCTGCCCTACGTTCATACGCGAAGGTACACCCAATGGATTTAAAACAATGTCAACTGGATTTCCATCTGCGGTATATGGCATGTCTTCAATCGGGCGGATCATGGAGATTACCCCTTTGTTTCCGTGTCTACCGGCCATTTTATCTCCAGGCTGGATACGACGCTTAACAGCCAGGTATACTTTTACCATTTTAAGAACACCAGGAGGTAAATCATCGCCCATGGTTATCTTTTTACGTTTAATTTCGAATTTTTCATCGAAATCTTTACGCTGTTGTTCAATTTGAGCGACAACTGTTTCTAACTGAACATTGATGTCTTCATCCTTCATTTTGATTTTTAGCCAATCAGAATGCTTCAGTCCGCTTAAATAGTCCTGGGTAATTTCAGACCCCGCCTTCAATTGCCCCGGACCTGAATGAGCCACTTTAGTGAGCAACATTTTTTCAACACGTGCAAAGATATCTTTTTCAAGAATTTTTAATTGGTCATCCAAATCTTTACGATAACGTTTAATTTCCTCTTCTTCGATATCCAGCGCTCGCTTGTCCTTTTTAACACCGTCGCGGGTAAAAACTTGCACATCGATCACAGTCCCTTCGATACTGCTTGGTACACGCAGAGAAGTGTCTTTAACGTCTGCTGCTTTTTCACCAAAAATGGCACGTAATAATTTTTCTTCCGGTGTTAATTGGGTTTCACCTTTTGGTGTCACTTTGCCAACCAGAATATCGCCACCTTTGACTTCAGCACCCACATAGACAATGCCAGATTCATCCAGCTTGGACAGCGCTTCTTCGCTGACATTTGGAATATCCGCTGTAATTTCTTCTGGGCTATGCTTGGTATCTCTAGCTACACAAGTCTTTTCTTCTATATGTATTGTGGTAAATCGGTCTTCTTTGACAACTCGCTCTGAAACTAAGATCGAGTCTTCAAAGTTGTATCCATTCCAAGGCATGAAAGCGACCAACATATTTTGACCGAGAGCCAGCTCGCCAATATCTGTTGACGGACCATCAGCCAAAATATCACCAGAATTAACTGTATCACCTGGTTTTACTAATGGTTTTTGATTGATACACGTGTTTTGATTTGATCGGGTATATTTTATCAAGTTATAAATATCGACACCCGGTGTACCTGTTTCTGTTTCGGTGTCATTTACTCGTACCACGATTCTTGCAGCGTCAACGGCTTCAATTCTGCCGCCACGGGCCGCAACCACTGTAACACCTGAGTCTTTAGCAACAGTACGCTCCATGCCTGTTCCTACCAATGGCTTTTCAGCTCTCAAGGTTGGAACGGCTTGTCGCTGCATGTTTGAACCCATTAAAGCTCTGTTCGCATCGTCATGTTCCAGGAACGGAATAATGGATGCCGCGACGGAAACAATCTGCTTGGATGATACGTCCATGTATTGAACCGTATCAGACATTGCCAATGTAAATTCGTCTTTATGACGGCAAGACACTAAACCATCAACCAATTTTCCAGTTTCATCAACAGCAACACTGGCCTGAGCAATAACAAACTCGCCTTCTTCAATCGCAGATAAATAATCAACCTGATCGGTCACCTTGCCATCAATTACCTTTCGATACGGCGTTTCCAGGAAGCCATAGTCATTAGTCCGCGCATACACAGACAATGAGTTTATCAAACCGATGTTCGGACCTTCAGGCGTTTCAATTGGACAAACTCGACCATAATGCGTGGTATGTACGTCACGAACCTCAAATCCGGCTCTTTCTCTGGCCAAACCTCCGGGTCCTAATGCAGAAACACGACGCTTATGGGTAACTTGTGACAGTGGATTATTTTGATCCATAAACTGCGACAATTGGCTAGAACCAAAGAACTCTTTTACTGCAGCAGAAACCGGTTTGGCATTAATAATTTCTTGCGGCATTAAGCCTTCGGAATCCGCCAAAGTTAACCGTTCTTTAACTGCCCTTTCAACTCTTACCAAGCCAACGCGGAATTGGTTTTCAATCATTTCACCAACTGAGCGAACCCGACGGTTACCTAAATGATCAATATCGTCGACATTGCCATTACCATTACGGATATTGATTAACTCTTTAAGTACATCAATAATGTCATCTTTTGTTAAGGTTCCAGCGCCAGTTGTTTCTTCGCGACCCAGCCTACGGTTAAACTTCATACGTCCAACGGTTGATAGATCATACCGTTCGTCGCTAAAGAATAGATTTTGAAATAAATTCTCGGCCGACTCTTTGGTTGGCGGTTCGCCAGGGCGCATCATCCGATAAATTTCAACCAAAGCATCCAATGTATTTTTGGTTGTATCCAATCGCATGGCGTTTGAAATATAGGGACCTTTGTCTAAATCATTAACAAATAGTGTCCGCAGCTCAGTAATTCCATTTTCTAACACTTTTTCTATCAATACGGGTGTTAACTCATCGTTAACATTCGCAATTAATTCACCAGTAGATTGGTCAATTAAATTGTGACCTAAAATCTTCCCTACCAAGTACTCTTTCGGGACTTCTACTTCAGACATCCCAACTTTATTCAGTTCACGAATATGCTTTGCAGTAATCCGGCGACCTTCTTCAACCAAAACTTGACCGTTGTGCTTTATATCAAAAGCGGCAATCTCGCCTCGCATCCGTTCAGGCAGGATATGAAACATCACCTGACCTTGGTTAAATGTAAATTTATTCGTTTCGAAGAAAATCTTTATCATTTCCTCGTTATCAAACCCTAAGGCTCTCAGCAAAATTGTTGCTGGTATTTTGCGACGTCTGTCTATTCGAACATAAACGCTATCTTTATGATCAAACTCAAAATCTAACCATGAACCACGGTACGGAATCACTCTTGCATTAAACAAAAGTTTTCCAGATGAATGAGTCTTGCCTTTATCGTGATCGAAAAACACACCCGGCGATCTGTGTAATTGCGATACAATCACTCTCTCAGTACCATTTATTACGAATGTTCCGTTATCCGTCATTAATGGCAATTCACCCATATAAACTTCCTGTTCACGTATATCTTTAACTACTTTTGCATTGGCAGGCGCTTCTTTATCGTAGATAACCAGCCTGACCAGCACCCGTAGTGGTGCAGCATAGGTTGCTCCTCGTTGCTGGCATTCCCTTACATCAAAAGTTGGCTCACCTAATCTATATTTCACGTATTCCAAAATCGCATAACCAGAATGGCTCTCGATAGGAAATACACTTGAAAATGCCGCATGCAGGCCATTATCCAATCGTTTTTCGGGCGTTACACCTGATTGCAAAAAGCTGGCATATGAATTGATTTGAGTTGCCAGCAGATAAGGAACATCAAGAACTTCTGAACCTTTGCCAAAGTTGTTACGAATACGCTTTTTTTCGGTAAAAGAGTAGGACATATCGCTTGCAAACCTTTTTGTCATTGATAATTTATTACTGTAAATCTATTAGAAACAGTAAAAGGCCGATGACAAAATTGTCATCAGCCACACTAGATAGGCGTTAGCCAGATTGTGGTATCAAAGTTATTATTTAACTTCGACAGTTGCACCCGCTTCTTCAAGTTGTTTTTTCACATCATCTGCTTCGGCTTTAGAAACGCCTTCTTTCAGAGTAGTTGGAACGCCTTCAACGGCATCCTTCGCTTCTTTCAGACCTAAACCAGTCAAGCCACGAACAGCTTTAATAACAGCAACTTTATTTTCGCCAAAACTTGTCATGATGACATCAAATTCAGTTTGTTCTTCAACAGCTGCGGCAGCAACTGGTGCAGCAACTGCAACAGCAGCAGCGGCAGAAACACCAAATTTTTCTTCCATCGCTGAAATTAAATCAACGATTTCCATTACCGTTCTTGTAGAGACGTATTCCAAGAATTCTTCTTGTGAAATTGCCATTTTGAAATCCTCTATAAAATTTTTTAAACTAATTAATGTAAGAAAAAGCTAGGCTGCTTCTTTCTCATCGCGAATTGCTGCCAAAGTACGCACAAATTTCTCAACTGGAGCTTTCATCACAGACATGAGCATGCTGATACCTTGATCACGAGTTGGTAAGTTTGCCAGACGAGTTAGCTCAGCTCCGCCATAAGCCTGACCACCTATCGCTACAATTTTTGCAACTAATTTGTCATTCGTTTTGGCAAAATTGCTAATCAAACGACCTGCACTACCTGGATCTTCCATAGAAAATGCAAGCAACAATGGACCAACAAGGCCATCTTGCATACATTCAAATTCAGTTCCAGCTATTGCGCGTCGTGCTAAAGTATTTTTCACTACTCGCAAATAAACTCCTGTTTCGCGTGCAGTTTTACGGAGATTAGTAAGATCACTTACTGTTATCCCTCTATACTCAGCAGCAACCGCTGAATGTGCTTTTGCGGCGATTTCAGCTACTTCTTCTACAACAGCTTTTTTGCTGTTTAAATTTAGAGCCACGGTTACCTCCGATTTTTTAATGTTAGCATTCTTTAACAAATGCAGTTTACGGCACTAAACAAATGTTTTTGTTTAGCTAACCGTCTGCGCAGGCATTATTAAGTTTTCACCCCTGCGGTCTTTGACAGTTACCGTAAAACACGGCAACCCAAAGTTTTTTATAGCGTGATACTACCTGCATCAAGCCATAGCCCTGGTCCCATTGTGGAAGACAGAGTAATCTTTTTAATATAAACGCCTTTGGCAGCTTGTGGTTTTGCTTTCTTTAAGTCGGCTATCAACGCTTCCAGGTTTCCTTGGATAGCTTCTGCATCAAAACTTACTTTGCCTAATGTGCAATGAATTATGCCTGATTTATCTGTTCTGTATCTAACCTGCCCAGATTTAGCATTTTTTACTGCGCCAGCAACATCCGCAGTGACTGTTCCAACTTTTGGATTTGGCATCAAGCCTCTTGGACCTAAAATTTGACCCAATTGACCAACAACCCGCATTGCATCAGGTGAAGCAATAACAACATCAAAGTTTAGTTCGCCTTTTTTTACTAAATCGCCTAAATCATCCATACCGACGATGTCTGCACCGGCTTCCTTAGCGGCATCGGCATTAGCGCCTTGAGCAAAAACAGCCACACGTACATTTTTACCGGTACCGTTTGGTAAAACTGTAGCGCCACGGACATTTTGATCTGACTTACGAGGATCGACACCTAAATTGACGCTGACATCAATTGCTTCGCTAAATTTACTGGAGGTAACTGATTTTAATATTTCGACAGCTTCTGCAACTGAATATTGTTTTGATTTAGTTACTTTTGACCGGATCAGTTTTGCTTTTTTTGTTAACTTAGCCATTACATACCCTCCACATTTAAGCCCATACTGCGGGCGCTTCCTGCAATTGTCTTTACTGCAGCTTCTAGGGTTGCTGCATTTAAATCTTCCATCTTCGTTTTAGCAATTTCCTCTAACTGAGCCACAGTGACTGTACCCACTTTTTTTGTATTTGGATTGCTGCTACCGCTTTTTAAGCCTGTTATTTTTTTAAGTAAAATAGAAGCTGGTGGTGTTTTTGTTATAAAAGTAAAACTACGATCGCTGTAAACTGTGATCACCACAGGCAAAGGCAATCCTTTTTCTGTATCTTGAGTTTTTGCATTGAATGCTTTACAAAACTCCATGATATTGACGCCGCGCTGACCTAGTGCAGGACCAACTGGAGGACTGGGGTTTGCTTCACCCGCTTTTACTTGTAATTTTATGTATGCCGTTATTTTTTTTGCCATTTTCTACTCCATCTGCGGGTTCAAACGCATTTCTGCTCCCCAATAACATAAAAAATCAACATGAGGTTGATTTTTGATTTTTAATTTGTCTTTTAGCTGAACTGCTAAATGAAAAACGCGTGCATATTGACTATCAGTTTTTTTCTACCTGGCCAAAATCCAGCTCAACCGAAGTTGAGCGACCAAATATCAAAACAGAAATTTTGAGCTTGCTTTTTTCGTAATTTACGTCCTCAACAACACCGTTAAAATCTTTAAACGGCCCATCGACAACCCTTATCACTTCACCAACTTCGAATAATATTTTCGGACGTGGCTTATTAACACCATCTTCAACTCTATTTAGAATTGCCATGGCTTCGCGCTCAGAAATCGGCGCAGGCCGATCTGATGTACCGCCAATAAATCCTAATACTCTTGGAACATCTCTAACCAAATGCCATGTTTCATCGGTTAATTCCATCTGAACCAGAACATATCCTGGAAAAAATTTTCTTTCGCTTTTTCGTTGCTGACCTAAGCGCATTTCAACAATTTCTTCGGTTGGTACTAATATCTTACCAAAGTACTGGCCTAATCCCTCTCTAAGTATTCTCTCCTCCAGAGCCTGCTTCACTTTGTTTTCAAAGTTTGAGTAGGCATGCACAACATACCAACGTAAAGACATAGTTCTACCCCTTCTGTCCAGTCACCCACCGAATCGCTTCAAATAATACTTTATCTAAAACGCCTAACAACAATCCGACAATAACAACCATGGCAAAAACCAATAATGTTGTTCTAACTGTTTCTTCTCTCGTCGGCCAAACAACTTTTCTTACTTCTTGTTTAGATTCAAGTATAAAAAGCCAAATCTTTTTTCCTTGCCCAGTCGTCAGGAACAAACCAACGGCCATAACGGCGATTAACAGAAGACCTAGTACTCGAAATAAAAATCGAACATCTGAAAAATAGTAAAATGCTGTAACGCCAGCTATAACTAGTAGAATTGAAAACACATGTTTTACAATGTCTGATACTGGCGTTGTTTCTTCTGCTTGATTATTCATATTTTTCTTTTATGAATTCTTAATTTGATTTTTTATCTGGTTGGCAGGCCAGGAGGGTCTCGAACCCCCAACCCGCGGTTTTGGAGACCGCTACTCTACCAATTGAGCTACTGACCTACACAGATAAAAACGTAGAATCTGGTATGATATACCAATTTAATTATTTATTCAATAATTGAAGCAACGACACCCGCACCTACAGTACGACCACCTTCGCGAATTGCAAAACGTAAACCATCTTCCATCGCAATCGGAGAAATCAGTTTTACTTTGACCGATATATT
>Ga0207967_1000509_pt1 | contig 12290 bp, 5 predicted proteins | sample LakWasMet20_HOW5_2_FD_183866 | JGI IMG/M metagenome (GOLD analysis project Ga0207967, IMG submission 183866) | Freshwater sediment methanotrophic microbial communities from Lake Washington under simulated oxygen tension - Sediment Metagenome... | ecosystem: Environmental > Aquatic > Freshwater >...
GAGGCAATAGTATGAAACTTTCCGAAAACACCAAGCCCATCAGTTATCTTAAAGCCCATGCTGCTCAGGTAATTGAAGGTTTAAAACAAAATCATCAGCCGATAGTGATTACGCAAAACGGTGAAGCGGCCATGGTGATACAGTCGGTGGCAGATTATGAGCAGACTCAGGAAACGTTGGCGTTATTGAAAATGCTGGCACACAGCCAGCAAGCAGTTAGTGAAGGCAGAAGCGTTACCGTTGACGATGCGTTCCGACAACTGCGGCAACGCCGAGGGCTTAAATGACATTGCCGGTACTCATTTCTGAACCGGCACTGCTGGATTTGCTGGACATCAATGATTATTACTTGATGGAAGTAGACGACAAAGTTGCAGAAAAAATTATTTCCGGCTTGGAGATTGCTATAAATAATCTGGCCGAATTAACTGATCGCGGCAGTGTTCCCAAAGAATTATTGGCTTTGGGTATCCGCCAATACCGGCAAATCATCATCAAACCTTATCGTATTATTTACGAACCTTTACCGGATAAAGTTATCGTCCATGCTGTTTTGGATGGTCGTCGTGACATTCAGTCTTTATTGGCGCAACGGCTTGTTCAGCCTGGTTTTTAAACACTTGATCGGTCGAATAATGTAGAACCCTCACTTTTTACTTTCAAAACCTATTGCTTCCGGATGTCTTCATGCTACCACCCCTCAAACCCATTGCCATGAAAGAACGCGTATCGCTCGTTTTTGTTCAAAAAGGCCAGATCGATGTTAAAGACGGCGCATTTGTCGTTGTCGACGAAACCGGCATTCGCACCCACATTCCAGTCGGCAGCATCGCCTGTATCATGTTGGAGCCGGGTACTCGAGTCTCCCATCATGCAGCCGCGCTGGCGGCCAGGGCAGGGACATTATTAGTCTGGGTCGGTGAAGCCGGTGTTCGGCTGTATGCCGCTGGTCAACCGGGTGGGGCGCGTTCCGACCGATTACTTTATCAGGCCAAACTGGCGTTGGACGATGCGGCAAGATTAAAAGTCGTCCGCAAAATGTACGAAATCCGCTTTGGCGAAAAACCGCCGGAACGTCGCAGTGTCGAACAACTGCGCGGCATCGAAGGCGCTAGAGTCAAAAAAACCTATCAACTGCTCGCCAAGCAAGCGGGCGTCGAGTGGAACGGCCGCAACTACGATCATACCCAATGGGATAACAGCGATGCCGCCAACCGTTGTATTAGCTCGGCCACCAGTTGTTTGTACGGCATCACTGAAGCGGCGGTGTTGGCAGCCGGTTATGCGCCCGCCATTGGCTTTATCCATACCGGCAAACCGCTGTCATTTGTCTATGACATTGCCGACTTGTTCAAATTCGATGACATCATCCCTCATGCCTTCAAAATTGCCGCAAAGAATTATTATGACCCGGAGCGAGAAGTGCGATTGATGTGCCGAGACATCTTTCGGCAAAGCAAAATCCTCAGAAAAATCATCCCTACCATTGAAGAAGTGCTGGCCGCCGGTGAGTTGGAAGTCCCCAAACCAACCGAAGAAAATATCGCTCCAGCCATTCCTAACCCAGAGAGCATCGGCGATGTTGGTCATCGTACTTGAAAATGCCCCGCCCAGGCTACGCGGGCGCTTAGCAGTTTGGTTGATCGAAATTCGCGCCGGTGTTTACGTCGGCGACCTGTCTATCAAAGTCCGCGACATGATTTGGTCGCATATTGAAAAAGGAATAGAAGAAGGCAACGCCGTCATGGCCTGGTCGACCAACACTGAATCCGGCTTCGATTTTATGACCTTAGGCAAAAATCGGCGCCTGCCGGTTGAGCTAGACGGCCTGAAATTAGTGTCGTTTTTTCCCGTCGAAGACGACAAAAAACCAGCTCTTTAACAACACGGAAAACACCGAAAAAATCGGTAGATTTTTAAAGGCTCTATTTCTTCTTATCTAACAATAAGTTACGATAAGTGCGTTCCCCGCACCCGCGGGGATGAACCAACAACGTGAAGTTTGCGTGGTTACATTTGCGCGCGTTCCCCGCACCCGCGGGGATGAACCGCGCAACCTATGGCATTTGGGTTTGTTTCACAAGCGTTCCCCGCACCCGCGGGGATGAACCGACTCTCGGCGTCTGTATCGTTAGTTGGGTCAAGCGTTCCCCGCACCCGCGGGGATGAACCGCCAGTAAATACAAGCCCAACAAACCATAAAAAGCGTTCCCCGCACCCGCGGGGATGAACCGGAAACTATTTTGGAGTATTTGAAATGAAAAACGCGTTCCCCGCACCCGCGGGGATGAACCGAAAATATCTTGAGTCTCTTAGCGTCGAAGAAAGCGTTCCCCGCACCCGCGGGGATGAACCGTTATAAATTTACGAGATATTGCAGAATCGGAAGCGTTCCCCGCACCCGCGGGGATGAACCGGTGTTACCGCAAACAGGGCAGGTTTTAGTTACGCGTTCCCCGCACCCGCGGGGATGAACCGCAGTTATTGAAGCAACGGAGCTAAACAAATGATGCGTTCCCCGCACCCGCGGGGATGAACCGGGGGAATTATGAGCGATTTATATTCAGCATTAGCGTTCCCCGCACCCGCGGGGATGAACCGGCACAGGCGCTATTCCTTCACGATGTATCGGCGCGTTCCCCGCACCCGCGGGGATGAACCGCAGGAGCGGCACCTCGAGCAGGTTATGACCATGCGTTCCCCGCACCCGCGGGGATGAACCGTCCATCAACTTCGCGCTATCGTTAGTCATTACGCGTTCCCCGCACCCGCGGGGATGAACCGAGCCTGCCCAGTCTAAAAACATCGTTATGAAAGCGTTCCCCGCACCCGCGGGGATGAACCGTGGAGTTCAGTTTTAAACCATATCGGCATAGAGCGTTCCCCGCACCCGCGGGGATGAACCGTCAGCCCTTACCTCTGCTGCTTTTTCGTGCGCGCGTTCCCCGCACCCGCGGGGATGAACCGCGGCTCATGGATGTAAGTATATTGTTATGTTAGCGTTCCCCGCACCCGCGGGGATGAACCGAGCATGTTATACCTGTCAGGAAAAAACCCATGGCGTTCCCCGCACCCGCGGGGATGAACCGGACGGCGCTTGAGTAGCAGAAGTATTGACAACGCGTTCCCCGCACCCGCGGGGATGAACCGACCTCTCTAGGTAATTCTTATGTCATCCAATAGCGTTCCCCGCACCCGCGGGGATGAACCGAATTCTTCATACAACTCGAAAAACTCGTCTAAGCGTTCCCCGCACCCGCGGGGATGAACCGCCGCCATTACGAACCGGCACCAAACTGGGACAGCGTTCCCCGCACCCGCGGGGATGAACCGTTTTAATCATTACAACCAGGAGGCTATAAAATGCGTTCCCCGCACCCGCGGGGATGAACCGCGGATACTTTTGGCACCAGTGAGACAGCAGCCGCGTTCCCCGCACCCGCGGGGATGAACCGTGCTGTTATGACCGTCTGAAGCACACGCGGCCGCGTTCCCCGCACCCGCGGGGATGAACCGATTGCCAGATTGGCGCATCCTTACGTTAAGAAGCGTTCCCCGCACCCGCGGGGATGAACCGACGGTGAAGGTAAACCACGGCTTCGCGCTCGTGCGTTCCCCGCACCCGCGGGGATGAACCGATTATGTTTCTGCCTTGCGTTTAAGTTTCGCGGCGTTCCCCGCACCCGCGGGGATGAACCGCACTTGAAGGCAATGGCGGCGCTTGAGTAGCAGGCGTTCCCCGCACCCGCGGGGATGAACCGCCGTGGTTACAGTAGCGGGAACAGCCGCTGAAGCGTTCCCCGCACCCGCGGGGATGAACCGTAGCCAGCGGTATGGCTGCGCACAAAAAGTGGGCGTTCCCCGCACCCGCGGGGATGAACCGGTCGAAAAACAAATAATTGATGAGGTGCAAAGGCGTTCCCCGCACCCGCGGGGATGAACCGCCCGTGTGTTTAGAAACTGGACGGTTAGAGAGGCGTTCCCCGCACCCGCGGGGATGAACCGAATAGAGCGGCTAGACGATGTAAAATTTGTCAGCGTTCCCCGCACCCGCGGGGATGAACCGTTGGAGTTAATCGATTGATATATGCCGGGAGTGCGTTCCCCGCACCCGCGGGGATGAACCGATTTCTCAGCGGCCCTTAGTTTTTCAATAGCTGCGTTCCCCGCACCCGCGGGGATGAACCGTTTTTGTTGCGGGTTTCTTTGTCGCCGGTGTCGCGTTCCCCGCACCCGCGGGGATGAACCGTGGTGACGATCTTGGGAATGCGGCCCATCCAAGCGTTCCCCGCACCCGCGGGGATGAACCGGCTGGATCTAGTCGTTTTATGCCTGCCCACATAGCGTTCCCCGCACCCGCGGGGATGAACCGCAATTATTACCAGTATTAAATTTCAGGCATAAGCGTTCCCCGCACCCGCGGGGATGAACCGCTATACCAATGATCAAGCGACTCCACCCCAAAGCGTTCCCCGCACCCGCGGGGATGAACCGTTGGATTCTTCAATTTTCAGCATGTATAAAAGGCGTTCCCCGCACCCGCGGGGATGAACCGGCAGCAGAGCGGCTTGGAGTGGCAGCAGGTTTGCGTTCCCCGCACCCGCGGGGATGAACCGATTGATTCTGCTATTTCTGCCGCTTCTTTAGCGCGTTCCCCGCACCCGCGGGGATGAACCGGTGGCGCTTTCAATCCTTATGTTAATTATCAAGCGTTCCCCGCACCCGCGGGGATGAACCGTCATACAACCAAGTCTTTTGCGGCACATTAAAGGCGTTCCCCGCACCCGCGGGGATGAACCGAGTTAAAACTGGTGGTGGCAATAGAAAAGGAAGCGTTCCCCGCACCCGCGGGGATGAACCGGGCTGGATTTTGGCTTTGCCGTCGATCCAACTGCGTTCCCCGCACCCGCGGGGATGAACCGGCGCAAATGGCTGAACTCATCGAATCACTAACGCGTTCCCCGCACCCGCGGGGATGAACCGGCTATGTGTTTTCAGTCATAGAGCTTGGCGAAGCGTTCCCCGCACCCGCGGGGATGAACCGGTTAGCTAATGGCCGTCAACAGATCGAGGCGCGCGTTCCCCGCACCCGCGGGGATGAACCGAAATTGCCACCAGTTGCGCTTGCAGCATTACAGCGTTCCCCGCACCCGCGGGGATGAACCGGGCATTGATCTTGGCAAGCGTGGCGTTCGCAAGCGTTCCCCGCACCCGCGGGGATGAACCGCCACTCCGGCATTAAGCGCTAAGCTACTGCCCGCGTTCCCCGCACCCGCGGGGATGAACCGGAGATTTGCAGCGTCTGCATTTTGCCTGCAGCGCGTTCCCCGCACCCGCGGGGATGAACCGAAAGAAGGACCCGGAAATATCAAATTTGTTGAGCGTTCCCCGCACCCGCGGGGATGAACCGGCAAAATTGCTAAACCGGTCGATACCACGCAAGCGTTCCCCGCACCCGCGGGGATGAACCGTAACAGGGTTACCGTGGATTATTGAAAACGTAGCGTTCCCCGCACCCGCGGGGATGAACCGTGGCGCGAATAGTTGTGCGTCCAAATCAGGCAGCGTTCCCCGCACCCGCGGGGATGAACCGCCGCCCATTAAAAAAGATTTACCCACACCCAGCGCGTTCCCCGCACCCGCGGGGATGAACCGGCTCGTTGTTGCCGTTTACTCAGAATACTGAGGCGTTCCCCGCACCCGCGGGGATGAACCTGGTACACCGGCAAAGCGCCAGTGCCTTATCCAGCGTTCCCCGCACCCGCGGGGATGAACCGCCGTCCTTTTTTGCCCTATTAACATTAAAAAAGCGTTCCCCGCACCCGCGGGGATGAACCGCAGACGAGAACGCATTTTTGAAATGTTGGGCTGCGTTCCCCGCACCCGCGGGGATGAACCGCACCCGCCAAATATTGCCCAGGACGTAATAGAGCGTTCCCCGCACCCGCGGGGATGAACCGTCGGTAGATTCCAGCGCGATTTTATGCTCAACGCGTTCCCCGCACCCGCGGGGATGAACCGGTGCGTTGCTTGGACTCGATCACAAAATACTCGCGTTCCCCGCACCCGCGGGGATGAACCGAACGGCGGTTAGTAATAGTAAAAACTATTTGTGCGTTCCCCGCACCCGCGGGGATGAACCGTGCGGCCCTTACCATTTGGATTGACCCAGTTAGCGTTCCCCGCACCCGCGGGGATGAACCGAACCGCCCCCATGCCCCACGTGAACACATAGAGCGTTCCCCGCACCCGCGGGGATGAACCGCGAGTTTCTTAGCATGAGCTACCAATTCATTCGCGTTCCCCGCACCCGCGGGGATGAACCGACTGCGACAAATTGCCGGATATAACAAAAAGGGCGTTCCCCGCACCCGCGGGGATGAACCGTCTGTTGTCATTAAAAGGCTACCGAACCATTAGCGTTCCCCGCACCCGCGGGGATGAACCGCCGCGAACTTGATTTAATCCGTTAACCACCGAGCGTTCCCCGCACCCGCGGGGATGAACCGTGATGTGAAAGCGCTCACCGACTACCGCTAAAGCGTTCCCCGCACCCGCGGGGATGAACCGCACAGGCGCCGAGACCACTTTGAGAACAGGAGGCGTTCCCCGCACCCGCGGGGATGAACCCCATACGCGCGGTGGTGGCTCTGAGCTGGCCGCGCGTTCCCCGCACCCGCGGGGATGAACCGATGTTTACGGCAGAATGTGTTAACAAACGTGAGCGTTCCCCGCACCCGCGGGGATGAACCGCCAAGGACGCAACGCCATAGATAAAGGTTAGAGCGTTCCCCGCACCCGCGGGGATGAACCGCCCTTACTGATTGCGGTGCGTGGCTTGGTTATGCGTTCCCCGCACCCGCGGGGATGAACCGGTTAGATTGCCGCCTTTCGACAAAGTTTTGACGCGTTCCCCGCACCCGCGGGGATGAACCGCAACAGAAAAACCGGAAGAAGCCAAAGCCAAGGCGTTCCCCGCACCCGCGGGGATGAACCGTTACTCCGTCTAATCTTGCTGGTGTTTTAGCTGCGTTCCCCGCACCCGCGGGGATGAACCGTTTTGCTGATTGATTCGGATTTTGCTGTTGGAGCGTTCCCCGCACCCGCGGGGATGAACCGCATCCCATACCTATTGGGCAGGGATGGCCGAGGCGTTCCCCGCACCCGCGGGGATGAACCGCAAACATGCTGCTAATCGTCGTCCATTAAGTTGCGTTCCCCGCACCCGCGGGGATGAACCGCATCCGTAAATATCAAAGCGTTTGAGTGGATAGCGTTCCCCGCACCCGCGGGGATGAACCGTGGACGTTTATTCGGACGGCGCTCAAGCTCACGCGTTCCCCGCACCCGCGGGGATGAACCGGGGACTGGTAATCGGTTGTCTATTTATGGTAAGCGTTCCCCGCACCCGCGGGGATGAACCGTTTTGACGCATTAGCTTGAGGATGTACTACAGGCGTTCCCCGCACCCGCGGGGATGAACCGCTCACCCACTTGGTGGCTAAAAGTGGGTGCAAGCGTTCCCCGCACCCGCGGGGATGAACCGCGCTGATTAGCTGCTGGCTCTCCGGCTTCAATGCGTTCCCCGCACCCGCGGGGATGAACCGCCATTAACACCATCAGGTAATAATCAATTAGAGCGTTCCCCGCACCCGCGGGGATGAACCGGTGATGTGTTAATCGGCGTGTCTGCCAGACCAGCGTTCCCCGCACCCGCGGGGATGAACCGACAGAATTAACTTTATGGAAAAAATCTTTGGGGCGTTCCCCGCACCCGCGGGGATGAACCGTCCGCTGGTGGTACTTTAGGCACATTTATAGGGCGTTCCCCGCACCCGCGGGGATGAACCGGATTTCCGCACACAATACAGCCTATTGCAACAGCGTTCCCCGCACCCGCGGGGATGAACCGCTTTCCATCCCATTGATCGGGATGTTTCACAGGCGTTCCCCGCACCCGCGGGGATGAACCGTTTTTATTGTTAATCATGAGGAAACAATAAAAGCGTTCCCCGCACCCGCGGGGATGAACCGTCAAAATGGAAGGCTCTATTTACCCGCGAAAGGCGTTCCCCGCACCCGCGGGGATGAACCGATTGTCACGACAGTAAACCTGTATATGCGGAAGCGTTCCCCGCACCCGCGGGGATGAACCGGTGTCCAGGGTTGTCCTTGTCAGCAAAGTTGCGGCGTTCCCCGCACCCGCGGGGATGAACCGCAATGGCGAGGTTTTCGAATTACCCCCGATTGGCGTTCCCCGCACCCGCGGGGATGAACCGCAGCAATCAAAATGCCGAAACAATACCCCGCAGCGTTCCCCGCACCCGCGGGGATGAACCGCAATCGCGCCGATTGTCACGTAAAACGACATGGCGTTCCCCGCACCCGCGGGGATGAACCGTCAACAAACAAATAATATCAATAATTGTAAATGCGTTCCCCGCACCCGCGGGGATGAACCGTTTATATACACGGTATTCCCGAATTAAAACTCGCGTTCCCCGCACCCGCGGGGATGAACCGTTGGTCCTTTAAACCCCGATGCATTTATGTCCGCGTTCCCCGCACCCGCGGGGATGAACCGATACTCATATGGACACCGTAATATTGGCTTTTGCGTTCCCCGCACCCGCGGGGATGAACCGCCACCAATGAATCTATAGTCGGTAACACATCAGCGTTCCCCGCACCCGCGGGGATGAACCGCAGCACAACCTATGGCACCGGGATTAATTTCAGCGTTCCCCGCACCCGCGGGGATGAACCGGGACGGACTCTCTATATAGGCAATCGTAAAAGGCGTTCCCCGCACCCGCGGGGATGAACCGGCTGGGAGCCTATGACATCGCCTACCTGTTGAGCGTTCCCCGCACCCGCGGGGATGAACCGCCAAGGACGCAACGCCATAGATAAAGGTTAGAGCGTTCCCCGCACCCGCGGGGATGAACCGTATGGCGGTCGTGAATCATCAGTTCGGCAAACGCGTTCCCCGCACCCGCGGGGATGAACCTTTAACAGCTTGGTTATAAACCGCTTGTGCAAGCGCGTTCCCCGCACCCGCGGGGATGAACCGCCAGGCGCCGTGGTTTCTTATGTTTCCCCGGTGCGTTCCCCGCACCCGCGGGGATGAACCGTTGTAGCGTAACCAGTCGAAGCCGCCCCCCAGGCGTTCCCCGCACCCGCGGGGATGAACCGTAGCATAACCCGTAGCAGTAGCACCCCAATTAGCGTTCCCCGCACCCGCGGGGATGAACCGTCAGAATCCATTCCCCCCCTGTTAGTAAGGGGGCGTTCCCCGCACCCGCGGGGATGAACCGTTAATCGTGCATACTCTCCATAATGAATTTCTGCGTTCCCCGCACCCGCGGGGATGAACCGACAGCTAGAAATTGAACATCTCGCAGCAGAAGGCGTTCCCCGCACCCGCGGGGATGAACCGTTGGTGAAATACTGGCAATTGCCGAGGGAGTAGCGTTCCCCGCACCCGCGGGGATGAACCGTAATCCGAATGCCCGCTAAACGAATCTTCCGGGCGTTCCCCGCACCCGCGGGGATGAACCGCGAGATAAGGCAAAACGTGACGGCTATTTAAAGCGTTCCCCGCACCCGCGGGGATGAACCGCAATACGCCGCACTAATAGGGGGTGGTAATGAGCGTTCCCCGCACCCGCGGGGATGAACCGTCGGTTATTTACAGGAAGCCGTTAGACATAGGGCGTTCCCCGCACCCGCGGGGATGAACCGAAACACGCACAGCAGGAAACAACCGCCAGCAGGCGTTCCCCGCACCCGCGGGGATGAACCGGCGATAAGTGACGACGTTATTGCTAGGAAGAAGCGTTCCCCGCACCCGCGGGGATGAACCGCAATTTGAAGCGCTACACGGCACCGAACAAGAGCGTTCCCCGCACCCGCGGGGATGAACCGAATTTATCGACAATGGTTTGGCAGCGCCAAGGGCGTTCCCCGCACCCGCGGGGATGAACCGCTCTGCGTAAGTTTTGCGAAACAGTATGCCGCGCGTTCCCCGCACCCGCGGGGATGAACCGGATCATGTGAATAACGCCGCAATCTTTATCGGGCGTTCCCCGCACCCGCGGGGATGAACCGCCAGTCCCGCGAAGATCATGCAAGGTCACAACGCGTTCCCCGCACCCGCGGGGATGAACCGCGATACATGCTTTGTTTGCATTTATCTGAGCAGCGTTCCCCGCACCCGCGGGGATGAACCGAATTTTGTCGAGACCTAATGAGACGCGCCCCCGCGTTCCCCGCACCCGCGGGGATGAACCGATTTATACAATGGTTTGACGGTGATGAATGGGGCGTTCCCCGCACCCGCGGGGATGAACCGTAAATATTCAGCTTCGGGTAAATTACCCACTGGCGTTCCCCGCACCCGCGGGGATGAACCGCCATAATCAAACGCCTATCAAAAAACGCTAGTGCGTTCCCCGCACCCGCGGGGATGAACCGCGGCTGCTGCTTCTTCCTCCATAGTTTCAAAAGCGTTCCCCGCACCCGCGGGGATGAACCGGTGCGGCTTGTACTGGTGCTTGGGCATTTGGAGCGTTCCCCGCACCCGCGGGGATGAACCGAATCCAGCTTGTAATCACGCTCAACAGCCGACGCGTTCCCCGCACCCGCGGGGATGAACCGGGTGGTGCTTTTAATCCTTATGTTAGTTAAATCACCCCCGGCAAAGCCGGGGGCTTATTATTGTTAGCCCCTCAAAGGGGCTAGTACGGGAATCGCCTAAAGGCGATCAGCTTTTCCAAAGGTTTAATTGTTCGTAATGCTCATCCTCTTGTTCTTGCTCTCGGATGTAATTGCGAACCATTTCCTCATCCAAACCAACCGTTGATACAAAGTATCCTCTTGCCCAAAAGTTTTCACCGGTAAAGTTTTTCGACCTACCTCTGAAGGTCCGCGCAATCGAAATCGCACTTTTACCTTTGATAAAGCCAACCACATTGGATACTGCGTATTTCGGCGGAATGCTCAGGCACATATGAACATGGTCCGACATCAAATGCCCTTCAACTATCTCGCAGCCCTTTTGCTTAGCCAACTCATGGAATATCGCTCCCAAATGCTTACGCAGTTGCCCAAATATCTGCTTGCGCCGCCGCTTGGGAATAAATACGACATGGTATTTGCAATTCCATCTCGTGTGACTCAGACTTTGATACTCTCTCATTTTGGATTCTCCAAACTATTGATCAAGTTTCCGAGAATCCTATTGACCGCCTTATAGGTCAAACCTCTGAGAGTCCCCCGGCATAGCCGGGGGTTTACCATCATTAATTATCAGCGTTCCCCGCACCCGCGGGGATGAACCGAAATCACCGCACTGGCAATAGCTGCATCAGGGGCGTTCCCCGCACCCGCGGGGATGAACCGACAGCTCTTGGAGACGTCAACAAATCGACAACGCGTTCCCCGCACCCGCGGGGATGAACCGCGATTGCCAGTGATTATGGCATACCGATAGAGGCGTTCCCCGCACCCGCGGGGATGAACCGGAGTTAAGCGACGATGAGATAAATCGGGCAATGCGTTCCCCGCACCCGCGGGGATGAACCGTAATGCCCATGTCTGCGATAGAATCGCGGTCAGCGTTCCCCGCACCCGCGGGGATGAACCGGTTGGCTTCTTTTTCTGGTGCTATTGGTGCGGGCGTTCCCCGCACCCGCGGGGATGAACCGTGCAGCTGTTGCAATGTTTGGCGATCAATTAAGCGTTCCCCGCACCCGCGGGGATGAACCGCACAAGCTATGGAGTTGACTTGGTAGAGAACAGCGTTCCCCGCACCCGCGGGGATGAACCGTTTGCTAGGGTTCCTAAACCGAATAAGTCGTAGCGTTCCCCGCACCCGCGGGGATGAACCGATGAATGTTTTGGGTTGGGCGCATAAAAGCGGGCGTTCCCCGCACCCGCGGGGATGAACCTTGCAACGGTTGAATGCCGTTATGTGCCTCATTGCGTTCCCCGCACCCGCGGGGATGAACCTCAGATTGCAGCTCACTGTTCGCAAGCGGGTTAGCGTTCCCCGCACCCGCGGGGATGAACCGGTACAGGTATCGCCACTACTGCTGGCTGATGGGCGTTCCCCGCACCCGCGGGGATGAAACCGATGAAATACATTGCCGAACACATAGCTTAGCTGCGCAAAACCCTGTTATTCCTTAACTTTCCAAGTCAAAGCGTGTTGATAGTAGAACTACTCGATATAATAGCGGGCTGATTTCGTTTCCCGGCGTTTTAGTGATTTCTGGGTAACTTTTTAA
>Ga0207967_1000510_pt1 | contig 12276 bp, 14 predicted proteins | sample LakWasMet20_HOW5_2_FD_183866 | JGI IMG/M metagenome (GOLD analysis project Ga0207967, IMG submission 183866) | Freshwater sediment methanotrophic microbial communities from Lake Washington under simulated oxygen tension - Sediment Metagenome... | ecosystem: Environmental > Aquatic > Freshwater >...
TAAAGACTCTAGCCGTTATCAAACATTGATTCAACGTTTAGGTCTGCGTAAGTAACAGTTATAAAAGTGCTTAGCTTTTTGGCTTCACTTATATAATTGCTGTAAAAAGCCGATAGCATCAATATGCGTCGGCTTTTTTTATTGTTAGATTGTTATTGGGTAGTGAATAACAGTCTGTTGAAAAAGGAAAATAAATGTTTAATAAAGTTACTAAAAGTATTCAATACGGCGCGCACACGCTAACCCTTGAAACCGGTGAAATCTCACGCCAGGCAGATGCTGCGGTGATGGTGAGCTACGGTGATACGGTAGTGTTAGTAGCCGTTACCAGCAAACGTGAAGTTAAAGCAGGTCAAGACTTCTTCCCGTTGACTGTTGATTACATGGAAAAAACTTATGCTGCGGGCAAAATCCCAGGTGGTTTTTTCAAGCGCGAAGGCCGTCCTTCAGAAAAGGAAACCCTAACTAGCCGTTTAATCGACCGTCCATTACGTCCTCTGTTCCCAGAAGCGTTTTATAACGAAGTACAAGTAGTGGCAACTGTGTTGTCATCAGATCCAGAGATCGATGCTGATATTCCTGCAATTATCGGTGCATCAGCAGCGATGTCATTGTCAGGTATTCCATACTACGGTCCACTAGGTGCGGCACGTGTTGGTTATATCAATGATGAGTACGTATTAAACCCAACTAAAGCACAGTTAGAAGAAACTGAGCTTGACTTGGTGGTTGCAGCTACAGAAAGCGCTGTAATGATGGTTGAGTCTGAAGCTAAAGAGCTTTCAGAAGAAGTGATGCTAGGCGCTGTGGTTTACGGTCACGAGCAAATGCAAGCTGTGATTAAATTGATTAGCGAATTAACAGCTGAAGCTGGTAAAGATGCTTGGGACTGGGTTGCACCAGAGCCAGATACTGCATTGATTGAAAAAGTAGCTGGCTTAGCTGCTGCTGATATTAATGCTGCATTCCAAATTAAAGCTAAGGGCGCTCGTTCAGCTAAATTGGAAGAAATCACCAACCGCGTGTTGGCTGAATTGGTGACTGAAGAAACTTCAACTTCAGAAGCGAACAAAATTAAAAACGAAATCTTTAATTTAGAAGCTAAAACTGTACGTAGCCAAATTTTAAATGGCGAACCACGTATCGATGGCCGTGATACACGCACTGTGCGTCCTATCAGCATCCGTACTGGCGTATTGCCACGCACTCACGGTTCAGCATTGTTTACACGTGGTGAAACACAAGCGTTAGTAGTGGCTACTTTAGGCACAGGCCGTGATGAGCAAATCATCGACGCGTTGCAAGGTGAGTACGCTGACCGCTTTATGTTGCATTACAACATGCCTCCGTACGCAACTGGTGAAACTGGCCGCGTAGGTACACCAAAACGCCGTGAAATTGGTCATGGCCGTTTAGCAAAACGTGCTTTGGTTGCTGCATTGCCAGCTAAAGAAGATTTTGATTACACCATGCGTGTGGTTTCTGAGATTACTGAATCTAACGGTTCAAGTTCAATGGCCTCAGTATGTGGTGGCTGCTTGGCATTGATGGATGCTGGCGTACCGATGAAAAATCACGTTGCAGGTATTGCAATGGGCTTGATCAAAGAAGGTAACCGCGTTGCTGTGTTGACTGATATCTTGGGTGATGAAGATCACCTAGGTGACATGGACTTTAAAGTAGCTGGTACAGAAGATGGTATCACTGCCTTGCAAATGGACATCAAAATCACTGGTATCACTGCACAAATCATGCAAGTGGCTTTAGCGCAAGCTAAAGAAGGCCGTGCACACATCTTGGGTATCATGAAACAAGCTGTGAGCGGCGCGAATACCGAAATGTCACAATTCGCACCACGCATTATTACCATGAAGATCAACCCTGAGAAAATCCGTGATGTGATCGGTAAAGGTGGCGCAGTAATTCGTGCGTTAACTGAAGAAACCGGTACAACGATTGATATCGAAGATGACGGTACTGTGAAAATTGCATGCACAAGCTCAGAGCAAGGTGCTGAAGCGCAACGTCGCATTGCAGAAATCACTGCTGAAGTTGAAGTGGGGCAAACCTATGAAGGTACTGTAATCAAGTTGCTTGATTTCGGTGCAATCGTTACTTTGATTCCAGGTAAAGATGGCTTGCTACATATTTCACAAATTGCACATCAACGCGTGAATGCGGTTGCTGACTTCTTGAAAGAAGGCGACGTAGTTAAGGTTAAAGTAGTTGAGGCTGATGAAAAAGGCCGTGTACGTCTAAGCATGAAAGCTTTGATTGACCCGCCAGCTGCAGAAGCTAAAGCTGAAACAGAAGCTGACGAGTAATACGGTAGTCGTGTTACTTGCTAGATAACAAAAAGCCCGCAATTGCGGGCTTTTTGTTATCTTATTGTTTTAAATATGCATTTAAGTTTGCTGGGTAAAGCTTAAATGGATAAAGCGCTAAAGTTTAGATGCTGCTTATTTGGCGACTTGGCGCTCTCTTAGTTCGTCTAATGTTTTGCAGTCGATACATAAAGTAGCTGTTGGGCGTGCTTCCAAGCGTTTTAGGCCAATTTCAATGCCGCAGCCTTCGCAGTAACCGTACTCATCGTGCTCGATGTTGCGTAAGGTTTCATCAATTTTCTTAATAAGCTTACGTTCGCGGTCGCGGTTACGTAATTCAAGCGTCATATCAGATTCTTGGCTGGCTCTATCGTTTGGGTCGGCAAACATCGTTACCTCATCCTGCATGGTGTGTACAGTGCGGTCGAGTTCTTGGCTTAACTCAGCTTTCCAGTCATTTAAAATAGAACGAAAATGTTCTAGTTGAGCTTTGCTCATGTATTCTTCATCAGGTTTCGGCTGATAAGGCGTGAATTGCTTACTAATTACATCTGCCATAATAATTACCCAAATACAAAAAATTAAAAAATATTGAAAACTGAGCTAACTAAAATGTTAGCTCTTAAAATTAGCGCATGAGTGTACACTGATTAACGGATAGATGCAAAAGCCTAATTAGGGAGCATCTATCCAATTGATTTCATGTGATTAAATTGCGCCGTCTTGTTCGCTAAGTTCTAGTGAGAGCAATGTATTCTCCATCAGCGTCGCAACCGTCATTGGGCCAACGCCACCCGGTACCGGAGTAATCCAGCCGGCACGTTCTTTTGCCACGTTGAAATCTACATCACCACAAATGCGGCCATCTTCTAGGCGATTGATACCGATATCAACCACAATGGCGCCTGGTTTAATCCACTCACCCTTGATTAAGCCTGGTTTGCCGGCTGCAGCAACCACGAGGTCTGCATGCGCAACCATCTTGGCTAGCTCTTTGGTGTGTCGGTGGCAGCTGGTCACCGTACAGCCTGCTAACAGTAGCTCCAAGCCCATAGGGCGACCCACGTGGTTAGATACACCCACCACCACGGCATCTAGCCCCATCAGGTTGATGCCTGTGGCTTCTAGCATTTTAATTACGCCAAATGGAGTGCATGAGCGTAGCGTTGGCTGGCGCACGGCCAAGCGTCCAATATTGTATGGGTGGAACCCGTCCACATCTTTGCTTGGGCTGATGCATTCAATGACGTGTTCCTCTTTGATTTGCGGTGGCAGTGGTGATTGCACCAGAATGCCATCTATGGTGCTGTCTTGGTTAAGCTGCGCGATTAAAGCAAGTAACTCTTGCTCAGTAGTTGATGTCGGTAAGTTATAGGCAACGGAGCGAATGCCAACTTTCTCACAAGCTAGGCGCTTGTTGCGCACATAGATGGCAGAGGCGGGGTCTTCGCCTAGTAAAATAACCGCAAGCCCTGGGGCTCGTTTGTTAGCTAGCAGGCGTTGGTTGATTCTTTCTTTGATTGAGTCTAATAAATTGTCGGCAATCGCTTTGCCATTGATAATTTGAGCAGTCATTGGGTATCAGAATCTAAAAATTCAATTAATTTGTAAAATAAAGTGCTATTTTAGCATATAGCGATTGACCTTAATCTTAGTTTTGGTTATATTACTGCCTCTTCGGCGTGTAGCGTAGCCTGGTAGCGCGCCTGCTTTGGGAGCAGGATGTCGGGAGTTCGAATCTCTCCACGCCGACCAAAATTTTTGGGTGTTAGAAGTAAGCTTTACTTTTAACACCCAAATTAAAAGTCAGCCCGAAAAGTTAGTGCTTTATGTTGTAGATGAATATAAAGCCTTGTAACCAAAATCTGCCCGTAGCTCAACCGGATAGAGCACCAGCCTTCTAAGCTGGGGGTTACAGGTTCGATTCCTGTCGGGCAGGCCATGTTTTAAAAAGTCTCTATGGTGGCTGTAGCTCAGTTGGTAGAGTCCAGGATTGTGATTCCTGTTGTCGTGGGTTCGAGCCCCATCAGCCACCCCATATTCCCCCCTTAAGATACAATCACTTAGTTGCACTGTAGTTTCTTGGTGTAACTGAGTATAGCTATTTGTCCTTCTCTTGTCCTTTTGGAGAAGTGAATGGCTACCTTTCGCAAGCGTTCTAACGCATGGCAAGTAAGAATCCAACGTAGTGGATATCCTGACCAATCAAAATCGTTTAAGACTCGTTCTGAAGCTGTGGTATGGGCTAGAAAGATTGAGTCAGACCTCGATAGTGGACGACTCCCACAGCAACCTATAGCAAACTCTAAAGATTTACTCAAAGATTTACTTGAGCGGTATAAAAGTGAAGTTACTTGTCACAAGAAGCATCCATCCGCAGAAGCATACAGAATTAACTTTTGGTTGCGGCATCCCATAGCCAATCAACCTATCTCTAGTGTTAAAAGTTCAGACATAGCGAAGTGGCGTGACGAGAGAATTAAGCTTGGTCGCTCCCCTAATACCCTTAGGCTAGAGTTAGCCGTACTATCAAACCTGTTTACGGTTGCAGCTAATGAGTGGGGTTACGAAAACCTTACTAACCCTACTACAAAAGTTAAGCTTCCAAAGCTACCCTCAGGAAGAGTTAAAAGGCTCAGTAGTGAAGAGTTCGAGTTAATCATTCAAAACAGTTGCTCACCCCTCTTAAGACCCATTGCAATACTCGCTGTCGAAACAGGTATGAGGAGAAGTGAGATTGCCTCAATTGAATGGGAGCACATCAATCTAATGAAGAGAACACTGTTAATACCCATTACCAAAAATGGTGAAGCTAGAGAAGTTCCTTTGTCTCCTGTAGCCCTAGACCTCCTAAAAACGCTGACACATGAAAATCAAAGTAAGGTTTTTAATATTACTGCTCATGCTATTTCAATTGCTTTTGGAAGGGCTTGTAAAAGAGCTAAGATAACTAACTTGCACTTCCATGACTTAAGGCATGAGGCAATAAGCAGATTGTTTGAGAGAGGTCTTTCGTTACCGGAGGTTGCAACTATAAGTGGTCATAAGACTTGGACGATGCTTAGGCGTTATACGCATCTCTCCGCTGAAAGTATTGCAATGAAGCTATGTTAGTCTTTTTACGAAGGCCGAGAGCAATTCGTTAGCAGTAATTTATGAGTAATCACAAAACATAAAAAGGATAAAAATGGAAAAGTCTACAGTAGATAAGTTGTCATCAACGATATTATGGGCAGCAGGTATTTTGGCTGTTTCATTTATCTACTCAGAATCTAATACATCTCCTAAAGTAGGTCGTTATACTTTTACTCCAGAGAGACAAAATTGGGTTCTAATTGGCGACACTAGAACAGGTAGGGCTTGGAGTTGTGTAGCCAAGGCGCTTTATGAGGAAGGATTGAGAGATCGTGCTGATTTTCCAGCAGGTTTCGAAGGATGTCATGAGATGTCTGTACCATCTAAGGTTCAAAAGAGAGCGGCCTATGATTAGAGTGTGCATCACGACTATACGCTAAAACCTATCTAGCACCCTTTCTCCAGTCCCAAGGGGCTATAGGGCTAGGTTCCGCCCATAATCCTAACCTAGCTGATTCGGCATTTTCCTGAGCGCGCGAGTAAGAGGTTCTGTCTTCTATAAGTTGCTCTTTTGCATATTTGGTAAAGTGCCACGCCAACCCTCGCCTTATTTGCTCTAAGTTAGCATCAATCTGATTGACCCACACCTTACCGAGTATACGGTCATAGCGGTCTAGCTTAGACCAGTCTACCTGCACTGTCTTGTTGTAGACTAAATCTGAAAGGGACTGCTTAGAAGCTTGTCCAAATGGTTGCTTCTTTTCAGGAGCATCTATACCAACTAACCTAATCTTATATTGATTGTTGTTAGCATCTAACACAGTTATCGTGTCTCCATCAGTAACACCTACAACTCTAGCCTGAAGGACGTCAGCTTGAGCGGGGGATAAAAAGAGGAGTGGAAGTAAAAGTAAGTATTTATTCATAATTAGATTATCTTACATTCATTTGTTGAATAAAAAAAATAGATGAACAAGCACAGGCATCCTAAGTTTATCTTAAGACACCTGTGGTTATTTCACCTAACTAAATGCTAGTTTGGTCTTTGCTGCTATTTTCTCCCTGATGCAATTTGTACGCCTGTACCGCTTGTATTACCCAAGTCACGTCCTTCATTAGTGGAAATACTTTGTGCGCCTGTGCCTCTGAGCCCGGGAAGGTTATGACCAGCATCGTCATCAACAATCTGAGCGCCTGTACCTTTGAAGCCCCGCATTGCGTGACCCTCATCATTAAGAACGAAACGCATCCCTGTACGTCTATCGACGCTTGAGGCTAACTGTAAACCTGTCCCTTTATTGTCTTTATTCAGGTCTCGGTACTCATGGTTAACTGGTACTTGAATACCTGTTTCAGGAAGATGCGCGAGGCACATTTTTATATCCTTTCTTGGCTAGATACACTTTATTCTTAGCTACAAAATAGTCTTGTAATGAGTCCCCAGTGTCATTAATTTGTAGCCATGTTCTACAACCTTTGCATTTAGATCGGTTGCGAGAGATTGGAACGAGGTGGGGAGTTTTGCAAAGGGGGCAAGGTAGAACCATTCGGTCGTTGTTCATAGTTTCTTTCAGTTTATGTGCATTGCTATGCTTAAAATAGCTAACAATGAAGAGGGAAAATGTAAGTGGAGAGAGGCTGTGAGTTACTACTAGAATCAAGTGGTAACTTTTATGTATCTATAAGAATTAACACTTGTAGCTAGTAGTGCTACTTATAGTTAACTGACTAGAAAATTAGTTAAATAGATATATATAATGAATAAAACTAACCATAGTAATCTCAAGATAACAGTTAGTAGATTCAAGAATTAACCTTATAGATTACTAACTGATACTTGAGTTAATGTGATTAGTTATTAGACTTAATAAATAGGTTAGTTAGTAAGATATGTCTTTAATCTTTTTATTTATCTATGTATCTGTATATCTATCTCTCTATAGGTTAGCCTCGGTTAGCGGTGGCTAAAGTTGGTTAGTAACTGATTAGAAATCGTCTTCATCATGAGCTTCCTCACTAGCTTTATTGCTAATCCCTCTAGGCTTCCTAGCTCTTTCTGACTGTTCACGGCTGCGAGCTTTAGTTTCATTCAGTTGTCTATCTAGTTCAATATGAGAATAATTACCATCACTATCGAAAGGGAAGAACTCATTAAGTATCTCTGCTAAGGCAACTTCTCCTGCCGAATCAATCACCCCAAGCCTACGGTGTAATTTATGGTCTATCTCGGGTAGCCTGTTACCTGAAGTCCAGTAAACCACTAGCAGCTTAATGTATATAGCTATATGTGTATCACTTAGTCCCGCAGTCTCAGAACCAAACAAACCAACATTAAGCTTTAGCCAACCCATGCTATCTTTAGTTGTCTTTGCTGCCATTACTCTTCATTCTTTCCATTTTGTAGTTGATGTTGTTTTAATAGTATTGCTAGGGTTTGATTATTGTTAATAGCTACTTTGTGTTTCTTTAGGTATTGTCTTTGAAATAACTTGAGATACTCAAAGGTGACTAAAGGCAAGGCGAAGCTCCTATACACCTTGACATCGTTTATATCCTGCATTGTTTTCCTTATTCAGATAGTTAATGGATTTAGAACTGGTATTACTAAGGTATGTACGTCAGCCCTTAAGTCCATGACATATATGAATCTATGCCTTTATTCCTAAGGTGTGTATGTGAGCTTATAAGTTGCTGATGTAGCTAGTTTGTAGGAGCTTTTTATACCCATACTAAAACCCTACAAAATCACACCCTCAGAAACCCTATAAAACCTAGACTCTTAACAAGGATGCTTGACTATACCAAAACAAATGATTTAGTATGAATTTAGATTAACTCTAAAGAGGTAGCATAATGACTACAGTTAAAGCAAAGCGGGTGGCTCTATATGCTCGTGTAAGTACCGAGAATCAAACTACAGATAACCAGTTGATTGAGCTTAGGGCTGTAGCTGAAAGGATGGGGTGGCTCGTTGTAACTGAGTTCGTAGACCAAGCAATTAGTGGAGCGAAGGGTAGAGACAAGAGACCAGCATTTGATTTATTACTTAAGGGTGCAACTCGTAGAGAGTTTGATATGGTTGCAGCATGGTCAGTGGATAGGCTAGGGCGTAGCCTTCAGCATCTCGTAGAGTTCTTAAGTGAGATACACTCTAGCGGAGTAGACCTATATCTACACCAACAAGGGATTAATACAGGGACTCCAGCAGGGAAGGCTCTGTTTCAAATGTGTGGAGTCTTTGCTGAGTTTGAGAGAGCAATGATTAGAGAGCGGGTGGTATCAGGTATTGCTAGGAGTAAGGTGTCAGGCACTAAGTCAGGTAGACCTCATGGTCGTCCAGCTTCAATAGAAAACCCTGAGCCACTTGTTAGACAGCTTAGAGCTGAAGGTAAGGGTATGCTTAAGATAGCTAAGGAATTAAAGATAGGTGTCAGCACAGTGCAACGTATCCTATCCACCCCTTAAAGCTTCTGCAAAGCACCCTGTAAGCCCTTAAGTCTTCTCTTGGGTGCCCTTGGTTATCTAAGGTGTATTTAAGAGCGTGTGCCTCAATTGCATTTTCGTTTAATAGATCTAAATATAAATAATAGTTAGCTTCCTGATAGTCTCTTATAAGTAAATAACTATATGATTATAAACAATATTTATATTTACACGCTTACTTAAAGTTGATATTCTGTAGTTCCTCTTAGACTCCTAAGAGATTAACTAAGGATAAAAACAAATGAGACCTACTTACCTAAGACTATTCAACTTCGAGTTTATGATTGAGCCTGTTAGCTACTCAAGCTTTAGCTATATCAAGGAGTCAGCTACAGAGCGTGAGTTGCATCTAGGGAAGGTAAGAGTACTCATTAGTAAGGCAGCACCATCCTCAAATAAGCTGGTGTTTGAGAGATTTAACTAAGCTTACCTCTTAAGCTATACCCTTGAAGCCCTTGAGATAAAACTTGAGGGCTTTTCTCTGTGTGTCGTAAAGGAATAATTCCTAATTACATCTATAGAATTAAGCTCATTGTTAGCTGGAGAATGTGAATAAGATAGGTGTGAGTATGCTAAAGACTACCTCGGAGGGGGAAGTTTCAACGCTCAGCGTATAGGGAAGCTAAACGAATTTTTTTGCCGTATTAAAAACTTTAAGCTAAAAAGTATTTATAGGTGCCTTCTATTAGTGTACTTAGTTAATTTATTATTGAGTTCAACTCTATCTACTATATCTACAGCAAATCCTTGACCTTTAATGTTTCTCCCTATGGTTTCAAGGTAGTTTTCATCAATATTGAAATTACCAAGAGAAAATACTTGGTTACCTAAATTAGTAACAGAATATCCTTGAAGCGTAAGAGTTTTTTGTGCATTCTCATGCGATATTTGAAGGGCTTTGTTGCGATAATCTAAGGTCAAATAAAAATTATCTTGGCTGCTACTTGAGTATGTTGTGATAATGCCAGTAGTTTCAATTCCAGAGACGATTCCAAGTTCTTGCATATCTAGAAGGAACTCGAAAGTAATCCCTTTACTTGTTAAAAGCTTTTCGTCGCGACTGTAAATCATAGCTTTGAATAAGTAAGTTGCTAAGGTCTCAATTTTACTTGCATCATCTTTAGATAAGTTACGTAAAAATTCAAGAGTCCTTAACGAAAACTTTCCCGGAGACTTGACTTCACCAGCAAGAAGATTACCCCATAAGGATTGTAACTCTTCCATTGAAACATCTCCTGCATAATCTCGCCAACGATAAAGCCAATCTTCGTTAACTTGCCCCTCTGAGGGTTCTTGAGAGTCTCCCGCAAGACTTGATTCAGCGATTAACAAAGACTTACTGACATTTATTTCTTTTCGAATAGCATCTTTTATACTGTTGGTGACTACTAATTGTGAAAGATTGTTTGTGTCAATGTAAGGCTCAATTTTATTAGTTTGGTTTTGTTGATTGGTATTTGTCCCTATATATGAATGGGGCAGAAAGTTACCTTCTATGAAAGTACCTTTACCCAACTTTATCTCTTCAACGTCTCTTTCTGCTTGGGCAATAATTTTCATTGCCTCTGCTTGAACCTCTGCAAGAGCTTTACCTTCACGCTTTATTTGTAGGGGTTTAAGTAAGCATCCAATACCTTTATCAGTAATAGTTTCCCAAAGTTTGATAACAAGCTTTTCACCCGGTAAGTTAATGGTAATTTCCATCTTAATCTCTAATGCTGAATGTATAGTTGAGTATAACTATAAACCTACAATTTATAACAGATCAGAAATCTCAATAAATTTGATTGGTGAATACACTTTTACTTCTCTTGAAAAGTGAAACTAATTTGGGCTTCTTCATTTGAGTCTAAAAAATCATTCCACTGTTTCATGCCTTCTTCAGAGCTAAAGTATTCATTAATTATGTCTATACGACTGTTAATAATATTGAGTGACAAGACTAGTACCTCCTTTTGGGAGAAACTAACATGATGTTGATTTATTAACCATTCAATTGCTTTAATTCTGACTTCAGCTTCTTCTAGATTCCATTTAGTAATGAAGTTGTGTACAAGAAAATTTCTATCTGCATTAATATCGTTAAAAAACTTTATAGCTGCGTTTAATGGTTCATAGTCTTTAAGTAGGTCATATGTATGATAAAACTCAGTATCATTTTTCACACTTAATTTAGAGTCAATTTTGTTTAATACTGAAGTGTCACTTAGTCTACCCAACGACAACTCATTAATTTTCCTTTTCCGTTTTAGAAGATTATTTTCCGTTCCTGCACCATGTCTCAGATGATTAATCTCTTTTAAGAGAAGCTCTACTTCTTGGAAAAGTAATATATTTCGCCCTACGAGCATCTCAATATGATTTATCTCTTCCAGAGCTTTTTGATTGATGTCACTCACTACTTAAATCCTTTGTGGCGTGTGAAGTAGAAAACTCTCTAATCACTTTCTTGAATTCATGGTTTTATTTTCATAAAGCATATCTCACTTTCTCAATTACACAAACTTACAGCTTTGATATATCATTGTTCATGTAATTTAGAAGGGCAGTAATCTTGTCCTTTTTTTGTCCTTTTGAGTAGGACAAATAGCAGTAAATCTTAAGTAAAGTCTCTATGGTGGCTGTAGCTCAGTTGGTAGAGTCCAGGATTGTGATTCCTGTTGTCGTGGGTTCGAGCCCCATCAGCCACCCCATATTTAATAAGCCCCGCAGTTAGCGGGGCTTATTCTTTTCTGGCGTCCATTGTCCATTTCCCCTAAGTAAAATTACTCTTGATTAACTTAATTCTAGTAAGATAGTATCAAGTACACACTAAAGTATTTGTACTAAGCGTCTAATTGGATTTGTACTGGCTGTTGTCGCAACCAATCATTAAATTTAATGTGGGGTTCAGAAAATCATGCTAATTGAAGACATTGAGAATAAAGATCGCTTTCTGTTTATATTCGAATGGCTGATGGCCGTCATGTCGAGATATCTGTGCCCGATGCCGTTTGGTTTAGTTCATATTGATCATGGTGATAAAAACGAACTTGGTGACGCTTATGGTGCAAAAGAAGCCGCTGAGCAGCTTGTCGCAATGACAAGTCATCTTAAAAAAGCTTTTAGAAATACGGATCTGGTTGCTAGGATAGGAAGTGACTTTTGGATTGTTGTGCCGTATACGCCAGCCACTGAGAAAATTCAGGATAAAGTACGAAATATTATTCAGGACTCTGAGCATGAGGGGTTGAAAGCGGTGGCACAAAATGCGTCTATTTTTAGTTTTCCAACTGATGATGAAGAGTTAAATCAGAAGCTTACGGAGTTAAGCGGTACTGAGTTCTTGGAGTATATAAAAACACACCGTGATACCTTGGCTAGCCGAATGTTGGCATTGCATTAAAGTCAAAAA
>Ga0207967_1000516_pt1 | contig 12167 bp, 9 predicted proteins | sample LakWasMet20_HOW5_2_FD_183866 | JGI IMG/M metagenome (GOLD analysis project Ga0207967, IMG submission 183866) | Freshwater sediment methanotrophic microbial communities from Lake Washington under simulated oxygen tension - Sediment Metagenome... | ecosystem: Environmental > Aquatic > Freshwater >...
GAATATTGCTGTCACACCGGCATGGGCGGTGGCGATCCCCCATCCCGATGTGACAGGCACGCTAATACGAGCCGCGAATTTGGACGTCAAGGCAACGCTCTACGATGCATCGGGTTTTGAAATAAGCACCAGCGATCCGCTTGACAATACGAACGCCGTGATTAATACATCGGTCAGCGCGGGGCGGTATTATCTTGCGATCACCGGTGTAGGCAATGCGTCGACCCCTTATTCCAGTTATGGCAGTCAGGGCGAATTTTTCATTACCGGTACCGTGCCGCCTGTGAGTGACATTACGCCGCCGGCGCCCAATCCGAGCTGGCAAACGGTCCCGACCGCGCAAAACGACACGAGTATCGCTATGGCGGCAACGGCGGCAAGCGATGTGTCCGGTACCGTTGAGTACCAGTTTTTATGTGTTGCCGGCGGTACCGGCTGCGTTAATAGCGCCTGGCAGACCGGTCCCAATTATGTGATCAGCGGTTTGGCGCCGGCAACTTCTTATACCTTTCAGGTCAAGGCGCGCGATGCTTTCGATAACCAAACGCCAGCTTCATCTCCGGCGACTGCCACAACGGCTGCCGTCATTAATCCGAATCTCGTCGCAAATGATGATACGGCCAGCGTAGAGGAAGACGGCGCGACGATCATTCCGGTATTGAGCAACGATTCCGTGAGTGGCGGTAATAGTCTCTCCATCGTTTCGGTCGGAACCCCGGGGCATGGAGTGGCCACCAACAATAATGACGGCACTCTTACCTATAAACCGAGTGCCAATTTCTACGGCAGCGATAGCTTTACCTATACCATTTCAGACGGTGTTGGCGGTTCCGCGTCGGCAACGGTAGCTATCACGGTAAATCCGGTCAATGATGCGCCGGTTGCAGTGAATGATACGGCAACGGTTCGCGTAAAAAGGACCGTCAGCATCAAGGTATTGAGTAACGATACGGATGTCGATGCCGATAAGTTGGTTATTATTTCGACCACGAAAGGAACGATCATCAATGGTCAAACCCTATCCTATACGGGCGCCGCGGTAGGAACGGATACCTTCACCTATACCGTCAGCGATGGCAAGGGCGGTCTTGCCTCGGCAAACGTAACGGTTACGGTGAAGAGATGATATGACTGGATTTTCCACAGGGTCGACTCTTACCCTGTGGAAATCAGGCGTTTTTTTCTTAACTGAAGGTATCCATGAAAACCCCGAAAGTAACGGCCGAATGAATGGTGCGATGAAATTTTTCGTGCCTTTCGTGTTTTTCGTGGACAATGATGTAACATCAGCTACTGAGTTGATGCGTTTTCCTGTGGTAGGGCCGCCGTCCCTGGCGGTAACGGCTTGGCATCCATCTCGAAATCCATTCTGATGCGATGTGCAATCAATTCGGCTTCTTTTTTGTTTTTGAAGGGGCCGGCAATCACTTGATTAGTCCCGTCTTTTTCAACTTTTCGCGCCGGGATTGGCGGACCTTGATGAGTGAGCATCGCCGCCAGTTGTTGCGCCATCGCCGCGTTGTGAAAGTCGGCGACTAAAATCGCCCAGTCGCTGCCGGTCAATTCCGGCACCACCGGCTGCCCGTAGAAATGCACGGGATGTTGCACTTCCGGCGCTTTCGCGACGAGTTCCGGCACATCCAGGCTGGCCGCCAGGATCGGGGTGGGTATGCCGTCGGCGCGTTGCAAGGTGCGGTCGACTTTTTCCCAATCTACGGTTACGCCTTTTTCGGCGGCGGCTTGGCGCAGTTGTTTCAGCAGCGACTTTTGCAGCCGTTGTTTCTGGCCGGCCCATTTTTGCAGCGGCTGATGGGCTTCCAGGTAAAGTCTGTCTCCGACCCATGCCGTCATATAAGGCTGGTGGACCATCCGCACCGGCATCCCGACCGCCGTTTTTTTAAACAGCGCTTTGATGTCTTCGGGGTAAAGCCGCACACAGCCGTGGCTGACCTGCATGCCGACGCCGTAAGGTTTATTGGTGCCGTGGATCAGGTAGCGGTTAAAACCTAGCGATAGCGCATATTTGCCGAGCGGATTGTCGGGGCCGGGAGGCACCACGGCGGGCAGCGGGTCGCCTTTTGCCGCGTGTTCGCGTCGGATGGATTCCGGGGGAGCCCATGCCGGGTTGGCTTTTTTTGCGACGACAGTGGTTTGTCCTAAAGGGGTATTCCAGCCTTCACGGCCAATGCCGAGCGGGTAGGTAAACATGACGTCCGGCTGTTTCGGGGGGAAATAAAACATTCGCATGTTCGCCAGATTGAGCACGATGCCTTTGCGCGGCGCATCAGGCAGGATGAACCGCAACGGCAGCAGCACGCGCTGGCCCGCTTTGGGCGTCCAAGGACGAATATCGGGATTGGCGAGAGTGATCTCGTGATAGCCCAGGCCGAAATGCCGGGCGATGTCGGACAAGGTGTCGCCGTCCTGGGTCCTGATCACGGCAAGCCTGCCGACAATGCGGCGGTCTTTGGCGATCGAAAACTTGTGGGTGGCGATGCCGGCAAGTTTCGGCCGCTGCTCGCTTGTAGCGGCCGGAGGGAGGGTTGCTGTAGGCGGCGGCGGAAGCGGCAGGTATTCTGTTGTAGGCTCAAGTTGGCAACCGCTGAGCATGCCGACCGCCAACAGCACGCAAGGCAAGGCGGCATCCTGATGCAGCAGATCGGCCAATGTTTTTTTCAATGTCTTCATAGGCATAAGCGGTAATGGCGGGTGCGGGATGCAATAATAAGAGTTAGACATTAGAATCAGCCAATTATTGATAGAAGCGACACAATTGGAAGTACATGCACGCAAAAAGCCTGGTGTGTTCAACTGGGTCCGCGAATTTTCAATATCAACATTGAATAAATCTCGCCGCAAACGATAGGAATTATGGATCGGATGCAGGACTTTTAAGCGCTGCAATTGAACAGAATTAGACTTTTACAGCCTATACGGATTGCGCGGCAGCATCCCCGGCAGGTTTTGATTGGCCGGCGTTTTCAGTTGAGTTTAATGCCTACTAAAAACAGAAACAACAGGCGTTTGCCCTGAATCACCGTGTCGTCATAAATCGAGCTGCTGACGTACCGTTTGTCTAGCAAATTTCCGACCTTGACGCGGAAATCCAGTTTGTCGATTTGATATTGGGGCGTCAAATCATTACGCGCATAGCTCGGCACTTTAAAACGATTGACGTCATCGCCAAAAGCGGCGATCAATTAAAACCTAAAGCGAATGTCATCTGCTGACCGGATGGTGGAGAACGCCGTCCGGTTTCTTAAATGGCTGATTTATAAAACTCTGGACTTGATCTAAATCCGCTTCGAGTCTTCGAGACGGAGTCATCAATAGTTAACCGTTGATTACTTCGTCGTCCATTTTTGGGCCAACTGTGCTGAAAACTTGCCAAGATAAACGCCGATCACGATCGAAACCGAAATCACCACGAGCGGATTGCTGAATGAGGCGCCAAGCAAAACGTCCTTAGTCATTTTGTCAGGCGTTTGCAGCAGATAGGCAAAGGTCATCGAGTAACCGAATACGCTGGCCGGGATTGCGGATAATTGAGGAATGCTCGCGGCGAGACACATCACGATTACCGCAATGGTGACGGTCAAGGCAGCCATCAAAGGAAAACCGAGTATCGCGTCGGACGGCACATTCAGAAGCAGGAAGGCCGTTATCCAAGCCATCACGACGCCGAAAATGCTACAGGTAATCCCGTGCCCTTGAAGGTCGCTTCATTCGCACCGAGCGCGAAATACGCCGCCCAAGGAATCGTTGCCGCCCAGATGAAAAAATATCCGCTGAGCGGGCCCACCGCAAAAAACGTCGCGGCGCCCGCCAAGATGCCGATACTGAAGGAAAGTGCTGTGAGTTGGTTCATGCGATGTGATATAAATGGCTTTCATAAGGGAGGCGGTCCGATGAAAGTCCAATCTTTTGCCTTTACTCAACAGGTGAGTCTTCCACCGGTCGTCAGGATGTTACCAAATATTCCCTGTTAAACAAATAAATGCGAATGATTAATTCGGACTTTTGACGTTTTAATCGGCATCGTTGACTGTAAAATCTTGAAAATAACTCTGGACGCGTGTAGGATGCTTTTCTCAAAAAAGCATGTGTTTATTATTGCTCCGGCATCGTGTTGTTTAAAACAGATTTCCTTGGGTAAGTCGAAAAGCTCAGGTTAATTAGGGCTGTAAAACTCTGGGCTTAATCTGACACTTCAAAAATTTGCTTCAATGGAATCTGACGTTGATAGGCGGAATATTCGACCGTAAGCGAAATTTTGTTCATGTTTTCTAAACTTCAAAGAACGGTAAACAACAGGACAATCAAATCTCATGAGCTCGAATTAGGAATGCTCCCCCTTATCGCTCACTGCTATCCTATTTCCATAGACTGTTGAATACTCATCAGCAACCTCTTTTATGCCCAATCGCACTCTCAAAAGCCTTACACCAACTCAATTCGAGAATCTTATTTTCGATCTTTCCATTGCGCGTGGATTAAAGAACGTACAATGGAGGACGCCTGGAGCTGACGGTGGACGTGATATAGAGGCTGAAAACATCATACAAGATTTTTCGGGCCTGCACTATAAACAGCATTGGTTTATCGAATGTAAGAGATACGAGAATTCTGTAGATTGGCCCACGATATATCAGAAACTAGCTTACGCAGATAGTCATCGAGCAGACTTCTTATTGATGTGTACTACGTCAAAATTCACTCCGGCAGCCATTAGTCAGGTTAACTCATGGAATAAATCTCGTAGAGATTTGTTGGTTCGGCTTTGGCCTGGCCATGAAATAGAAAATCAGTTGCTGGCATTCCCAGATATTCGATCTAAATATGGGTTGATCTCTGCACCTGAAACACCAGGTAAGTCATTGATAATGTTATCTCTCGCATTGTCAAAAACAGTGGCAACTCATCACTCCTCTTTGGTATTTCGCGAAGAGATTCCAGATAGAATGCTTCTTGCAGCACAATCGATGGCTGATTTGATTACTCAGCGAATAGCTGACCTGGAAGAATTTGGATATATAAGGCCTGTATTCACCAAAATAACAGCAGATGATCGTTGGAATTGTACAGGGACGACTTTCAAGATTGACATATTCGCCTTGACAGCTTTTTTGAGCTATCTTTCTGCATTGACAACCTTCTATCTAGAGGTAATTGAGGTCGGAGATAATGCATGTAAAATAAATATAGATAGTCATACTGCTGATATAATAAAACGTTACTCCAACGTGTTTGATGCTATATGCCTTTGGGGAGACTTGGAATATTCCATCGTTTCTAATTCTATTAACTTTGTTCAGAGATTTGCGCTTGTATGAATGACAAACAACAGCCGACTATATGTAGTAATGATGAAGTCAAAAATGTCGGTCCTCTTTTTCTGGCTAATTTTGTTCACCAAGTTGTTAATCCAATCAACGGGGTAATTGGAACTCTAGATAACATTGCAGATGGAACGTATAAGGGGGAAACTGTAGCGCAAAAGATTAACGCTAGCCGCGCACAACTTGAACAATGTGTTAGTCTTATAAGAAATCTTGCATATCTTTCCGATTATTTTTTCGAAACGTCAGAGAAGGAGTCTCTTAAGAAAGTTCGTGAAAGTGGCCTTAGTGTCCTTCCTCAGGTTATTATTGAGGGTCTTCAGTTCTTTCAGGTTGTGGCTGAACGTAAAGGTCTGAAGTTTGAACTAACAGACTCAGCTACTCAGTACAAAATTACCATCCGCCCGGAGTTACTTCGTCAGGTGTTCATGAACATATTTGACAACTGGCTAAAGTATGGTCTTAGCGATCAGGTTGTACGGGTTATTCCACAGGTTAACAAATACAAGAATCTGATTGTAGAAATATCGGGACAAAGTATTGGATTTGATAATAATGATGCTGCACGCTTATTTGATCTTGGATTTCGGGCTAACGAAGCGCAAGGAAAAGTGGCACAGGGATCGGGCATAGGGCTCTATATTTGCCACCAGATTTTAGAAAAACATATCGGCGGCAAAATAACGGCTTCGCACCAGAAGTCTACTTATTTATCAACGTTCCGTATTGAGATTCCGAGGGAGAAATGGCACATATAGCTATACCTACAGAGTATGATTCAAAAAGCATTTTGGTTGCAGATGACGAGCGTGAACATGTGGAGTTTCTCATCGACTACCTAGAGGCAAAGCACTTTAACGTGGCATATGCAGCGTCAGCTGAGGAAGCATTGGCTATTTACGAAAAGAAAAAGTTTCGCGCATATTTCATTGATTTAAATATTCCACTCGGTTCATTGACCCATTCGCCCAACCTTAGCGATGTTTACGAAAGATACGTAGGCCTTCAGATAATTCGTGCGATTCGAACACAAGGTAATTCTGGTGCTAGAGTGATTGCCTATTCTGCACATTACAATGAGCAGATTGTTAGCGAGATAGACCGTCTTTACTGTAAATATGTGGTCAAAGGACGCCCAAAGGAGCTTAAGCAGGCTTTAGAAGAGGTATTAAAAACTGATCCTTTGTCATCTAACCAATGTTAAAAACATCAAGTATCACCGCAGATCAAGTGACGCTGATTTCAAATATAAAGAATGAGCTATTTTGACATAAAACAGCCGTTCAAGAATAAACCTTGAGCGTCAGAAAATGGCCGATTTGAGCCGATCAATTTTAGTGAGCCACTAGCGTGACAGGGTTTGCAACCTAGGCCCGGGAGGGAAATTTGATCAGGCCTTTGCAGTTTCCCCGGCCCAAAAGCCGATCACATATTGGTCAGCCTCAGTTGCACAATTCTACTGATAACGTTTAACCATTTCGCTCAATGGTATGGCTTTAATTTTACTTGCGTGCCCGGCAGAGCCAAATGCTTCATAACGTGCCTGACAAAGCGCTTGCATCGCGTCCCTGGCCGCTTTATAGGTCTTACGCGCGTCTAACTCCGATGCATTTTCCGGTTGGGCTAAGTGTCGACGAATGGCACCGGTGGACGCCATACGTAAGTCAGTATCGATATTGACTTTGCGGACGCCATATTTGATTCCTTCGACAATTTCGGCAACCGGCACGCCATAGGTTTGGGGAATATCGCCGCCGTATTCATTGATGATTTTTAGCCATTCCTGCGGTACCGAACTGGAGCCATGCATGACGAAGTGCATATTGGGCAGGCGCTGTTGCAAGGTTTTTAAACGGCTAATGACCAAAACATCGCCGGTAGGCGGTTTGCTGAATTTATAAGCGCCATGACTCGTGCCAATGGCTACGGCTAACGCATCGATTTGCGTTTGCTTGACGAATTCGACCGCTTCATCGGGATCGGTCAGCAGGCGGCTGTGATCCGGGTGTTCCGATGCCCCTTGAGTCGCGTCACCTGCTTTATGTTCCAATGAACCCAGGCAACCGATCTCGCCTTCAACCGATACGCCGCACGCATGCGCCATCCTGACCACGGTACGCGTCACATTCACGTTATACTCAAAAGAGGAGGGGGTTTTCATGTCTTCCAGCAAAGACCCGTCCATCATCACGGAACTGAATCCCGATTGCATGGCTTGCGCGCAGATGTCGGGTGTGGGCGCATGATCCCGATGCATGACAATCGGAATATGAGGATATTGTTCAACCGCGGCAAGAATCAAATGGCGTAAAAATATTTCGCCGGCATAGTTATTCGCGCCGGCCGAGCCTTGCATAATCACCGGGCTGTCACACACATCGGCGGCTTGCATAATGGCTTGGACTTGCTCCATGTTGCTCACATTGAATGCGGGAACGGCAAAGCCATTCTCGGCCGCATAATCCAGAAGTTGTCGCAATGAAACTAAAGCCATGAACGGCTCTCCTTAGCTGGGTGTTATTTGAGATTCTAAATTGTCACCAGAAGCTATGAACATTTCTGGCGTATAAATCGAGAGGAAAGCGGGGTTTGCCTGTCTGGTTAGGATCTCCCGGATCAACCACCCACAGGAGGGCACACCGCCATGGCGCATGGTAATGTCATTAACCTGAAAAAGCCAGACCAGAATGGTCCGTTGCTGTCCCAATGTTTTAACGATCTCGATGTTAATCTGTCTGTGTGAAACCTTGCGGACGGGGCAATGCCCTTAATATAACAGGCATGAGGTGGCTTTCCTCACCCCACTAAATAAAACTCGTCCGTGGGAGCGACGCCTACGTCGCGACTTGAGGCTTTAATAGCGACGTAGGCGTCGCTCCCACCACTCCCCGACAGGTTTAGATTAGCCGGCGCTTTTTGAGGGCATCTCGATCGTAAATTTATCGACCAATCGAAAGGCCGGCTTGCCCGTTTTAAACTCGGCATCGGTATAAGGCTTGTCGATGCCGATCACATAAGCGGTCAAACTGTTTTGACGCAGAGCGATGCGGAGCATGTGCCGGTAGTTTTCGCTGCGCGCGCCGCCGCCCGCTTCGTTATTATGGCCGTTGAACGCAAGCGAAACGGCCAGATACCAGCCGAACCAGATGCAACTGAATAAGGTGCCCAACACGAAGGCGGCAACCAAACGTGGCGTGGTGACCGCAATCGCTTCGCCCCAACAGGCCGCGATCAGCACGGTCGCGCCGGTTACGCCCCAGGCAAGGAATATCTGTTTGCCGATCGTTGATTGATTCGGCAATGCAGGCTCGCTCGCAACCCGATTGGTGGCAAAGTAACGGCGGGCGGCTTCGGTGACCGCAAGCGCCAGGGCGCTGATCGCAAAAATGTGCTGCCAGCTGCTGTAGAGCGCCAGGCAAACCGGAGTCGCAACCTGCAAAATCGCATGCCAGGCGCCGATGCCGAAAAAGATGCATTTGTTCTGATAGGCTACCTGGTTTCTCTCGGCCTCCTTTTTGCTGCGCAGCAAGGCGGCGCCCGCAAAATAGGCCAGCAGCGGCAGGCCCACGATGCACAAGATCCATATCAGCACGATCAGTAAATTGAACGTCATGATCGCGGCAGGATAAATCCCATAGTGCAGAAAACCGTAACCGGCAAAAAGCGGCGCCAGAATGCCGCCGAAGACCCATAACGGATACAAATCGAACTTATGGAAAGGTTTTTTGAGCGCGCGTTGATTCAGCAGGTCGCTATACATGCGGTTCAAAACGAACAGAAGCACGGCGGCGACTGCATTCAGTTCGATCAATACGCTGGCCAAAAAGGCATGGGGAACTTCATCGCGTTGCAGCGAAATCCAGTGCAGCAGAGGCAGCGACAGAACCACGACCGGCAACACAATAAATAAGCGTTGCACGCGCCAGTCGAGCCGTTCCGTGTCGGTGACAAAGGGTTTGCTGGCGATGTTGAATAAACGCGCCAGGCCGGTATAGATCGGTGAAACGAATTGACGGAATTCATCGAACAGCTTCTCCAGGGCGTAGAGTCCCGGCGTGATAATATTCCGCAAGGCATTGATGATGATAATCACTTTGTTTGGCTCTTGCGGCGCGGGTTTGCCAAGGCTGCGCAGATAATAGATCCAGACGCCCAGAAATCCGATGAAGACGAGGATATAGGCCAAATCGAACAAGTAGACGGAGGAGCAGCACGCTTTTGCTGTGGTGAGGGTATCGGTGTTCAGCGCGGTCTGGGTTCTGGCGAGAATGTTCTCGAACAGGTCTTGTCCGGCGGTAGCGAGAGGGCGTTTGTCATTGGGGAAAAAATACCTGCCTATCAGCGACCAAGTGCTTTGCGGCACCGTAACCGCGAAATAGCTGAGCAATCCAACGAGGGCGCCGGCCAGCCAGATGAAGCCGCCGTTGAAGATGGCCAAAGGGCACAACAGGCTTTTTATGCTGAGTCGGTGGGAATCGAGACGGGTAGGGTAGAGTTGCTGTTGCTCGACTTCGTCGAGATCGGTGTGGCTCGGATGCAGAAAAGCGCCGCCGCCTCCGGCCACTACCGAGGCATAGTTCGGCCGCTCCGCGTCCCCCCAGTAGCGCTCGTAGTGATGAATGTCGCCGGAGATGTCGAGGCGGCATTTTTTAGGGTCGAGCGCACCTTTGTGTTCCTGTAAAAAACTGACCGGCAAACCCAAGTCGCTGAAGGTTTTTACCACCGCAGCATCCGGTGCTTGCCATTTGCCGAACACCGTCGTTGGCTCGGGCGTGACGATGATCAATTTGTCCGGAATCCGGGTTTTCAGTTCATCGCGGCTTTCTTGCGAGAAAAAATCTGGTTTCTTTAACAGATCGGGGTAAAAGGTCGAGGCGAAAAAAGCCCACTGGCGCATGTCCATCTTGCCTTCCTGCGAGTCGAAACCCCAGATTTGCCAGCCGAACGGCAGATTCAGCGCAACATAGCTGGCTTCCTGAACGCGCTCGAAACCTTTGAGTTCGAGCTGCTCGCCGCTGTTTGCGCTGGTATTGAATGGCCTGCGGAATTGCCGATTGAAGCCGTCCAGCGCATCGTAATAGTCGTGGTTGGCCGGAATGCCGTAAATCGGACGTTTGTCGATCTGTTTTCCCAATTCCGTCAAGTCTTCGTAGGCCCAGTTGAACGGCGTCTGAAAACGCTCTTTCAGAGAAGCAATATCGGCGATGTGATAGGCCGTGTCGCCGCCGATGAACAAAAACTCGCCGCGCGGCAATTTTTCGGAAGTAGAGTTGGCTTCCAAGAGTATCGCCTGGTCCGGTTTGGCGTTGTTATCCAGCCATAAATCGCTCATGCACAAATAAGCGATGTTATACACCGGCAGCATGCCGTCTCCGGTATCGGCGATGAAGTCAAACCAGTAGCTCTCTCCCGGCTTGATGTTATCGATGTTCGGGACGTTTTCGGCTTTGTTCTGCATCCAGTCCTTCGCATCGAGCTTGTCGCCCATGAACGAATAGGCCGCGATGTATTTCAGGCCGGCCAACAGTTCCCGGCCCAGCAGCCAGCTGACCGGTTTCTTGAAATCACGATCGGTGACAGGATTATTGTTGTTCGTATTATTCATGATGCCGCCCGTTTTTCGAGTTGAATATTGAGGGTCCATCCGAGGGGTGCTTGTTTTACGGTCGGAAGGGAAGTCGTCTGAACTGGATGATCCCAACCGGTATCCCTAGCCAGCGCCTGACTAATCCCGGTAGTCCGTACTTTACTGCACCTAAACTGCCAACGCAAACACTTGCTGATTCAATAAAATCAGCCTCAAGATGCCTGATTCGATATAATGTCGCAACATTCGAATTATCTAGTGCTGAAGGATTGTCATGGCGGAGACGAATAACGAAAAACACAAGATTGTGATTGTCGGCGGCGGTGCGTCCGGTCTGGAGCTCGCGACCAAGCTGGGCCGCAAGCTCGGCAAGAGCGGCCGGGCCGAGGTGACGCTGCTCGATGCCGCCTCGACGCATATCTGGAAACCGCTGCTGCACGAGGTTGCGGCCGGCACGCTGGACGAATCGGAACAGGTCGAATATCTCGCGCAGGGCTACCGGAATCATTTCCGCTTCCGGCTCGGCAAGATGGAAGGGTTGAACCGGACCAAAAAAGAAATCACGGTCAGCCCGACGCTGAGCGACAGCGGCGAGGAACTGATTCCGCGGCGAACCTTCGGTTACGACACCCTGGTGATGGCGGTCGGCAGCGTCAGCAACTCGTTCAACATCAAGGGCGTTGCCGAGAACTGCCTGTTTCTGGATACGACCTTGCAGGCTTTCCGTTTCCAGAAGCAATTGGTCGAGACCTATATCAAGACCTTTGCGGGCCTGGAAGGCGCCAATGATAAACCTTTGTCGATCGTGATCATCGGTGCCGGCGCGACCGGGGTGGAACTGGTCGCGCAGCTGCACGAGGTGACCAATCTGCTCGCGGTCTACGGGCTTCGGGAGTCCAGCAATGTCCGCTTGACGATCATCGAGGCCTCGCCGCAATTGCTGCCGGCCTTGCCGAGCAAACTGGCCGAGGCGACCAAACAGCAATTGCTCAAGCTCGGCGTCGATCTGAAACTGGGCTGCCGGGTCACCGAGGTGACCCAGGACCATATCAAGACCCTCGACGGCGAGATCATTCCGGCCGACCTGAAGGTCTGGGCCGCCGGCATCAAGGGGCCGGACTGGCTGAAACAACTGGACGACCTTGAAACCAATCACCTGAATCAGCTGGTCGTCGATGAGTTTCTGCAAACCGCCGACGAGTCGATCTATGCGATGGGCGACTGCGCGGCCTGCGCCTGGA
>Ga0207967_1000520_pt1 | contig 12073 bp, 14 predicted proteins | sample LakWasMet20_HOW5_2_FD_183866 | JGI IMG/M metagenome (GOLD analysis project Ga0207967, IMG submission 183866) | Freshwater sediment methanotrophic microbial communities from Lake Washington under simulated oxygen tension - Sediment Metagenome... | ecosystem: Environmental > Aquatic > Freshwater >...
GGCTGTATTTAGCCTGGAGATGATTAATAACCAGCTGGGCATGCGTTTGCTTTCTAGCGTGGCGAGGTTACCTGCTCAGCGCGTAAGTATTGGGCGCGTAAATGATGATGAATGGTCTTTAATTACCAAGGCCGTGCATGACCTGAAAGATAAGGGTATTTATCTGGATGAAGAAAGCACGCTGAACGTGAACGACATACGTGCGCGTGCAAGGCGTTTGTATCGAGAGTTGAACGGTGAGCTTCATCTGATTGTGATCGACTATGTACAGCTGATTGCGTTATCCGGCAGCGATACCAGGAGCAACGAAATTGGAGATATCTCGCGCGCATTAAAACTATTGGCCAAAGAGTTGCGACTGCCAATCATTCTGTTATCTCAGCTGAATCGTGGGCTTGAGCAGCGACCGAACAAACGTCCGGTGATGAGTGATCTGCGTGATAGTGGTGGGCTTGAGCAGGATGCTGACAATATTTTCTTTATCTACCGGGATGAAGTTTACCACCCGGATACACCTGATAAGGGCACGGCTGAGATCATCGTTGCAAAACAACGTAATGGGCCAATTGGATCTGTTCGTACAACGTTTGTGCCTCATCTGATGCGGTTTGAGAACTTTTATAGTAGCTAAACAGGTAAAAAAAAACGGAAATTGCGCGGCGAATTTCCGCGAAAAAATTGAATATTTGATGTGGAAGGTTGGTAAAAATGTCAGTAAAAATGATGAGTTTGGTGTTTGAGCGATTCCCTTATGGCGGGAATGAGCGCGTACTTGCCCTGGCAATTGCTGATCATGCCCATGATGACGGTTCAAATATTTATCCTGGCAATGAACGCCTTGCACATAAGGCCATGACCAGTGAGCGCACGGTGATTAGACTGATGCAAAAGTTCGTAAAAATTGGTTGGTTGATCAAGGTTAAAAATGGCAATTCAGGTAGAGGTATTGCCAATGAGTACTGCATTAATCCTGATTGGATAAAGGGTGACAATTTGTCACCCTTTGTGAAAGATGAAAAAAGGGTGACATCTGAAGCAGAAAGGGTGACAAATTTAACAGAAAGGGTGACACCGGAGGTAATAAAGGGTGACATAGCTGTGTCACACCAACCGTCATTAACCAAATACAACCATCAAGAAACATCACCGCGTGCGCTAGAACCATCACCTGAAAATCAAGCACCGAGACCCGAAGGATTGCTTGCGTGTCGTTTGATTAAACTAAACGTGGCTGTTACCAGTATCAATCCAATCCTATGCAGATGGATTTCTGAAAACATCCCGTTTGATTTCATTGAGCAATGCGTACAGCTTGCAAGGCAGAACAAGCCGTGGCCTGAAAAGATAGCAGCCGGTTACCTCGATGCAATCATTCGCAATGAGTTAAAACCAAAAACCGATAATAGCTGGCTGATGACTGATGAAGGAACGATTGCTAAAGGCCGCGAAGTTGGCATTGAAGCCAGGGCTGGGGAAAGTATGAACGATTACCGGCAGCGCTTAAAAAACCATTTGACCATGAATAACCAGAAAGCAGCCTAATCATGCAGATCAGCTTTAAATCAGACATCAATCAAACAATTGGATTTGTTGACAGGTTTTCTAAACAGGTGCCGTTTGCAGCTGCTGTTGCTTTAACCAAGACAGCAAAGCAAGGTGCTGATGATATGCGTGCAAAGTTTCTAAGTGTTTTTGATCAGCCAACACGCTACACCATGAATTCTGTATTCAACTCAAGCGCCAATAAGCGTGACCTGTTAGCAGCCTTCGGTGTTAAAGATCAGGGGCTTCTTTCCAAGTCAGGTGGCAATAGTCCAGCTGATGTACTAGGACACCACTTCAACGGTGGTCAATCAAGACTTGCACGCTATGAGCTGGCATTCCGTAAGCTTGGCATGCTTGGTTTCAATGAAGATATCGTACCAGCATCAGAGCTTAATGAGTTGAATCAGTACGGCAACGTGCCAGCATCGTTGATCGTTAAATTAATCTCATACTTCGGTGGCTTTGGTGAGCAGGGTTACAAAGCAAACAGTACAGCTGAGACAAGGGCAAAGCTTGCTAAGCGTACCGATAAGAACTCCAAAGGCAAACGCCAAAGCAAGTACGTCAAGATCAATGGTGTTGTTTACTTCTATGCCAGCGGTGCAGATCATTTGCATCGTGGTATCTGGGCTAAGACGGGAACGCATGGTTCAGACATACGTCCCATCCTGATGTTTGTTAAACGTGCCAACTACAGCAAGCGCTTCGACATTGATAAGTTTGCAAGCAAAGCCAGATCAGACTTTGCCACTAACTTTAAAGAATCATGGGCGTACGCCGTGCAGACCGCACGATGAACAAGTGGATTAGATCATTTATCTCAACACCATTCCTTGCTGCAGGATTTCTTGTAGTTGTGGTTGGTTATGGATTGATACGCTTTGCTATGTGGATTGAAAAGTGAAGGTACTCCCAGAGCCTAGCTATAAGGGTAATGAGAGGCTCATATTTTCTCTAGTCACAAGGATTTTATAAAGGGGTTATATCATACAAAACAGTAACTTAGATATGTTAAGCAGTTTGCAAGCCGCCGTAACTCAAAAGGTTTTCGGTGAGATTGTTGGCATTTCTCAGCCTGCTGTTAGTGACTTGATCAAGCGTGGCATTTTAACTGACGGAGATATTGCTAGTAATTGGCTGGTTGCATATTGCTCACATCTTAGAGAACAGGCAGCCGGTCGTGCAGGATCTGATGGAAGCCTTGATCTGGTAAGTGAGCGTGCCAGGCTGGCTAAGGAACAGGCCGATAAAGTTGCGTTTCAGAATGCAGTAACTCGTAATCAGCTTGCACCAGTTGACTTGCTGGAAGAGGTTTTAGCGAAAGCTGCTGCACGTATTAATGGTGTTTTTGATGCGATACCAGGAATGATCAAACGCCGTGTTCCATCTTTGAGTTCTGAAGATATTGATTTGATTTCCGGAGAGATTGCGCGAGGCAGAAACATAGTTGCCGCAATGTCCCTCAATGACATTAACGACAATCCGACTATTTCTGATGAAGATATTGTTGCCGGTGATTTTGAGTGATGTGGGAAGAATGGGGTGCTTATGCTGTGCGCAAAGGTAATTACTCAATCAGTAAAGCAATGATAAATGGCAAGTGGATTTATCAGTTATGGCAGATATCTCCTGAAAAGTGCTTAGGCAAGTTTGCCAGGTACAAAGAAGCGCAAGCGGCACACGAAAAAATATTGAGCAAAGAGAAATAACAAATGGGCGCAATAGACAGTAATGTTTTTGATCTGGCTAATATCGAGCGAAGCCTGATGCTTGGCATGCAAGCCTTTGGTGTACCTGAGCCGCTTACTTTGGACCAGTGGGCTGAAAAGCATTTTTACCTATCAAAAGAATCCAGCTATGTTGAGCAGAAATGGAAGGCTTGGCCATTCCAGCGCGCAATTCTTTCATGGATGTCCAATGATGACATCGAAGAGATGGACTGGAGAAAATCAGCGCGTGTTGGCTATACGAAATGCATCCTGGCGTGCATTGGCTATACCGCGCATCACAAGCGCCGCAACCAGGCTCTGTGGCAACCGACTGACGATGACCGTGATGAGTTTGTAAAAACTGAGCTTGATCCGATGCTGCGTGATGTTGATGCAATGTCTCAGGTGATTTCTACTACCAATGCGCGCGATAAAGACAACACTCTGCAGCAAAAGAAATTCAAGGGCAGCATGTGTCATTTGCGTGGTGGCAAGGCCGCTAAAAACTATCGAAGGATCTCAGTTGATACCGGTTACCTGGATGAATACGATGCGTTTGATAGCAATATCGAAAAAGAGGGTGATGCTGGTGATCTGGCTGGCAAGCGCGTAGAGGGTGCAACGTTCCCAAAAATGATATTTGGCACTACGCCAAAACTGGATGGATTCAGCAACATCCAGAAACGTGAGCGCAATGCAGATGTATTTATGACTTACCGTATACCATGCCCGCATTGCGGAGGTTACCACGCTATCAGCTGGGGCGGTAAAGATGAACCACATGGCTTCAAGTGGAATGAAGACGATCATGAAAGCGTACGTCATTTATGTCCACATTGCGGTGCTTTAATCACCCAGGCTGAATATCTATCGATTGCGGACCAGGGCAGATACGAATCAGAGTCAGGTATCACTTCGGATTTCAATGGTGTGTTCCGTGACGTAGAGGGCAGCGTTATTCGCGCGCCACGCCATGTTGCTGTGCATGTGTGGTCTGCCTATAGCCCTAACGTTTCATGGGCCGGCATCGTGCGTGAGTTTCTTGAGGCGCATCAGGAGATGATGGAGGGTAAGTCTGAAAAGATGCAGACCTTCACCAATACTACGCGCGGTGAGTATTGGGCTCAGGATGTAGATAAAACAGAATCAGATGAAATTAAATCCAGGGCTGAGCCATACCCTCTTGAGCGTTTGCCTATGGGCTGCCTATTGTTGCTTGCCGGCGTTGATACGCAGGATAACCGGCTTGAGTGCGTTGTCTGGGGGTATGGGCGTGGTGGGCAGATGTGGGTAATTGCGCACCGCATATTCTTTGGCAATCCATCCCAGGATGAAGTCTGGGATGACCTTGAAGAATTTCTGTTTGAAACTCAATTTCAGCACTCAAGCGGAAGCCAGTTGAAAATATATGCCACAGCAGTTGACTCCCGCGGCCATAACACGCATGCGGTTTACAACTTCTGCAGCAAACACCAGCGCCGCCGTGTTCACGCTATTGCAGGTCGAAACGGCCGTGAAAAGCATATCAAGGATGGCGCATCAAAAGTAGATATTGACTGGCGCGGCAAGGTATCAAAACAAGGATGTATCTTATGGTGGGTAGGCACAAATCATGCGAAAGACCTGATATACAACCGATTGCAAATCACCAAACCTGGTCCTGGATACATCCATTTCTCAAATGAATTGTCTGATGAATTCTTTAAACAGATCACCGGTGAAAAGCGCACTACGCGACGTAACGCACGCGGCGCTGAAGAATCTGCATGGGTAGCTACACGTAAACGGGTAGAGGCGCTTGACTGCACAGCTTATACCGTGTGGCTTGAGATTCATTATGAATTGCATAAAAAGACGGAGCGATTCTGGGCAGATCTGGAAGCAAAGGTTCAACCGGTAGTAAATGACATGTTTGATATAGAAGTTACGCCAACTGTCATTGAAAGTAAACCCAAGAGAACTCCAAAACAGCCGGCAGCAGCGCCTGTTGCGGCAGTAAAACAACCGAATAAATTTGCTAGCGATGATTGGATGAATAGAAGATGACCATCAAAATAAGCAATGATGATGATGCAGTAAGCCTGCGTTTTGAAATTACGGCCATCTTGCGTGAAGAGATTGGATTCCATGAGCAGTATGCAGCCACTTTGGCAGAGCCGATAGTGAATGGTTTAAAGAAACGGTTTAGTGGACAGGAGATCTACATTGCAAAAAATCCACGTCCAGATGTTGCGCTGCGCAATGAAGAAATTCGACGTGAATTTAATGGCCGCAATCTTGAGGATATGATGACTAAGTATGGCCTTGGTAAAACATCGATTTATAAGATTGTCAGTAAAAAATGAAAACTTTTATTATCAATTTTATTAAAAAAACTTATACAGATTTTAAACATAAAACCTGTAAACATTAATTTGAAATTAGTGATATTAAACTTACTGGAATTCCAGAGCCAGAAAGTCCAAAGACTAATTCATATGAAGATTGGACTATATATTATAAACATTATTGGGATGGTGACTGGAATACAAAAAGAGTCAGTTGTCCATGTAAAAAATGCGGTAAGGTTTTTTATGCACACTGTGGGCTTGATTTAATTTAGTTCACTTTTCCCCTAAAAAGTGAACTAGCAATTGTTTAGTCTGAGCAGCATGACAACTGCTACAGACATGCTCGCTAAATACTTGGCTGCAGAGCAAGCCATTTTGGAAGGTAAAAGCGTCGAATTCAAAGGACGCAAACTTGGCTATGAGGACTTGGCCGAGATTCGCGCTGGGCGTATGGAGTGGGAATCTCGTGTTAAATCTGAGCAAACGCCTGCTTCAGTAAAATCAAAACAAATCGGTGGTTTAAATGTCGCCCAGGCGAGGTTTGACCAATGAAAAACCCTGTCGATGCGTTGGTAGAGTTTTTTTCTCCTATTGCTGCCGTTAAGCGTACAACTGCACGTCACGTTCTAGCCCACTACGAAGCTGCAAAACCTAGCCGGGCGCGCAAATTCAATCGCGATCAGTCATCTCCGAATCAATTGGTAAGTCAGGGCGCAGTAGCTTTACGCACACAGGCGCGTCATCTTGAGCGTAATCACGATATTGCAAAAGGCATCATCCGGGCATTTGTGAATAACGTAGTAGGTGCAAGCGGCATCGGTATTGAGCCGCAGCCTAGAAACGCAGATGGCAGTATTAATACTGTTTATGCAGACTTGCTACGTGAAGCATATAAAAACTGGAGTAAAACTCCGGAAGTAACCCAGACATACACATTCAGCCAGGCACAGCGTGTGATGTGCCGCACATGGATGCGTGACGGTGAAGGCTTCGCGCAATTGCTTACTGGCTTTATTCCAACACTGGATCATGGCACCAAAGTGCCGTTCAGCATTGAAATGTTTGAAGCCGATCTTGTGCCGATGGATTACAACGATGGCGACAAGATACGCCAGGGCATAGAGCGCAATGCATGGGGGCGCAAGGTTGCCTATCACATTTATAAAAAGCATCCGGGCGAGCCAGACGGTTACACCTTAAAAACATCAACCAAGCGCGTTCCGGCAAGCAGCATATTGCAAGTGGCATCACTTGAACGCATGGGGCAGTTACGCGGTGTATCAGAGTTTGCAAGTGTTATCACTCGTCTTGAGGACGTAAAGGACTACGAAGAGAGTGAACGTATAGCTGCCAAGGTCGCTGCCTCGCTTACCGCATATGTAAAACGAGGATCGCCTGATTTATATACGCCGCCAGATACAGATTCTGAAGGTAATGCGACTGCACGTGATATTTCGTTGGGGCCTGGCACCATTATTGACAATCTTGCAATCGGTGAAGAAATCGGACTGATTGATAGTAAGCGCCCAAATCCAAATGCACTTATCTGGCGGCAAGGCCAATTGCGTGCTGTTGCCTCTGGCGTTGGCGCAAGTTACAGCACTATTGCACGTGCTTATGACGGAACCTATTCAAGCCAACGTCAAGAGCTTGTGGAGCAGTGGATTAATTACGCCATCCTTACCGATGAATTTGTTGGCATGTTTGTCCAGCCAATCTGGGATCAGTTTGTTTTAGCGGCACACCTGTCTGGCGTAGTGCCAATGCCAAAAGGTATGACAATCGACCAGGCTAATGATTGTCTGTTTGTTGGCCAGAACATGCCATGGATTGATCCATTAAAAGAGGCTGCTTCATGGAACAGTTTGGTGCGTGATGGTTTTGCAAGTGAAGTTGAAGTGATACGCAAGCGCGGACAAAACCCACGTGATGTGATTGAGCAAATCGCCCAGTTTAGAGCCCAAGCGGCTGAAAAGGGATTGGTCTTTACTTCTGATGCCAAAACCACATCCGGCAATGGTACTGCTCAGGACATGCTCAAGTTTCAGTCTACAAATAACGCTAATCCAGCCAATGAATAATTAGTTCACTTTTCCCCTAAAAAGTGGAATCGATTGTTGGCAAACTGCAATCGTTAACTGAACACTTAAATTTAAGTAAGGTTTAAAAGGACTTAACAAATGCCAGCTAAAAGCTTTTACAAAATTAGATCAAGCGTACAAAACAGCGCTGCTGAAATTTTAATTTACGGCCCTATCGGCAATAGCTGGTATGACGAAAGCGTCAGCGCAAAACAGTTTATCCAGGACATCAATGCGCTCGATGTTGAAAGTATCACTATTCGCATCAATTCAATCGGCGGCAGCGTAGTGGATGGCATTGCAATTCATAACGCAATCAAGCGCCACAAGGCACAAGTAACGACTGTGAATGATGGTATTGCGGCAAGCATTGCCAGCCTGATCCTGATGGCAGGTGACACGGTAGAAATGGCCGAAAACGCACAAATCATGATTCATGCCCCTTGGACATATGCAGACGGTAATGCGGCTCAGCTGCGTGATGTTGCAGATATGTTGGATAGCTGGGCTGAGGCTATGTCAAGCAGCTACGCACAAAAATCAGGTAAATCAAAAGAAGACGTTCTGGCACTGTTGACTGATGGTAAAGACCATTGGTTTGGTGCTGAGGATTCACTTGCTGAAGGTTTCATTGACAGCATTACCGGTGGCTTGGCAATCGCGGCCTCTTTGGATCTTGATGCATTGTCAGCACAGGTCAAACAATTTTTCGCAGTAAAACAACCCGTGGCAGCCGCCACACTTAATAAGGAGACTCAAATGCCTCAAGCAGAACCAGTGGCGGCAGCAACAACAAATGCCACAGTAAAAACAGAAGCCGATATCCGCGCTGAAGCTTTAGCACAGGAATCAGAGCGCCGTAATTCAATTGCAACGGCCTTTTCAAAATTCACAGCAACACCTGGTGTACCTGAGTTGTTAGCAGCCTGCCAAAATGATGTTACTTGCTCAGTGCAGACAGCGAATGACAAATTGCTGGCAAAGCTGGGTGAGAACAGTGCCCCAGCAGCTGGTAGTTACGCAGTTGTGATTGAAGATGTCCGCGATAAAACGCGTGCTGGTATTACCCAGGCTGTACTGGCCCGTGCTGGTTTAGTTAAAGCTGAAAGCAACAACCAATACCGTGGCTACACGCTGTATGAAATGGCGCGTGCGTCTTTAGAGCAATCTGGCTTTAAAACCAACGGCCTAGGCAAGATGGAATTAGTTGCAGCTGCGTTTACGCACAGCACATCAGATTTCACTAACTTGCTAGCGAACATTGCTAACAAATCCATGATGAAGGGTTACGAAGAGGCTGAAGAAACATTCCAGCTTTGGACTAGCAAAGGCAACTTACCAGACTTCAAATCAACAAAACGTGTTGATCTAAACGCTTTCCCTTCTTTGGATAAAGTGGTTGAAGGCGCTGAATATAAATATGCAACCGTGGGCGACCGTGGTGAAACTGTGCAATTGGCTACCTATGGCAAATTGTTCAGTATTACCCGTCAAGCCATCATCAATGATGACCTGGATTCATTCACTAAGATTCCACAACGTATGGGCCGTGCAGCGATTCGCACGGTGGGTGACTTGGTTTATGCGGTGCTTACCGGCGCTCATAACATGTATGACGGTAAAACGCTATTCCATGCTGACCATGCAAACATTGCCACCGCAGCAGCTTTGAGTACTGCGGCCGTTGATGCATTACGCGTAAAAATGGCATTGCAAAAAGATGGTAATGCAACCCTGAATATCCGTCTGGCTAATCTGATTGTGCCAGTTGCACTTGAGGGTCTGGCTAAAACAGTACGTGATTCTGAATTTGAAATCAGTGCTACACGTGATGCAACAACACCAAACAGCGTGCGTGGCACGTTTGAGGTTATCAGTGATGCGCGTTTGGATGCCGCAAGCTCTACAGCTTACTACGGTGCAGCCAATGCATCTGTCACTGACACGGTTGAGGTTCAATACCTTGATGGTAACGAGGCGCCAACGCTTGAGCAACAAAATGGCTGGGGTGTTGATGGTGTTGATTTGAAGGTTCGTATGGATGCCGGTGTTAAAGCGCTGTCATGGAAAGCCCTTGCTAAAAACGCAGGCGCTTAATTAGTGGTTTAGCTAAATAAGCCTGCTTTGTAGTGGGCTTATTTTAAACAAATATTTTAGGAGAATGTTATGACAACCAAAGCAATTCAACCTGGCAAGGTGATTGATTACACGGCTGGTGCAGATATTACCAGTGGCTCTGTTGTGAAGATTGGTCAGATTCTTGGTATTGCATTAACCGATATCGCCAATGGCGCAACCGGTGCGGTGCAGATTGATGGTGTATTTGAAGTGCCAAAAGTCACCGCTGCCGTATTCGCACAGGGTGAGTCTTTAACCTGGGATGTTTCAGCCGGTAAGTTTGATGACAATGCAGCAGTGCCTGCATCTGGTGACATTACCGGTGCGGCAGCTGTGGCATTCAAGGCTGGTGCAAATGGTGAAACAACTGCCTGGGTAAAATTTACAGGCGTACCAGGCACATTGACTGCTTAATGTTTGCCGCATTGAAAAACCGGGTGAATGCAGCGGTAATGGCCAAGTTAGCTGATGCCGTTGCAACGATCAATACCGTTGATATCAATGTGATTTTTGATAACGAGTATGAAGTTGCGGATTCCGGTTTTTCTGGATTTGCAGCTGTTAGCCCGGCAATTCATTGTAGTGCAGCTGACGTAACCGATGTTGTTGTAGGCGCATCAGTTTCTGTTGATGGTGATGCATATTTTGTTGCCGACATTCAGCCTGATGGTGATGGCGGTATTACCCTGGTGCTTAAACGCTAATGAATACCCGCGCAGAATCTATCACGGAAGCAATCAAGGTTTTGTTGGAAGGATCACCTTCTTTGGCAAGCGGTAATGTGTGGCGCTCAAGATTGCGGCCAATACCGGCAGGTTCAAATCTGGCAATTGTAGTCAGGCAGGGCAGAGATATCAGGATTAATGAATCTACCACGATAGGCAATTACTCAAGGCAAGCTGTGGTGATGGTTGAAGTATATGCCCGTGGAGACATTCCGGATCAATTGGCAGATCCAGTTGTTAGATCAGTTGTTGGCCGAGTGATGGCTGATACCAGCCTTGGCGGATTGTGTGACGACATCTTGGTGGGGAATAAAGAGCCTGATTGGTCGGCAAGAGATACAGACCTGGTTGCAATCGATCTTGAATTTATTGTGAGTTACCAGCTGCCGGTGGATGAACTGTAAAGGATTTTAGGAATGACAAAAGACACAAAACAAATATCAGTAGAAGAGCAGTTGCCACAGGCTGGCGGTTCTTATATTCGCAATGAGGATGGCAGCTTGGTTAAAAATGAAGCTGACCCACAAAAAACAACGCTTGCAGAAACTCCTGTAGCGCAAACATCAAAGGACTAGATCATGGCTAACCGTCTGATTCGCAAAACCGCAATCTTGCTCAAAATTGAAACTGTATATGGTACTGATTCGGTACCAACCGGTGCAGCTAATGCCATGCTGGTTTCAAATTTAAGCATTAATCCGTTAAACGCACAGAATGTTGATCGTGACTTGGTGAGAACTTACCTCGGCGCTAGTGAGCAATTAGTTGGTACCGGCTATGTTGAAATGAGTTTTGATGTAGAGATGCAAGGTTCCGGTACTTTGGGTACCGCTCCGGCATGGGGTGCTGCATTGCGTGCTTGCGGATTTGCAGAAGCTATTACCGCTGCAGCTCGTGTTGAATATACGCCGGTGACGGACTCCTTGGAAAGCGCGACCATTTACTGGTATGACGATGGCGTATTACATAAAGGTTTAGGCGGTCGCGGTAGTGTAGAAATTGCAGCCGGAGTTGGTGAGCGCCCGGTATTTAAATTCAAATATATCCTGCTCGATGGTGGCATCAGCGCGGCAGCTAACCCGGCTTTGACTTTAACTTCCTGGAAGCAGCCAAAGGTGGTAAACGATGCCAATACGGGCGACCTTACCTTCGGTGGCACTTATGCAACAGGGGCGATTACTGGCGGTACTGCGTGGCCTTCACGTGGTTTAAATTTGAATGTTGCTAATGCTGTGAATTTCACGCCACTGCTTGGTGGTGAAACCATTGATCTTACACAGCGCGAAATCAGCGGTTCTGTACAGTTAGATCTGACAGCTGCGCAAGAAGTGACGTTTATGGCAGCAGTGAAAGCTAACACACTTGATACGTTGAGTCTGTTGCATGGTACTGCAGCTGGCTACAAGGTATTAATCCACGCACCATCATTCCAGATGGTGAACCCTAGCAAGCAGGAAGTGAACGGTAAGCGCTTAGTCGGTTACGACGTTCGATGCGTACCTGTCAGCGGCAATGATGAACTTCGTATTGTGAGCATTTAATCCATGTTAAAAATTACTCCAAAC
>Ga0207967_1000536_pt1 | contig 11860 bp, 10 predicted proteins | sample LakWasMet20_HOW5_2_FD_183866 | JGI IMG/M metagenome (GOLD analysis project Ga0207967, IMG submission 183866) | Freshwater sediment methanotrophic microbial communities from Lake Washington under simulated oxygen tension - Sediment Metagenome... | ecosystem: Environmental > Aquatic > Freshwater >...
TTAAAATTAAGGAATTTTAGTGATGAATCGAATCAAAGCATGGTGTGCGGTATTTGTGGTGAGCATGGGCGTGTTAGCGCTGATGCCACAAGCAGCTTTTTCTAAAACAAAACCAGCTAAAGAAGCTGCCTCAAAATTTACCGTACCAAAACGTATTAGTGCCACTTACGTGGTGACTAAAAATGGTGACCCATTTGCTAATGTGTACGAGCAGTTTACGGTTACTAAAAACGCCTATACGGTTGAAAGTGTGACCAAAGGCATCGGTGTGTATGCATTACTGGGTGAGCGTAAATTAACCAGTACCGGTGAGATTACGGCGCAGGGTTTAAAGCCTAGCCATTTTGAGCTGCATCAGGGCAACCAAAAAAAGAAATCATTATTCACCGATTTTGATTGGGCGAAAAAAAGCCTGGTGATGACGATTAAGGGTGAGCAAGAAACAGTTGAGCTTAAGCCCGGTACCCAAGATTTAGCGAGCTATCCTTATCAGTTCATGTTTGTGCGCGCATCGTTAAAAAATACGATTACCGTGCCACTGACAACGGGCAAAAAGCTAAAGCAATATAGCTATAAAGTTAGCCCAGACATTAAAACCATTGATTGTGCTGGTGTGCAGTATAAAACCTTGTATTTGACACCATCTGACCACGAAGGAACAGAAACCAAAGACCTCTGGCTGGCAACAGAGCAAAATTACGTACCAGCGCGCATTCTGGTGATTGACGAAGACGGACACAAACTAGAGCAAACCTTAACTGAGTTGCGTATCCAATAGTACCGGCATAATTGCCATGCTATTTACCAAGTAATTAAAAATATACAAAGAGAATCAATATGACGCCTAATTTAATTCGGCAAGCTTCAATCGTTTTATCTAATCTACTAACGTTTAGTAGCCCTGCTGATGCGAAGTTAAGTGAGTTTTTCCGTAATAACCGTGACCTAGGCACCAAAGAGCGTGCGTTTGTGGCCGAGAGTGTATATGGCGTATTGCGTCGCCTACGCTTCTTAAGCACAGTAACAGCCAATGATGAAAACGACCCGGATGATGCGCGTAAGCTGATTTTGGCTTGGTTGCTACGCGTGCAGGGTATGAGCATCCGCGAGCTAGAGCCTATGCTGAGCGAGCAGCAAAAAGAGTGGGCGCATCTGATTAAAGCCAAGTCTACAGATAACTTGCCATTAGCGGTGCAGGCGGATGTGCGCGATTGGCTGTGGGATAAACTGGTAGCGCAATACGGCGAGGCTGAAGCCTTAACCATTGCGCGCAGCATGCATGAGCAAGCCACTTTAGATTTACGCGTGAATACAATTAAAGGCACGCGTGATGAAGTAATGGCGAAATTTATTGCCGAAAATACTTCTGGTGAAACCAATGTGACGAAAACGCCTTATTCTCCGATTGGTATCCGTATGCCTAATCGTATGAACATTGGCCGCCACGTATTGTTTACTGAAGGCAAGATTGAAGTGCAGGATGAAGGTAGCCAGTTATTGGCGCATTTGGTTGCGGTGAAGCGCGGCATGATGGTAGCCGACTTTTGCGCTGGCGCTGGCGGTAAAACACTGGCAATGGGTGCACTGATGCGCAATACCGGCCGCTTGTATGCATTTGATGTGTCTGAAAAGCGTTTACATAACTTAGGGCAGCGTTTAAAGCGTTCTGGCCTGAGTAACCTGAATGCGCAAGTGATTAGTAGCGAAACTGACCCTAAACTAAAACGTTTAAACGGGAAGTTTGACCGCGTGTTGGTAGATGCACCATGCAGCGGTTTAGGTACCTTACGTCGCAATCCGGACCTGAAGTGGCGTCAAACTCCACAAGATGTGGCTGAGCTCAATGTTAAACAAACCAATATTCTGGCACGTGCAGCTAAGTTGACTAAAGTGGGCGGACGTTTAATTTACGCAACCTGTAGTTTGCTCAGCGATGAAAACGAGCAAATTGCCGAGCAGTTCTTAGCCACCCACCCAGATTTCAAATTGCTGAATGCAGCACAGATTTTGGCGCAGCACCAAATTGAACTGGATACTGGCGACTACCTGAAATTGCTACCGCACTTACATAATACCGATGGTTTCTTTGCCGCTGTATTTGAGAAACAAGATGCGACAACTACGCCGGTGCCAAGCAAAGCCAATGAGACAGAAGCTACTCCAGCGGCTGCACCTGAAACTGCAGAACCTGCCTTAGAGGCTGCTTCAGTGGTTGAAGAAGTGGTGGTGGCGGAAGTGCCGGCCAAACCCGCTAAAAAGACGGCTGTCAAAAAAGAGCCTAAGCCTAAAGTAGCTAAAGCGCCAAAAGATGACAGCACTGCTGAGCCTAAAGTGAGTAAAGTAAAAGCGAGCACGGCTAAAACAAAAGCAGTTAAAGCCTAAAGCCAGATTAAGTCAGATAGGGTAAGATTAAAAATCTTACCCTTTTTTTTATTCAGTAAGCGCCTAGGCGCTTTTTTCTTATGTAAAGGCGTTGCAGCATGAAGTGGCCTAGCCTCAATTTGCAAATATTATTGGCATCCATCATCGGTGTTGCATTAGGGATCTATTTCCAGGCGTTAGGGGCAGAGCATGCACTGGTGCAAGGGAGTTTGTATAGCGCTGGGTTAGTTGGCACGCTATTTATTGACCTGCTAAAGATGATACTTGTGCCTTTGGTGTTTTGCTCTATCTCTGTGGGCGTTGCTAATTTGCGCCAGCATCAGCAAATGCACAAAGTATGGGTCAGTACCATGCTTTATTTTGTGACAACCACGACGTTAGCCATCACCTTAGGTTTGCTCGCGGCCAACTATTTCGAACCGGGTACCGGCATGCATGTGGCAATGTTTCAAGATGCTATGCATGGCTTTGAGGCAAAGCAACTGCCGCTACCTGAATATTTCGCACAATTTTTACATGGTTTGTTTGTTAACCCATTTGCCGCTCTGGCCAAAGGTGATGTGCTCGCACTGGTGATGTTTGCACTGATTTTAGGGGTTGCACTGGTGGTTGGCGGTGAGCGTTTTAATCACCTGCGCACGCTGTTACAAGAGGCGCTGGACGTGACGATGCTGATTGTGGGCTGGGTGATGTATTTAGCGCCGCTGGGGATTATGGCGTTGCTGATTAAGTTAGTAGTGGCGCAGGATATAGCGATACTGCATACTTTGGCCAAGTTTTCCGCAGTGGTTGTCGGCATAACTTTGCTGCATGGCGTAGTGGTACTGCCATTGCTTTTATATTTGGTGACGGGTAAATCACCATTGTGGTTCTTTCGTGGCAGCCGTGAAGCGTTGCTAACTGCGTTTGCAACCAGCTCAAGCGCGGCTACCTTGCCTGTAACCATGCGCTCCACACTACAGATGCAGGTAAAGCCGGAAATCGCGGGTTTTGTCGTACCGTTAGGCGCTACCATCAATATGGACGGTACGGCGTTGTATGAGGCAATTGCCGCAATTTTTATTGCTAACTTGATGGGCGTAGAGTTGAGCCTGGTGCAGCAGATGATTGTGTTTTTCACGGCGATGATTGCTGCGATGGGCGCGCCGGGTATTCCTAGTGCCGGCATGGTGACCATGGTGATGGTGTTGCAATCTGTGGGCTTGCCTGCCGAGGCCATTGCGATTTTGCTGCCGATAGACCGCTTGCTGGATACTATACGTACTGCGGTTAATGTACAGGGCGATATTGTAGGTAGCTTGGTAGTGCAAAAGCTAGTTGCGCAAAAATTTACCGATGAAGCGCCAAGCGACTTGGCTACACATTAAGGTGTCGCCCTTTCCTAATTCATGTTGTGCGTAAGTGGTCTAAGACTCTATTAGCTGCCGCCCGGTAGAGGCTCAGCTATACCGTTAGCTGTGCGGATGCTCGCACTGATGCTGCTTGCTTAAAAAAGGCATCACTCGCTGTTTTGTGTCTGGGTGCGATGAAATTATTTCAGGCGCCGCTGCGCCGCCGTGGCTCTTTTCTAGCTTTAATAACAACGTGGCAAATGACAGTGTTGGTATGCATGCCGTTCTAAGCAAGGTAAGTGCATAGTGGTCTGCATCAAGCTCTAAGTCACGTGAGTAGCTCATGTTGAGCATCAGTGCAGGCAGGCCCGCTGCAATGCTGCTTACGTCGCCGGTGATGGCAATTACAATAATGCCGGAGATAGTGCCTTGTAGCGTTTGCCTTAACGCATGGCGGCCTTTTACGTGGCCTAGCTCTGGGCTAGTACGGCAATAATTTCGTTGTTATCTTTAGCCAGCGCAGCCAACTCATCGGTCATGATGATATAGCCGCCGGGTAATGCAAATGCGTTGGCACCAATGGCCGGGCTTTTTCTAAAGGCAAGCTGATAGCTTGGGCAATCTCTGGTTTTTAAACATAAGTCTTTTAATGCTGCTTGGATGGCTGATTTTTTTGCGTCAGATAGCTCAGATGCGGTGAAGTAGCCAAGCTTTTTATGATCCAAGGCTTCTAGCGTTTGCTTACCTAAGTCTTTTTCTATACTTGGCGGTGTAGCTAGCGCGGCAAATTTTGCGGCAACCGGCACGCCATATTTCAATAACAACAAGCTAGCTAGCACGATACCGATGAGCGCAAAGATGACTACCAATAAGTGTGATTCTGCATAGTGAACTGCACGCCAAAACAGGTGGGCCGACTTTTTGGGGAGGTGATGTTCTATGTCCTGAAAGTCGGTTTCCAGTCTGCCACTATCTGGTAAGTCGATGAGGCGCCGCCCTCTGCCAAGCTTGGCTTGAATGTGGCAATCTTTAATGTAAAAAATATGGCTGGTGGGTGATGTGCTGTCACTGCTAGCCGTCGTCAGATTAAAAGTAAATGCATCATTCGTGATGCTCACCAGCACCCGCTGTGCGCGGGGGCTGATGCCATCAAAATAGTCTGCATCAAACTGCATGGGCTGCGTATTAACCAAAGGACAGATCTACATCAAACATTTCGGCAATTTCTTCACCCATGGCGCGAGACATTTCTTTTTTCTCACCCACGAATTTATCCCAGTCGGTTTCGCCAGTTAACGCTAAGCGTTCAGCACGATAGCGTGCCATTCTGATTTGGGCCCAAGGGGTGGCTAAACCTAATGTCAGGAACAGAATAATCGTATTGGAGAAGTACAGCCAGACTAAGTCACGCATGCGTTGATTGCTGGCAAAGGAAATATGCTCTAGTGAGGTGCCGTTCCAGATAAGGTTGGTAATTCTGGATCTGATATACGCGCTGATTAAGAAGATTATGGCCATATAAAATAATGCAATGCCCATAAAAATGGCGTATATCATGGGGCCTAGTATTGCAGCATACGGGCCAAAGATTTTCTCAATAGGATTTTCTTTTTTAACATGCTCGCTAGCACGAGGCTCTGTACTTTGAGATTCACCACTTTGTAATTGTGCTTCGTATGCTTTCATTTGCGCTTCAAACTCAGCGCGGTCCTCTGGGCTTAGGTCTTTCAAGTAGTCTGTCGTGGGTTGCGCTTCTGCTGTATTAGCTACTTTAATAAAGCCAGCGTCTGTCGCAGTGGACTGTGCCTGCAGTGAGTGTTGATTCATGCTGACAGCGTCATGTTTTTTATGGCCAGCCAGACTACTCACGCCCAGGTATACCGCAAAACTAATCACCAACATAAACGCTGCAAGTTTTAGGTAAACCATGTAAAAGTCTTTTACTAACGCTTGCATTTGAAACCTGCTTATGCCGAATTTATGGTGGTTGAAAGCAAACTGATTCACGCGTTGTGCAACAAACGGTAAAGCAAGCCCTAATGAGAGCACCACTAAGATTGGATACACAATAAATGCGAGGGCTGCCTGCAGGTAGCTGCCATCAAAGTCAAACCTTAAGCCGCGGTGGCTGGAGTTGCGCGCATTAAACATGAGGCCGCGTATTACGATCCACGGCAATGCAAATAAAAATGCGATCAATAGAATGATTGCTGCGATTGGGCTAAAGCCAGCAAATACTTGGTAGAGCACAACAGCACCACTGCGATAATGCGCCCTTTAAGAATAGCAATTGGGCTTGCATGATAATCAAAGCCTACATTGTCAATCAGCGTATTGTTGTAAAAGTATTTCTTTCGGCGTACTTTTGCCCATGCAGAATAAATACCCAAGGTGACGATGGACAGCAGTAAGTTGACGATCCAAATACCAAAGTACTCACCTGCTCTGCCTGTAAATACAACAGGCGTTTCACGATTTGACATTGATGCTCCCTTATTGATTATTTTTTATAGTGGACACATGCTTAATCTGTTGATTAAAGCGATCACTTTCATAAGCAAGTAATACAAATGGCCGTCAAATAGTAGCATTCAACTTATTGAAGGGTAAAGGTAAACGTTGCCAATTAATAAGAATTTACATTCACAGTTTGTGCTGGCATCGCGGGGTTTAACTACAGATTAAACAGGGTGGTTACGATGCCAGAGTTGATAGTTTTAAGTACTTTGCGCGGTATGGTGATGGCGGGCGTGGCTCTGGCTGACCCAGCCGATAAGCAAGGAGTAAGCAGCTGGCACCACCACTAAAGTCAGCAAGGTGGAAGAAATCATGCCGCCGATAATGGCAACAGATAGTGGCTTGTTGGTTTCTGAGCCGGCACCTAAACCCATTGCCGCGGGAAGCAGCGCTAAAATAATGGTAAGGGATGTCATCAACACTGGGCGTAAACGCACGGGGCAAGCTTCGCTCAAGGCTGCATCAATATGCGCTTTGTTAATGACCACGCCAGTTTCTCTCACCTTATCTAGCAGCTGATTGGTTAAATCTACCAAGAGAATCGAGTTTTTAGCTACCAAGCCAATAAGCAGCACTAGGCCAATCATGGAGTACATGTTGAGGCTGTCGCCGGAAATCAATAGTGCAATCAGGCCGCCGATAATTGCCAGTGGCTGTGCCAACATCACCAGTAAAGGCTGTAAAAAAGAGTTGAACTGGCTGGCCAGCACCATGTATAGCAGAATAAACGCGAGTAAAAATACAAACTGTATGTTTTTAAAGGTTTTACCAAACTCCTCAGCTTGGCCTGTAAGCCTCAGCGTATATTCAGGTGGCACGATAGTGGCGGCAGTTGTTTTGACTAAGTCTACGGCCTCACCTAGCGGCATGTTTGGGTTGGCATAAAAATTAACGGCATACTGCAGGTCGTAGCGACCAATCACCGCAGGCCCTAGCTCCCGTTTGAATGTTGCAACTGCATCCAGGCGTACCAGTTCGCCGCTTTCGCTACGCAGATAAATTTTGCTTAAATCCTGTACGTTATTTAAATCACCTTCTGCGGCTTTAATTCGTATGTCATAGCGCTGTCCATCCCCTGTGGCTTCATTGTATTTTGCTACATTAATGCCGCCTGCATATAGGCTGATTGCGGTGGCAATCTCTTGCGCATTCAGGCCTAGGGTAGCCGCACGTGCGCGATCAATATTCACATTAAGCTGCGGCAAATCGAGTTGCACGTCTACATCTACCCTACCCATTGCCGTATTGTTGCCGAGCGCTTGTTGCAGTAGTTTAGAGATGCGCCCGAGTTCTTGCAGGTTATTACCAATTAAGTTGAACTGGAGCTTTTCTGAGCGTTGCCCACGCACCACAGAAGGGGGGGCTGGCATGGCGCGTGCACCGGGAATCTGATCCAGCTCTACTTTGAGCTCTTTGATTAGGTTTTGCTGGCTTTTTTTGCGTTGCTCTTTGGGTTTGAGCCGTACATTTACTCGGCCTTCATTCACCTGGCCACGTGAGCCGGTGCCTATCGTAGAAAAATAGCTATCTACTTCATCTGCGTGGTTTTTTAAAATGGATTCAACCATTCTCAGTCTGGAGTCGGTGTAGTCTAGGCTGGAGCCTAATGGTGTTTTCAGGCTGATATTAAAGCTGCTTTCATCGGCCTCTGGTACAAAGTCTTTTTCTACATATTTAAGTGTCAGGTAGCCGGATGTTGCTACAAATATGGCGGTGAAGATCAGTACAAAACTGCGATGCTTTAAGCTGATGTGTAATAGTTTTTTATACTGCGTATCCAAATAATCCAATCCGCGCCCTGTAAGACGGTACACGGCGTTTTCTTGATGCGTTACGCTTAAGTAGCGTGAGCAGAGCATAGGGGTGAGCGTAAGTGAAACGAATAGTGAAACCAGTACGCCAAAGGTGACGACCACGGCAAAAGACTTGAAGAACATGCCGATGACACCATTCATAAAAATCACTGGCGCAAAGATACAAACCAGAGATAACGATGAGGCTAGTACGGCAAACACTACTTCATTACTGCCATGCCTAGTGGCCTGAGAGCGGAACAAGGCTACCTTGGCAGGGTTTTTCATGTCGGCTGGGCTCAGCGCTTCGCCCACCTCTCCTGACATGTGGCGCAAAATACTTTCTCGAACCACAATCGCATCGTCTACAACTACACCAATCAGTAATAGCAGTGCCAGCAAGGTCATGCTGTTGAAGGTGTAGCCGGCAAAATACATAACCGCGATTGCGCCCAGTAGTGATACGGGAATCTCCAGGCAAATCATCACGGTAGAACTGAACGAGCGCATAAAAATCAGCACAATTAACGCGGCAAACAAGGTGCCTTCTACCAAGTGCTCTTTCAGTGATGCTACCAACTGATTAATAAAGATAGAGTCATTGGTTGAAATCTCCAGGCTAAGCCCGGGCGGCAGATTGGGGCGTATATCCTGCTCCAGCCGCCGTTCTACCTCTTTAATAATTTCTACGGTATTGGCATTGGCGATTTTCACCATGCCTAGGCCCACCGTTGGCTTGCCGTTGTAACGCGCAATTTGGCGGTTGTCGGTCAGCCCGTCCTCTATGTTGGCTACATCACTTAGGCGAATCGGCACGCCATCTTTGGTGCTCACGATTAAAGCGGATAGCTCTTTAATGTCATGAAATTCAAGGTCTAGCTTTAATAGCTGTTCAGCTTGTGCGCTGACCAAGAATCCGCCCGGCAGCTGGATATGCTCACGGTTGAATGCATCTACCAAGTCATTGGCACTTAGCTTGTAAGCTGCCATGCGCTCGGGGCTCACATTCACGCGAATCACGCGGTCACGGCGTCCGCCGATGGACACTTCACCTACGCCGTTAATGGTTTCAAATTTCTTTTTTAATACATTATTTGCATAAAGGTTGAGCTGCTGTATGGTGCGGTCACCGCTCAATGCCAGCCAGATTACAGCTGACGCATTGGTATCAACCTTTTGGATAGAGGGTGGGTCCGTATCTACAGGCAGGCGGCGTAATACCTGATTTACTTTGGCCTGCACCTCGTTATAAGCGACATCAATATTTTTATCTAAGGCAAAAGTGATGCTGATGCTGGAAACACCGGGAGAGGACGAGGACTGAATATGCTCAATGCCCGGCGTGGTGTTGATGGCAGACTCAATAACGCTGGTGATGCTGGTATCAACTACATCGGGATTTGCCCCGCGTAAGGTGGTATTGACCATAATCACCGGGAAATCGATTGCCGGCAGGCGGTCTACCCCGATACGGTTATAGGCGATAATGCCAAACAGCACGATGACACCAGATAGCATCCAGGCCAGCACATGGCGTTTAATTGAGAGTTCAGGTAGCGTCATGGCGTATGGAGTTTATGGTGTGGCGGATTTGTCGGCAATTTTGATAGGCGCTTTGTCGGTTAGAAAGCCCGCCCCATCAACCACCACTACGTCATTCACTTGCAGGCCGTCGGTGATTTCAACCAGCCCATTTTGACGTGCACCGGTCGTTACTATGGATTGCTGAGCTTGCTTATCTTTCACTACATAAACCACTTGCCCTGCTGGACGCAGCACCACACTTTGCTCCGGCACCATCATGGCTGCGGCACGCTCAGCTAAAATCACACTTGCGTTCACGCTGGCACCAGCCTGCCATCCCGCTACATTTTTAACGTCGGCAATCACAATAATGCTGCGATTGCTGGCTGTAATCAATGGTTTTAACTCGCGAATGACCGTTTCAATGGTGTTGCCGCTGGTTGGGGTGGTGAGCCGCAACTTTAAGCCGGCTTTCAGTTGTGAGCCTACCCGTTCAGGGAACGGGATGTAAGCGCGCAGCAGTCTATTGGAAATAATCTGCACGATAGGGTCGCCAACTTTTACGTACTCGCCAGTGTCTACAATTTTCTTTTCCACTACACCGTCAGTAGGTGCAAAAATCTTGGTTTTTCCCGTGCTGTTGCGAATAGTGTTGATGCGTGCTTTAGCCGCGGTTAGTTGTTCTTTTAATACTTTTTGATCCGCCAAGCTGGTGTCTACTGCATTTTGCGAGATGAATTTTTTATCGACTAAGGCCTGGTTTCTGGCAACGGTTTTAGTCTGATTGCTGAGCAATGCTTCAATTCTAGCCACTTCAGCCTGTGCTTCCCGCTCTTGCAAGTTGAATTCGGTAGGGTCCAGGGTTGCAACGAGCTGGCCCTGTTTCACCGTATCGCCCGGGCTTACGTATACTTTGATAATACGCGCGGCAACTTCTGCCGTCAGTGTCGGGTCAACCAGACCCTCCAGCGAGCCTATGCCGTCCTCAGTCATTTCTACCGATGCATTCTGCACCGTGGTGACGGTCACTAGCGTGGGCTTAGGGCCGTTTTTCTTGTCCTGCTGCTTATTGGCGTTTTCATCTGTTGCACCGCAGGCAAATAGTATGCCGGTGAGCAGCGTCAATACAGTCAAGCTAAAAAATCTTTGCATAAATTGGTAGTGATTAATGATGATGGTGAGTTAATTTTTGCCAGTCAAAATAAGGGCCTGGGTCGGTTTTTCTATCTGGTGCTATATCTGAATGCCCTACTATAGCTTGAATCGGGTAGTTGTTGTTGAGGCATGCCACTAATTTATTAAGGGTGTCGTACTGCGCCTCTTCAAAAGCCTCAAAGTCAGAACCTTCAAGCTCTATTCCGACTGAAAAATCATTGCAACGTTCGCGTGTTTGCCAGTTAGATTTACCTGCATGCCAGGCTCTGTCTAGGCAAGACACAAACTGTATCAATGTGCCATCACGCCTGATTAAAAAATGCGCAGAAACTTTGTAGGTATGAATAGTTGCGTAATACGGGTGCTCATCGGGGTCAAGTTGGTTGGTGAACAGTTCGATAATCCCATTGCCGCCATATTGGCTGGGTGGCAGGCTAATGTTATGAATCACGATTAAACTGATTTCGTTTTCAGGGCGAGCATCAAAGTTGGGCGATGCAATTTGTTGCGCCTGCACCACGAAACCATCACTATTTATCGCGTAATTTTCTATCATTGCTAATTTTATGCTGAGTTCAGTTTAAAATGCCAACATTAATGATGTGACGCTTGAAATAAAAGGCGCTTGAAATAAAAAGGAAAGTGAAATGGTATTTTTAGAACTGTTACTGATGCTCGTCGTGATTTTAATCGCGGCAGAGGTGTTTACCAATGCACTTGATTGGGCATATCTGAGGGGGTGACCGGTTCTTTATTTGCGGCAGTGGGTACGGCGTTGCCAGAAACCTCTGTGCCTTTGCTAGCGCTGTTGGCGGGTACGCAAAATGCCGCCACTAATGAAGAAATCGGCGTAGGAGCCATTTTGGGCGCACCACTCATGTTGGCTACGCTTTCTATCTGTTTGATGGCGGTGTCGGTTTGGCGCAGCAGAGGGACGAACGGACATTTACGTCCTGAGCGTACAGGTCTGGCGCGCGACCTTAGCTTCTTTATTGCCGCGTTTAGCTTTGCTGCGATTGCGATGTTTGTACCGCATAGCCTAAGTGCAGTGCGCTATGGCTTAGGCTTCTCTATGGTAATGATTTATTTCGTTTATGTGATGTTGACACTGCGCGCGTCAAAAGCGCTGGTAGAAGATGGTCACGCGACTGAAGCAGG
>Ga0207967_1000542_pt1 | contig 11769 bp, 7 predicted proteins | sample LakWasMet20_HOW5_2_FD_183866 | JGI IMG/M metagenome (GOLD analysis project Ga0207967, IMG submission 183866) | Freshwater sediment methanotrophic microbial communities from Lake Washington under simulated oxygen tension - Sediment Metagenome... | ecosystem: Environmental > Aquatic > Freshwater >...
AATGCCCAGCCCACCAATCAAACTACCGAAGGCAACCCCTTGGGCCAGGCTCGCCAATAAACTGCTGATGCCAAATATCAAATTCCAGTGGGCTGTTTTCTGATTATGGTGACGAAACTCAAAGGCAACGCCACGAAAAATCAACGCAAATAACATGACCATGATCGGGATATAAAGCGTTTGCAGGGCTATCGAAAAAACCATAGGAAAGGCGCCGAATAATGCGCCGCCAAGCAATACCAGCCAGGTTTCATTGGCATCCCAGATACTTTCAAGACTGGTCATCATGATCGCGCGATGATTGTCATTTTTGCTCAATAGGCAAAGTATGCCTACACCCAGGTCAAAACCATCCAAAATGACATACAAAAAGAGCATCAGACCGATGATAAAAAACCAGATATTAGCGAGCAGTGTATGAATTTCATTGTCCATAATTTATGACCTCTGAATCGTCATCAAATGGGAGTACATGGGGTTTTATGTCGGCGGTAGCAACGTCAAATCAGGCCCTTTCTTGATAATACGGACGGCAAATATCAGAAACAAAATAAAAAGCACGCTGTAAATAGCAATAAAAGTAGCCAAAGTAACCGCCACGACAGACGCAGGAAGCGTTGATGCCGCATCCTGTGTGCGTAATATGCCGTAGATTATCCAGGGTTGACGACCCACTTCCCGTACAATCCAGCCGCATTCTGTCGCTACATAGCCCAGCGGAATTGAGGCTATCCATGCACGCATCAGCAAACGATTATTGCCAATACACTCTGGTGATAATTGACCTTTAAACCAAACGACTGATGTCCACAGTGTAAGTCCCAAAAAAGCCATTCCAATCATGACCATGAGCCGGAAGCTATAGAAAATTAACGGCATAGCAGGTGGCTGATCAGCTTTGGCAAAAGACGTTAATCCTTGTACCTGTCCGTGTTGATCGCTGGTTGCCAAGACACTTAAGCCGTTTGGGATAGAGATAGCCCAGGCATTTTTCTGCTCAGTCTTGTTGGGCCACGCCAGTAAATTCCAGGCAGCTCCTTGGCCTTCCTGATTGGTCGTCCAATGTGCTTCGATGGCGGCCCCTTTTGCCGGTTGATTTGCAAATACTTCGTGCCCACTGCCGTGCCCCAGCATTAATTGCAGTGGCACCACAAAAACCACACCGACTAAAGTGAGCTTAAAAGACTTAAGAAAGAAATCAGGAGATCTACTTTTTGAAATGTACCAAGCGGATAATCCACCCACAACAAAGAGACTGGTCGCCATACAGGCAAACCACATATGTAGGACGCCCCAGGGCGTGTCTTTGTTAAAAATTGCATCAAAATAGCTGTCCACCACTACTCTGTTGTTTTCCAGATGGATGCCCGCCGGTGTTTGCATCCATGAATTAGCCACCAGAATCCAAAAGGCAGAAAGCGACGCCCCTAACGCCACCATACAGGACGCCATCAAATGAATAAACCTGGGTACTCTGCGCCATCCAAACAGCATAATTCCGAGAAAGCCGGCTTCCAGCATAAATGCCATAGCGCCTTCATAGCCCAGAATATTACCGAAGAACTCCCCTGCCATCATGGCAAAGCGAGACCAGTTGGTGCCAAACTCAAATTCCATCGGCAGACCACTGATAACGCCCACTGAAAAATTAAGCAGAAATAATTTGCCCCAGAAACGTGCATGCCGATAGTAATCGACATCGTCTGTTTTCAGCCATAAGCTTTCAAAAGTCACCAGGAGAATAGAAATACCCACAGTCGTGAGTGGCCACAGAATGTGGAATATAGCGGTAACGGCAAATTGTATGCGGGATAAAAATACGGGGTCTTGTAAGATTTCCATAGGTAGAACCCTCCTACTGGAATCACATTTATATTGGAAGTTCCGTATTAATGGTTTTTGTCAAGAATCCAAATACCGGCCCATGCTCAGCCAATGGTTATTGATTTCCTACACCATGACTATCACTCAACTTTCGCCTTTACCCCTGATTTTTAAATACGCTGCAAGCCGTTTCATCATTGATGATGCATAATCAAAAGTTTGTTGCTTTATTTTGCTCCGCTTGCTTAAGACAGGATAATGCGTGTGATATGACTAAATGTTATTTATGCTTTTAAGCGGTTCGAGGCCGTCTGCCGAACATATTAACTCCGACTAATGCCGAACCAAACAGCCACAGTGCTGATGGAATTGGCACGACTGCAATAGCTCCGAAGAGGCCATGCGCCTCCTCATTGGGGCCCGCCGAAAAATAAATTGACTGACTGCTGCCGGCATTGCCACCGTTACCTAGCGTTAACGCCCATAATCCATCAATTGACAGGGGTTGCCCGTTGCTTCCTTTCAATTGCCCATCAAAATGGTTGTTGCTTAGGTTAAATGCGTTGATTGTGCCATCGCCAAAATTACCCACCAACAGGTCGCCGGCAAATTTCCCGAATGATGAGGGTGCAATAGCCAGTCCCCAAGGGGCATTAAGAGTGCCATGACTAGCGAATCGCTCTATAAAATTACCTTGTGTGTCAAAAATGCTGACCAATCCTTTACCTGCACCAGCCACTTCGTCAGGCGAGTTCGGGTCCTGCTCTGCATACGTTACATAGAGTTTGTCGTTAAGATTTTGGATATTAAACGGTGCATAACCGCTTGGCAGATTGGGATCGGTAAAGCTGCCGGCTAGATCAGATGTTCCCAGGCCGGTGCTGATGCCCTTGAAGACATCGATGGCGCCTGATTTGAAGTTGGCGGCATAGAGGTAATTATTTCCACTCACCGCAGCTTCTGCCACACCTTTGTAAATATTTGCCGAAGACCCTGTGGCAAGGGTTTCAGCAGAGGTGCCCAGATTGCTTCGCCAACCTGAGATTGTTCCGTCTTCGCTGACAAACAGAAAAAGATCCTGGTTGAATGCATTGGCGGAATTGCTGTTAAAGACTTGCCCGGTTACGTTGCCTGCGCCGGGGATAGTAACGGTTAGCCCCGCCTTAGTGGTGATATTAGTTGCAGGATTAACGTTGTATATAGTCGAAACATGAGTGTCATTATCAGACACCCAAAATGGTCCGGTTGGACTGTAGGAAAGTCCCCAGGCGTTTACTAAAGCGGGATCGGTAATTTGAGCCGGATTAGCAGATTGATCATCCGTCACCAAATTCAACTGACTGAACGAGATTGCTGCTGCCAATTGGGGAACAAATGACAGTGTAGCGAAGAGGAACATTGCTATCTTGGTGTGAGAATCATGCGGCAATGAGTTTTTTAAAATTTTCATGTTAGTAAATCTCCAATTAGCTACAAATAGAGGTACTACCTTCGTAAGAAAAATGGTGACAGATACTTTCTCTCCTATATCAGCAAGACTCTGCGTATTTCCTGTTCGTTGAATTTTTAGCTTGATAGCGTCTTGATAAGTCAATCCTGACTTTGAGCCTAATGTACCAGTTGTGTATTAGTAGACCTGAAGATAGGACTATTAAAATGAAGCACATTTTCAAAATTACGATCAATTTTGAAGAGGACTAAACACTATCAACATTAGATCAACATACGCAATACGTATGAATACTTAATATGGAATGAATATTGACTTTGGTTGGGCTTCAATCAACTTTGCATAGTTACCCAAACACAGTTTTCTAATTCAATAACAACAAGCCTAGGCAGGCAGTGTTTGAATATATTGAAGTGTTCTACAACCGTGAGCGACTTACACTCAGCCAATGGCTATTTGTCGCCGGTAGATTACGAATTGAAGCATAAAGTTGCTTAATCATGTGTCCGGGAAAGCGTTGATAGAGGGTGTCACCTCGCTCACAACTGATTAGGGGGCGTTGGTTGGCGTAACATGTAGGCAGCTTTAACCTCCTCACAGGCAAAGTAAAAACTATAAATCCATCAATCCCAGAGTTTTTCTCCATGCTCTTTAATTAAATGAAAAATTTCCCGTCTTCCTTTTTTTCCGTACTCATAAATTCTAACTTTAGAAGCTACATTAGCATTCCCTGCTTCAGCCATCAAAAATGGTAGGTCGTCGCGGTCATGGACATAGTAAACAGATGATTTCCCCATCGCCAGCGCCCATCCGGCTTCAAAAAGAACACTAGAAACAATTCTGTCTGGATAAATTAGCAAGAAATATTTACTCTCTTTTAGTGCTAAAAGAGTCATCATGCATGGAAAGACTTTGGGATTGAAATTCAGCCATTGTTTTTAAGTCCCGACCGGCATAAAAAACAGACGTAAAGCCGCATTTTTCCTTCAGAATTTTTTCAAGATTAAGTGCTTCAGTTCGATATGTTTGGTAGTCTTCTTCGGTTTTCAATCCAGCCATAGCAGAGGAAATAAAAACATCATATTTAAAACGATTCAAACAGGTATTGATTCGATCACGTACCCAAGTATAAGCGCCAATATCTCTACTTTTGGGTTTGACAATTTCAGTATGGCTACCATGAACTACTTTAATTCTGCTGGATGCAAGGCCTATCCCAGAGCTTAGTGCGTCAACCCAAAAATCGGAAGCACCGCGTACCGCCCATGTTGGAATGATAGTTTTTCCCTCTGCATTGATATGTTCGTCTTGGCAAAGATGGTTTTCAAATGTCTCATTGATTTCTGTAACGAAGTCGCCATGGGCTTTTAATACTTGGAAATCAGACGATAGAGGAGAAAGAAAACTAAACACACGCGTTGATCCAAGTTGAGGACTAGCCATTAAAACAAGTCCGCCTATACGAGAAAGGGTGACCTTGTCACCTGCGCTAACAAGACTGGTAATTACTGCTTTGCATAGCAGCCCACCCATACTATGCCCAACAAGAATAATAGATTTATATTTTGAAAGATCATCACGAATAATTTCAGCCAATATTCTGGCTTCCTCCCTAAGTGGTATTGATTTCCAGAAAACCAATCTACGAAACGCAGTGCGGTACTCGTATAAGCCAACATCAAGTTGCGGAACATCCTCGAAAATAAATTTAGGAAAATTCCCCCATGTTGATTTATCTCCGTACCTACGGCCCCCCAACCCATGAATAAAGATAATTAGGTGATTATCTTTATTATCCAGGGTGCTTTTGGAATGAATAATAAGCGGGTATTGTGTCGCTCCATCAAGATCATCGGGGGCTTGAAAACTTGCTTGCTTAATTTCCATTATCTGATCTCCGATTGGTTAAAAATAGCCTACGTTCAATAGATCACGCTAGATTACCTGGTTTTTTGGTTCTATATCTTTTATATCCAATATGCACTTGACGGCTTTTAGATAGTGTTCCGTCATTCAATTTAAAGTTACAAACGTCAGAAATTAGCCGTTATGTATAGTAGTGACTTATGTGCAGTCAATTACGCCAGGCCACAAGCAACCTAACCTGCAGGGCAAATTACTTTACATAATTTTCGGTTTCAGGAACAACATCATATTTTCTGACGCGCCTAAAATAATAGTTTTATGTCAGTTCGAAAGGCTCTACTTATCGAGCAATCATTAACAGACTTGTATATCGAAGCCAATTTGCGATTAAAGAACGGGCACTATCGAAACTTCAGTAACACAGTATGAAGACTTTTCGGGAGAAATGGCGTTCCTATCTCTTTGTTCCGGTTCTTAAAATCGCTGAAATTATGCAAAGCTCCTGAGCGAGATAGAGGCTTAGAAGCCAGGCCGAATTTTGCTCGCAGCAGCAGCACCACTATACATAAAAGAAAACTTCACATAATGGCCGGTTTTGAGCCTACAACTACGGCCATGTTCACACAAAGTTCACACTGGCTCCAACTCTATTTTTACCTTTTTACCAAGCGCGGCGGCGCTCACTAAGGTGGTCAAGGTTAAGCTGGTATCTTCTTCATCCAGCAACCTATTAAGCGAAGCTCTGCTGGTGTGCATTTTTTTTGCCATTGCCGTTTTACTGAGGTTAAGCGCAGACATGCCTTCGTATATTTGCCAGGCAATAACCCACTTGGTCGCTACCGCTATAACTTCGTCAAGAATGGTTTCCTCGCTCAGGAAGTCGTCGAAGCTGCTACCGATATGGGGATTTTCTTCGTGCTGACTGTTCATTGTTTACCTCGTAATGCTTTCAATCTTTGTTTTGCCAAATTGAGTTCCTGCTTCGGTGTTTTTTAAGCCATGCAGCAAAATCATCGTATGGTGGTCTATGACAAACAGAACGTACGCAATCCGGTTTTCAAGCTTAATTCGGACATTCCCAAATGTCGCCTTCGAGATGATCGACTAACGGCATGCCGAGAGGCCAACCGAATTGCACCGTTTTAATATCTTCGCCAATCGTTTTTTTATCTTGGGCAGACAATCCTTTCAACCATTCCCTTACGGGTTAGCCGCCGACTTCAGTGGCAAAAAATCTAACAGACAGGATTGGATTCATTTATGTAGTGTACCAAATAGGTACGCAGTAATAAGCACTCATTGGTTCGAAAAAACAATTATTTTGTCGAACATTATTAGCTATTTAATTTTCCGTCGGTCAGCGCGAGTGGCATGACAATAAATCTCCTTAAATAACAGTTAGGAGTTTGTCATGAACCAAGAAAATCAAAACAATCGACACGCACCATGGAACAAAGGCAAGTTGATTGGTCAGAAATCGCCATTAAAATTGAAGGAAATTTGAGCCATTCGCATCCGTTTGAAGATGGCTAATAATACCCGTGAACTAGCGCTATTCTATCTTGCCATTGACAGCAAGCTTCGGGGATGTGATCTAGTTAAACTTAAAGTCTGCGATGTTGCTCAAGTTGGTCGGGTGTCATCACGTGCAATCATAATGCAGCAGAAAATGCATAGACCGGTTCAATTTGAGATAATGAAACAAACCAGAGACTCTTTGGCAAATTGGATTAACCAAGCTCAACTAAAATCCGATGAGTACCTTTTCCCCAGCCGGATTCATAATTCGCAGCACCTTTCTACCCGGCAATATGCTCGAATAGTTGAGCATTGGGTTACATCAATTGGTCTCGATCCGGCGGCATACGGAACCCACACGATGCGCCGGACAAAAGCGACTTTGATTTACCGTCGGACAAAAAACTTGCGTGCCGTGCAATTAGTACTTGGGCATTCTAAGCTGGAAAGCACCGTCCGGTATCTTGGCATCGAAGTTGACGACGCCCTGGAGATTTCAGAACAGACAGAAATTTAGCCTCTCAAAAGATAGCAGCCGCTTGTTTTTAGCTGCTACCGATTTTGAACGGGCTAATCACGACCCAATAGGGACGTTCGATTTCAGAATCACTGGCCGACTGGTCTGTGGCCTCGAGCAGCCATTCAGAACACATCGCCGAAACTGGTCTCCCGCGTAAAAACGAGTATGGCTCAACGTAGTGGTTTGTCTACACATACTCATCGCACGCAGCCAGTCTATTCATCCAATTCCTCTCGATCAATTTCTATTTGAATTCGGTCGATAAGCTGAGCTATCTCTTCCTGGAACCAAAGCGTCACAAACTCGTTAGTTTCGTTATCCAAGCGTTCACGAATGCTATTAACTCTTGCCTTATAATACTCACTTGCAGGCCCCCAAAATACTCCTGTCATAAAGTTTGCATGTAAAGATTGTCGAACATTCACCCGTGCCCCATACTGCTCAAGAATGAGCCGAGCTAATGTTGGAGGCTCCTCAGGCAGGCTAATTATCGGAGGACAATATTCGGCTAGTAACCATGCACGCGTATTAGGATCTTCTTTAATCCAATCCAATATAATCTCAGGCGGTATAAGTTCTAGACCATTAGATTCCTGGGATCGACTACTGTTCCGGCGTCCCCTAAGCCACTGCAAAATCTTGTATGCAGATACATCAATACTGGGTTGAATTTGGAAACTAATGATTTGCCAAAACTCACTTGGCCAAGTAGTGAGAACTTGATCGAAAAACTCAAAGCTTTGCGCCATATAGTTATCAGTGATACTACCTTTGGCACCAAACGACTTAACACAGTTTGAAGCAATTCTAAACGCGCGATCTGGCGCAAGCTTTAGTAAAAGCTTTGCTCCCTTTAGCCAGTGATAATCGCGCATTGTGTCGCTTCCATACTTTTCTTCACTCCCGCTTATAAAGACTGGATGTGATAATACCTTCTCAAGGAGATCAATGATGTCTGACTCGGAGTCTGAATTTGTGCGTATTCTTGACTGAAGAATATCTAAAGCGGCATTTGCTTCTGTGGGGAGTTTTCCTTTAACTAGTTTATTTACTAACCCCTTTACTACTTCAAAAGGGAGTTTTTGAACAATACCGCCATACACCAATATTCGGAAGCGATGAGCCTCGATTTGTCCAGACTCGCATTTAGCCAATAATTCCCAGGCGATGGGGTCTGACATTCCAGAACGCCACACCAATTGAAGTACGTCTTCAGCCATCGTTGCTGACGCGAACAGTTCGTCAATCAACTTCTCCCACAAGTTTAAATCGCGGCCAAAAACACCTGATAAGTAACCACCTAAAAAAAAGTCAGTTCGGGTTGTTTCAGCTTGACTCCAAGCAACCTTGATCTTGGGCCATATTTCTAATGAATGATCAGACGCACCCAGCAAATTACCAAACTGATACCCGTTTTTGGCTTGATCTGTGACAAGCCAAGAAAGCTCGGCACTTAATAAACTGGGTGAATTTAAAACATCATGACAAAGCGTTTTAAGGATTGGATGCGGTTCTTCGTTGTATTCACCATCCTCATCAAAGTCATCTTCTAGCAGCCTTTGGCCTACGAAACGGCGAAACTTGTCGTGGAATGAAGTTTCTGTCAAATTGGTCCGCAAATGCTCCAAACTTTGGACTACGCCAGATAACAGTCCATTTCGATCATAGTGCAGAGTGGAAACGACAGCTTCTATTACTGCATCTCTTAGAGCATTTTCAAGCGAGAAATCCCCAAGCAATCCAACAATTCGCATCGCAAGAGGAGGTATTGACAGTAAGTGACGAACATTCCGAATAATAGCGTTGGCGGGTATGTTTCGTTCATCTTGGGGCAGAAATCCGTATGCTTCGGTGAGCAAATTTACATGCTGGCTATATGCCTCCCAAAGCTCTTCATAGTTTTGTGGCATCCAACGTTCTGGAAGTGAACGTATACCTGCTTCATTGCCGATGTCTATTCTTGTAATAAAAGGGTTCAGGCTTTCTTCTAAAGCCCGCAAAGCTAACTTTCGGCGGATAGATTTGTCAGATAAGAGCAAATCACGGAGATATGGTAATTTTGCACTTGGCGAAAGTTGCGAAGCAGCGAGCTTGCCATATCCAAGTGTGAAAAGAGAAACGAACACCCCTGTTGCATTGTTAGACCAGGTCTCGTTTTCGGTTTCTGCCAGCAGCAGCAAACATTCCGCCACATCGATAAAGTTCAATGCAGGTATGGCAAGCCTCTCTAAACCATGAACAACCTCACGCCTACCCAAATGAAACTCGTGACGCTCTTTTTCAGAGGCATTTTCCAAGGCTTGTTTCAAACGGCGCAAGGCAGCCTTGGAATTCCCTAGCGCTAATGCGAAAAAAAGTTGGGGGTTACCTGGTTCGGAAAAATTGCTCAAACAGGACAAGGGACCTTCAACTGATAGTAAACGTTCAACGACAGCAGATGCAGCTTTCGATTCATTTGCGTAAACAAACATCTCGAAAAACCACTCAAGCATTCGCCCCTCAAGTTTTGAGCGAATTTGTTCATCGTTAATAAGATGGCCGAAATCTCCCCACCAATCGCTCCAGAGCTTGATGTGTAAAAGTTTTGGCGAAATGTATAGGATATTACGGCCTTGAAGAATACGTCGCTGCTGCAACGCACGAACAGAATTTGCAACCACTGCAGATGACATCCCTGGTTCAATGAGATTCAGCAGAGCTTTAAGTTGGGCTTTTCCGTTGTCTCCATTTAGGCCTTGCCACGCAATCCTACGAAAAACAGCAATGGTTCTGGCTACAGTGAGGCGGTCCAACCCAGCGGCTGAATCCCTTCCTTCAGGACTGCAGACCATATTTTCCCAAATTGAATCTAGCTTCGGAAAGTGAGTGGCGTAATCGGACTCTGGATTACTATTTATGAACTGGCCAACACTGTGTGCGATACGAGGAGAACCGTGGCATAAATCTGCCAGCCAATTTTGTCTATCCTTGGGAATACCATAACTTTCAAATATACGTTCCATAGCTTCGATAGACAGTGGAGGTACTTCAACTATTTGAATTGAGTCTATGGCATCATCATTTTTAACTTGATTGTAGAGGGTAATTAGCAAGAAATGAGTGGCAGTCCGCTTTAAGCGACTTTGAAGTACTGTAGCTGTTTCATAGTCACACTCATCAGCTACAAGAATCACACTTGCCTTCTCAACTAGTTTTAAGAGCTGGGAGAACGCGGAGCTACGGTCTAATTCTTCAGCTTCAGGACAATAAAGAACGTGAGCTTTCGAAGTTGAGCTATCTAATGAGGAGAATACAAGGTGAGTCTTTCCAGCTCCAGCATCACCCAATACTCTGATGTGCCGGAAGCCGTCTAACCGATCAGTCTCCAATGTTATAGCTTTTGCTACTGTAAGAAGTTCATCAGTTTGCTGATACCTTGATACCTCAAGGTTACATGACCTTTCAAGGAATTCCAGCGTTTCAAAGGGGGTTCCTTGTGCGCCACCAAGCCCATTAAGACGAAGTGCGAGTGCGGGGGAAATAGCCTTTATAGCTGCACAAAGCTGATTTGCCCGAATGATCTGTATATTCGCGTTTTCATACTTCTGGTCATATTTCTTGAGGAAATTGATTATCTCCTTTACGCCGTAATCCTCAGTAGTTCCAACCGCTTCAGAACCAAACAAAACAACAATAAATGTTCCAGCTTCATCAAGACAGTTCTTGACTCTTGGATTCAGATACTCAGCTTTATATGTCCTTTTTGTCTTATATTTAGGTTGCAGCACCAAAGATTTAATATCTCCTAAACCCGAGGCCGAGAAGCTTCCTGTCTTTATCTGGTATCTAGCGTTCCCGTTGCGGAGGAGCCCCCCGGGAATTAGTGAGCCTGATATCAGCTCTATCTCAGCATCAATTCCGCCATCAGCAGTTGTAATTGCTTTCGGTACATTTATCGCTGTTACAGGATTTTTGGTCCTCATGGCTTCTGCGACCAGTAACTGATGAAATAACTCAACCGCATCGTCAGCACTTAACTTTCCAATGTCCGACATTGAAACATCAAATGGACCATTACTTAATTCGATTGACACCTGACCTCCTGGTGATTGATATCTGCGCAAATCCAGTTTTGCTGAGCAACATCAGGTTACATCTTATCTAATGTTATCGAAGTGGAATCTGCATGCAGTACTTGAGCACAAATCGTGCAAAATTCGAGCTTAAAAAGCGGATGGAGTATACAGCATCATTTGAATGTATCGGTTCCGAAAAAGAAACCCGAGTAAATTAGTTCGTTCGTTACCGCTTAAGCTCAAGCCAATCAGGCCAGTATCTTCGACAAGGCATAAAGCAATCGAGTGGAAGCGAAAATCGTTAGCAGCGACCGAATTGCAGGAGCGCCCCTTTTATGGAGCGTCGGCTGTATGATGTATTTTGGTCGTTCAATATACTGATTCTAATTATTAGCGAACGACAGGAGTTGGCCCAGGCCGTGTCAAAACGTAAAAATACGCCAAACCGATCCAGCAAACCCGATTGGCTCTTGGCCAAAGCAAGTACAGTCGACTGTAGAGAACAGATTATTGAGTTGAATCAGAATAGATATTTT
>Ga0207967_1000544_pt1 | contig 11734 bp, 10 predicted proteins | sample LakWasMet20_HOW5_2_FD_183866 | JGI IMG/M metagenome (GOLD analysis project Ga0207967, IMG submission 183866) | Freshwater sediment methanotrophic microbial communities from Lake Washington under simulated oxygen tension - Sediment Metagenome... | ecosystem: Environmental > Aquatic > Freshwater >...
CAATGCGACGCCCAACTTGTTATTGGAGGCGGACGTCGCCTGGAAAAACTGGTCCAAATCGTCTTTGTATAAAGATGTCTACAAGGATCAATTCCTGGCCATGTTGGGCGGCCAATATAGCCTCGGCAACTGGCAATTCCGCTCAGGTTACAGTTATGCCTCAAAGTTGCTGCGCGACGAACCGAACGGCACGGTGGGCGGCTTTACAGGCGTAGGGACGCTGCCTCTGGACACCAGTGTTCCCGGTGTGCTTAACAGCAATGATTTGATTAAAGTCGTACAAACGACTTTAGGCCCGGTCGTTTGGGAGCATACCGTCACCGCCGGTGTGGGGTACGCCTTTACACCCAAGTTCAGACTGGATTCGTTTGCGGCCTATGCCTTTGAAGGCACCGCAGACCGCAGCACGCTGGCGTTGGGCGATTACCATGTGAATGCCAGCGAATGGGCGTTGGGGGCGGGCGCGAATTTCAAATTTTAACGGAAAGATGCCGAATAATCCGCGCTGGGATTATTCGGCAAATCCGGCCTATCGGTCAAATCCGCAATAAACGCTTCGCGTTTTGATACAACACCCGATCCAGCACCTCCTCGTGTAAACCGAGCCGTATAAAGTCATCGAGCGTTTGCCCCATCGCCCGGAACGGATACGAGCTGCCAAACAGCAATTGCTCCTTCATAAAACCGTTGGCCGCTTCCACATACAGGCTTCCGCCCGGCAGAAAAATATACATGTCCGGGACGACGTAAACGTTTTCATAGCGAAACGCGACGCCGATCATTTCGTTCACATACGGATAAAAACCGTGGTAGCAGACAATAGGCAAACCTGAAAAAGCCCTGGCCACCTTGCCGACGGCGACCGGATTGGCATATTCCAGGTTCGGCGTGGTCGGACCTGACATTAAAAACACCGGTACATCCAGTTGCTCGCAGGCGTCGTAAATCGGGTAGAGCAACGGGTCATCGGCCTGAATGGGCGGCGCGCCGAATCCGGGTTCTATGTTAACTCCCTTCAAACCCAGTGTGTTCACGGCCTTTTCAATTTCTTCGGCGATGGCACGGCTATCCAGCGCCTGCGGGTTTACCGAGGCGATGCCGATCAGTTCCGGGTGCGGCGCGGTAATGTCCCGAATGGTCTCGTTGGAGATTGTGATGGCGGGCGTGTCGCGGCCCACGACGACCGCATGGCGGATTCCCACCTCGCGAATTTCCTCGATAAACCCATCCAGAGTATGCGAGCGGACAAAGTGATCGTCCTGTTTAGAGCCCAAGCGGCGATTAAGCCATTTGGCGGTTTCGTATTCGGAGGTTGCCGGCGTCGCGCCATAAAAATCATGCAGAAACGCAGGTCGGCTGCGCATATCAATTATCGGTCTGGACATCTTGTCAGTTCTCGGCTTTGGCTAATGTGTTGAAGCGATCTTCGCTTCGGCTGGTGTTCAAGCCACAGAAGCAGCAGGTATTGTGCCAAATGATCTTGCACAGCCTTAACGCTGGGTTTGCCGGTTGCATGTCCCACAACGATTGCCGCTACAGCGGCAATCGTTGTGATTCGCTGCTGCAAAATCGGCATTCAAATCGATAAGTCTCTCGTCAATCATTTAAAAAACAATAGGTTACGGGTTGGCATAATCGGTGCTAAAGCTTAAGTACAGTACCCATGCTTTGCAGGCATTGGGATTTTTCAACCGTACAAAGGCAATCAACATGAGTACATTAAAAGTCGTGGTTGTTTCGGGCAATCTAGGGCTGCCGTCCAAGACGCTCGCATTGGCCGAGCAAATCGTGGAAGCCATCAAGCAGCAAGCTTACCCGCAAGCTTGTATTGAAGTCATAACTCACAGCTTGGCTGATCTGGGCCCGGTGTTCGGTCCAGCCCGTCATCCGGGCGAGCTGAGCGATAGTGGCAAAGCCGTGCTGGATTCTATCGGGTCGGCCGACATCCTGGTCGCGGTCACACCGGTTTACAAAGGTTCCTATACCGGCCTATTCAAGCATGTGTTTGATTTTCTGGATGTGAAGGCGCTGAACGAAGTGCCGGTGATTCTCGGCGCCACCGGCGGTGGGGAAAAGCATGCCCTGATTATCGAACATCAACTGCGGCCGCTGTTCGGCTTCTTCGGTGCGCAAACCGTGCCTTCCGGCATCTACGCCACCGAACAGAACTATGACGGATCACGCTTTAGCGATGCCACCGTCAATGAACGCATCCATGCGGCAGCACGCCAAGCCGTTGTGGCGGCGCTTATCCGCGCGGATCAAACCCAATTATGTGAAGTAGCTTAAGGAGAGCATCATGTCTGTACACGATTACGAACAAATCCGTTCCGAAATTCGCACCTTGGTTGACGAAGTCATCCGGCCTAATGCCGAACAAACCGACCAGGGCGTTTTCCCGCGGGAGAATCTTGAGGCCTTGGGCCGGGCGGGTTGGAATGGCGTGCTGATTCCGAAGGAATACGGCGGCCTGGGTCTGGATCATGTCGCCTTTTCGATCGTGGCGGAAGAAATCGGCCGCGCCTGCGCTTCGACCGGCCTGGTCTATGTGATGCACACCGGTGCGGCGCAGACCATCAACTTATTCGGCAACCACGACCAAAAAGAACGTTGGTTGAAGCCTGCCCGCGACGGTTTGATCGGCACCTATTCGACCAGCGAAAAAGCCTCGGGCGGACACTGGTGGTTTAACTTCAGCGAAGCCGCCCGTGGCAACGACGATAACTATCTGCTCAATGCGGAAAAGTCATTTACCACCAGCGCCGGACAAGCGGATTACTATATTTTTCAAACCCGTTCGCCGGGCGCCAAAGGCCCTACCGATATCAGCTTCTTCATCGTCGATTCCAAGCTGGACGGTATCACGCACGGCACCTGGGAAGCGCTCGGGGTGCGCGGCAACCACAGCGGGCCGATCACCTATAAGAATGTGAATGTAAAAAGCATCGATCGCCTGGGGGACGAAGGCCAGGGCAAAGACATCGTTTACCACGGCGTATCGCCGGTCTATCTGGTCGGTCTGGGCTCTGTCTGGCACGGTGTGGCCAGGGCGGCATTGGAAAAAGCTTCAGACCATCTGACCGGCACCATTCACCGCGATTTCAACCGCAAACTGTCCGACTACCAAGTGCTGCGTCAGCAATTGGGCGAGTCCAAGGTGTTGGTCGAAAGCCTGCGCCCCTGGCAGCACGATCTGGCGCGGCAATTGGACCAATTGCAGGCCGCCGGTCAGCCGCAAGGGCAAATCCTGCTGCCGTTGACCGAATTCAAGGTGCATGCGGCGGAAGTCGCCAATATCTCGGCACGCAACGCCCTGGATGTCAGCGGCGGTTACGGTTACAAGAAAGGCCCGATCGAACGCATCTTCCGTGATGCCCGCGCCGGCATCGGCATGGGGCCGTCGAACAACATCGCCCGCGAATGGATCGGCAAAGCGCTGGTGGGATTGCCGCTGGAGCTGTTCGAGGCCGGCGGCGAGTAGCACCTGCAAGAGCGTTTCGATTTATCAACCTTTGCCATGCCGCGATGGGAAGGAATAGGCGCGAAGCCAGCCTTCTCAATCGACAGCCCCAGCTCAATATTTCGGAGATTCACATGTCACAACAAGATTTGAAAGCCACATTAGAGAACACCATTGCCGCCCTGCAACAAAATCCGGCGGGCGCCCGCCTGGTCTTCAAGGCGCAGACCCGCCTGCTCGATGGCGTGCGCTGCGCCGCCGAAGTGCGGGATTTTCCGCCGCTGATCATTGACGAACCCCCCGAGCTGGGTGGAGGAGACGCGGGGGCAAACCCCGTCGAGCTGATCCTGGCCGCGCTCGGCACCTGCCAGGAAATCGTCTATGCGGCCTACGCCGCCGTGTTGGGCATCCCGTTGGAGGCCGTCGAGGTGAGCGCCAAGGGCTACCTGGATCTCAACGGCCTGTTCGGCTTGCAAGAGGTGCCCTCCGGTTTCCAGAAAATCAGCTTTGAAACCACATTGAAGAGTCCTGCGGACCCGGAAACGATCAGCCAGCTGGTGGCGGCGGTGGAAGCGCACTGTCCCGTGCTCGATACCCTGACCCGGCCGGTCGAGGTGGCCGGTACGGTCATCCTCAATGGCGCGCCGCTGAACGCCCTGGCCAGCGACGCCGCGTGAGGAAATCCACATGAGCCAATCACATCACAGCAACAACCCGATCAAATTCGCCTACTGGGTGCCCAATGTCAGCGGCGGCCTGCTGGTCAGTAAAATCGAGCAACGCACCAGCTGGGATATCGACTATAACCGCAAGCTCGCGCAAATCGCCGAGCGCAGCGGTTTCGACTACGCCCTCACGCAGATCCGTTTCACCGCGGGTTACGGCGCGGAGTATCAGCACGAATCGGTCTCTTTTACCCATGCCCTGTTGGCGGCCACCCAGAAACTGCGGGTGATCGCGGCCATCTTGCCGGGGCCCTGGCATCCGGCGGTCGTCGCCAAGCAGATTGCGACGATCGACCATCTGACGGCTGGCCGTATCGCCGTCAATATCGTCAGCGGCTGGTTCAAAACCGAATTTACCGCGATCGGCGAGCCGTGGCTGGAGCATGACGAACGTTACCGCCGTTCGGAAGAATTCATCCGCGCGCTGAAAGGCATTTGGACGCAGGACGATTTCAGCTTTTTCGGCGATTTCTACCGTTTCCACCATTTCACCCTGAAGCCGAAACCCCTGCAACAACCGCATCCGGAGATCTTTCAGGGCGGCAGTTCCAGGGCGGCGCGCGATATGGCGGCCCGGGTTTCGGATTGGTATTTCACCAACGGCAATACGCTGGAGGGCATCAAGGCGCAGGTCGACGATATTCGCGCCAAGGCGGCCAAGGAAGGCCATGCGGTCAAGATCGGCGTCAATGCCTTCGTGATCGCCCGGGACACCGAGGCGGAAGCCCAGGCGGTGCTGAATGAAATCATTGAAAAAGCCGACACGGAAGCGGTCAATGCATTCGGACATGAAGCCAAGCAGGCGGGAAAAGCGTCCCCGGAAGGCGAGGGCAACTGGGCCAAGTCCACATTCGAGGACTTGGTGCAATATAACGACGGCTTCAAGACCAATCTGATCGGCACGCCCGAGCAAATCACCGAACGTATTGTCGCGTTGAAAGCAGTCGGCGTCGACTTGATCCTGACCGGCTTTTTGCATTTCCAGGAAGAAGTCGACTATTTCGGGCAGCGGGTTTTGCCTTTGGTCCGCGAACTGGAAGCGCGGCAAGCCGACCAAGTGGCCGCCTGATGAGCAAGGCGAATCCTCCCAAGCAGGCGCAGGCAAAGACTCAGGCGTTGTTCGACAAGGCCGAACAATTGGCGGCGGAGTTTGCCGCCACCGCCGTGGAACGCGATCAGCGCGGCGGCACCGCTAAAAACGAGCGCGACAGCCTGCGTCAAAGCGGCCTGTTAAACTTGATCATCCCGGGCGAATACGGCGGGCACGGCCTGGATTGGCACGATACCTTGCAGATCGTGCGCATTATTTCCAGGGCCGACAGTTCGCTCGGGCATCTGTTCGGTTTCCAGCATTTGCTGCTGGCGACGCTGCGGCTGTTCGGCGACCAATGGCCGCATTATTACCGCGAAACGGTTAAAAACAACTGGTTTTGGGGCAACACCCTGAACCCTCTGGACACCCGCGCCAAGATCAGCGCAGACGGCCAGGACTGGCTGGTGCACGGCACCAAAAGCTTTTGCTCCGGCGCCAGCGATTCCGATCATTTGATCGTATCGGCCTTGACCGAGGCGGGCGGCAAATTGGTCATCGCCGCGATTCCTAGCGATCGCCCGGGCATCCGGATTCATGCGGATTGGGACAATATGGGGCAACGCCAGACCGACAGCGGCACGGTGGATTTTGATCGGGTGCGCATCTATGACCAGGAAATCTTGAGTCAGCCCGGACCCTTGGGCAGCGTGTTTGCCACCTTGCGGCCGTTGATTGCGCAGCTGGTGCTAATCAATATTTACCTGGGGATCGGGGAAGGCGCTTTGGCGGAAGCGATCGGCTATACCCGCAGCCAGTCGCGGGCCTGGTTTTTGTCCGGGGTGGAAAGCGCGACCCGCGATCCTTATGTGCTCAAAAAGTACGGCGAGTTTTGGGTCGACCTGAACGCCGCCGCGCTGGCGACCGATTATGCCGCCAGTTTACTGGACGCTGCCTGGCGCCAGGAAAATGCGCTCACCGAGGCGGAGCGCGGCAGCGTGGCGATCGCCAGCGCGACGGCCAAAGTCCTGGCCACCCGCGCCGGGTTGGACGTGACGCAGCGCTTGTTCGAAGTCACCGGCGCACGGGCTACCAGCGCCAAAGCCGGCTTCGACCGCTATTGGCGCAATCTGCGCACCCATTCGCTGCACGACCCGGTCGATTATAAGCTGCGCGATCTTGGCGAATGGGTGTTGAATGCCAAGCCGCCCACTCCGAGCTTTTACTCCTAAGGATCAACAATGAGTTACGACACAATAGAAACGGCGCTGGAAGCCATCCGCAACGGCGGCTTCGTGGTGGTGGCCGATGATGCCAGCCGGGAAAACGAAGGCGATTTAATCATCGCAGCCGAAAAAATCACGCCCGAACACATGGCCTTTCTGGTACGGCATAGCAGCGGCGTCGTTTGCGTCTCCCTGCCGGGCGAGCGCGTCGAGGCGCTGCATCTGGAGCCGATGGTCGCGAGCAATACCGATGCCCATGGCACGGCATTTACCGTGTCGGTGGACTTGAACAGAGGCACCAGCACCGGCATTTCCGCCGCGGACCGCAGCGCCACCCTCCGGGCCTTGGCGAATCCCGCCTGCACCGCCGACAATTTTGCGCGCCCAGGCCATGTGTTTCCCTTACGCGCCAGGCAGCATGGGGTGTTGGCGCGGCCGGGACACACCGAAGCGGCCGGGGATCTGGCGCGCTTGGCCGGTCTGTATCCGGCCGGTGTGTTGTGCGAAATCGTGAACGACGATGGCAGCATGACCCGCGGCGAGGCGCTGCGGGCATTCGCCAGCCGACATCAATTGCCCTTTATCCGGATCGCCGACTTGATCGCCTATCGCCGCCGTAACGAACAACTGGTCGAGCACGTCTCGGAAGCCAGGATACCCACCGCCGTTGGGGTTTTCACCGCCCATGTTTACCGTTCCGTGCTCGACGGTTCCGAGCATTTGGCCCTGGTCAAAGGCCAGGTGACGGGACAGCAGAACGTCCTGGTGCGGGTGCATTCCGAATGTTTAACCGGCGATGTGCTTGACTCGTTGCGCTGCGATTGCGGCAATCAACTCAAAATGGCGTTGGCAAAAATCGAACAGGCAGGCAGCGGGGTTTTGGTTTACCTGCGCGGGCATGAAGGCCGCGGCATCGGTTTGGCGCACAAGCTGCGCGCCTATGAATTGCAGGATCAGGGCCGGGATACCGTACAAGCCAATTTGGATTTGGGTTTGCCTATTGATTCCCGCAGCTATGATGTCGGCGCCCAGATCCTCAGAGATTTGGGGGTAACGACGATCAGGCTGATGAGCAATAACCCGGCCAAGTTCAGCGAACTGGCGGGATACCGGCTGAAAATCGTCGAGCGCGTGCCGCTGGAGCCCGTTCCCAATCGCGAGAATATCGTCTATTTACGCACTAAATCCGAGAAGCTCGGGCATTTGCTGAATCTGGACAATCTGCCCTGGGAAACGCTGAGTGCGAAATGAAGGCGGATGCCGGGCACGATCATAATGAATTTGGAGACAAGAAAGTGAATGTTTTCTGGTTTTTACCGACGCATGGCGACGGCCGCTACCTGGGTTCGGCGCAAGGTGCGCGCGAAGTGAACTTGCGCTATTTGCGCCAGATAGCCCAGGCGGCGGATACTTTGGGTTATGGCGGGGTTCTGATCCCTACCGGCGTCACCTGCGAGGACTCCTGGGTGGTCGCGGCCTCGTTGATTGAATCGACCGAGAATTTACGGTTTTTGGTGGCGGTTCGGCCCGGCCTGACCACGCCCACGGTGGCGGCGCGCATGGCGGCTACCCTGGACCGGTTTTCCGGCGGGCGCTTGCTGGTCAATGTCGTTGCCGGCGGCGATCCGGTTGAACTGGCCGGCGACGGCTTGTTCCTGGCGCATGACGAGCGTTATGTCCTGACCGCCGAGTTTTTGACCGTCTGGCAGCGCTTATTGGCGGGCGAAACCGTCAGTTTTGCCGGCAAGCATATCCGGGTCGATAACGCGAAACTGGCCTTTCCGCCCGCGCAGACGCCGAGTCTGCCGTTATATTTGGGCGGCTCATCGCCTGCCGCCCATCAATTAGCCGCCGAGTATATCGACCACTATTTGAGCTGGGGCGAACCGGTGCCGGCGGTGGCCAAAAAAATCGCCGATCTCGAAGCTCGCGCCAGGCTGGCCGGGCGGGTCGTGCGTTACGGCCTGCGCATACACATCATCGTTCGGGAAACCGAAGCCGAAGCGTGGGCGGCGGCCAATGCGCTGATCCGCCATGTCGACGACGAGGCGATTGCTTCCGCGCAACGCGCCTACGCCCGCTCGGATTCCGAGGGGCAACGGCGGATGAACAGTCTGCACCGAGGCTCCCGGCAAAACCTCGAAATCGCCCCTAACTTATGGGCCGGTGTCGGTTTAGTCCGGGGCGGCGCAGGGACTGCGTTGGTCGGCGATCCGCAAACGGTCGCCAAGCGCTTGCAGGAATATGCCGATCTCGGCATCGAAACCTTTGTGCTCTCCGGTTACCCGCATCTGGAAGAAGCCTACCGGGTGGCCGAATTGCTGTTCCCTTTGTTGCCGGTCGCAAAAGCCCCTGAAAAAACACGCGCCAAACCGGTGTTCCATTTAAGCCCTGTGGGCGATACCGGAAAAGTCGAGTGGCAAGCCAAGGCCGGATGAGCCGAGGCCGCATCGAGACTGACGATGCCATCGTGTGTCCCCAAGCCCGTTATCAAAACCGAAAACCAGACCCTTTACAGACTCCATCAACCTCGTCAACCCTGAAGCCTATGAAACTAGAAACGATCGCCGTACACGGCGGCTACAGCCCCGACCCGACCACCAAAGCCGTGGCCGTGCCCATTTATCAGACCACGTCTTACGCCTTTGACGATACCCAGCATGGCGCCGATCTCTTCGATTTGAAAGTGGCGGGAAATATCTATACCCGCATCATGAACCCGACTTCGGACGTGCTCGAAAAGCGCGTGGCCGCCCTGGAAGGCGGGATCGCCGGGCTGGCGCTGGCCTCCGGCATGGCGGCGATTACCTACGCGATCCAGACCATCGCCGAAGCCGGCGACAACATCGTCTCCGCCGCCACCCTGTACGGCGGCACTTACAATCTCTTTGCCCACACTCTGCCGCAATACGGCATCAACGTGCGTTTTGCCGATTATCGCGATCCCGCAGCTTTCGAGACGCTGATTGACGGCAAAACCAAGGCGATTTTCTGCGAATCGGTCGGCAACCCGCTCGGTAACGTGACCGATTTTGAACGGCTGGCCGCCATTGCCCACCGCCACGGCGTGCCGCTGATTGTCGACAACACGGTGCCGTCGCCTTATCTTTGCCGTCCGATCGAGCACGGCGCCGATATTGTCGTGCACGCGCTCACCAAATATCTGGGCGGTCATGGCAACAGCATCGGCGGGGTGATCGTCGATAGCGGCAAATTCCCTTGGGCCGAACATAAAGCGCGTTTCCCTCGCCTGAACGAGCCCGACGTGTCCTATCATGGCGTCGTTTACACCGAAGCCCTGGGGCCTGCCGCTTACATCGGCCGGGCCCGTGTCGTGCCGTTACGCAATACCGGCGCGGCCCTTTCGCCCTTCAATGCGTTTTTGATCTTGCAAGGCATAGAAACCCTGGCGCTGCGCATGGACAGGATCTCTGAAAACGCCGTCAAGGTGGCGCGCTACCTGCAAAACCACGTCAAGGTGGAATGGGTCAATTATGCGGGGCTCGAAGACCATCCGGATAAAGCGCTGGTCGATAAATACATGGGCGGACGCGCGTCCGGCATTCTGACTTTTGGCTTGAAAGGCGGCCGCAAGGCGGGAGAACGTTTTCAGGATGCGCTAAAACTGTTCACCCGCCTCGTGAATATCGGCGATGCCAAATCGCTGGCTTGCCACCCGGCATCGACCACGCATCGGCAACTGTCTCCTGAAGAGCTGGTCAAGGCGGGCGTCACCGAGGACATGGTGCGCTTATCGATCGGGATAGAACACAGCGACGACATTGTCGCGGATCTGGAACAGGCGCTCGAGGCGGCTTGACGCCGGAGGATTGGCGGACGCTTGGCAGATCCCGGCTCAACAAGCCAGGATCTGTCCGGAAATCAGATCATTATTACATTTAGGCATACTAATATTGATCTTGATCATTTTATAACTTGAGACGCGCATGCTATCTTGGAGTCAGTTGTGACTTCAAGGGACCTGTTTTTACTTATGTCTTTACTTGCCTTTGCTAATCCTGCCGAGATGGCGCTCTCGATTCGAGCGTCCGCCTTGGTTTTCGAAGATCCAAAGTCCAGAGAACTGCTCGATCGAATCAAGCGGGTTGCCCCGAGCGAGTTAAACGCACTGGTCATCGGCGAAACCGGCACCGGCAAGGAACTGGTTGCCCGCCACATCCACGAGCTGAGCGCCAGACGCAACGGGCCGTTTTTGGCGGTCAATTGCTGCGCCTTGTCGGAAACCTTGATCGAAAGCGAGTTGTTCGGCCATGAGAAAGGGGCTTTCACCGGCGCGGTGACGACCAAACAAGGGTGGTTTGAGGCCGCTTCCGGCGGCACGATATTTCTGGACGAGATTGGCGATTTGCCGCAGTCGATGCAGGTCAAGTTATTGCGGGTTTTGCAGGAACGCGAGGTGGTGCGGGTCGGTTCCCATAAGGCGACGCCCATCGACGTGCGCTTGATTGCGGCAACTAACGTCAAACTGGAAGAGGCGGTCATGGCCGGCCGGTTTCGCGAGGATTTGTACTACCGGCTGAATGTGGCGGCATTGAATCTGTTGCCTTTGCGGCAGCGCACCGGGGATATTTTGCCGTTGGCCCGGCATTTTTTAAAAGTTTACGGACAGCGTCTCGGCTGCCCCGGAACCACGATTTCCCCCGCCGCAAAACAAGCCCTGTTAACGCATCCCTGGCCAGGCAACATTCGGGAATTGGAAAATGCGATCCATCACGCCTTGTTGGTGGCTCGCGATCTGACCATTACGCCGACCGATTTAAATCTCTCTCAGGCGCTCAGTTTTTCTAAAACGGTAGAGTCCGAGGCGGGAGATTTTGAGAAACTGGACAGCGTCTTGCAAACCTTATGCGAGCAGGAACACCCGGATCTGTATGCCCGTGTCGAACACGCCTTGTTACAAGCCGCGTATAAGCACACCGGCCGCAATCAATTGGCTACGGCGAGGTTGCTTGGGCTGAGCCGGCACGTGGTGCGCGCCCGGTTGATTCAAAACCATATTTTGGCATCGGGCGATGCGGAAACCGAAAAATATCAGTCCCCCTTGCCGAAGAGTGTCAGTATTCCGCCCATCGTAGTACCTGAGGTGATTCCCAAGGAAAGAGGCTACAAGGAAATTGTTTTCTCCGAAGCATCGCAGGAGTGTTGGGGATTTTGATTGATCCCTAATTGACAATTTAGGCCCGGATGTCCAGCGCTATCGATCCCGCGGCTTGACATCGCAAAGATGCTCGCTGCGCAGATAGCTCTCCGACTGCATTTCCATCAACCGCGA
>Ga0207967_1000545_pt1 | contig 11714 bp, 7 predicted proteins | sample LakWasMet20_HOW5_2_FD_183866 | JGI IMG/M metagenome (GOLD analysis project Ga0207967, IMG submission 183866) | Freshwater sediment methanotrophic microbial communities from Lake Washington under simulated oxygen tension - Sediment Metagenome... | ecosystem: Environmental > Aquatic > Freshwater >...
AGCTATTTCATGTGCATACTTTTCTACAAGCCATCGCGGCAGTGCGGCTACTCCGCGGTTAGAGGCTACCATTTGTAGCATGATGTCGGTAGTTTCAATTGTTTTGTGGCGTTTTGGGTGGATTCCTGCGGGCTGGAGAAACTGATTGTAAATATCCAATCGGTTTATTTCTACCGGATAGGTAATCAGCGTTTCATGACTTAACTGCTCGGGCTCTACATAGCTTTGTTTAGCCAGACTATGGTTGCGGCTAACCACCAATACTTGCTCATAATCAAACACCGGCTCGAAATGTAGCCCCGGTTTATACAGAGGGTCTGGCGTAACTAATAGGTCAATTTCATAACCAAACAGTGCGCCGATACCACCAAATTGAAATTTCTGTTTAACGTCTACATCTACGTCTGGCCATGCGGCTAAATAGGGCGATACCACTTTCAGTAACCATTGGTAGCAGGGGTGGCACTCCATACCAATGCGTAATGTGCCGCGTTCACCTTGCGCGAATTGGCGCAGTTGTTCTTCAGCTAGTGATAGTTGCGGTAATACCCGGTTAGACACAGCCAGCAAATATTGACCAGCTTGCGTCAGGCGTAAGCTACGGCCCTCACGTAACCAGATATCTGTATTGAGCTGCTGTTCTAATTTTTTGATTGAATGGCTTAATGCAGATTGCGTTAAGTACAAAGTATTGGCTGCCGCAGTCAATGACCCTTGTCTATCAACCTCGCGAATAATGGCTAAATGGATGCGTTCTAACATTTTTATATGAGTAAAATTAATAGATTGTTGAAATATTACCATTTTACTTCATGGGTTGCTCTTTATAGAATCCAGCATCTTTAAAAATGATAGGAATTAAAATGGTATCAACACACAATCTGGGTTTTCCGCGCATTGGCGCGAAACGAGAGCTGAAGTTTGCACTGGAATCTTACTGGAAAGGCCAATCAACACGTGACGAATTAAAGGCGCTTGGTCAAGAGCTGCGTCAACGTCACTGGGGCCTGCAATCAGTGTTGGATTTAACGCCTGTAGGTGATTTTTCTTTTTACGACCAAGTATTGGATATGTCTTTCACGCTTGGTAACTTACCAGAGCGTGTAAGCGGCTTTCATGGTGAGCAATTAGATAATTACTTCCGTGTGGCACGTGGCCGTTCAGCGCAATCTAATGATGATCACGCACAGTGCTGTGGTGGCGTTGCGGCTGGTGAGATGACCAAGTGGTTTGATACCAATTATCACTATATCGTGCCTGAATTCACTGCAGCAACAACGTTCAAGCTGGATGCTACACGCTTGCTGGAGCAATTGGCTGAGGCAAAGGCGCATAACGTTAAAGCTAAGCCCGTAATTATTGGCCCGGTGACTTATCTTGCTATTGGTAAGGCCAAAGATGATTCAGATCGCTTAGCGCTGCTGCCACAGTTGGTGCAAGTGTACGTAGAGCTGCTAGAAACCTTGGCGGCACAAGGGATTGAGTGGGTGCAGGTTGATGAGCCTATTCTAGTCACTGAGCTGGATGCTGATTGGCAACATGCATTTAACTTGGCATATCACCAATTGAAGAGCAGCCGTGTCAAATTGCTGGTGGCAACTTATTTTGGACAGTTGGCTGATAACCAATATCTGGCTGCTAACCTGCCGGTTGCAGGCCTGCATGTGGATGCCATTAATGCTCGTCACGAAGTGTTACCGCTGATTGGTATGCTGCCTTCTCACAAGGTTCTTTCCATTGGCGTGATTAATGGCCGTAATATTTGGAAAACTGACCTGAGCGCTACATTAGATTGGCTGGAGCCATTGGCTGAACGTTTGGGGGAGCGTTTATGGCTTGCGCCATCTTGTTCTTTGCTACACGTGCCGGTAGATCTGGGCAGTGAGCAAAAGCTGGATGGGGAGATTCAATCGTGGTTGGCGTTTGCTAAGCAAAAATTGGATGAACTGCACATTTTATCTATAGCTTTGAACCAAGGCCGCGAGGCAGTACTGGAGCAATTGGCAAGTAACCATGCAGCGGTTGAAGCGCGTCGCCATTCACAACGTGTGCATAACCCTGCGGTGAGAGAGGCGCTGGGTAAGCTAACGCCGCAACTTGGTCAGCGCCAGAACGTGTACGCACAGCGTGCCGCTAAACAGGCTGCGTTGCTCAACTTACCTAAATACCCAACCACGACTATCGGCTCATTCCCGCAGACTGCAGAAATACGCCAGGCACGCAGCCAATTCAAATCTAAAGAGCTTAATTATGCTGATTATCAGCTAGCGATGAAAGCAGAAATCGAGCGCAGTGTTCGCGAGCAGGAGACTCTGGGGTTGGATGTGCTGGTGCACGGTGAAGCTGAACGTAACGACATGGTGGAGTATTTTGGTGAGCAATTAAACGGCTATGCTTTTAGCCAGTTTGGCTGGGTACAGTCTTACGGTTCACGATGCGTTAAACCACCAATTTTGTTTGGCGACATTAGCCGGCCACAAGCCATGACCGTAGCGTGGATTAAATACGCCCAGTCATTGACCAGCAAGCCGATGAAAGGCATGTTGACCGGTCCGGTGACTATCCTTAACTGGTCTTTTGTCCGTGATGACCAGCCACGCGCGGTAAGTTGCTATCAGCTAGCATTGGCAATTCGAGAAGAGGTGTTAGATTTGGAAGAAGCAGGTATCAACGTGATTCAAATTGATGAAGCGGCATTGCGTGAAGGCTTGCCACTACGTAAAACACAGTGGAAAGAGTACCTGAATTGGGCGGTGGAGTCTTTCCGAATTACTGCCAATGGCGTGCAGGATGAAACACAGATTCATACGCACATGTGCTATTCCGAGTTCAATGACATCATCGCGGCAATTGCGGATATGGACGCTGATGTGATTACGATAGAGACTTCACGCTCTGATATGGAGTTACTGGATGCTTTTGACAACTTTAACTATCCGAACGAGATTGGGCCTGGTGTGTACGACATTCACTCGCCTAATATTCCAACACAGGAACATATTGTACAATTAATGAAGAAAGCTGCGGAGCGTGTGCCTGCTGAACGCCTGTGGGTTAATCCGGATTGTGGTTTAAAAACTCGGCAATGGGCAGAAGTGTTACCGGCATTAGCTAACATGGTAGCCGCCGCCAAAACGCTACGTGCCTCAGTTTAACCTTACTAGCTGCTGTGCGTGGTATGCATCACGATGCTGCGCACAGCACTTGACTCATTAGAGGGGGGAGTTCCAGAACGTATAAGTGGTGGGTAGTTCTCAAAATCGCCTCTGGTTAATTATTTCTTTTTAATGCTGCCTCCAATTCATTAATAGGCATTGGTTTGCCGAAGAAGTAACCTTGGAAAGCTTTGCATCCAAGGTTTATTAAGTGTTGCTGTTGCTGTTGTGTCTCGACGCCTTCAGCAATTACATCCATACCAAATTGCTCAGCCATTAATGTCACCATTTGAATTAGAAAGCTATCATTAGCATTTTCAAGTGCATTCATGATGAAACTGCGGTCCATCTTAAGTTGATTAAACGGTAATCTCCTTAAATAACTTAAAGAAGAGTAACCCGTACCAAAGTCATCCATAGATAAAATAAAGCCAAGCGCTTTCAACTGTTCCATTTTAACAATGGCGTCTTGCATATCTCCAAGTACTATACTTTCGGTGAGCTCTAATTTAAGTTTATTTGGAGAAACTCTGTAACGATTAGTAATCGCCCTAACTTCATCTACAAAGTTACTTTGCTGGAAATGATACGCACTAACATTGATAGCTATAGATAAAGTAGCTATATCTGTATTTTCCCAAGCTTTGAGTTGCGCACATGCCGTTTCAAGCACCCATTGCCCAATTGGTACAATTAGACGAGTCTCTTCTGCAAGTGGAATGAACTCCATAGGCGGAACGAGCCCTCGTTCAGGGTGTATCCAACGTATTAAGGCCTCCACGCCAACTGGACGGGCATCATGATCTACCTGAAGTTGGTAATAAAGCTTAAACTCATTGTTTGGTAATGCCTTAAGTAGTGAGTGCTCGAGCGCAACACGTGTATCCAGTGTTTGTTGCATCACTGGATCAAAAAATCTCTGTGTATTTCGGCCGGCTTTTTTCGCCTCATACATTGCCATGTCAGCCTGAGTGAGTAATGCTTTACGATTGCTTTCTCGACCATGAAACATGGTCATTCCAATGCTTGCGGATGTGTAGTATTCAAAACCTTCAAGCAAAAAAGGTGCATTAAAAGCTTCAACTATTTTGTCGCACACTTTTTGTATGTGAAATGCAGTCAAATCTGGTCTTTCACCTAGATTTTCTATCATCACAATAAACTCATCGCCACCAAAGCGAGCAACAGTGTCATTGTCACGCAAACAAGCTTTTAATCTGTCTGCGATTTGAATCACAAGCAGGTCACCGTAATGGTGCCCCTTGGTGTCATTAAGATGCTTAAAGTTGTCGACATCAAGATATAGCAATGCGCCATACTGGCCGCTGCGGGAGCTTGCAGCAAGGGCGTGGTCCAGCCTATCAATCATTAAACGTCGATTAGGAAGTTGTGAGAGTGAGTCATAATAGGCTAGATTGTAAATCTCATCCTCAGCTTTCTTGCGTTCACTTATGTCGAGGAAGCTTCCCACATAATGGCTAATATTGCCTGAGGCGTCACTAACAGCAGAAACGGAAAGTAACTTTGGATATATGTGATTATTTTTGTGCTTATCCCAAACCTCTCCTTGCCAGAAGCCTTCGTTTTTAAGTTTTTCATGCATGGCCTGATAAAACTTCTCATCGTGAAGTCCAGAGCTAAACATGGAGGGTTTATTGCCAACCACCTCTTCTGAGGCAAACCCTGTAATCTTAGTAAATGCTTGATTGACGCGTAATATGTTTTCATCTGCGTCGGTAACGATAATCGCTTCTTGCGATTCAAATGTAGTAGCAGCTAATTGAATCTCTTTCTCTACAAGTTTTCGTTCGCTGATGTCACGAACAAATGCAAAGTTATACTCCATGTCATCATATGCGATATAGTTCGCTGAAATCTCAGCAGGGAAAGTACTACCATCCTTGCGCTTTTGTATTGTTTCAAAAGTAAGAGATTTTAAATTACTCAAACTTCTCCAATGCCTAGGCCACTCATCTTTATTATAAATAACATCTATATCTGGCACGGACATCTTTCTTAGCTCATCAGCTGTGTATCCCAAGCTTCGACAAGCCTCCGTGTTTGCATACAATATCCTGCTGTCAGCGTCTAGTTGATATATCGCAACAGAAGAGTGATCCATGGCGAATTGCGTAAGTAAAAGACTCCGTTCGGCTTGTTTACGGCAAGTAATGTCGAGCACTGAACAGAAAACTAACTCCTCTGTTTCAAATGTAAAGTAATTAGCTGTTACTTCTACAGGAAAAATAGAACCGTCTTTGCGGATATGGCGTGACTCGAAAGTTGCTAACCCATTTAGCTTTACTTCATCAAAAGTTGGTTTAAGCATTTCTTGAATGAAGTCTGGGTCAATATCCCAAATATATTTTCCTATCAATTCATCTTTAGTATATCCAAGGCTATGACATGCAAAATCATTTGCTAACCTCACATCCCCATTGGATCCAATCCAAAAAAAAGCATTTTTACTCTTTTCAATAGCTGTAAATGCTAGGCAAAGATTCTTTTGCAAGACTTTCTGTTCAGAGATGTCCTTAATGAAGGACCATATAAAATCATTGCCCTCTGAATCTGTCAGCATTACTCCATTGAGACGAACAGTTACCAAGGTTCCATCCTTGCGTATATATCTTTTCTCATATGGCCCATATTTACCTGTCTGTTTTAAAGACTTAAGCTGAGCGACTTCATTCACCTCATCGTGTTTTGGGGTAAGTGGCCAATATGAAATTTCTTTTAACTCTGCTTTACTGTATCCGCATATACGACTAAAAGCGCTGTTGGAATCTACGAAGTTTCCATGCATGTCTGTTAATGCAATGCCTAAAGGAGATAGTTCGTAAAGTGTACGCAGCTTTTCGTCACTTTCCAGCAATTTAATTTCGTTAGTTTTGCGTGTTGTAATATCAATCATGTGAACAATGAAGTATGGCGGTTGTTCAGTAAGACTTTTGATGGGAGATATAATCACGTCCATAAAAACGGTACTACCGTTTTTATGGACATATGCATTTTGAATCGATGATTGAGTTGCGTTTGTCTTAGCTATTTGCTGACTGAAGTCTAACTTAGCATCGGATGAGTAATGGGAAGTGATCTCATCAAGAGATATATTATAAAAATCTGACTGACAATAACCTAAAGTCTGACACAGGTAGTTGTTGGCCTTCTGAAAGCGACCTTGCGAGTTGACTATGCAGATACCGATGCTTGCGTCTTCAAAAACTGTATCAAATAAATTAGCACATTGTTGAAACATCACGCCCTTATTCTGGGTAACTTTGGTTATAGTTTTTATTACCCTTTGTTTTGTTAGGTCCAATTATTACCGAAAATTACAAATTGTTACAACTCTGATTTACATTTGGATGCTACATTTAAACTCAAGTTTTCTTATTCTTTATATATAAAGATTGGGCTTCGCCCGTTTTTTAGCGCCACCCGATGCCGTAACGAGGTGCTAAATCTAATAGTGAAAACAATATCTGTTTCTACCCGCACCTTTAGCCTCATACATGGCTTTATCTGCGTGCTTCATTAATTCATCTGCTTTAATTAGCTTGCCGTGGGCGCCAACTGCAATGCCAATGCTGGTGCTTATCATAATTTCATGATCGTTAGCCAGAATCGGTTGTTTAAAGCTTTCTATGATTTTTTGTGCCACAAGCTCCGCATCTTGCGTGTGCGCGATTTCTGAAAGAATAATCACAAACTCATCACCACCTTGTCTGGAAACCGTGTCGGCAGAGCGTACGCATTTTAGCAGCCGGTTGGCTACCTCTTTTAGCAGTAGGTCGCCTACGTCATGGCCTAATGAGTCATTGATATTCTTAAAGTGGTCCAAATCCAGAAAGAGTAATGCCATTGATCGATCAAAGCGCTCGGTTTGTATCAGGGCTTGATGCAATCTGCTTAATAACATTCTGCGATTAGGCAAATTGGTTAGCGGGTCATGATAGGCAAACTGCTCTGCTTCTTCATGTTGATATTTACGCTCGGTAATGTCCTCAATTTGAACGATCAAGTATTTAGCGGTGCGGTCCTCATCTCTCGAGATGCTTACAGATAATTGAACCCATACGATTCTTTTATCTTTATGGATATAACGTTTTTCCATCTGATAAGTGTTGATTTTATCTTCAACTAACTGGCGCACACGTTCTAAGTCAGCTTCTAAATCATCTGGGAAAGTGATTTCCTGAAAAGTGAGCTGCATCAGCTCTTCGCTGCTATAACCAACAATATTACATAAGGCTTGATTGACTCTAGTGAATCTGCCGTCTAGCGACACGATGGCCATCCCAATCGGTGCATACTCAATAATGTCATTAAAGCTTTTTTCACGCGCTTTTAATGCATTTGCAACCGTTTTTTGCGCGGTAATATCCTGAAATGCACCAATCAAGCTAACCGCCTTGCCATCGTGTATCACGGCTGAGCCTTGGGTGCGCACCCAAATGTGGTTGCCTTTAGCTGTGGTGAACGGTAGCTCCATATTCCACGGTTTACCTGTCTGAATGGCAAGCTCAATCGTAGCTTCTAGCAAGTGGCGGGATTCTGGCGAGTAAAAAGAAATAGCTTGCTCCACTGAGGGGAGCGTTGGCGGGTCTAGCTCATGGATGCGAAAGACCTCCGTGGTCCAATGCTTAATCTGCATGCTTGCAATATCTAACTCCCATCCGCCTACTTTGGCAAGCTCTCCGGTGCGCTCCAATATGTCAGCCATGTAACTGGTTGCTTGTTCTGCCTGTTTGCGTAAGCTGATGTCGTGAGCAACACCTAGGTAGCCAAATAATGCACCCATGTTGTCGTACATTGGTGTGACCGTTAAACTGACAGGTAGTGATGTGCCGTCTTTGCGAATATACGTCCACTCGCGAGTTTCTGATTTTCTTTGTAGCGCTTGCGATATAAACACGTAGAAGTTGCTTACTATCGGTTTATTTAAAGTCTGGCTCAGTTCATTGGCACGTTGATGCATTTCATCCGTATCATGAAATATAACGGGTGTTGTTAAGCCTATCAATTCTTCTGCTTTATAACCCAGCATGTTTTCTGCACCCCGATTAAAGCTGGTAATTAGCCCATTAAGGTCGGTTGAAATAATAGATGCATCCGCACTGGATAACAGCGTATTGAGAAAAGCTGTTTTATCAAATAGCGCACGACTCATTGCTTCCAGTTGTTGGGCTTGGATGCGCGTGTCGATTAAGGTTTCTACTAAGTTACCTAGTTTCTTAAGTGCAGTACGTTGTTCTGCAGATAGCTCACGTGTCTGTCGGTCAATCACACAGAGTGTGCCAAGTGCGTACTTGTTACTACTAATCAGCGGGATGCCTGCATAAAAACGTATGTTCGGGTTGCCAGTCACTAATGGATTGTCGCTAAACCTAGCGTCATTTAAGGCATTGGAGATTTCAAAAATCTCATCGCCAAGAATAGCGTGCCCACAAAATGAGATATCCCTAGGTGTTTCTGTGGCGGCTAATCCAACTTTGCTCTTGAACCATTGGCGTGTTTCATCAAGAAGCGTAATGATTGCAATCGGTGTTTTACAGATTTCTGATGCAAGGCAGGTCAGGTCATCAAAACTTTGCTCTGGCAAAGAGTCAAGAATATTGAGACGTTTGAGAAACTCAAGTCGGTCTATTTCATTGTGTGGGAGGCTAGGAGTTTTCAAGTCGTTGAGCTTCCAATGTAATTGAATACATGTGTTAACAGATCACGGGTTCATCTTACCTAAAAATTATATTGATTGCTACATCGTCAATCTGTCGTTATTTATTTTTAGATCATGATACGTTTTTTGCACTGCTATTAATTTAATCTGGATTTCTATCAGCATCATTTTAAAATTAATTGACAACATTTCTATATTTATGAAAATATAGAAATATGGATAATAAATTAGCAGTCACTCAATTGGCGTCAATTGCGCAAGAGGCGCGTTTGGATATTTTTAGACTTTTAGTTCAGGCTGGGGGTAGCGGTTTGCCCGCAGGTGCGGTGGGTGAGCAGCTGAGAATACCTGCAAGCACGTTATCTTTTCATTTAAAGGAGCTGACCCGTGCCGGGCTTTTAAGCTCACGTCAGGAAGGGCGCTATGTGTATTACATCGCTAATTATGATGCGATGAATGGGTTGCTGGCATATTTAACTGAAAGTTGTTGCGCAGGGCAGGCGTCATCTTGCCCTGATGTGGCATGCTGTGTTGATGAAAAGGAGTTGTAATCATGAAGCGTATGCATTTACATGTATCGGTGGATGACCTTAATAAAAGTATCAGTTTTTATAACACGATGTTTGGTATGGAGCCAACGGTTGTTAAGTCTGATTATGCCAAATGGATGCTAGATGACCCTTTGGTGAATTTTGCGATTAGTCAGCGTGGCGCAAAAGTTGGTTTGGATCATGTCGGTATACAGGTAGATAGCGAAGATGCATTATCTGAAATGAAGGCCAAGTTTGATTCCGCTGAGTTAAGTGTGTTGACGCAGGAGGGCACCACTTGCTGTTATGCAAAATCGGATAAACATTGGGTGCAAGACCCATCGGGCATTGCTTGGGAAACTTACCACACGCTAGATAGTGCGCCAACATTTAATGATGCGCATAGCCAGACAGACTCCGCATGTTGTGCACCTAGTGCGCAGCAGGTTCAATTTATTTCACGTAAAAGCAAATCACAATGACACAAGTATCTAAAGTTTCAAGTAATAGAGCTTTAAGCGCTAGCCCCAAAATTGGCAGTTTTGAACGTAATTTAACATGGTGGGTGTTGGCGTGCATTCTAGTCGGCATCGGTCTGGGTAGGCTTGGTCCCGAGGTGTTTCAAGCAATCGGCGATATGAAAATCGCAGAAGTAAATTTAGTTGTTGCTAGCCTGATTTGGTTGATGATTATTCCTATGCTGCTGAAGGTGGATTTTTACGCGATGCGCGATGTATTGCAGCATAGCAAGGGTATTGGCGTCACATTGTTTATTAACTGGGTGGTGAAGCCGTTTTCAATGGCGTTGCTAGCTTGGGTTTTTATCCGGCATTTATTTGCCAGTTATCTGCCTATCGAGCAGTTGGATAGCTATATTGCCGGCTTGATACTACTGGCTGCGGCACCATGCACTGCGATGGTGTTTGTATGGAGTAACTTGTGTGACGGTGAGCCGAAGTTTACTTTATCTCAAGTAGCGATTAATGATGTCATTATGCTGTTCGCATTCGCGCCGTTGGTTGCGCTGTTGCTGGGCTTGTCTAGTATTAGCATCCCATGGGATACCTTGTTCTTATCAGTAGTGCTGTTTATTCTGGTGCCGGTTTTAATTAGCCAGTTGCTGCGTCAATACTTATTAGCAAAAGGGCCAAATGCCTTAGCCCTAGTACTTAAGCAGTTGCATCCTGTTTCTCTGAGTGCATTACTTGCTACCTTGGTGTTGCTATTTGGTTTTCAAGGGCAGCAAATACTGAGCCAGCCCTTGGTTATTGCTTTATTGGCAGTACCTATCATTATTCAGGTTTACTTCAACTCAATGCTTGCATACTGGCTGAATAAGAAATTTAAAGTGGCACATTGTGTAGCCGGGCCGTCCGCTTTAATTGGAGCATCTAACTTTTTTGAGTTGGCTGTTGCTACTGCAATTGCGCTATTTGGCTTTAATTCAGGTGCGGCACTGGCCACTGTGGTAGGTGTGTTGATTGAGGTGCCTGTCATGCTGTCTGTGGTGCATATTGTGAATCGCAGCCGTCATTGGTATGAGGCTAACTGATTTTGCATATTTGGGTTTATAGATTGGGAATTTTGAAATGAATGTTTTATTTTTATGTACGGGTAACTCATGCCGCTCGATACTAGGTGAGGCGACTTTTAATCACCTTGCGCCAGCTGGATGGCATGCAATGAGTGCGGGTAGTAAGCCTGCTGGGTATGTGCACCCACGCTCGCTAGTCCTGTTGGCACGTGAAGGTATCTCGACAGAGGGTTACTTTAGTAAATCTTGGGAAGACTTGCCTGCTACACCCGATATTGTGATTACGGTGTGCGGCAGTGCCGCTGGTGAAACTTGCCCTGCATATTTAGGCCCCGTGCTTCGTACGCATTGGGGGGTGGAAGACCCTGCACATGCGGTTGGTACCGATGAAGAAATTGATGCTGCTTTTGTAAAGGCCTACAGTATTTTACGTGCCCGTATAGAAGCGTTTTTTGCATTACCGTTAGCAACATTGGCGAAAGACAAAGCTAGCCTTAAAGCCGAGATGGACAAAATTGCGACCATCCTTGCGTAAGGTGTGGTTAAAACGCAAGCGCGATTGCAAAATAAATACTTCGTGTTTTTTTAGCTAGTTACTGTGAAGTAGCCAATTTCGTAACCATTTGCTCGTCATTTATTGGTTTGGCAAGCCTTTTCTGCGATAATAGTGTTTTGATTTTTTTCTGAAAGCTAAAGCAAATGGCACAATTTGATAATGTCAGTGTTAAAAAGAAAGCTAACGTTTATTTTGATGGCAAGTGCGTTAGTCACACGGTCATGTTCCCAAATGGAACACGTAGCACGATTGGTGTTAT
>Ga0207967_1000547_pt1 | contig 11628 bp, 10 predicted proteins | sample LakWasMet20_HOW5_2_FD_183866 | JGI IMG/M metagenome (GOLD analysis project Ga0207967, IMG submission 183866) | Freshwater sediment methanotrophic microbial communities from Lake Washington under simulated oxygen tension - Sediment Metagenome... | ecosystem: Environmental > Aquatic > Freshwater >...
CTCGCCTTACCAGCCCAACAATGCGGTCATGCTATACTCACTTCAAACTTTTAACAGGCAACGTACCAACAACAATGATTCAATATAACCCAAAAGACTGGATTATTTTTATCTTCCGTTTTCACGAATCGGATACCTTTAGGCGGCTTATCCCCATGATGATATTCATAGGGCTATACGCCGGCGGCATTGCCTACTTAGAGTTAGAGTTTTGGCAACTTTCAGAAAAAAGCCATGTGAAAAATATCCCGTTAATGCACAGCACCGTTGGTTTTGTATTGTCATTATTATTGGCGTACAGAACCAACACCGCCTACGAGCGCTGGTGGGAAGGTAGAAAACAATGGGGTGCTTTAGTCAACAATAGCCGTAATCTGGCGCTTAAACTTTCTGCTTATTTATCCGATGAGAGCGACCGCAACTTCTTTAGAAAAGCCATTCCTACCTATGCTTCGGTGCTTTCTAAACATTTAGCCAATGAAGAAGTCAGCCAAGTGCTGTTTGAAGGGCTAGATTTAGAAATCGACCACCACAAACACAGCCCCCTGCAAGTGGCTAGGCTGTTGTTCCAAAAAGCCAATGAGCTATATACCACAGGCAAAATCACAGGCGACCAGTTTTATATCATTAAAGACGAACTACAATCCTTCACCGAAGTTTGCGGCGCGTGCGAGCGCATAAAAAACACACCGATTCCCTATTCTTACAGTGCGTTTATTAAAAAATTCATCTTCTTTTATGTGATGACGCTACCATTTGGCTATGTGTTGAACTTGGGCTACTACGTTATTCCAGTCGTAGTGTTTATTTTCTACGTGTTAGCCAGCTTAGAACTGATCGCCGAAGAAATTGAAGACCCATTTGGCGGCGATGATAACGACTTACCCACCAAAAAATTAGCCGCGAATATTAAAAAACAGGTTGAAGAGTTGCTTTAACAACCGACAGCCCGTGCCAAATAATTAAAAAGAGATAACACCTAATGCCGCTACCAAGTTTAATCAACCCGCTTATTATTGTTTTTATAGGACTTGCGCCTCTTTCACTACTAGTCTGGGCTATGGTTTCAATAAAAAGACGCGATACTTTACGTCGAAAAAATCCGATTAACACTCATTTACTGAGAAGCCCTGGACAGTCGCTTCTAGACGAAGCTGAGGATATAAATAGTGATTTGTCTAGTTACTTGTTTATAACACCTTTTATCTCTTTGTTTTTTTATGCGTCTTATCTTTCATCAAACAAAACCAATATTTTATTAATCTTTTTTGGTATTTCATTACCCTTAACTTTGTTATTTATAGGGTACAAAATCATAAAGCTCTTTAAAAAGAGAGAGAAGTTAAGACTTGGTTACGATGCTGAGCTCGCCATTGGACAAGAGCTTAACCTACTCATGCGGCAAGGTTTTTATGTATTTCATGATGTAAACATCAAAAATACATTAAGTGAATTTAATATTGACCATGTGTTGGTTGGAAAATCAGGGGTATTTGCTGTAGAGACAAAAGGTAGGTCTAAACCTATTAATAGTGATGGTGACTACGAGTTTAAAGTCAGCTTTGATGGAGATAAATTGATGTTTCCTCAATGGGAAGAAACCGAACCCATCGAACAAGCAAGAAGACAATCAAAAACTTTAGAAAAATGGCTTACTAGCGCTATTGGAGAGCCAGTTGCGGTTAAAGCCGTTATTGCATTGCCGGGTTGGTTTATTACGACAACTAAAAAAACAGATATCGCAGTGATTAATGGTAAAAATTCAGACAAGTTTTTCAACGTACGCAAAGAAGTCGAACTCACCGAAAAACAAGTAAATCAAATTGCACACCAGCTTGAAAATTTATGCAGAAATGTTGAACCTAGAGCCTATACAAAACCGAAATAATTTATGCTAATGCTTTATCTTTTGAAAATTGACGCAATTGAAGAACTAAGTTATCACACTCATATGTTTTACCAAACCCTTTTTCTGCGCCGAAGAGTGAAAGGAAGCGGTAAACATTGAAACGTACCTCGCGTGGGCAACAAGTTAACCACCCTACTTGGCGACTCAGGTTAAACCTCAATCATGCATGGCATGTGCAGTACCGATGGCTGCACGCCAAGCCATCACTTTTTGCTCGAATGATAATGCTGCATGTGCCGGGCTGGTTGATGGTAAGCGCATATAGTGGATAGCAGTATGCTGACATGTGGGTAATACGTGCTTTTGATAACACTGTGCTGCTGCGGCACCATTGAAACACACGCTTGTAATATGCGGGTGCTGCGCTAAAAACGCATTAAAATCATTCACCACGATAGAATCGTTTTTAATCGCAGAATCCAGACTGCCTTCACGGCAACATGAATGCAAAACATCCCACAATGCGATACCAGCAAGCTTCAGTGCTGTAACACGTTGCTCATAAAGCGCCTGCGGATCAAACCCAATGAGTTCGCCCATAATCTTCCAAAACGTATTGCGCGTATGCGCATAATATTGCCCAGCCTTAAGAGATGCCTCCCCAGGCATGCTGCCAAGTATCAGTATGCGTGCAGAACTAATTGCTATCGGCTCAAAACTGACAATACGCGCGCTCATGGCATTCATCCGTTAAATAAAACAAGGGTATGCTAGCACCAATAGTGAAAACATTAGCGCGTAAGAAACGAGAAAAGCCGCTAATTTAGCGGCTTAACATGCGTTGTTTTAGGCAAAACACCATTGAGAAAAAGCGACCGTATTAATACCCTCCTCGCCGTTCGTGATAGCCGCCATCATGGTCATGGTCTCTGTCCCTGTCTCGGTCCCTGTATCTATCTCTGTCACCATCTCGGTCTCTGCCATCACCGCCGCGACCTCTATATCTGATTTCTTTAGGGTAATGGCTGCGTGGTAAGTCTAACCAAGGGCCTGCGCGTGAATGATAATAACGCCAGTAGTTATTATCATAATAATAGTAATACCCTTGTTGATAATAATAAGGCTCAACACCAAACTCCACTACCACTGGCAAGGCCGGTGCTACCACCACCCTATCTGCGGGAGTAACCACGCAGCCGCCCAACAGTAAAATCGCAAGTGGTAAAGCAATACGCATTTTAGACATTTGACTTCTCCTTTAGGGCGAAGCATCAAAATCCCATTACTAACTATCCGCGCCCTACTAAGCCAGCGAAACTAAAGTGCTCAAAACACTTTTAAGCAGCCTTTAGATTGCTTTACTTAATAATCTATTTGAATGTCCAAATGAGAGATAGTTTCTCACAACAAAGAATGAGGTGTAGATGGGGATGTTAGATAAACCGCATAAAGCTAGCCAGACTAGTAATTGAATGGAAAACTTAATCATTCAACTTTTAACGACTTAGATGCTTCTGATTTTGGCAGTGAACTTCAAGAATGCCATTTTTTAAGTTGGCCGCAATTTTTGACTCATCAACATTAACTAACAAAGGTACTGAACGAGCAAGCTGTGAGCTTGATAATATAGACTAGCCTTTCAAATCATCAATCAGCTTTCGTTATTGCAGACCATTTCTCTGAAAGTTGTTGGCTACGAAACTTATCAACTATAAAGTCTACGAAGACTCTTGTTTTTGCTGGCATAAGTTTTTTTGCAGCAAAATAAAGTGAAATTACGCCAATCTCAGTGTACCAATCTGGAAGCACTCTTACTAATGCGCCGCTTTCTAAGTGTTTCAACACATGCGGCATTGGCACGTGTGCAATGCCCAAGCCTGCAATTGCAGCGTTACACAAAGCCTCAGGGTCATTGAGAGTTGCACGTGGAGGCAGTTCAATAGTCACTTGTTCTCCCGCTAAACTTTTGAGATGCCAAGGTGTGGTGCGATTAGTGGTTTGTGAATAACGAATAAGAGCATCAAATTTATCTAAGTCGGCAGGTGTTCTCGGAACGAATTTATTAGCCAAATAAGCCGGAGAAGCCACCAAGACTAAATGTACTTTTGCTAATTCACGTACTACCACACCTGGTGCTAGCTCTATACCTCCGCCAATGGCGACATCAAAGCCTTCACCAATTAAATCCACTTGGCGATTATCAAAGCGCCAGTCAGGTTTGATTGCTGGGTACAAGCTTAAAAATTCGCCCAGTAAAGGCAGAATATGGTCACGACCAAAAGCCATTGCCATGCCTACTTTTAATGTGCCGGCAGGTTGGCCTCCAGCATTGCTTGTATTGGCAATGGCCGATTGAATGGAATCTAAACCACCACTCACTTGCGCTAAAAATTGTTCACCGGCTTCTGTAAGCGTGAGGCTGCGCGTGCTGCGATGGAATAAGCGCACATTTAAATCCGCCTCCAACTTAGCAACGTTTTTACTTACGCCACCTGGGGTCAGGCTTAATCTTCTGGCTGCGGCTGAGAAGCTGCCAAGCTCGGCGCTACGCACAAATGACTCGATACTGCTCAAGGTTTCCATAAGCTATCTTCTACTATTGGTATAAAGTAATTGTCACAATATACGACTTATTATTGAGTAATGAAAGGCTCATACTGCATTCATGCTTTAGGGCTAAAACAAATTAATCATTCAATAAGGAGTTTTATCATGAGTAACTTAAATACAAAATTAACAAATAAATCTTATCAACGTCTAGCTGGAAAAGTCGCCATCGTGACAGGTGCTAGTTCAGGCATCGGCCGTACTACTGCAAAATTATTTGCGCAACATGGCGCTAAGGTAGTGGTTGCAGCGCGCCGTGAAGCTGAGTTAGCGACACTAGTATCTGAAATTGTGGCTGACGGAGGTGAGGCGATTGCTTTTGCAGGGGATGTGCAGTCAGAGGAGTTTGCAAAGTCATTAGTAGCACTTACCGTTAAAAGTTTTGGTCGTTTAGATATCGCTTTCAATAACGCAGGTACCTTGGGAGAGATTGGTCCAACAGCAGATGTATCTGCAAAAGGCTGGAATGACACATTGGCCATTAATTTAACTAGCGCATTCTTAGGTGCAAAATATCAAATCCCAGAAATGGTGAAACAAGGCGGTGGTTCAATTATCTTCACATCAACTTTTGTGGGATATAGCGCTGCATTTCCTGAGTTTGCAGCTTATGCTGCAAGTAAATCTGGCTTGATTGGGCTGACACAGGCATTGGCAGTTGAATATGGCGCCAAGGGTGTACGAGTCAATGCTGTGTTACCAGGTGCTGTAGATACTGATATGTATCGCGAGAAAAATAACACCGCTGAATCACAAGCATTTTTAACCGGCATGCATGCCCTAAAGCGTGTAGGTAAGCCTGAGGAGATTGCAAACTCTGTGCTATACCTCGCATCTGACGACTCATCATTTGTCAGCGGAACAGCTTCTTTAGTAGATGGTGGTTTGTCTATTAATAGAACGTAGAAAAGCTACAATCCCGCAAAAACAGGAGCTTAGGCTCCTGTTTTAATTTAACCACACTCGCTTTCAGCACAATTCAAGCAAGTTAAGCATCCGTCCTTAATAATGTTGGTTTTGGTATTGCACCTCTTACAAAGCTGACTAGCACTGGGAACAAGCGGCAGAGGGTGAATTTCACAACCGACTTAGTGCTTTCACTCAGAATAATGTGCTTTAGCACATATATTCTGTGGGGAAGACCTTTACGGTCTTAGCACTTAGCGAGATTGGGGATGCCCCCTGCGGGTATTGTTTGGTTACTTTGTTTTGGGCAAGCAAAAGTAAAGTAACTCACCTAGAGGCGAAAGGGAATATTAAAGATTAGATTGTTACGCGTGGGCAACAAGTTACCCACTCTACTTGACTACACACCACAGGCAAAATCACAGGCGATCAGTTTTTCATCATTAAAGATGAACTTCAATCCTTCAGCGAAGTTTGCGGCGCGTGCGAACGCATTAAAAACACACCGATTCCCTACTCTTACAGTGCGTTTATTAAAAAATTCATCTTCTTTTATGTAATGACACTACCGTTTGGCTATGTGTTTAATTTGGGTTACTACGTGATCCCAGTCGTAGTGTTTATTTTCTACGTGTTAGCCAGCTTAGAACTGATTGCCGAAGAAATTGAAGACCCGTTTGGCGGTGATGATAAGGATTTACCTACCAAGACAATTGCGGCGAATATTAAAAAGCATGTGGAAGAGTTGCTTTAAGTGTAATTTCAGAATTAATTTGTGAATTATTAACTTATTGAAGTTTACCTATTAATTGCTGAAATTAAACATGAAGCTATAATGAGCTATATGTCAAATAAAAAACCACTCACCTTTCGAGTAAGTTCAGCACTCAAAAACATCATCGGTCAAGACCTTATTACAGATGATTATGTCGCTGTTTTTGAGTTAGTAAAAAACTCAATAGATGCCTACGCTACCAAAATCATTTTGCGTTTCGAGAAAGACAAAATTATTGTTGCTGACAATGGCAAAGGCATGTCATCTGAAGACATCACTAATAAATGGCTTGTTTTGGCATTTTCTGCAAAAAACGAAGGCGAAGAAGAAAACGAATATAGTAAAAATTTTCGTGACCGCATCAAAGTAAGAAGAGATAGCTTTGCTGGTAATAAAGGTGTTGGTAGATTTTCATGTGATCGTTTGGGTGCTTACCTTAACTTGCAGTGCAAAATTGATAAGCCGCTTTCAATGGTAAGTGGAATCAGGGTAGATTGGGAAAAGTTTGAAGAAGATGCTCATCAAGAATTTGTAAGCATTCCAGTTGAAGATTTTATTCTGCCAAATTTTGAGTTTCAAAGTTTTAAAAGCCAACCTCATGGCACAGTTTTAACTATATCAAAGTTAAGGGCTAGCTGGGATAGAGAGAAACTATTAAAACTAAAAGAATACTTAGCCAAACTAATTGACCCCTTTGGAGTAGACAAATCAGTTGAAATTATTTTCGATGCACCAGATGAGTTAAAAGAAGACGACAAAATAGACCAAGCAAAGAAAGAAGATTTCTTAGCAGACTTATTACCTCCCAGCCATTTTAGAAAAATTGTAAATGGGTCAGTAGAGAATTTTATTTTTGAAACTCTTGAAAACAAAACTACATTAATAAATGTTACTTTTTCCGATAATGGGCAAGATATCCACACAACACTTGTGGATAGAGGTGAGTTAGTTTATGAAATCACAGAACCAAATCCTTATCCTACGTTAAAAGCATTAAATGGTTCAGCTAAAGCTTCATGTAAATTATTCTATTTAAATACCGCGGCAAAAAGAGCTTTCAACAGCGCAATGAAGGTGCACGCAACGCAATACGGAAATGTATTCTTGTTCCATAATAACTTTAGAGTCTACCCTATCGGTGAGCCGGGTAATGATGCATTTAGGTTAGACCAACGAAAAGCCCAAGGCTACGCAAGATTTTTAGGTACACGCGAAATCTTAGGCAGACTTGATGTATATGGTTCCCAACAATATTTCAGAGAGTCATCCAGTCGTGATAAAGGCTTGCTAGATACTAAAGAGTACTTGGAAGTTGAAAGGTTTTTCTTAGAACATTGTATAAAGAGACTTGAAGCCTATGTTGTTGGAGTTACATGGCAAATTAAAGAGGATGGCGAGACTGAAACCACCGAGCGCGTAAAAAGTAATGAGGGTAGAGGACGTGTCATAGAGGTTGTTTCTAAACTCGTCAAAGGTAAGGATGTAAAACTCGTCAGATATGGTTCAGAACTGATTAGTATCGTCGATGAGCGCTCGGAATCATTTACTCAAGCAATTAATGGGCTCAGATTTATTGCTGAGAAGTCAAAAGATAGAAATCTTGAAAACCAAATTAAGCTTGCTGAGCAAAAATGGCAAGGCATGCTTATTGTGCAAAAGGCTAAAGAAGAACAATTAGAAAAAGAAAGAAAGGCTCGCGAACAAGCAGAGAAAGAGGCTCAGAAGGCTAACGCTGAAAAGGTAGAAGCCCAAAAGGCTTACGAAGAAGAGAAAAAAAGAAACTTATTCCTAGCTGCTTCTAGCTCTCTAGATTACGACACCATATTAAATTTGCACCACCAAATTTATATGATTACAACAAATATGGATGGTACTTTGAGAGCAATAATAAAAAAAATACTCGAAGGAAAAGCATCCAATGAAAATGTAATTGATAAACTTCAATCAGTCACTATTCAGAATGAAGAGGTAATTACAATCTCAAAATTCGCTACCAAAGCTAATTTTAGATTGGATTCTAATTTTATCCGTGAGGATCTAGTTAATTATTTTGATAGCTATATCCAAAATGTTAGCCAACCATCTCATGGCACAGACATCAAGATTTCTATAGTTACAAATAATATCGTGTTTGAAAGTAAGTTTCAGCCAATACAGATTTCAATCATTATCGAAAATCTCCTTACTAATTCACTAAGAGCCAAAGCAAAATCTGCATCATTTATTTTTGAAAAAGTTGATGCAGATTACTTGCAAATAACTTACTTTGATGATGGAAAAGGTTTAGACAAATCAATCACTGAACCAGAACGTATATTTGAAAAAGGCTTTACAACATCTTCTGGCTCTGGTCTTGGTTTGTATCACATTAAAAACATTCTGGCTGAGGATAATATAAAAGGCAGCATTCAATTCGACAAAACTTTTACAGAAGGTATTAAGTTCATCATAAGGATAAGAAAAAATGAAGCTTGATTTTAATGTGTTGTGGTTTGACGACCAAAAAACATACGTCTCTGCTGCGGAAGAAGAGCTTCAAGAGTATCTAAGTGAGAAAGGTTTTCAACTACAAGTAAATTGGCAGACTGGAGATGTTAATTTTGATGACTTGGTTGAGAAAGAAGCTTTCAACAACTATGACCTAATTCTAGTTGATTACCAAATGGGAGATAAATCTAGGCATGGTGATGAGTTAGCTGGCATCATCCGTGAAAGTTTTTATACTGATATCATTTTTTACTCCGGCGAAGACAAGCAGAAATTAAAAGAATTAATAGCTAAAAAGCCAGTTGATGGTGTTTACTGTGCCAATAGAAAAAATTTAGCAGAAGCTATTGTGAAGGTTGTTGAAACTACTATACGAATTTTTCAGCATCCAAATGCTTTGCGTGGAATGGTAATGGCTGAAACGGCGGACTTCGATGACATCATCACTAACTGTCTATTAACTTATGCCTCTAAACTTCCACCTGAAGAAATCACAAATTATCTCACTGCAATTCACCAATGGGTCGATGAAAAGTCTCAGGAAAATATCAAGCAATTTGGTAAAAAAATTGACCAAAATCCAACTGAATTTTTATCCCACCGCGCATTTCAAGCAACACATAGGCTTATTCATTTAATAAAATCAATAGAAAGCATAGATAGCATCAACCCTTTGATTGATGAACTAAAAGCTTATCAGGCCGAGGTTATAGGCCCTAGAAATAAGCTTGCTCATGTTAAATTGGAAGAAAAAAATGGAAGCCTAACCCTTGTGGGTTCGGAGTTTGAGTTCACCCATGAGTCTTTGATTGCACTTCGCAAAACACTATTAAAACATGGTAAAAACTTCGAAAAAATCAAAGCTCAACTAGGTTAACTTGTTTTTCTGTACAGAGGTATGTTTTTGCTTTCTCGAAATTCTTAGTTTGCAACATCTTTCCGATAGCTTCAGCTAGCAATGGTGGTACAGCGTTACCAACTTGCGTATACCTAGGGCACTCATTTTTTCTATTAATACCGCCCGTTGTATACTTACCTTGAAACTCAAACCAGTCTGGAAAGGATTGCAAACGTGCATTTTCACGCACTGTCAGTATTCGTGGTTCACTGTAATGCAATATGTCGTCGGGTAAGGTTGTAATAGTGGGCGAAGGTAAATTCGGGTGCAAGAGTGTTAATGAGTGCTTTTTTCTACCCATTTCTTCACGCGTTTTTTTTGTAAGTCTTTTTCCAGAAGCGCAAATTTGATGTAGCAGTTTAAAATACTCAACTGTTTTTTCTTGATGGTTTGCAAGTCTGCGACTAGTAGGTACTCCACCTCGCGGCATTCCTTGCCGCATAAGAGCTTGATAGGCTGATCTTCTTGTGGGACGTATATATTCAGCCTCTTTAAAATTTTTACTGCCAATATCGTTACATGGTATTAGTTTTTTATTGGCTATTTCTAGATCTGAAAGTGCATTTTTAACAGAAACAGGTTTAACAAGAGATAGTTTTTTGGATGATAAGAACGCATTCCTAGACATAAGAAAGTCGCTTACCAAACTTCCGTCTTTGTTCTTCACAACATCATCAACAATCCCAATATATTCACAAATCATTAAAAAGCGGATTCTATTTTGGGGAACACCAAAGTGTGAGCAGTTAACTAATCCACTAGAAACTCGATAACCTAATTTCCTCAATCTAGCTTTTACTAGTTCGGCATATGGTATATCACTTGGAATTGATAGTTCATCCGCATTATGTTTCTTAAACTTAGCATTAAAGCCAGCCACATTTTCTATCACTAAAAAATTAGGTTTTATTATCGAAACTAAATCCAAGTACTCTTCAGTTAGTTTATTTCTTGGATCAGCAGGGTTTCTTTTGCCTGCTGTTGAAAAACCTTGGCACGGAGGCCCACCAACAATAAGGTCAACTTTGCCAGCAAGCTTTTCTAATTCCGACTTATGTTTGACCAATAGTTCAGAGCATGTCGTAGCCTGAAGTGGCAACCAGCTAGGCCAGTCATAATCAAATTTGTTCTTATCAACTAAATTATGCTTGTATGTTGCAAAAGCTAAAGGGCTTTTCTCTATTGCGAAAAGCCCTTTCCAGCCAGCTTGCAAAAGACCTAATGAAAGTCCTCCGCACCCTGCAAATAAATCTATAAATATTTTTTTTTCGCCAGCCATGGCGCTATTCTATCTCAATTAACCGCACTTACTTTCACCACAATTCAAGCAAGTTAAGCAACCATCCATAATAATGCTAGCTTTGGTATTACATTTTTTACAAAGTTGCGCACCTTTTGGGAAGCCTTCTTCGTTCACTTCTTCACCTGATTTAGCGTGTTTTTCTAGGTATTCCGCTTTTTTCTCTTCTACCAATTTTTGTTGGTGTTCGTCTAGGCCTGGCTTTTTAAGCATGCCGATTTCTTGCAAGTGTTGCTCTACTACTTCACCGATTTCTGCCACTAGGCTAGGTACAAACTTGCCGCCTTTTTTGAAGTAGCCGCCGCTTGGTTCAAATACGCTTTTAAGCTCTTCTACCAAGAAAGTCACGTCGCCGCCTTTACGGAACACGGCTGACATCACGCGTGTTAGTGCAACAATCCATTGAAAGTGCTCCATGTTTTTGGAGTTGATGAATACTTCAAACGGGCGGCGGTGCTCTTGTGGCGTGCCTTCGTTCATCACGATATCGTTAATGGTGATGTAAAGCGCGTGCTCGGTGACCGGTGTCTTAATTTTGTAGGTGTTGCCCACCAGCTTCTCTGGGCGGCCTAGTGGCTCGCCTAGTTGCACAACGTTAGTGCTAGCTTCTGCTACTTTGGCTTCGGCAGCTTTTGCTTTGTCTTCTTCTGACACTAGGTTGTAGCTAACGATTTTTTTATCAATTTTAATTGCCATGTTGTTCTCCTTTTGAGGTTGCCCTCACATTTATTCGCTCTTGTTTTAAGCGTTGCGTGTGCAGTTAAGACAAGGCGGGTTTAAATTTTTTACCGGAATGTACAAGTAGT
>Ga0207967_1000575_pt1 | contig 11179 bp, 12 predicted proteins | sample LakWasMet20_HOW5_2_FD_183866 | JGI IMG/M metagenome (GOLD analysis project Ga0207967, IMG submission 183866) | Freshwater sediment methanotrophic microbial communities from Lake Washington under simulated oxygen tension - Sediment Metagenome... | ecosystem: Environmental > Aquatic > Freshwater >...
AGAAAACAAACGATTTGATTCTACCATTGAGAAATTGGCGCGTACCACTGCCAATTACACTGGCCGCCGTAGCTTTATCGGCAAAGTAGGTATGTTATTAGCAGGTTCAGCACTATTACCTTTGCTGCCAGTTGACCGTCGCGCTCGCCTTGGTCTTGGTGAAGCACAAGCAGCCAGTGTTAACAGCATGACCCGTGAACGTGGCTGGGTGCCTCAGGATAAAGATCCACAAGCGTGTGACTACTGGCGTCATTGTTCTATCGACGGTCAGATTTGTGATTGTAGCGGCGGTAGCTTGACATCTTGCCCACCAGGCTCAAGCTTGTCACCAAGCTCATGGGTTGCCAGCTGCTTCAACCCGGGCGATGGTCAGACTTACCTGATTGCGTACCGTGACTGTTGTGGTAAACAAACTGCTACGCGTTGCGGTTGCTTTAATACACACGGTGAATTGCCAGTGTATCGTCCAGAGTTCAACAACGACATCGTTTGGTGTTTCGGTGCTGAAAATGATGATATGACATACCACTGCACCATCTCACCAGTTGTTGGTAAGGCGAGCTAAAATGGAAATGAGAACTAGGCCCGTACCATGCTTGATGGGCCTTCTTCTCGTCATGAATATGGCGGTGGCGGGTATTTCACACGCTGGCGAAACCGTTTCAAAAAACGATTTTCGCCGGCCGGAGGGAATTCCGTCACCATCATCTAATCCATTGACGGAAGATAAAGCAAATCTAGGCAAGACGTTGTTTTTTGATGCGCGTCTTTCTCGCGACAATAATATGTCTTGTGCCACCTGTCATGCGCCTGATAAGCGCTGGAGTGATGGCCGCTTACGCCCACTGGGCTCCGAACATGTAACAAACGCACGTCGCACGCCAACCGTGCTCAATAGTGCGTGGCTTTCTGCCCTAATGTGGGATGGCCGTGCCGGCTCTTTAGAGGCACAGGCAGTGCTGCCGATTACTACCCCGCATGAAATGAATTTTGATATACCTAGCGTGATAGCGCGTCTAGAAAGCATACAAGGCTATCGTCCTTTGTTTACAAAGGCATTTGGTGATGCCGCAGTTAACAAAAAACGCATTACCGAAGCGTTAGCTAGCTTCGAGAGAACGCTGGTTTCCAATACTTCACCTTTTGACCGTTGGGTGGCTGGGGATGAAAGTGCGATTAGTGAGCGTTCCAAACATGGCTTTAAATTATTCACAGGCAAGGCGCAATGTGTGTCCTGCCATAAATCATGGCGTTTTACCGATGATAGTTTCCATGATATCGGCCTACGTACCGATGACCTGGGACGTGGTGCAAAGGTGCCACCACAGGTAACGCTGATGCAGTATGCCTTCAAGACACCGTCGTTGCGTGATCTGCCAATCAATGGTCCATATATGCACGATGGTGCGATGGGTGGTTTGAATGAAGTGATCAAGCACTATGAAAAAGGTGGCATTGAGCGCAGGAGTCGTTCGCTGGAGATGAAACCGTTTGAATTGACCGACGCTGAAAGATTAGCCCTGATTGAGTTTGTGCAGACGCTGGATGGCGGCTCATTGAAGGTGGATTATCCTAGTATGCCAGAGTAAGTATGCCGGAGTAAGTATGCGTAAAGCAGGAATAAAAGGTGTTGCGATGAAACCGATATTGGGAAGATCAGGGCGTGTAGCTGTTAATGCACATAAAACGGAGGCTTTGCACGCCACTAACCTATTGCAGATGCAATCTTGGATGGTGACTTTGATGGCAGCCATGCTGCTGATTATATGCTCTAGCGCCCATAGTGAAGATGCGCATGACCTTGTTGTACATGATGTTAAAAATCATGCTGCAAAACCTGAAGCTTCAGAAAAGGTTTACCCGTCCAGAGCAGTACAAGGTGTGGTTACACCGTTGGCTCCTGGCGCAACCTTGCACAAAATGACCTTATCTCATCATGAGCTTGAAGCGTGGTCATTCGTGCCAAAACGCAAAGATCGCATTGAGATTGAAAACCGTTCGAATATTACCCACGCACTTTATGTGACCTATCCTGATGGCACTGTGGTCAATCTAGAAATTCAGATTCCTGGTGATGTGGTCAGCTGGACAGTGCCGGATGATGCAGAAGGCGAGTATATATTTCGGTGCTGGATACATCCGGTGATACGAGCAAATATGACGATAAGTGAGTAATGGGAGCCAGCCTAATTGGTGACTCCATTATGGTGACTTCAGCATAGAGAAGATTGGAGCAAGATATGACTAAGCATATACCAGAAAAAGTGTCAGTAGCCGTCAAATCTGCGATAGAAAATCCTGAGCGCAGGAAGGCGATTAAACGTATATTCCGTCATGCCGGTGTAGCTGTGTTCGGCACTATGGTTGCGCAGGCTGCAATTTTCTCACGGCCTGCACGTGCTGCCAAAATCCTTAGGCCGCCTGGCGCATTGCCGGAAAAAGAGTTTGATTCGACTTGTATCCGCTGTGGTTTATGTGTCAAAGATTGCCCCTACGACATCCTCAAGCTGGCCACTTGGGATGATCCGGCACCTTTGGGCACACCGTTTTTTGTAGCACGCCAGGATCCTTGCCGTATGTGCACCGATATTCCTTGTGTGAAAGCCTGCCCAACCGGGGCGCTTGATCCTCTGCTGACAGATATCCGCAAGGCGGATATGGGGGTGGCGGTGCTGGTGGATCATGAAAACTGCCTGAATTATAAAGGCCTCACCTGCAGTATCTGTGTACGCGTATGTCCGATCCAAGGCGAGGCAATTTCGCTGAAACCGATTCAGAACGAACGTGGCCTGCTGCAGATCCCGACGGTTGATCCAGATAAATGTACAGGCTGCGGCACCTGCGAGAAACACTGCGTACTGTCCGAAGCGACAATACGCGTACTGCCGCGCGAACTGGGGCTGGGTATATCCGGCACCAATGCAATGGGACGTAGGTAATGGCGCGTTTATTCAGACGGATATTTTCTTACATTAAAAGCCACCGCTGGCTGTTGATGCGCCGCACTCTACAAATTTTTATCGTGCTGGCTTTTGTTGTAGATATTCCGGAAGTAGGGCGTATCGCCCACGGTAATCTGTCTTCCAGTCTCTGGTTCTGGAATGTGCCGCTTACCGATCCATTCGTGCTGCTGCAATCGCTGCTTGCAGGCGCGCCGCTGGCGCAGACTGCACTGATCGGGGCGGCCATTGTGGCAGGTTTTTACGCATTTTTTGGCGGTCGTATTTATTGCAGCTGGGTGTGTCCGATCAATATTCTGACCGATGCTGCGTATTGGCTGCGGCAGAAATTTAAAATCAAGGGCAACCTGACCATGTCGCAGGATCTGCGCTCGGTGCTGCTGGTAATGGCGCTAGTGTTGTCTGTAATCACCGGCACGCTTGCCTGGGAGATTATTAACCCGATTACGTTGCTGCAGCGTGAAATTATGTGGACCTCTGCCACTGGAATGACATTCCTCGCAGCATTGTTCCTGTTTGATTTTCTGGTGACACGTCGTGGCTGGTGCGGGCACCTTTGTCCTGTAGGCGCCTTTTATAAATGGCTTGGTCATTATGGCAGGCTGCGTGTTACGGCACTCAAAACCGATGCGTGTTCAGCCTGTACTGACTGTATCAAGGTATGTCCTGAACCTCATGTACTTGCGCCTCTGGTTGCGCAAAAAGCGATGGCGGTGACCGATAGTGACTGTACGCGCTGCGGTGCGTGCATCGATAAATGTGGTAGCGGGACGCTGTCCATGAAGTTGGATCTGCGCGGTGGAGGCTCATTTCGCGGTATCCCGATTGTGAAGAATTGATTTGATGCAGATTATGTCTGAAAATTAGCGTAGCAAGTAAATCCAATTAGGCCTATTGCAGGTTTTTCAATCTAAATTCTTATCACTCATGACTTATGTTTTTCTTGCATTTTAGCCTGCAAACACTGCAATTGGTTCCTATAAAGAAAAAAGCGGGGCTTGCCCCGCTAAAATAAAATCATAGTCGATAGACTGATTTACAGAGTTCTGATCCAACGTACAACTTGTCTGAACTCATCGTCGGTTAATTTACCTTCGTTAGGTGGCATTGGCAGAATACCCCAGCTACCGCGACCACCTTTTTTGATTTTCTCAACCAATTTATCTTCAACATCTTGACCTTTGTACACAGCAGCAATGTCTTTGAGTGCTGGACCCACGTTGCGTTTTTGTACGGTATGACACATCAGACAGCCGCCTTTTTGAGCCAGAGCTTCGCCCGCAGGTGCGGCATCGTCGGCTAGCGCAAGCTGTGTTGACAAACATAAAGTTGCCGCCAGCACAATGCTAGATACAAATGATTTTTTGCTGTGGTTTGCAGCAGAAGTTGGCTCGGAAGCCACTGTTAATTGACTACGCATAATAAAAACTCCATCAAGGTTATTTTGAAGCTTGATTGTAGGCGTGACTGTTACAGCATGATGACAAAAATCGGCATAACCGTAGTTAAAACCGGTGGATAAAAGTGTGTGTTGCCGTTTTTGGATAACGTACGTTTTTTTGCCAGCCCATAATACTTACACCATATAAATCAGCATGGTAGCTAGGGTGTGTGGGTTTCACTTGAATATTGTTCAATGTAAAAGTTCCCCCCATTTCCTGGCAGTAAAGCTGTAGCACTAAACACACTTTATTTAAGTATTTTTCTATTGAGGGTACCAAGGGGAACTATGAAACACTTATTGAAATCGACAATACAAACAGCAATATTAGCCCCAGCTTTCTGTGCGATGCCGCTGGCTTATGCTGCTGACGAGGTGGGGGAAAAAGCTTCACCACATACATTAACAGCAAATATTGGATTTTTCAGCGACTACACATACCGTGGCATTTCTTACACTAGAGAACACGGTTCGATACAGGGAGGATTTGACTACACGCACAGTAGCGGTTTTTACGCCGGCATCTGGGCAACTAATGTAGATAATGGAGCAATGTATGGAAATACGGTCGAAAAAGACCTATACGGCGGCTATGTGCAGTCCTTAAATGACGATTTAAGCCTGAGCGTGGGTTTTATGCAGTACTTCTATCCTCACGGTAAGCACGCTGGCCACGGCACTATCAATCGAGGGGATTCTGCTAACACAACTGAGTTGAACGCTGCGCTTAATTATAAGAATTTCACCTTGAAGCATTCTTATGCGGTGACTAATTTCTTTGGCATTAACAATAACTACGGTGGTAACGGTAACTCACGTGGCTCTGGTTATACCGAGTTAAACTTTAACGGCAAACTGCCGGTTGCTGACCTGAATCTATTGCTACATGTTGGCCGCCAGACCGTGCATAATTACTCACAGGCAAACTATACAGATTGGCTAATAGGGGTGAATAAAGACTTTAGCATTGCAGGAAGCACAGGCTGGAATGCCGGTGTGAATTACACTACAACCGATGCGGATGATAGCTGGTATGTGGATGCCAAAGGCTGGGAGACTGGCAATGAGCGTTTTATAGGTTATATTAAACGTACGTTCTAGGGGCTGTGGAAAGTAAATGCTCTGCAGGACTAAGTGTTACAAAAAAGCCAGCCATGCGCTGGCTTTTTTGTGCCTACTATTCAAGCTTGCCTTAGATAGTATTATCATAGCGATAACTCGTTATTTAGCATGCATAGTCTGTGCTATTATTTGAGGTTGATTACAAATTTCTGTGGTCAACAGATGAGTTTTGAGCATTAGCGTTTAATAAGTATTAGAGCTTAATAGGATTGAAATGGAACACGCCGCAATTGTACATAATGAAGAGCAGTATATTGTGCACAACCCCAAAGAGGTTACACAGATTCTAAATGACTTGATTAAGCAAAAGTCGATGATTAAAGTGGTATTTAATCACGGCTCTGATGTTTATCTGACCAGCATTATTAGCATTGATGCAAAGACTGGCCTGGTGTATTTGGATGTAGGCGTTGATGATGAGTTTAACCGCCGCTTGCTTGCAAGTAACCATGTGGTTTTTATCAAAGAAGATGGCGTCAAAATTAAATGGACCAGCTCGCATGTGGCAGGGGTTGATTTAAAAGATGGAAAAGCCATTAAGATTACGCTTCCTAAAGACATGGTTCGCCTGCAACGACGTGATTTTTATCGTTTTTCTACCCCGGTGGCTAACCCTGTTATGTGCAAGATTTCGGTGCCGGATGCACTGAAGCCTGAGGAAGAAACCATATTAGAGCTAACCTTGGTTGATGTCAGCTTGGGCGGCATTGGCACAATGGTTGCCGTACCGCTTAACCCAGCACTGGTGATTGGCCAAACTTTGAGTGGCTGTAAGATTGGCTTTCCTGATGTGGGTGAAACCAATCTGGCATTAATGGTGAAAAACATCACGGAAATACGTGTTCAGGATGCGGTGACTAAGTACCGTGTCGGCTTTGAGTATGTAGAGCCTTCAAGAGGGAATGAGGGGCTGATTAACCGTTATGTTTATATTCTGGAACGCCAAGCCATTGCTTTAGCACACGGCGCTGCTTAATACACTACCAACTACACGGCGCTAGCCCACCGTGTAGTTAAAATCTCGGGTCGATTAAATCCCTAGTGACTCCGCCCATGCCAGTGCCGCCATGTGGCACTCATTCACCTTGTTTGCATCATATTGCAAAAGCTCTGCCAGCTCTAAAATGCGCTTACTATCAGCACCCTCGCATGCTTCTGTTAACTGCAAGAACGGCCCATACACACCCTCGCGGTTAAGCAATGCTTCACAGACTGGTTCTGGCAGCTGGATTTTTTCTAGTACCTGATCCATCGGCATTTTTAGAATGGCATCTAATAAAGAGAACACGCCAATGATAAACAGGTTATCTCTATCATGTTTCTCAAAATAGCTTTCGCCTAGCAGTTCCGTTAAGCGTCCGCGCGTGATGGATGTTTTCATTAATGCAGGTGGTGTGGAGTTTTCTCCGGCCGTCACCATCAGTAGCGTTAGCCAGCGGTATAGCTGTTTTCTGCCCAAGATGGTGAGCGCATGCTGAATAGATTGAATCTCACATGACAGCCCAAAGCCTACGGAGTTAATGTAGCGCAGTAACTTAAATGAGAGTGCGGCATCACGTTTAAAGCCGTTTTCAATGTCCTTGTTATCTGAATCTTGCGTTACTAGGTTGAGCAGGTTTAATACGCTGTCAAACGACGGGTTGATCACTTTTGCCGTGAAGGTTTCTGGTCTTGCAAAGTAAAACCCTTGAAAGCGTCTAAAACCAATTTCTTTGTACGCTTCAAACTGTTCCAGAGTTTCAATCTTCTCTGCAATCATTTGTATGTTAGGGGCTGCGTATTGTTGAAATTGCTTGCGGGCCTCTTGCGTGGTAACGCTTAGCGAGTCGATTTTAATGAAGTTAGCAAATTGGGTAAGAGGCTCTAACTGAGCGCTGAGTTGCGGGTTATCAAGTGCGATTTTGTAGCCAAGTTTGTGTAATTCTCTGCAACGCTCAATCACTGCGTCTCCTGCCACAACCGTGCGCAGAATTTCTAGCGTAGTGCGCTGGGGCGGCATAAGTTCTATAAACTCACTCATCAGCATGGCTTCATTCACATTGATAAATGCTAACTTATCGCCCAGCAGCCATTGCACATCAATATCGCCCATGGTGTTGACCAAAACACTTGAGCAGGCTTTGAGTTCGTCTTCAAATACGGCGCTATCGGCATCAGCACTATGCCTGAACAGCAGTTCATAGCCGATGATGTGTTGTTTCACATCCATGATTGGCTGGCGCCCAATAAATACTTGATCTTCCATTTTCTAGCCTTAAAGAATTCTGATAGCCTGATGCTAAATTTTATGAGTTAACGCAAGCATGATTATGATGCTCGGCATTTAATTATTGTAATAAAATTTTACCTGACTAAAGCTTACTGCGTATTGTATTTGTGAAATATTTGGTAAGGTATGTAGAATTGTTGTTGAGATAAGCAACATACCTTATATTGTGTGAAGTGGATTCTAAGAAGAGAGCAAAACTCATGAAAATAATCGTAACACCAACCCAGCCATACAATGACCAAAAACCAGGGACATCCGGTTTGCGCAAAAAGGTAAAAATATTCCAGCAGGCACATTATCTGGAGAACTTTGTACAAAGTTTATTTGATACTTTGGCAGTGCCGAATAATGCGGTGTTAGTGGTGGGCGGTGACGGACGTTATCATAACAGGCAAGCCATCCAGACCATTATCAGCATGGCCGCAGCCAATGGTTTTGCGCGGGTGTTAGTCGGGCAGGGCGGTATTCTATCCACGCCTGCTGCATCGCATGTGATTCGTAAATATAAAACGTTTGGCGGAATGGTGTTATCTGCAAGCCACAATCAGGGTGGCATTCACGGTGATTTTGGCATTAAGTACAACATCGGTAATGGCGGGCCTGCACCGGAAAAAATTACCGATGAAGTGTTTGCTAAAAGTAAGGTGATTGCTGAGTATAAAATCTCCGATTTGCCGCAGGTGGATATCGATACCATAGGTGAAACGCAATTTTCTGGGCTTGCCGCAGGCCAGACATTTACGGTGCAGGTGATTGATGCGGTGCAGGATTATGCAGATTTAATGCAAAGCTTGTTTGATTTTAAAGCAATTAAACAGCTGCTGGCGACAGGCTTTGAAATGAAGTTTGATGCGATGCATGCGGTGACTGGGCCTTACGCCAAAGATATTTTTGTAAATCGCCTAGGTGCGTCTGCGGATAGTTTAATGAACTGCGAACCTTCTGAAGACTTTGGCGGTGGTCATCCTGACCCTAATTTAACTTATGCAGAAGATTTAGTAAAAATCATGTTTGCCGGTGAAAATGCGCTGGATTTTGGTGCGGCATCCGATGGTGATGGTGACCGCAATATGATTTTAGGGCAAAACTTTTTTGTTACACCGTCTGACAGCTTGGCAGTATTAGCTGCCAATGCAACCTTGGTGCCGGCATATGCGGGCGGCATTGCCGGTGTAGCGCGCTCCATGCCAACTAGCGGCGCGGTAGATCGTGTGGCCGCTAAGCTTAATGTGCCAAGCTTCGAGACGCCAACCGGCTGGAAGTTCTTCGGTAATTTAATGGATGCCGGTAAAGTCACTTTATGCGGTGAAGAGAGCTTTGGCACCAGCTCCAGTCATGTGCGTGAGAAAGATGGCCTATGGGCAGTGCTGTTCTGGCTGAATGTGATTGCTGTTAAGCAAATGAGTGTGGAAGCCATTTTAAAAGCGCATTGGCTGGAGTATGGGCGTAATGTTTACTCGCGGCACGATTATGAGTCTATTCCCACTGAGGCGGCAAACAGCGTGATTGCGCATATTAAGTCCCAGTTCGCCAGCTTGCCTGGTCAGGTGTTTGGGAATTACCGTGTGCAATTATGCGATGATTTTAGCTACCATGATTCGATTGACGGCTCGGTGAGCAATAATCAAGGGATTCGTATTTTATTTACTGATGGCTCACGTATCGTATTTAGGCTGTCTGGCACCGGTACTGAAGGCGCAACTTTGCGCATTTATCTAGAGGCATATGAGCCGGATAGCAGTAAACATCATTTGGATGCGCAGGTGGCGCTAGCTGAAATGATACAAATCGCGTTGCAGATCTCTCAGCTAGTGGAAAAAACTGGCCGAGTAACACCTACCGTCATTACCTAAATATCTGTTCGGCATGCGAGTTTAGATGCTAAGTCTAGCTCGCATGTTGTGCTGACATGTGGCTATTCTACTTGCGTGATAGTCATCTCGCCTTTATAGAGGCGGATGTCCATGCGCCCTAAAAATGACATCCCAAGCAGCACGTCACCATCCAACCCTGGTGCAATCATTGCGGCAACGTTGTTGGCATGTACACCGCCTAATTGCACTGAATCTAACCTGACCATATAGCCTACACTGTCACCATTGGCGGTGTTGGTGCGCACTGCGTTAATGCTTTTCAGGTTAAGTTGATCTGCGGTGGCTTGTGAGATGGCAACACCGGTTGCACCTGTATCTACCAGTACGTTGACTTTTTTACCATTGATCAGCGCCTCGCTACGGTAGTGGCCATCTAGGCCGCGTTTGAGTACAACAGAGCTAGCATTGCCTAATGTATAAATTTTATTCGGATTTTGAATTCTATCCGCAAGGTAATAAATGACGCCTGCCAGTGCTAACCAGATAATGATAGAAAGCAGCGTGTTTCTGGACATATTGATTATGCGAGCTTAAAGGCGATTGCAACGATTGCAAAGTAAGTCAGGTGATGTAATAGCTGGTCGAAGCCGAGCAGTATCCAAAACCATTCACTATTGTTGGCTTGCAGATCAAACTTGTTGCTGACATTCATTTTAGCCCAGTCGAGATGGTAGTGGATAATCATGTCAGCTAGTGCGAAAACCCACGCGGAAACACCCAGCCAGAAGGCTAACACTATTAAGGTGCCTATGCCGTGTATCGCGGCATGTGCTATGCCGCCTGCATGGCCATAAGTGCTTTTGTTTTTGTACATCCAAGGGGATGCCTGCAGTGGAAAGTCGCAGATAAAGTGCTTGATAAACAAGCAAAGCAAGGCTTCAATCATCAGCTTTAATCTGCTTCGTCAATCCAGGCAAGTTGTATTGCCTCGAGGATTCTTTCGCCACACTTGTCTGCGCTGTCATTAAATCCGTCAAGGTTGAGCACCCATTCCATTAAGTCCGTAAAGCGAATGGTTTTGGGGTCAATATCAGGATGTTTGTCGTAAAGCGCCTCTGCGATTGCTTGGCTGTCCGTCCATTTCATACGTTTTTCTCCTTATGGTTTATGGATTATAGCTTTGTCCCCTATAAAAATCATGTGCGGTATTTTATATAGACAAAAAAAACCCGTAGCACTTGAGGTGTACGGGTGAAGGGGCGTTTTGGAGATATGCGCTTGTATCTATAAAAGCAAGTAAGATGCCAATAAAAATATTGTTAATATTCAATATCTTGATTGTTTTTCAATGGTTGCTTTGTGCACCAAAATAAACCAAATTGGTTAATATCAACCACTTGTGCTGAGTTATGTGCTTTTGCGGCTAAATTTTATAACTTTAATACTTCATCTTAACGATGATGGCTTGGCATGTTAAAATGCGAACAACTCCCTTTTATTCAAATATTTGGAAAACTAAAATACCATGTCGCAAGTACCATTTAACTACGCCAATACTTTAAATCAAGCTGAC
>Ga0207967_1000576_pt1 | contig 11158 bp, 6 predicted proteins | sample LakWasMet20_HOW5_2_FD_183866 | JGI IMG/M metagenome (GOLD analysis project Ga0207967, IMG submission 183866) | Freshwater sediment methanotrophic microbial communities from Lake Washington under simulated oxygen tension - Sediment Metagenome... | ecosystem: Environmental > Aquatic > Freshwater >...
TTAACGCTGGTGTGAGTGAAATTTTAGTGATTTCGCAAGATACTTCAGCTTATGGTGTTGATGTTAAATATCGCCCAGGTTTCTGGAATGGTCGCCCGGTTAAAACCCGTATGACTGAATTAACACAAGCCTTAAGCGAGCTTGGTGTGTGGACGCGCTTGCACTATGTGTACCCATACCCACATGTGGATGAAGTAATCCCATTGATGGCGGACGGCCTGATTCTGCCGTATCTGGATGTACCATTCCAGCATGCAAGCCCACGTATACTAAAGGCGATGAAGCGCCCGGCAAGTAGTGAAAATAACTTGGCGCGTATTAAAGCTTGGCGTGACATCTGTCCTGATATTACGATTCGCAGTACATTTATTGCCGGTTTCCCTGGTGAGACTGAAGATGACTTTAAGCAATTGCTAGACTTTATGGAAGAGGCACAGTTAGATAGAGTAGGCTGTTTTGCTTATTCAGCCGTGGATGGCGCAGCAGCCAATGCTTTACCGGATCAAGTGCCGGAAGAAGTGAAACAAGAACGCTTAAGCCGCTTTATGGAAGTGCAGGAACGTATCAGTGCTGCCAAAGTACACGCCAAAATTGGCAGCATTCAAACCGTGCTGGTGGATGAAATCGTGACCGATGTTGAAGGTAATATCGAAGCGATTGGCCGTACTAAAGCGGATGCGCCTGAGATTGATGGCGTTGTCTATTTAGAAGATGCTGAAGGTTTAACGCCGGGTGATTTTGTAGAAGTGGAAATTTATAGCGCTGATGGACACGATTTGCGTGGTGGCCCACCGCGTAGCTAATAAAGACTTTCTATTAGCTAAATAAGTCCTGCATGATGGGTGCAGGACGCTCGCTATCTGCGCGTTCCTCTAAAAAATCAAAGGTAAGCGGGCAACGCATCGGTTTTTTTGCTGCTTTGCGACGTTTGGGTGTGGTCGATTCTAAGTCGATAAATGGAGTCTGGCTAACGCGGATATAACCTGAAGCGTTTAGTTTTTGTTCGGTGGTTTCAAACAGGCTCAGAGGATTGTCGATGTTTTGCAGGGTAACGACTTGCTTGCTTACTTTTAGCACGTTGTACATTACAAATTTGCTTGCGGTTTGTTTACCGTAAATTTCACCAGTATAAATAGCCACAATGCCTCCAACGCTTAATATCTGCGTATGGTATCTCTACAATAACTGATCTACAAGATTTATTTTTACTATCTATTTTCTACGTAATTTGATGTGGGATTTAATCAGGTCAACCGCCTGATACCTGAATTTACTGCCATCTGCATCTTTTACCCACATATGTAGTAATCCACCAAAAAACAAGTGGGTGTCTAAGGCGAGTGCACGAGGGGTAAGTGTGCTACCTAATAAGTTTAGTGACTGTGCGCGCTCATAGGCAACTTCAATTTTTTCTACTAAGCTGGAGCAGTTGTTCATGATTTGATGCAGTACTAATGCAAACTCATCCACGTATTCGCATTTAATCATCATGATTTCGTAGATTTCACGCATCTCCATATTGTCATTTAATTCATGTATGGTGCTGCACATGCTGGCTTCAATTTGATCTAGCGGGTTTTGTGAGTTGTCAGCCGATATTGCCAGCGTGTCATCCATACGGTCAATTAGTGGTAAAAACACTTGTTCGCGTATGGCGTGGAAGATTTCTGTTTTGTTTTTAAAGTGCCAGTAAACGGCACCGCGTGTTACATCGGCTTGTGAGGCAATATGCTCCAAGGTTGATCTACTTACCCCGCGAGCAAGGAATACCGTGCGCGCCGCATCTACAATCTTTTGGCGGGTAAGTTCTGCATCTTCTTTGGTTTTTCTGACCATATTAATCTCACTAATAAAACTTTGTTTAAAACTTCATTGACTCGTATTTTAAATCAAATGCTCTTTACATACATTCCTGTTTGTATATAATATACATACAAATCTGTATGTATACAAGTGCAGATTGCTTATATTTTTAATAAAAGCGTAGAATAATTAGCAAGTTATAAAAAACAACCGTGGAGTTTTTAATGGCAAACAAGACCGCAAGGCAGAATCAACAACATATTCAGATACAGTCGTTTAACGCACAGGCTGCGCATGCGAAACGAACCTTGATGACATCAGGCATGATGCTGGCGCTGATTGGCGCCCTTGTCGGTTCTATGCTGGCAGGATGTGGCAAGCAAGAAAACGGCGCGCAGGCTCAAGGAATGCCGCCTATGCCTGTGGGCGTGATTACGATGGCTCCAGGCAGTGTGCCGTTAAGTGCTGAGGCCGTGGCGCAAACTGAAGGCGCAAAAGAGGTTGAGATTAGACCGCGTGTTGGCGGCATCTTGCTCAAAAAATTGTTTGAAGAAGGTGAACCAGTGAAGGCTGGGCAGGCAATGTTCTTAATTGATCCTGTGCCTTATCAAATTGCGCTTGCTAATGCAAAAGCACAACTGGCCCAACAAAAAGCGCGTTTTGAGCAGGCAAAGCGCGAGTCGCTGCGTTTGCAGGCACTGGTTGCAACGCAGTCAGTAAGTCAGCGTGAAGCAGATAACGCTAACTCTGATAATGCATTGGCAACAGCGAGCTTGGCGCAATATGAAGCAGCAGTGCGTGAAGCTGAGCTGAATTTATCTTATACCACTGTGACATCACCTTTGGCTGGTGTAGCGGGTAGGTTTGAGTTGTCAGAAGGTGCATTGGTGAGTGCTAATACTAGTTTGTTAAGCACTGTGAGCCAGATTAGCCCAATCTGGGTGCGCTTTAGCTTGTCTGATGCGGAGTTGGCGCAATTAGGCGGCCCATTGACGCAAAAAAGTGTAAAAGAAGTAAGGTTAGTGCTACCTAGCGGTGAAGAGTATTCAAAATCAGGCCAGCTTAACTTTGCTGCAAGTGGTATTGATCCGCAACTAGGTACACAACAATTGCGCGCCACTTTTGATAATGCTGATAAACGCTTGTTGCCAGGCCAGTTTGCCAGAATTCGAGTGATTACCGGCCAAAAAGATGGCGTGTTCGTGGTGCCACAAACTTCAGTACTCAATAGCGACCAAGGCAAGTTTGTGTATGTAGCTAATGAGAAAAATGAAGTGGTAGTTAAGCCGGTTGTTGCAGGTAATTGGGTTGGTAAAAACTGGGTCATCTTAAGTGGCTTGGAGACTGGTGATAAAGTAATTACCGACAATATTATTAAGCTACGTCCTGGCGCAGTTGTAGCGCCGCATCCTGTGGGTGAAGCTGTTGCCAGTGCGGCACCAGCAAAACATGAATCAGCTGGTTCAGCAAAATAAGTTCATCACCCAATGCCAAATCGTCAGGCTTAATCGAGAATCCTTATGAGTAAATTTTTTATTACACGGCCTATTTTTGCAAGTGTACTGTCTATCATTATTGTATTGGCAGGCTTAGCGGCTGCCTTTAAATTACCGATTGCACAGTACCCGCAAATTGCGCCACCTACCGTATTAATTACAGCAACTTACCCTGGCGCAAGTGCTGATACGCTTTCTAAAACCGTGGCTGCGCCGATTGAAGAGCAGTTGAGTGGTGTTGAAGGCTTGCTGTATTTCAACTCCAGTGCTGACTCTAGCGGTACATTAACCATTACTGCTACGTTTGAAGTGGGCACCAATGTTGACCAAGCCACATTTAACGTAAGTAACCGCGTGAATATTGCTTTGCCACGCCTGCCTGATGAGGTTAGACGTACTGGCTTAGTCGTGCAAAAACGGTCTAACGATATTCTGTTAGTGGTGATGCTGACTGATAAACAGAAAAAGTATGACACGCTGTTTTTAAGTAATTACGCCACATTGAACGTGCTTGATGAAATTAAGCGCATTAAAGGCGTTGGTGATTCTGTTATTTTCGGCGCGCAAGATTACTCTATGCGTATTTGGTTACGTCCTGACCGCATGGCGCAATTAGGGGTGACAACGACGGATATCGCGAATGCGATTCGCGCACAAAATGCACAATATGCGGCAGGTAAAATTGGCCAAGACCCTGCGCCATCAGATCAGCAATTGGTATACACGGTAACAGCTAAAGGTCGTTTAATTGACCCATCAGAATTTGGCAACATTATTATTCGTGCCAATGGTCAGCGCGGCGTGTTGCATTTAAAAGATGTTGCACGTATTGAGTTGGGCTCACAAAGCTACAACGTGCGCACGGCTTTAGATGGTACGCCTGGTGTGGGTATTCCTATTTTCTTGCAAACTGGTGCCAATGCGTTAGATACAGCGGCTGCGGTTAAAGCGAAAATGGCTGAGTTGAAAGTACGTTTCCCAGAAGGTGTTGATTGGGAAGTGCCATACGACACTAGTGACTTTGTGAAGGCTTCTATTTTAGAGGTATTGAAAACACTGGGCGAAGCGATGGTGCTTGTGGTGCTTGTGGTGTTTTTGTTCTTGCAAAGCTTCCGCGCGACATTGATTCCTATGATTGCGGTGCCTATTTCTTTAATTGGTACTTTTGCCGGTTTATGGATGTTTGGTTTCTCAATCAATACGCTTACATTGTTCGCGATGGTGCTTTCAATCGGGATTGTGGTGGATGATGCGATTGTGGTGTTGGAGAACGTAGAGCGCTTGATGGAAGAAGAAAAACTGTCTGCGATTAAAGCTGCAGTGAAATCGATGGAGCAAGTGTCAGCAGCAGTAGTTGCGATTGTGCTAGTACTGTGCGCGGTGTTTATACCGGTTGCGTTCTTAGGCGGTATTGCCGGTGAAATGTATAAGCAGTTTGCCGTGACCGTTGCGGTAGCTGTGGTGATTTCTGGCATAGTTGCGCTAACCTTGACCCCAGCGTTGTGCGCAATACTATTAAAGAAAACACACGGCGAGTCTGCGTTCTTTAAAGCATTTAACCGTATGTTTGCGCGTATCACCCATATATATACAGGGGTGGTGAATTTAACCTTGCATCATAGAATCATTGGTACCTTTGTATTCGCAGCAATCATTGCTGCCGTGGTTGTATTGTTGAGAGTAATTCCTGGCAGCTTTGTGCCACCAGAGGATCAAGGTTATGTGATTTCCGCTGTGATTATGCCTGACGGTGCAACCTTGAGCCGTACAAGTAAAACCACTGAAAATGTGCGTGCAGCGATTGCACAAGACCCTGCGGTAGCGCATGAGTTTGCGGTAAATGGTTTTGACTTGATTGGCGGCGGTAATAAAACCAGTGCAGCTACCATGTTTGTGCGTTTGAAAGATTGGTCTGAGCGTAAAACAACAGCAGACGATATCGTGAAGAAATTGTTTGGTATTGGCATGCAGCAGCCAGATGGTATGGCAATTGCATTTAACCCACCGGCGATTCGTGGTTTGGGTAGTTCTGGCGGTTTTGAGCTGTATGTACAAACACGTGGCGACTCTGACCCTGCACGTTTGGCTGCGGTGGTAAACAACTTGATTGACGCGCTTAAACAAGAGCCTAGACTAACTGAAATCAACACTTTCTTCCGACCAACTGTGCCACAGTTGTTTTTAGAGGTGGATGAAGCCAAGGCCCTGTCGCAAGGTGTGCCGGTATCTAGTGTTTACGACACATTGCAAAGCACGATGGGTTCATTGTACGTCAATGACTTTAACAAATCCGGCCGTACTTACCGAGTGCAATTGCAGGCTGAAGCTGAGTACCGCATGAAGGCTGAAGATTTAGGCAAGGTTTACGTACGTTCGGATAAAGGCCTGATGGTGCCATTGTCAGCACTGAGCAAAGTGAAAGACATTGTGGGCGCTGAGCAGTTAGAGCGCTACAACGGCTTGCTGTCAGCTAAGGTGCTAGGCAAAGGTGCATTGGGTGTGAGCTCAGGCGATGCCATTAAAATGGTTGAAAAAATTGCCGCACAAAACTTGCCAGATGATTATCAAATTGCATGGACTGGGCAAGCGTATCAAGAAAAACGTACAGGCTCAGCTGCGGTAATCGCGTTTGGTTTTGCCATTATCATGGTGTTCTTGATTTTGGCTGCGCAGTTTGAAACATGGGCCTTGCCACTTGCTGTGATTATGGCGGTACCTTTTGCTTTAGCTGGCGCGTTGATAGCCGTGCTGTTCAGAGGTATGCCAAATGACATTTACTTCCAGATCGGCTTGATTACGCTGGTTGGTTTGGCGGCAAAAAATGCGATTTTGATTGTAGAGTTTGCAAGCCAGAAAATGGAAGAGGGTATGCCGATTGCTGAAGCTGCACTAGAGGCAGCAAGGTTGCGCTTTAGACCGATTGTGATGACTTCAATGGCGTTTGTATTAGGCATTGTGCCATTGGTAATTGCAACGGGTGCAGGTGCGGCGGCAAGGCGCTCAATGGGTACTGGGGTGTTTGGCGGTATGTTGCTAGCGACTTTTGTAGCCACGATTTTTATTCCACTCTTCTTTACATGGTTGAGTAATAAAAATGTACATAGAAAACACCATGAAGTGCCTGACGATGCGCCGCTAGTCGAGACTTCAGTAAATGCTGAGAATAAAGGTGCGGTATGAAACAAAATAAATTTCTAATAAAACCAGTCTTTTATCTGGTAGCGAGCATAGCGTTGTCTGGTTGCCAGTCTATGGTTTGGCCAGACTATTTAAGACCAAAAGTAGAAACACCAGATCGTTATGTTGAGTTGAGCCAAAATACAGCGAAAAGCCAGATTGCAAAAGACTGGTGGACGCTGTATCAGGACGAAACACTAAATACCTTAATCGCTAGCGCGTTAAAGCATAATACTGATATCAAAGTAGCTGTTGCTAACATTGAGCAGGCTGATGCGGTGATGAAAGAAGCTGGTACGTTCTTGATTCCTACGGTGACTCTGGATTCGGCCGGCACTCGCTCTCGCGTGACGGAAGCTGGTGCGTTCCCAGTATTCTCAGCTAACCCGCGTAATAATTTCAATATTAAGCTGGGGACTACTTTTGAGCTGGATTTCTGGGGCAAGTTAGGCCGCGCCAAAGAGTCAGCACGGGCGTCTGCAATGTCTAGCCGCTATGCTAAAGATACGGTGACTTTATCGCTCACCGGTCTGGTTGCTAGCCAGTATTTGACATTGCGTAGTTTAGAAAAGCAAATTCAGATTGCTGAGCAAAATCTTGTCAGTCGCGATGCTAGCCTTGCGCTAACCAAACGCCGTTTAGAAGGTGGCATTGTGTCGGCGTTAGATGTATATCAAGCCGAGGTTGCCAACACTAATTTACGTGCGCAGATTGCAGATTTGAAGCGTTTGCAATCTTTAAGCTTGAACCAATTAGCGCTACTGACTGGTGACTTGGACTTAGCGGTGCGTGGTTTAGGCCAGACTAAAGCCGACATTATGGCGTTGCCTATTCCACCGGTTCCTCCACTAGGGTTGCCTTCAAGTTTGTTGGAGTCACGTCCTGATGTGCGCCAGGCAGAGCAGCAAATGATTGCTGCCAATGCAAATATTGCTGTGGCAAAAGCGGCCTTATATCCAAGTATTTCACTGACCGCAAACTGGGGTGGAGAAAGCCTTGAGTTGAAAGACATCTTAAGTTCTGCAGCGCGTATTTGGACTGGTGGGCTTAGCTTGAGCTTGCCAATCTTTAATGGCGGCAGGTTAGATGCTAGGGTTGATCAGGAAGCGGCTAAACAGAAAAAGACGCTTGCAACTTATGAGCGTACGATTCAAACCGCCTTTACTGAGGTGAATGATGCATTGATAAGCTTGCGTCAGCAAACCGAGCGTGAGCAATCATTGTTGACTAGCCAAACCTCAGCACAAAAAATGCTGACTTTGTCAGAAAACAGATACCAGTCTGGCTACTCAGCGTATATTGAAGTGTTAGATGCGCAGCGTACCTATAATGAAGCGAGCCTAGCCTTTGTGCAGGCACGTCAAGCAAGGTTAGTTGCAACGGTAGATTTGTTTAAAGTGTTGGGTGGTGGCTGGCAGGCTGAGCCTATCCAGTAACATAACGTAATGGGGTGTGTGATGTTTACCGCTTAAGGTCGGTGGTAAACGTTACACGTACCCAGTTGCCGTGGCGCTCAAACGATTTTGTAAATCTTACTAATATTTCTTCGCCAAGTATCAGCACTTTGAAAATGTCGTTTTTATTGTATTGCAGCTTAGGAATAATCAGTGATTCCTGATGGGATGTTGACTGTTCTTTAGGTAAGTACAGGCACATGAAGTTACTGGGGTCAGTGCCAAAGCTACTGTCCAAAAAGCTGGTAGTGTTGGCAAATACGGTATTGGAAAAATAGTTGTCTTTATTCTCATGCGCGCCTATGGATATAGCAACTTTAGGCGTTTTTAAGCTTATATTCTCTGCTTGAGAATAAAAGCCGATATTGCTGAGTAGTTCAACCCCCAAGTGCAACTCGCCTTGGGCAATTGGTCGTATATTCTTGATAATCCCCAATTTGGTATTGTTTCTAAGTTCTTTAGTAGAAATGCCGATTAACATCCCTACGCTTACATCATGCGCATGTCTACTTACATGTAAGCCCAAGCCTTTGCTCGACTGATCAATAATACTGGAGCGGTCCGCGCTTAAGTTCATATGAATGATATTAGGCTCATTCCGGTTGATATTGTGCGTTGCCAATCTTTCTTCAAATGATTTTTCACCTTGATAGCCACGCTCTCCGCGCTGCATCTTGATGTTTTCATATTGCTTGATTTGTTCACATACCTCTTTGAAGCCAAAGCTAGTCGTTGCCTGCGATACGTTTTTGCTACGCTCTTCTAACCTACGTTGGCGGTTGTAATCAACACGAGACCATTCAGTATTCAGTATTTCAAACGTGGTAGAAGCATCCTTATGTGAAATTAACTCTTTCATAAAAGGCTGCTTTGGCGAGATATTAAACTCAATCAATGAGATGCAAAGCTGTATTTTAGAAATAACACTGTCTAGGTTCCAGTAGCGGTATGTGCTGGCTGGTTTGAAAGTGCGTATACGTTTAGCAGGCTTGTTGCCTGTAGTATCTACGTAAAATAAATGCAGGCTTTCATCAAACACACGGTCTACCGTGGTTTTGGATGTCCAGGCCGTTAGCATTTTGCTCACAAACTCAATTTGCTCACATTTTAAGCTTAGGCTTTCTAGCGTGCCCAGCATGCATACATGGATATAAGCATTAGCGATTGAAGTTGGCTCAAGGTCAGCATAAGGCTGAATTTTTGCATTTAATAGAGATAGGTTCTCAGCGAATAAATACAGCTGGGAGATTTGTGTCCAAACATTAGCTGGCGCGCTTTGGTAGCTGTAATAGCGCCATTTAATCATTTGTGAGGCATTTCTGATGGCGCGCGCTAGAAAAACATGGGTATGTTTTTGATATTGCTCAGAAAAATGATCAATCAGCGAAAAGTAAATCAAGAAAAGCTGGCGGTGGTAAAAAAAGATAGCGTTAGTGACGCGTTCTTCTAATTCTGCGCTGATATGCTCAATGTGAATGAAATGCGTTGTGATTCTTTCGACAGTAATGTGTGTACTTTCGTCGATGCTGAAAAGTGCTTGCAGGTTAGCAGGGTCGCTAAACGCATTGGTTTTAAATTCATCTCCTAGTTTTACTGTCGCGAACTCAATGGCAGAGATATCATCCATGCCTTTGATTTGATGCGTCCAGGCCATCGATGTTTTCACCTTTGGCGCGGCTACACTCTTGAACAGGTTGTGGAGAAATTCCATGATTAACTATATTCTTTCACTAGGTATAGTCTAAAAAGCAAGTAGTATGCCAGATTGTTTTTTAATCCAAGCGCTATCCGCAATTGCATCAGCTGCCGCGCTGCTACGTATGATGTATAGAGTTTGTGCATTAATCTGTTTTTAATTTTTTAGACTTTATGTGAGCGTGATAAAATGTCGCCCTAACAATATAGATAGTAAAAAATTCGACAGATATGACAGTTCGCACACGTTTTGCCCCCAGTCCAACCGGATTCCTTCATATAGGCGGTGCTCGTACCGCTTTATTCTCGTGGGCCTTTGCCAAAAAGCACAAAGGTGATTTTATTCTGCGAATTGAGGACACTGATGTTGCTCGCAGCACCCCAGAAGCTGTACAGGCTATTCTGGATGGTATGCAATGGTTAGGTTTGCAGCATGACGAGGGTCCTTTTTACCAGATGCAACGCATGGATCGCTATAAAGAAGTGATTCAAACTATGTTGGCACAAGGTAGTGCGTACTATTGCTATTGCAGTAAAGAAGAGCTGGAAGCTCTACGTGAAACGCAAATGCAGCAAGGTGTTAAGCCGCGTTACGATGGCCGTTGGCGCCCAGAAGAAGGTAAAGTGCTGCCAGCGCCGCCACAAGGCGTTCCGCCAGTGATCCGCTTCAAAAACCCTAAAGATGGCAATGTGGTATGGAATGATCTGGTTAAAGGCGAGATCAGCATTGCTAATCAAGAGTTAGATGACTTAATCATTGCGCGTGCTGATGGCACGCCAACCTATAACTTTTGTGTGGTGGTGGATGACTGGGAAATGGGTATCACGCAAGTGATTCGCGGTGATGATCACGTGAATAACACCCCACGCCAAATCAATATGCTCGTGGCACTTGGTGCAACAATCCCGCAATATGCGCACTTATCCATGATTCTAGGTGATGATGGTCAGAAGCTATCTAAGCGTCATGGTGCTGTCAGCGTTATGCAATATGATGATGACGGTTATCTGCCAGAAGCTGTGCTTAATTACTTAGCTCGCTTGGGTTGGAGTCATGGCGATGAGGAAATCTTTAGTATGCAGCAGTTCTGCGAGTGGTTCGATTTAGACCATATCACGCCATCTGCAGCGCAATTCAATACTGAAAAGCTCCGCTGGTTAAATGCGCATTACATTAAACAGGCAAGCTCGGATTATCTAGTGAATGATGTGACTAAGCGCCTTACTAAGCTTGGTGTGCAGGTCAGCGCAGCGCCAAATCTGGCGGCGGTCATTGATTTATACAAAGAGCGTGCCCATACTTTAAACGAGCTTGCCAGCAGCATTGCATACTTTTACCAAAAGCCAGTGATTGACCAAGCTGCAGCCGAGAAGCATTTGACGGTGGAAATCAAACCAGCGATGCAAAAGCTGACGCAAGCTCTGGCTACGGTTGAGTGGCAGGCTGAGGCTATTCATCATGTATTAAATGACGTGGTGGCTGAGTTTCAATTGAAGTTCCCAAAAGTGGCGATGCCTTTACGTGTGATGCTG
>Ga0207967_1000578_pt1 | contig 11114 bp, 6 predicted proteins | sample LakWasMet20_HOW5_2_FD_183866 | JGI IMG/M metagenome (GOLD analysis project Ga0207967, IMG submission 183866) | Freshwater sediment methanotrophic microbial communities from Lake Washington under simulated oxygen tension - Sediment Metagenome... | ecosystem: Environmental > Aquatic > Freshwater >...
CGTCACGCGATCCTGAGCGAAAAGCGGCGGATCGACGGCCGCGAACTCGCTACGGTTCGCCCGATCACGATCCGGACCGGCGTGCTGCCGAGAACACACGGCTCGGCCTTGTTCACCCGCGGCGAAACGCAAGCTCTGGTCGTCGCGACGCTGGGCACCCAGCGCGATGCGCAAATCATCGATGCGCTGGCCGGCGAATACAAAGACCTGTTCATGCTGCACTACAACTTCCCGCCGTTCAGCGTCGGCGAAACCGGCTTCGTCGGTTCTCCGAAGCGTCGCGAGATCGGCCACGGCCGTCTGGCGAAGCGCGGTGTGTTGGCGGTATTGCCGGTCATGGAAGAATTTCCGTATGTGATTCGCGTCGTCTCCGAAATCACCGAATCGAACGGCTCCAGCTCGATGGCCTCGGTGTGCGGCAGCAGTTTGGCGCTGATGGACGCCGGCGTGCCGATCAAGGCGCCGGTGGCGGGTATCGCGATGGGTCTGATCAAGGAAGGCGACGATTTCGCGGTCCTGTCGGACATCATGGGCGATGAAGATCACCTCGGCGACATGGATTTCAAGGTCGCGGGGACTTCTGACGGCATCACCGCGCTGCAAATGGACATCAAGATCGACGGCATCACCGCCGAGATCATGAAGGCCGCGCTGGCGCAAGCCAAGACCGGCCGTATCCACATCCTCGGCGAAATGAACAAGGTGTTGTCGACCGCGCGCGAACACATGTCCGACTATGCGCCGCGCATCATCACCTTCAAGATCGATCCGAGCAAGATTCGCGAAGTGATCGGCAAAGGCGGTGCGACGATCCGCGGCATCACCGAAATCACCGGCGCGAGCGTCGATCTGACCGATGACGGCGTCGTCAAGATCGCCTCGGTCGACAAGGCGGCCGGCGAAGAAGCGCGCCGGCTGATCGAAGAGATCACCGCCGAAGTCGAAGTCGGCAAGATTTACGAAGGCAAGGTCGTCCGCCTGATGGACTTCGGCGCGTTCGTAACGATCCTGCCCGGCAAAGACGGCTTGGTGCATATCTCGCAAATCTCGAACGAGCATGTCGACAAGGTCAGCGACAAACTGGCGGAAGGCGATGTGGTCAGGGTGAAAGTGCTAGAGATCGACCGCCAAGGCCGCGTCCGGCTCAGCATGAAGGAAGCCGAGAAAGAAGAAGATTAACCTTTCTCTAGGTGTCCCAGTTATTAAAAGGGCCGCAAGGCCCTTTTTTTACGCTGTTTTATTGATAAAACCAAGATTCAACAGGCTTTTAAAGGCGCTTTACGACACGTAAAGTCAAGGGTTCTGGATGTACCCGTTATGGGGTTTTTTTTCATCAATAATTCTATCTTAAGAGTTTGCTGTCATTTTTATTAAAAACGACTAATGTCTTAATATTATTTTAACATTGCGAGGGTATAATTCCCATAAACCTAAATACTCCCGTCACAGTTCTTTTCAAGCAAATGCATCAGTAACTGTCAATTGTTCTCGAATGAATCTTTGGTTGAAATTAATGCGTATTTAAGATGGCGGTGCTGCCATTGTGAATTCTTCCAGGTTATAAGTCGCTTTTCACTTCGCCACACTTAGAAGCATCCATGATTTTTATGTCGTTATGCATGGTTGTCAAGAATTGATAACGAATAGTATTTACAATATATCGTTACTGCAAATAAACGGTGCTAGTATTTAATTTCTTTTCTGTTACTTGATCTATTTCACTATATCAGTAAATAATTGCGGTTAGAGTTCTTGTTTCTTAATATATATAGAGTGTAGGTCGCTTTTTAGGGCGGTCCAGATTACCGGTCATGTTGGGTTAACTCCTTAGGCATGTTAGACTGATTGTTGAATATAAAAGGGATGGCTGCTATGAAAATTCTATCGGAACCGCCGATCATTGCTTTAGCTAAACGAATAATATCTCCGTCTGTCTGTGGGGTTAGCTTTCTTGCCTTTATCTATGTTTATCAGATTCCTTGGGATGGCTATCATTCTATCCTGTTCATAGCGGCTATCTTGTTTTCCTCGATTGTTTCTCAAATGCTCAGGCCGTTGCAAAATTTTCGCGAAAGCAACGTTTATTCGTATATTTCCGCCGTTCTGATTGGCAGTTGCATATTTATTTTTCTGATTTATGCGTTGTTTTTAAACACAGATTTTTCTGAGCATGTGGCAAGATCGGTTGTAATGCTTTGGCTGCTATCCGTGCCGTTTTTTTTATTGGTGGTCCATGGATTGCTTCATGCTTGGCTTAAAAGTCAGCACCAAAAAACCAGAATACGTAAATGTGTGATAGTTGGCGCCACAGAGGTGGCCTATCAGCTCAGCAGAGAATTTCAAAAGGATCGCAGTCTACTGATACAGGTTGAAGGGTTTTTAGATTCTCGCGAGCAAGACCGAATTTGGCCAGACTGCAAAGAAAGCCTTTTAGGCGGGCTCGATAGGGTCTTGCCCTATGTTAAAGAGCATGGCATTCAGGTGGTTTTTATTGCCTTGCCGATCAGATATGAAGATCGAATCGCTAGTCTGCTGGAGGAATTGCGTGACACCACGGCTTCGATTTATTTTGTGCCGGACATATTGAGTTTTAACCTGATACAGTCGCGTGTTGATTCCATTCACAACATCCCAGTCGTATCGTTATTGGAAAGCCCGATTCATCATCTCAATGCGATTTGGAAGTGCGTGTTTGATTTTTGTGCTTCATTATGCATTTTGTTATTCATTTCTCCGATATTATTACTTATCGCATGCGTTATCAAACTATTATCTCCAGGTCCGATACTCTTTAAACAAACAAGATACGGGCTCGATGGAAGAGAGATTAAAGTCTACAAATTTAGAACGATGAACGTATGCGATAATGGGGCAAACATACAACAGGCAACGAAGGGCGATTCCCGGATTTATCCTTTTGGCGCATTTCTAAGAAAGACATCCTTGGATGAACTCCCGCAGTTTTTTAATGTGCTTAAAGGAGATATGAGTATAGTGGGGCCTAGACCGCATGCCGTCGCACATAATGAGGAATATAGAAAGCTCATTCAGGGTTATATGTTGCGGCATAAAGTCAAACCGGGTATCACCGGTTGGGCGCAAGTACATGGATTACGCGGCGAAACGGAAACGCTCGAGAAAATGGAAAAAAGAGTCGAGTATGATCTGGAATACCTGAAGAATTGGTCATTGTTATTGGATATCTTGATCATCATCCGGACGTTTGGCGTCGTGCTTAAAACCACTAATGCACATTAGAAAGTTATTTTGCTATCAACTGCGGCTTTCCTTGTTATTGAATCATGGACAGAAAATAAAATAACTTGGTGCTTTGGAGTAAGCATTCACCTCCCCCTTTGAAAAAGGGGGATCGAGGGGGATTTATTTAGAAAATCTCCCCTTCCCCTCTTTTTCAAAGAGGGAGGCTGAACGGTTACGCTTTGGATAACGCGGGAAGGAATCTAGCAAACTCTTGCCAAGAAAGAATCGCCTTAGATGCTTAGGATATGGTCATAAATAACTTCCCGATAAAATTTTCCGTTCGTCCTGAGCTTGTCGAAGGATGGACGGAAAATTCCCGGCTCATGCTGTCCCCGTTCATGCTTCGACGAACTCAGCACGAACGGGTGACAGCATTTAGGAAAGTTATTTTTGACGGAATCCTTAGTTTATGTTTGTGTCTTTATACATCCTGCGCTGCAGTTAAGCGTGGGGCTATGCATAATATTTTTGGATACAACCTATGACAAAGAAGACGATAGTTTCGATTTCGGTTTTTTTTATTTTGATGGCTAGCGGTCAGGCATTTGCGGAACGAGGAAAAGATGCAGGTGAGGGCAGTAAGGGCTTGAAGATCGCTCTCGAGAAAGTAACCAATGCCGCTGATGACCGTCGTGGCAATGGCGGTGGCAACGGTAATGGCGGCGGCAACGGTAATGGCGGTGGCAACGGTAATGGCGGCGGCAACGGTAATGGTGGTGGCGACGATCATGGCGGTGGTCACGGAGATGACGGACATCCCGGTCACTGCCGGGGAAATGTTTCTCCCTGCTAAGGATATGGTCATAAATAACTTCCCGGCTCATGCTGTCACCCGTTCATGCTTCGACGAACTCAGCACGAACGGGTGACAGCATTTAGGAAAGTTATTTTTGACGAAATCCTAAAGATAAAATGCTTTAGTAAGGCAAGCTCCGGCTGAGTTTATTTTCTGGTTCCCACCTGCCACGTCACTGCCATTAAGTTAAGGCGGTTATCTCCCTCTACCTTCGGGAGAGGGGCGGGGTGAGGGGAATAAAATAAGGAAAATTTTTTATTTTGATCCCCTAGGCAATAGCTCCGGCATTGCTCTAACTCCTGCATCCTTGCAGTCGTCATCCTAGCCTTCTTCCGGAGGGAGAAGGAACTGGCCATCCTTAACTTAATGGCAGTGGAGCGGCGCGTGGGAACGAGGAAACACGATCTTAAACTGGATTAGATACGCATTTTGAAAGAAGACAGAGTTATTTGCAGATGAATGGATTCTCTTTATCCGGCTTTTTTCGCTGGCTGGAACGTTCAATCTATGTGGGTTTTATGGGGGCGTTTATCGTATCTCCATTACCCTTGGGCGGTAACCGAGGCTGGGCATTTCTGGCCTTGTCAGCCGTATTCCTGATTCTGCTGGTCGGGCATTTGCTTGTGCAATGGCATAGAGCCCTGAGAGAGCCGACAAAAAAACAGACACCGTCTATCCATTTGGGTAAGTTTCTGTTAATCTTTGCGGCCTTTTGGATGTGGGTCCAGGCGACTCTTGAACTGCCGGCAAGCTGGCTGGCAAATCTCTCTCCGGCTACGCTGGAAATTTATACGTCGGCGCTAAATGTTTTGCAGCCAGGTCAAGCAGAGAACGCTTTTCCTATTTCATTAGAGCCCGGAAAGACACTCGATAGAGCCATGCTCACCTTAGGGTGTTTTGCGATGGTTTGCTTAATGACCGGATTGATTAATAGCCGAAAGCGGCTGGTACAGTTTTGCTATATGCTGGTTTTGACAGGCGTGTTTCAAGCGTTTTATGGTGCCATGATGACATTAACCGGCGTGGAATATTTATTTTTAGTGCCAAAAGACGCTTATATCGGCAATGCGACAGGCACCTTCGTCAATCGCAACCATTTGGCCGGATATCTGGAAATGACTTTGCCCATAGGAATTGGCTTGTTATTAGGCTCACGCAAAGGATCAGATCAGGTTCGTCGGCATTGGCGTGGAATTTTGACTTATATCCTGCAAACCTTGTTGAGCCCGATTGCCATTTTGCGCTGCTTGCTGGTCGTGATGGTGATTGGGCTATTGATGACCCATTCCCGAATGGGCAATGCAGGCTTTTTCAACGCGTTGTTGATAACCTCGGCGATCGCCTTTTTTTCAACCAGGCAGTTTCGCCGTCCAGGTTTTGTGGTGATCATACTCAGTATTGTCGCGGTGGATATTGCTTTGTTGGGAACATGGTTTGATATTAGCAAAGTCATCAACAGGATTGAAACTACCGGACTCGATCATGAAACCCGAGATGAAGTTGTACAATCCGTGATGCAGATGATTCCCGATTTTTGGCTGGCCGGAACAGGGGCGGGCACATTCGCTTATATTTTCCCCAAATACAGCCAATCTGTCGTTGGCTTTTACGATTATGCCCACAACGATTATCTGCAAATTTTGGTCGAACTGGGCGTTATAGGTTGTATTCCCCTGGCGGGCTTGGTGATTCTCGGCTTGTTGAATGGATGGTCGCTTTTGCGAAGCAAAGACTCAAGATTGCTGACAGGAATCGGCTTTGCATCGATCATGGGCACGGTCAGTCTGCTGATTCATTCTACGGTGGATTTCAATTTACAGATACCCGCCAATATCCTGCTGTTTGTAGCGCTGCTGGCTTTGCCGCAGGTTGCCCGGCAAGCGCTTAACCATCGCCCTTTTAACGCACTCGAAGATTATGCGCATTAATCATCGTAAGTTTGCCTGGGGGCTGTTGGCTTTTTGTGGTTCGATAGCGGCCGAAGAGCTGGATATCAGGAAAGATCCGGTCATTATTCCAGCCGGTCCCTTTGAATTCGCGCCGATCTTTGAAGCGGCTGAATCCTATAATGACAACATATTTTCGCGAGATAATTTCAAAAGAGACTCCTTACTGACGCAATTTCATGCGGGAGGGCAGCTTGCTCTGGCTCGACAATTGAACCGATACGCTTTGACTTATACCCTGCAAAGCTCTCAATATCACAATAGCCCACAAGACGACTATATCGATCATTTTGTGGGGGGGGCTTCGCATATCGAATTTACCAGCCGTAATCGACTGGATGTTAATATGGGCTATCTGGATAGCCATTACCAGAGAGGGGTTTTTCTTGGTAGAGATTTGCTTACTCCCACAGTGCGAGCTGAACCCGATCAATATCATCTACATAGCGCCGATGCAGCCTATCGTTATGGCAGAGCCGAAGCCAAAGGCAATCTGGAGTTAAAATTCAATGTCCAGGACTATACCTTTCAAAATAATCGTGAGTTTACAGCGAAGCAAGATAGAACGCAGTTTGTAGTGACACCCGGTTTTTATTTCCGGGTAGCGCCGAAGACCACTTTGCAGGCACAGGTTGAAAATCAATTGATCAAGTACAGAGAAGCCCAAATATCGGGCTTTGATAGTTTAAAACAGCGTTTTCTTATCGGCGGTTCTTGGCTGCATTCAGCAAAAGCTCAAATTAGCGCGCGGATCGGTTATTTGCGGGGGGAGTTCGATAACCCTAAATCCAAGGAATTTGATGATGCGACATGGGATCTTTCTGCCAATTGGGCTCCGTTGACTTATTCGCGTTTCAATCTGAGTATTGCTCATGATGTATCCCCGACCATTGCGAGTGATAACCTTCGCGCATCGGATCGCTATCGTTTGGGCTGGACACATGAATGGACTCCGCGTGTGACGACGCAACTGTTCGGCTCGCGGGAAAATGCAGACAACCTGGGTGTCAAACGGCAAGATGATTACACGTCGTTTGGCGTCGATTTGAACTATGGCATTCGGCGATGGTTGGGCATTGGCGTCAATTACAGCTATCGCAGCCTGAAGTCGGATAACAAAGAACTGGATTTTAATCAGAATGTAATCATGCTTTATCTGACCGGTAACCCGCGTATTTCCGACGACGCCAAAACTCCTTGGGCTTCATGGTATTGAAGTGATAATTACATTCATGAACAAAACTTTATTTTTATTTTTTGCGTTACTCATATCGGCTGTCGCTAATGCGACTACTGAGTCACCTGTTGAAAACGGATTAATGTCCAATTATGAGCTGGGTGCGGGAGACAAAATCCTGATTACGGTATTTCGCGAGCCCGATCTCACATTGGAAGCCAAATTGACCGACGCCGGCACCATCATCTTTCCTTTTCTAGGTGAAATGAATGTGAAGGGCTTAACGGTCGGCAAACTCAAGGACAAAATAACGCAAGGTCTTACTGGTCGTTATCTAAAAGATCCGAGCGTCAGCGTGTCGGTTTTGGCATATCGCGAGTTTTTTGTGAACGGCGAAGTCAAAAGTCCGGGGGCGTTCCCCTATCTGCCGGGACTGACCGTGCAAAAAGCCATCTCGATAGCCGGCGGCTTTACCGAGCGCGCTTCGCAATCCGGTGTTCATCTCGAGCGGGAAAAAGACGAGAAGCGCCAAGGCATTGAAGTGGAGTTGAATGCACCTATCGCTCCGGGTGACGTGGTGATTGTCGAGGAGAGTTTTTTCTGATGAATGATTTAAGACTAAGGTCTACAGCGCAGACCGCCATGTCTGAGCAAAGTTTAAGAATGGATAGATTCTTGCAGGATGATGCTTTTATTGAAGAAGACAGCATAGACCTGCGCCATTATTGGCGCGTGGTGCGGCAATATCAATGGCGGATATTGCTGTTGGCTTTGGTGGCAACGATACTGGCAGGCCTTTTCGTTTTTACGATGAAACCGGTCTATCGTTCCTCCGCAACGCTGCTGGTGGAGGGTAAGCAGGGCAATTTGCTTTCTTCGATCGAAGACGTTTATTCGATGGATACTACGCGTGCGGAATATTTTCAAACCCAGTTTGAAATTATCAAGTCCCCCGATTTGGCGCGCAAAGTCATACAGCGCATGAAATTGGCCGCCCATCCCGAATTCAACGAGAAGAAGCCGGAAAGCGAGAGTCAGCCTTTTTGGAAGGAGTGGCTGGCGATGCTGCCGGCTCTCGCTCCCGACAAATCGGAAAGTGCCGAGGCGGATGAGGCTATAAAGGCCGAAGAGCAGTTGCTTCAAGGATTTCTTGATCGACTGACTATCAAACCCCGCCCAAAAACGCAGTTGGTGGATGTCAGTTTCGACGCCAAAGACCCCAAGCTGGCGCGCGATATAGTGAATATGCTGGGGGAGACTTATATCGAAAGCGGCCTGGAAGCTCGCATGGATGCGACACGCAAAGCAGCGGAATGGCTCTCCGACCGATTGCAATCGTTAAAGGATAAACTGACCGATTCCGAAAACCGTTTGCAGGCCTATCTGGTCAAGGAGCATCTGGTCGATTTGGAGGGCGTGTTAACGTTGAGCGCCAAGGAAATCGAAAAAAATACCGAAACCCTCGCTACTGTGCGCCAGGCGCGTATTGAAGCGGAGAGCACCTATAACAAAATCAAAGCGGGCAACCGGCTCGATCAAATTCCCGAAGTCCTGCAGGATCCTGTGATCCAGGATCTCAAGAGCAAAGAAGCCGGACTGGCCAGCAAGGAATCGGATTTCGCCGAACGCTATGGACCGGAGCATCCAGCGCTGCTGGCCGTTCGCTCCGAGCACGAGGCCATTCAGGCGCTGCTTGAAAAACAACTGGCAAGTATCGTATCCAGCATCAAGAGCCGTTATGAAATTGCCAGGGCCAATGAGCAGGCGGTTCTCTCCAGTATAGAAAACAACAAGTCGCAAGTGCAGCAGATTGGCAGCAAGCAAGGTCGGTTGAGAGAATTACAGCGCGAAGTGGACTCCAACAAAAAGCTTTACGAAACCTTTATCGACCGCTTCAAAGAAGCAAATGAAGCCGCAGAGCTCGGCGCGGCGAATATCCGGTTTATCGATAAGGCCAGCATTCCGATCGATCCGGTCAAGCCGAAGAAGAAGCTGATTGTGGCATTGACCTTTGTCGGTATGATATTTCTGGGGGTGTTGATCGCCCTACTGCTGGATTTTCTGGATTCGACTTTCAAATCGCCGGACGATATCGAAAGAAAACTCGATCAGCCGTTCCTGGGCGTGATGCCGTTACTGGATCGTCTACGCAACAAGCCCGAAGAATTGGGGCAATTAGTCGTACATGAACCGCGCGGCGTGTTTGCCGAAGCCGTGCGTACGATAAGAACTGGTTTGGTATTGTCTGCATTGGACAGTCCGCATAACATCTGGATGGTCACGTCATCGTTTCCGGGAGAAGGCAAATCCACTCTTGCGATGAGTTTGGCGCAATCGCTTGCGCAACTGGAAAATGGCGACAAACGTGTTCTTTTGATAGAAGCCGACTTGCGCAGACCGACCCTGGCAAAACGCTTTCAACTCCCGCCCAAAGCGCCTGGTCTTACGCATGCGTTGGCGCTCCATGCCAAGCTGGATGAGTGTATACATAATGTTCAAGGGTTGCCGCTGGATGTTCTGCCCGCCGGCATGCCGCCTCCCAATCCACTGGAGTTATTGGCATCCAAGTCATTTGCCGAATTATTGGAAGAGTTGGAAAAACGCTACAGTCTGATCTTGATTGACTCGCCTCCGGTGCATGCGGTCAGTGATGCGCAATGGTTGGCGCAACACGTGCGATCTGTCATCTATGCGGTCAAAGCAGATGCCACGTCGATAAAGGCGGTAAAAGACGGGCTCAAAACGCTTGAACGGTTTGGCGCGCCATTGGCGGGGGTGGTGCTGACCCAAATGGATGTCGAAAAAAGCAAGCGTTACGGGCATGGTGAATACAGTGGTTATTACTATTACCAAACGGCGTATGGCACCGATGAAACCAGTTCCTCTTGATGCTTTCACCCTCTCCTGATGGACCACTGTATGGATGCAGAAGGTCACTGCCATTAAGTTAAGGATGATTCCGTTCGCCCTGAGCTTGTCGAAGGGTGAACGGAATCATCCGAAGCCCAGAAGTTAAGCCGTTCATGGTTCGACAAGCTCACCACGAACGGCTTAACTTCTTACCATGATTGGCTTAACTTAATGGCAGTGATGCAGAAGGTACGACCACAAGGAGGTGGGAGGTAGAATCGCGTACGGAACAGCGATCGAGAGCATTGCAGGGAGCTATTGCCGAGAGGGAGGGTGAGGAGAAACAAAATTAAGGAAATTTGCCTTATTTGACTCCCCCTCATCCTAACCTTCTCCCTCAAGGGAGAAGGGACTGTTTCTTAACATAATGGCATGGAGTGGCGGGTGTAGTTCGACATTTTTTCTAAGGATATGGTCATAAATAACTTCCCGATAAAATTTTCCGTTCGTCCTGAGCTTGTCGAAGGATGGACGGAAAATTCCCGGCTCATGCTGTCCCCGTTCATGCTTCGACGAACTCAGCACGAACGGGTGACAGCATTTAGGGAAGTTATTTTTGACGGAATCCTAAATAGCTTTGCGCTGGTTCCCAACCTCCTGGTTCACTGCCATTAAATTAAGGCGGTTATCTCCCTCTCCCTTCGGGACGACTGTATGGATGCAGGAGGTAGAATCGCGTACGGAACAGCGATCGAGAGCATTGCAAGGAGCTATTGCCGAAAAGGTCGGGGTGAGGGGAATAAAATAAGGGAAAATACTTTATTTTGATCCCCTTAGCGAAGCATTCTTCAGAGTAGGATAAGGTTTTTTCCTTAATATAATGGCGTTGGGGTGAGGGAATGGGCAGTTTACGGAAATGAGCCTATCCAAATTAAGGTTTCTGCCGTTGGCTGAGCGGAGCCGAAGTCAACAGTTAGCTTCGACTCCGCTCAGCAAGCGGTATTTTGGCACTCGGCTAAGGTTGTCTTCTTTCTAAAAAATCGCATAAATCGCTCTATTGTAACGAGAGCTTGATAACATCCAC
>Ga0207967_1000593_pt1 | contig 10901 bp, 10 predicted proteins | sample LakWasMet20_HOW5_2_FD_183866 | JGI IMG/M metagenome (GOLD analysis project Ga0207967, IMG submission 183866) | Freshwater sediment methanotrophic microbial communities from Lake Washington under simulated oxygen tension - Sediment Metagenome... | ecosystem: Environmental > Aquatic > Freshwater >...
GCAGATCGACTTTAGGTTGGTAATACAAGCGGAATTCATTATTCGGTAACGCTGCTTCTACGCGCTCTCGATCTTGGCGCAAACCTCTAAACTGACGATCGTGATGCGAGTCAAATTGTTGCACACGACTACCACCGTTAAGCTTTGCCTGATACATTGCGTGGTCTGCATGCCTCAGCAAGGTATCTGGCTCACAGCCGTCATCAGGGAAAATAGTATAGCCAATACTAGAAGATACCGTGACTGACTTATCACCAATGCTATATGGCGTTTTAATCACGCTGAGTAAGCGCTCTAAAGTTTGCGTACATTCATCTACACTTTGCAAACCACACAGCAGTACCGCAAACTCATCACCACCCAGCCGCGCAACGGTATCGCTGTCGCGCAAGCATGCACTCATACGCACCGCCAGCTGAACTAGCAGGTAGTCGCCAGCCTCATGCCCCAAGGTGTCATTCACTGGTTTAAATCCATCCAGATCTAGACAGCAAACCGCCAGCAACTCACCTGAACGTTCAGCCCTTGCGAGCGCTTGCTGCAAACGATCAGACAGCAAAGCACGATTAGGTAGTTGCGTCAGCGGGTCATGGTACGCCATGCGCTCTAGGTTTTGCTGCTGTTCTTTCGCTTGTGTAATATCAGAGAACAAGCCCACAAAGTTTTTAATCTGATTAGCTTCGTCTCGCACGCAGAATATATCAAGCCATGCCGCATAAACATCGCCGTTCATGCGGCGATTCCAAGTCTCACCACGCCACTCACTGTTACTTTCAGCTTGCAGCCAAAGCAGGTCTAGCAGGCTATCATCGTAAGTAACAAATCCTAAGGCTTGCGGCACGCGACCTAATGCGTCTTCTCTTGGGTATCCGGTAATTTGAGTAAAGGCATAATTGACCTCAACGAGGTTTGCATTGGCATCCGTAATAAAAATACCATCATGCGCATGATCAAACACGCTTGCAGATAAACGCATACGTTCTGAGTTTTGCTGCAACGTATCGATGGACTCGCGCAGCTTCTGCCGCATTTCCAACACACTCGCCATTAAAGTATCTGGCTTTGCATTTAGGCCATCTTGCGCTAAATCCCCAGCAGCGATGCGTTTTACCACATCAATCGCAAGCGCTGGGTCGCCCCCTATCGGGTTCAAGATTAAACGTCTTAATTGCCACAAGATAATGACAATCAGTAAGGTACCAAGCAATATGCCAGCAAACACAACAAACCATGCATTGGCTAAGCTCACTGCTCGCGCTTCACTGAGGGGGTAGGCAACCACAACATTAAAGCCCCATTTAGGCACGCCCGCTGTCACAAACTCCCAGTTATCCGGCCTAGACTCTAGCAAGCTCTCGACTTTAGCCTGTTTTACATGGGATGAGAGAAAGCGAATATTATTGGTTTCATCCAAGATTACCGCAAAACCAGTAGTGAGCTGGCGCATATTTTCTACGGTGTCACGCAGTATCTTAATGTCTACTTTATAGCCAATATAGTAAGCCCCAATCACGCGGCCACTTGCATCGAACACTGGGTCGTATCTTGTAATATAAGGCTGACCAAGGATATCAACGACGCCATGGTATTCTTTACCGGCTAATAAAGCGTGAATCACTTTACCCTTAGGATTAAGTACAGTTCCTACGGCACGCGCCCCATTATCTTGCTTAACATTGGTGGCAATACGCACAAAACCATCACCAGACCGCACAAACATGGTGGCAGTACCACCAAACAAATCACTGACACTATCGACCAGATCAAAATGACCAGTAATCTCAGTCTCACCCATTTTAAGATTGGGTAACGATTTGGCTTGAAGTTGAATCAAGCCATCGATGTGTACTTGACCTAAGGCCTGACTGCGTTGTTTTAATAAGCGCATGGCAGAATTAGCCTGCTCACTGACCAATTCTTCGGTGACATCCAACAGACGAACTAGAGTTTTCGCTTGCTCATTTGCGCCTGCATGAATATTGTCTAATTGCTGTGAAGCTTGTTGCCCTGTTAGCACAAAAGGTGCGACCGCTAACAAAATCAGCACAGGCAACAAGAAACGCCAAATTGTGGAAATCTTTTTTTGCATAAGGAGACAATAAGGCTAGATTGAAATTATCCTATCACAATTTAATAAGGACTCAGGCTAAGAATCCATTGAATCAACAATAAATTAAAGCACTAGTGATAAAACCAACAGAAAAACATCAGCAAACAGCATGATTAAATACTTTGTGAATATATTATTTCTTTAGCTGTGGCTTGCAATTAAGATAAGCTATTTTCTCACCATCATTCAGTGTTGTAGCATCTCCATTAATTACTAACGCAATCACGCCACTCGCATAACGGCGATTATCATCGCTTGATTTTGGCAAGTTCACTTCATGATCTGGATAAATTAACCAAGCATCGCTACCGTTGTTCAGTATGCGCACATGAAAGTGTTTATTACCATCACACACGTATTCAGTAGCATCTTTGGGATAGGGCGACTGCTCACTCGTCTCGCCCCGAAAGGGATTGGATAAACCAATAGAACTACAGGCTGGAGTCACTACTGCTAATAAAGAGGCTAAAACAAACTGCTTTAATTTAATAATCATATTTCGAACCTAAATTGTACGGACAAATCACTTAAACGGATGACGATTAGATGCGTGCTTAATTGTAATCAATACGTAATATACAACAAATCATCGATATCCAGCGCGACTTAATCTATCCAATACCGCCAGCCATGCGGGTAAAGCAGGTGGTAGCTCCACCAATAAGCGGTCGACTTTCATCGCATCTAAGTGATGTAAGCTACTATATAACAGCTCAGCCGCCTTATCTGGCGAGTTAGGTAACGTGATCGATTGGCAGTTTAGCTCGCTATCATTACTATCGCCAATCAGCATCGCCGCACAAGACAATCCCGCGGCTTGCAATGCTTCGCCTTCTTGAATCAGTGCCTGCCTGTCTTTAAACAACAGCAATGGCGTGCGGGGTGAATAGTGCAATGCATGCTGACCCGGCACTTTAGGTACCGCCTGTTGGGCATCTGCACTCACGGCAGAGGACACTTGATGATGAGCGGTGGCTACCTCAGCAATATCATCCTCACTAATCATACCCGGGCGTAGCAACTGCCATTGCCCATTGGCAGAGACGCTCACAATGGTTGACTCTATCCCCACATTGCAGGCGCCGCCATCTAGCACTGGAATTGATTCACCCAATCCCGCTTCAACATGTGCGGCCGTTGTCGGGCTAAGCTGGGTAAATAAATTGGCAGAAGGTGCTGCAACGCTTAAACCACCATGCGTAAGCAATGCCAACGCAACCGGATGGTTAGGCACTCGTAGCGCGACGGTTGCTTCATCACCACGCACGACGCGTGACACATGGGGCTGTGCAGGTAACACCAACGTTAATGGGCCGGGCCAAAAGGCTTTTGCCAGATTAACGGCAACTTCGGGAAACGTCGTTGCCCAATTACCCACTTGGTTCATGTCACCAATATGTACAATCAACGGGTGGTCTGCCGGGCGTTGTTTAATCTCGAATATTTTCTTAAGTGCACTATCGTTGGTCGCATCTGCGGCTAATCCATAGACTGTTTCGGTAGGAATCGCCACGACCCCTCCGCTTTTAAGCTCGGCAATTGCCTGTTCTAAACTAACACGCATAATATTTCACTTAATATTCCACAGGTCTAAAAACCGTATTTTACTACTTTACGCTGGTCAGCACTTAATTAGAACATTTCAGCTTTAGTGCTTGATGGGATAAAATGCATTTTTTAAAAGGAATACACATGACTCAAATCACTGTTGAAAAAAATCCAAGTCAGCAACGTTTAGAAGCTTTGAACGTAAGCAAATGGCCGACATGGGAGAAAGAAGTTTCTGTTTTCCCATGGACATTTCCTGAACAAGAGGTTGCATACATTTTAGAGGGTGAATGTGTGATTACGCCTACTGGTGGCACGCCAGTGACCTTTGGCAAAGGTGATTTAGTCACTTTTCCAGCTGGCATGACCGCAAGCTGGGAAGTTAAAAAACCGCTACATAAACACTATCAGTTAGATGGCTCTAAGCTTTGCCAAATCTATCGCCGCATTAAACTTGCGTTAAAGCTATAAGCTTTTTATTACCCAGCTTTACGGAATGTAAGATTGATTCGAACGTCCCCTAAAGCTGGGTGCATACTTGCCTTAAGTGGCAGTATGCCATGATAGCGTAAACGCGCTTCCCCGCCCCACACCACCACATCGCCATGATAAAGCGGAAAACTCAAGGCTTTATCCGTACGCTTAAAACCACCAAACTGAAATGTTGCAGGTACGCCTAAAGAGACCGAAACGATAGGTTGCGTGAAATCACGTTCGTTTTTATCTTGATGCAAGCCCATGCGTGCACCGGTTTGATAGAGATTAACCAAACAAGCATCTGGGGTAAAGTCAGCGTAGCCTGCCACTAATGCAGCGGCTTGTGACAAGGCTAAAAAACTAGCTGGCATAGACGGCCACGGCTTTTGTGTAAGCGGATCTAAGTTGGCATAACGGTAACCTTGGCGATCAGTCACCCAACCTAATTCACCGCAATTGGTCATGGCAACTGACATCGCAAAGCCACTGGAGGTAACCATATGACGAAACGGCGCCTGCGTGATGAGGCTTGCTAAATCTGCAAGTAAAGCTGCTTCATCTTTAAGTGCAAAGCCCTTGAGTAAGCTCACGCCAGCAAGTGCAGTGTCGATAGGCGTTGTGTTGCCAAACAAATCCAAGCTAAATCACTCCATCCATATGTGTCTGGTTTGTTTAATCAGAATATTGATCAATATTGAACAATATTAAATTCGGATGCTTATAATCATCATATGAACAACCCATACCAACAGGCACAAGATTTTTTACGCGCTATCGACAGCGATTGGGCACAATTGATAGACCTAGTAGGTGCATGTAAGTTTACAACAAAAAGCGAGCGCGACCCTTACGAGGCATTAGTGCGCGCCGTGGCGTATCAACAGCTCAGCACCAAAGCCGGTGATGCCATACTCAAAAAACTGATTAATCATTATGGACAATTCCCGCTACCGTCACAGTTAATAGCCACAACATTTGACGAACTGCGTGCGGTGGGCTTTTCTGGCAGAAAGGTAGAGACACTCCAAGGTATCGCCAATGCAGCCCTAACTGGCTTAGTCCCCGCACAGGCACTTGCTGACAATATGAGCAACGAAACCTTAATTCAACAAATCACTACCATTAAAGGCATTGGTCAATGGACGGTGGAAATGATGCTGATGTTTACTTTGGCGCGCATGGACATTCTGCCGGCAGATGATTTTGGCATCGCAGAGGGCTACAAACGGATGAAAAAGCTGGAAATTGCGCCTAAACGCAAACAAATGGTGGAAATTGGCCAAGCATGGAGCCCTTACCGCACGGTTGCCAGCTGGTATTTATGGCAAGTACCGAAATAATCTATGGTGAGTGGCTTACCCATGTGATGGTAATGCCCTGCTCCTGTGCAATTTTTTCAAATAAAGGAATGGCATCTTGCAAATGTTTTAAATAAGAAAAAGCCGTTTCTTGATGAAAGCCCAGCACTAACACCCGCCTGTTATGTTCAATTAATGTTTTAAATATCGTGACTAATTGTTGCGTGTCGGTGTAATCAGCCAAGCTGCCATTATTGGGATACTCCATCACCGAGGCAGTTAACTGATACGGCTCATCCAACACTGAGGCCTCGGGATGCAAGGCTTTAACCATTTGCACCAGCCCGCTATTTTCCGCCCATTTACTCGTCAGCAAGTTAGCATCGGTACGTGAGCTATCGAACACAAATTGATTCGCCTCCAGCGCACTCGCTAATTTAGGCCCTAATTGCCAGCCACCAGCCCGAAAGTAGCGCGGGCGCGCAAAACCCTGCTCCACTAATAAATTAGCACTACAACCAATTAACTTCGTTAAATCTTGTGCTGAATACGCATATTCCAAACTCACGGCATATCCACAATCACCCGCCTCACACACTTCATTTTGTACTGCAAATGAGGGGGAGTTTTGATATGGCACATCACACGCGTCAAGCAGAGATTTCCAGCCATGCACATGCAAGCCCATGCTATCTGAAGGTAAAAAAGTGGAACGTATCTTTTCAGCTTCCACTATCGCATCGGTGCTTGGACGTAACAAATAGACTGGATTTAACAACTGCATCATCGGGATATGTGGATATTGCTTGCGGAAAGCCTGCATCACTTCGATATTTTCATCATCGAGCGACCACCCTTCCCAATCGACGGTAACGAATATTTGAATCGTGGGCTTGGCATTATTTTCAGCGTAGCTGTTTAAGCTAATAAATAAGCATAGGTAAGCCACAAAGCATAGATTAAGTAGTTCGAGATAAGAATTTTTATGGGTCATAAACGCATCAAATGGTTATCCGTCTTTGCTAAAAAAGCGTAGGTGAATAGCAATGCAGCAATCACGATTGATGCATTCAATTAGCGGTTAGTGCGCCTAATCTATATCGGTAGAATCACACTAGGTCAATGATGACTCATCGGCAAGATCAGATAAATCTTTCAACTTGCTTACTACCTTATTCACTGCACTAACCCGTGCATTCTATCCGTTTACATTCAAGTATTAAATGTTTTTATAGGCGCCTGAGTGCCAATTCTAAATCACAAGCGTTAAAGCAATATGACGTTTGCACTTATAATGTCGCCCATGGAATTATTTAAATATCATCAATTTGCATTTGCCAAACTTTTAGCATTTCGTATTCAACTCGTACTGGCGTACCAAATATTAGCGGTAGTGGTAGGCTGGCATATTTATCAGATTACACATAACCCATTGTCTTTAGGGTTAATAGGTTTGGCCGAAGTGATTCCTTACTTCGCCTCTGCATTATTTGCTGGGCATGCCGTTGATCACTATTACTCACGTCGCTTATTTGCAGGCTTAGCGGCGGTGTTGCTCACCATTAATGCACTTACACTCACCTTAGTAGCACTAGGTTGGCTAGATGGTAATATCACCTATTGGATTTACGGCTCCATTGCTTTTACCGGGGTGGCTCGTGCCTTTATTGCGCCTAGTTACAATACTTTATTCGCCATCATTTTACCCCGTGAGCAGTATGCACGCGCTGCGGGTATCGGCACCTCTACCTTTCAGATAGGCTTGGTGTTGGGCCCAGCCATTGGCGGCCTATTGGTAGGGTTTGGTAGTAAAGCACTGGCTTACAGCGTTGCTACTGCACTATGCCTAGGTGCTGCCACCTCGATTGCTTTACTTAAGTTAAAAGAACCTACAAAAGCAGAGAGCATTCCTGTATTTACCAGCATTGCACAGGGTCTGCGCTTTGTATTTAGCAACCAAATCGTATTAGGTGCATTATCACTAGACATGTTTGCTGTGTTATTTGGCGGTGCAGTTGCCATGCTGCCAGCATTTATTCATGACGTTTATCACATGGGTCCTGAGAGCTTAGGCATTCTGCGTGCGGCGCCTGCACTAGGCGCTATCGTCACTGGGCTTTGGCTCACTCGACACCCGATTAACCTAAACGCAGGTCGCTGGTTATTAGGGATGGTTGCAGGATTTGGGCTTTGCATTATTGGGTTTGGCTTAAGCACTAGCTTTTGGATGGCGGCTGTTTTTCTATTACTTTCTGGTCTGTTTGATGGCGTTTCTGTCATCACACGACAAACCATTATGCAGCTTGCCACACCAGATGCCATGCGTGGACGCGTTTCAGCCATTAATGGCATTTTCATCGGCTCATCTAATGAGTTAGGTGCTTTTGAATCAGGGGTTGCCGCACGCCTAATGGGACTAGTGCCCTCTGTGATTTTTGGTGGCCTCATGACATTAGGTGTTGTAGGGGCAACGGCAAAGCTTGCACCTAAACTTCGTACATTACACTTGCACCAATTGCATTGAGTCAAATAAAACAACGTGAAAGATCTGGATACGCTATTTGCAGCACTGGCTCAATCTACGTTCAGAAGCAGCTTTCAACTGCGTGATAAAGACTTAGCCTATCTACAGCAAAAAGGCTTATCCACCGTGCTTGATCATGCGGAAGACTTTATCGGCAAACGTTTAGCGCCTGCGGTGATTGGTAACGATGGTAAACAAACGCCGATGCGTGGCCATCCTGTATTTGTAGCGCAACACGCCACGGCTTGCTGCTGCCGAGGTTGCTTACAGAAGTGGCATCAGATACCGCAAGGGCGCGAGCTTACATTAGCAGAGCAAGCTTATATGGTCGTTGTGCTAGAAAAGTGGCTGCGTATTAGGCTTGAAACTGATTAAGGCTGACGATGCTTAAACACATAAAACAGGTTAGGCTCACTCATAATGTAGATACTACCATCTGGGCCTATGGCAATCCCCTCTGCTTGCGGCACATGCTGGCTTAAACCGTGAAACCCTTTCCACAAAGCCAGCGCTCCGACTGCATGACCATGTGCATCATATTCTTTAATCAGCCGTGATTCATCACTTAACAGCACTAGGCTGTCCGTTTCATCGTGATACGTCACTGAAGACAAATCTCTTAATGACCATTTAATCGCAGCATCGTACTGATCTAAACGCTTGATCTCTAGCGACTCACCCGCTTTGGCTTCAAAAAAGCCTTCAACCGATAAAATGTATTTAGGATCACGCTCTTTCACGACCAGCAGGCGGTGATTGTTACCATCCCAAGACACACCTTCGAAGTTCTTATTGCTTGTAAAATTAAGCCCTAATTTCAGCTTTGGCGCGTTGGTGACATCGACACTTGTCGCATCATCATCCAATGTCACTAACACTAAGCGGTTATCACTTTCATCCGCAATCACATATCGGTTATCTGCTACATGGGTAATGCCCTCCATATCCGAGACGCCTGTCACATCCACCCGCCGAATCACTTTTCCAGTTAAGCTCAACTCAATAATCTGCGCCTCTTTATTTAATACGGTAAAAAGCGTATTGCTGCGAGTGTTATAAGTAAAGCCTGAAGCATTGGCTAAATCTGGAATGGATAAGCCGTCAATTTCTACATGATAGTTTTTTAGGTCTAGCGTTTTAGTCGCTTGCTCGGATGCTGATTGGTTGTTATGCCAAATATACCAAGCGAGGGCTTCTAGCCTAAAATAGTAAATACTAGCTAATAGCAGAATGAATAGTGCGAAGATCCAACGTCGTTTGTTTTTCTGAGGCATGTGAGATTGTGATCAATTGGCATTGCACCAACTGATCACATATAAATTTAAGAAGAACCAAACAGACCCATGCTTTGGATAATAGTTCAGCTAAAAAGACCCATGTTAAACACTGACCTGAAAAATAACCTTTAAACACCACCTTCAGGCAAAACAGCACATTTAACGAACTGATTAGCCAGGCGTACCATCGACCCTAGGCATCCATAAGATAGGAGTATAAATCCACACAAAAACTGCAAACCCGAGTATCCAGCATAGTGCAGAAACAAAAATCCAATTGCTATAAAGCTGCATGTCTAGCATCGGTGCAAATACCCGAAACAGCAGGCTCAGCATGATGGCAATAAACACCAACAGCAGCCAGCTAGATGACTTTCGGATATCTCGCCCAGTATGCCCCAATGCCACGCGCGCCATCATGGCTAAGCTCATGAGGCCAATTCCGCCTATCGTAAACAGGTGTAGCACCAATATAAGCGGGATGGAAAGCAAAGCTTGCACACCATAAAACAGAAAGCCTAGATTAATCATCCATGCAGATAAATACAAACTCCATAGCAATGGCACACGCCATATGCCACTGGTATGCCAATGACAGAGGCGATACCCATTGAGTAGAAACAAACCGCATGCCAAATAAGGCGTTAAGTAAGGGTTTCTATAAAAAATCTCATTAACAAACAAGGCGAGAAACATCACTAATATGCTGATATCCAGCCACTGATGATGCTTGATTTTAATTTTCTCTTGCACGCCACGCTCAATAAAGAATGGAATCACTCGGCGACCTATCATCAGGATTAAACTCACCAGCAATAAAACAGCACCGTTAATTGCGTACAGCATGCCATCTTGCAAGACGCCGTAATATCCTAAGTAGAACACGACATTCCCGACCCATAACAAAGCCACTTTAACAACCACTGCAAGCTGAGCCCATTGCCTTGCACGGATAATTGGCTGGCTGATGGACAACATCAACGCTAAACCAAACAGCAAATCGACAATGGCGGCCCACAGCATCAAACGTGTACCAAACAAAAATAGCACGCGTGCGGCAACCCATAATCCGAATAAAGCCATCAACAGCTTACCATGCAGTGTTTGTACACCCGTCCAATTCCGCACTGCGGTTAATAAGAAGCCAGCAACTACCGCCAAGCTATAGCCATACAGCATTTCATGCGCGTGCCACTGGGCGCTGGTAATCGATTGAATTTGCACAACATTGTGCGCGCTATAAATCAGCATCCACCAAACTATGGATACAATGGCAAAAATACCTGCGCCTAGAAAAAATGGACGAAACCCAAGGTTGAATAATGCACAACCCCGAGTTGGACTAGACTGATGCATCTGGATTTGCACAACGGCCATCGTGATCATGCCTTTTATTGAGAAGGAAACACATATGCTAGCCTAGCTTAACTATTTTTAAATTGATTTAGGTTAAGAAACTAAATCAATTTCTAGCATCAACTTCTGAAGTCAATTGGATGGCTGCTTACTTCTCGTTTCAAATAAAAACTGCATAAACGCTGTGAAGGATTGTGGTCTAGCGATCAAATAGCCCTGCCCATAATCACATTCAAAACTATTTAATAAGCTCTTTTGCGCTTCAGTTTCAATCCCTTCAGCAATCACCTTGATGCCAAGCTTGTGCGCCA
>Ga0207967_1000601_pt1 | contig 10785 bp, 9 predicted proteins | sample LakWasMet20_HOW5_2_FD_183866 | JGI IMG/M metagenome (GOLD analysis project Ga0207967, IMG submission 183866) | Freshwater sediment methanotrophic microbial communities from Lake Washington under simulated oxygen tension - Sediment Metagenome... | ecosystem: Environmental > Aquatic > Freshwater >...
ACCGTGCCCAATGTGGGCTCGATGCACCATCCATCCGCGCCATGGTTACCGGCTGAGAAAATGAATCTAGAAGACAAGCTTAGAAATCTCACCGGTCCGGTGCTGGTTCTTGGTGCCAGTGGTTTCATTGGAGCCAACTTGTTGCGTCGTTTGCTTGCAGTTCGTAGCGATGCAATCGGCACTGTTTTTTCCGGAGACACCTGGCGTCTCGACGGAGTAACCTCGGCCAACATCGCCTTCCTGAATCTGCAGGATCCGGTTAGCGTTAGATCAGTGCTTCACCGCGTTGGGCCACGAACAATCTTTGATTGCTCATCCTTTGGGGCTTATTCGTTCGAGCAGGACTATGAGCGCATCCACGCAACCAACTACCTCAGCTTTATTCGCTTAATGGAAGAGGTTGCAGGGATGGAGTTAGCTGCATTCGTTCATGCTGGGAGTTCATCAGAATATGGTCTCAACTCAACAGCTCCTGCTGAAGATGCTGCACTCCTGCCAAACAGCCATTATGCGGTAAGCAAGGTGGCCGCTAGTGCTGCTATCGCTTATTTCGGCAAGGTGCGCGGCGTCCCAGTTACCAACCTGCGGCTCTACTCGGTATACGGTCCATTTGAGGATAGCTCGCGGCTCATCCCCGCGCTTTGCGAAGCCAGTCTGCGGGGGGAGCTCCCTATTCTGGTTCGTGCGGAGGTAAGTCGCGACTTCGTGCATGTAGACGATGTGGTCGAAGCTTTTGCTAATACCGCGCAGTTGATGGGGCCAGATCTTGCCGGTGAGTCCATCAACATTGGCAGCGGCAGACCAACCACTCTCTTGGCACTCGCCGACTTGGCTCTCAATTCTTTCGGGCTTACTGCCGAACCGCGCTTCAACCCCACTGCTGGCCGCGCGTGGGATACAGACAATTGGTACGCCGACACTAACAAAGCAAAACGCCTACTTGACTGGTCTGCCAAAATTAACCTTGAAGATGGTCTCAAGCAAACTCGCGATTGGTGGCGGTCTCATCTTGTCAATGCAGAATTTAAACGACTGACGAAGTGCACTCAACCGCGCAAGGAAAAGAACTCTATCTCTGCCGTGATTGCTTGTTATCGTGACGTTCAGGCCATTCCGATAATGCATGATCGATTGGTAGCGGTGTTCCAACGGTTGGGAATTGATTACGAGATTATCTTTGTCAACGACAGTTCGCCCGACGATACCGCTGAGGTGATTCGGGAAATCAGCTCCCGCGATCCCCACGTGATCGGCATAACCCACTCTCGAAACTTCGGCTCTCAAGCAGCATTTCGTAGCGGCATGGAAATTGCCAGCAAAGAGGCTGTGGTACTAATGGACGGTGACCTGCAAGATCCGCCGGAACTGATCGAATCTTTCGTGGAGCGTTGGCGGGCAGGTGTAGACGTGGTCTATGGTCGAAGGATAAAGCGTGAAATGCCAGTGCTACTTGAGGCATGTTATCGTGCTTTCTATCGTGTTTTTGCCATGATGAGTGAAGTCCCAGTCCCAAAAGATGCGGGTGACTTTTCTCTGGTAGACCGCAGTGTTGTTCATTGGCTGCTCCAGTGCAAGGAGCGAGACTCCTTTCTGCGTGGGTTGCGCGCCTACGTAGGCTTCCGCCAAGAGGGAGTGGATTATGTCAGGCCCGAGCGTATGTTTGGTGTGAGCACCAATAACTGGATCAAGAATATCGGCTGGGCCAAGAAAGGCATTTTTTCGTTCTCCCGCATGCCGCTTCACTTGCTTACCGCTGGCGGGGGAATTGCGTCTTTTGCCACGATTTTTCTAGCAATCTATAGTATTAGTGTGAGGCTGTTTGACGCAGAGTCAGTTCCCAAGGGTGTAACTTTCCTGTCATTGCTGATTATGTTCTTCGGCTCCTTCACGCTGCTCGGAATTGGTCTTTTAGGAGAATACATAGGCAAGATTTTTGAGGAGACCAAGGCTCGTCCAGCCTTCATTCGCCAGAGCCTCATCGTGCGTGGTGAGATAAAAACTGCGGACCCACGGGGATAACGGTGAATATCGAGCGTCCATGCCCAATCTGCCAGAGCCGGAGTCACACACCCTTCGCTGACGAGCGTATTGATCCCACACGGATCGGAACCCTGACTTACGCATCCCGCAAGCCACCGGAATTCATGTGCCTGCGACTTGTGCGTTGCACCACGTGTGATTTGGTTTACACACCTTCGCCACCGACTGAAGACTTCTTGCATGTCGCTTATGCCGACGCTGATTTCGACTCGGGGCCCGAAGCTACGGCTGCAGCCAAAACATACGCTGATGCTCTTGGCCCCCACGTACAACAACTCGCTGGCCGTAACGCTGCAGTTGACGTGGGGGCTGGTAGCGGACCACTTCTTCCTTGGCTGCTAAATCAGGGGTTCTCACCAGTGATTGGCATTGAGCCTTCACGGGCAGCTATCGATGCTGCCCCGCCCGCCGTGCGCTCACTGCTAAAAGAGGGGATGTTCTCGGTATTTATGCTTAAGGGCGAGACTATATCCTTGATCTGTTCAGCTATGACGCTTGAACACTTACCAGATCCTGGCGACTTCGTCGCCACCGCCCACAGTCTCCTTGAACCAGGGGGGGCAATAGCAATAGTAGTGCATAACTGGCGAGCTCCTCTCAATCGGCTGCTCGGTCTGCGCTCTCCGATCATTGATGTTGAGCACCTTCAACTTTTCAGCCCCAAAGCATTGCGTGAATTGCTTGAGAGGGCAGGGTTCGAACGCATAGCGCTGAGCTCGATCCACAATGCTTACCCGCTACGCTACTGGCTTCGACTCACTCCACTGCCGGAACCTGCTAAAAAAATAGTTTTCGGCTTGCTTGAGCGGTTCGGCCTTGTGGATCGCTATCTTACCATTAACGTCGGCAACATGCTCGCTGTAGGCATTAAACCATTATAAAACAACGCTCTATGAGACTATCAATACTATGAATCAAGTCCAACCAGCCGATATCAAAAAAAATGTACATCGCTTTGACGAAGACGTTCGAAAGCAGGGGGCTTATGCATACACAGGAGAGCTACTATCGGCTCGGCTCGCCAATGACCGAATAAGCCGCTGCATTGCCGAATCCTTTGAATTCCATGGCGCCTCTGTGCTAGATTTAGGTTGTGGGGATGGTGCTTACACAGTCGAGTTTGCTGCTCTCGGAGTACGTCAAGTTGTCGGTCTGGACCCAGCTGCTGTTGCCATTGAGGCAGCTCGGACTCGTGCCAAGGTTCTAGGTGTTGCGGACACGGTGGGTTTCGAGGTGGGTAATATCTATGACCTTGACAAATACCTGACCTCCGGCCAATTCGACTGCATCGTGATTCGGGGTGTGCTTCACCATCTGCCCGATCCTGCTCGGGCCTTAGCCGGACTAACTGCATTCGAAGGCACTGTGGTTGTACTTGAACCTAACGGCAACAACCCCGTACTTAAGCTCCTGGAGCGTTTTTCACGCTACCACATCGAGCATGAAGAACGCTCCTTCCGCCCTGGCTTAATCTGCAGCTGGCTCACTGCCGCCGATCTATCTGTACAGAGTTGTCGCATGATAAACCTAGTGCCTTTTTTCTGCCCGGATCCAATCGCCAAAGTTCTGCGATCGGTTGAGCCCCTTTTAGAGCGCTTACCCTTGATACGAGATGTCGCCTGCGGCCAGTCCATCATCATTGCACGACGCTGAAATAGACTTATGCCACTTTTATCACAAAGCCGCTTCCCAAATCTGTGGTTGTTGATGCAACGAATTATTGGAGGCAATGCGTCTAAGCAGGCGCTTGCCACTGAATACTATTGCGGCCAGCAGCGTGTACTGGAGATTGGTTGTTCGGTAGGAAATATTTCGGAGGCGTTTCTACGATTTCCAGAAATAGCTTTTACAGGAATTGACATTGACGAGAAAGTTCTGGCCGTGGCCCAGCGGCGTTTTAAAGGTGTAGGAAATTTTCGTTTCTCTCTGCGCTCACTCCAAGAGTTGAGTAGGGCTGGGGAGTCTTTTGACTATGTTCTCTTTGCTGGCATATTGCATCACGTCGATGATGAGACTGCTGAGCTTTTATTACACGACGCATTAAATTGCACTGCCACCAATGGCATCATTGTGATTTATGAGCCCGAAGCAGTGCGAGATAACGATGGTTGGTTTTTTCGATTGTTCTACGCGCTTTTCGAGCAGGGAGCTTATCTCCGATCAAGTGAAGCCCTTGAGGCCCTTGTAACACATGCCGGCATTAAAATTCGTCGAATCGAAGATCGAATGGTAAGTCCTGGCATCGTCACCACACCGTATGTGGCCCGCTTCAATCTTTTGCTGGGCGGACACGCACAAGAGAAATGGTGAGAACAAAAAACGCACTGTACAGCATGCTACCTCTAGCAGGGATGATTATACTTATGAGCATAGCTCAATTGCTTTTCAAGCAAGCCGGTTTGTATGCAAATGGTCAAGCTGACTGGTACATGGCGCTCGCCCTTAACCCATGGTTAGCAAGTGGTCTTGCTGCATCAATGGGTGGTATGGGCTGCTGGCTATTTACTTTACGTAGTCTCCCACTTTCTGTAGCCTACCCGTGGACAGCGTTGACCTACGTGATCACGCCACTGGGAGGGGTGTTGTTGTTTGGCGAGGTCATCACAATAAAGTATGTTTTTGGCATGGTGCTGGTCGTCACTGGCATAATGGTGGCAAATTGGGCGGGAGGAGATACAGAATGACTCCTTTGGAGCTTGGTCTTTGCTTATCATCATTGACTTGCAGCAGCGCCTCACAACTTTTCTTGAAAGGAGTCGCGCTGCCAGGCTGGTGGGTGCGACGAATTGTTTGGCTGGGTTTGGCTGGAAGTCTCTTGATATTGTCGGTCGGTCTGGCTGTATTAGCCCTGAAAACGCTGCCACTGTCAAAATTGCTCCCCTTTGCTGCTGGTGCTCATCTGCTCGTCCCTATCGGAAGTAGATATTTTTTCGGGGATCAACTTCGACCTTGTTTTTGGGTTGGAGTTCTCTTAATTATTTCAGGAATCCTATGTGTTCTGACATGAGCAGCGATGACTCTTCTTCGCATGTTTTTGCGCGCACTTCGACGTTTATCGTTATTTTACTCGTGATTCTTGCCATAGTAATCCCCCGACTGATGTTGGCCGGAGGTTTGCCTGCAACCGATGAGGGCTTTTATGCCTATTATGCGCAAATAATGCACGCTAGCTTGGCGCAGGGGGCTGGTTTGCCTGATACAGGACCATTGATGCTCTACCCACTTATGTTGAACTGGGTATTCGATTTCGGTGCTAATCCAATGGTTGCATTACGCTTAGTTGACCTACTGATTGCGGCGGCAGGTGGTTATGCCATGTTTCGGGTGATCGAGATTGAGAGTCGCAGCCGATTGGGTGCGATCCTAATCAGCTCACTCTTCCTTTTTGCTATGAACCAATCCGTATTCATTCAATACGGATTCAAAAACAGCATTCATGCCGCTTATCTCCCGTTGTTGGCAGCTTTGTGGCTGGGCTTAAATACACCTTCTATAACGACTTCGCATCGCTGGCTAGGCATCGGTGCGCTTTTATCCGTGGCTGTACTGCTCCGTGAAACATTCTTGCCACTCATGGTTCTGGGTGCTGGTGCGGTAATTGTCAGTCGGGGTGTACGCGCGTTTGGTCTACTTGTCGCCGGTGCATTTGGAGCAGGTGTGTTGATCACTGGTGCCATCCTGGCTGCCCGTGGGGGGGTCGCCGCCGCTCTTGAGAGCTACCGGGATGCCGGACTAGTATATGCCTCTGTCGCTGAACAGCGCGTCGAGCTTTTTTTTAAATCTGGTGGTCAGGCCTTGCGCGAAAGCCTTGTGCCCGTAATCGTGGCAGGAATGGGGCTGATCGTTACGTTCGCACATCGGATGAGTGGGAAACGTCTAACAAGCCTGCACAAGATGACTTTTTGGCTTTCCGCAGCGCTTCTTCCTCTACTTGAGCCAGCAACGAAGATCGGCTTCCCATATCACTTTGGAGTTTGTTTGGTCGGTCTAGCTGGACTCACGGCCCTTGGCTGGCGTAATATGAGCGATTGCTCCTGTACGATTCTGCCACACCTGACTACCGGAGTGTTTTGTATTGCTTTGTTTGTGCATGTAATCCCACACCTCGTGCCTCTCGGTAATGCATGGCCACAGACCTTTGAGGTTCTGGCTGAATTCAAATCTGGTGAATGGCCAGAGAATCTCACCGACAAAAGTAATTACCTGCTGGCTGCACAGGCTATTCGACAGGCCACACCCCCAGGGGGAACAGTTGCCGTGAGTGGTTTTATGTTCTCACTTTACCCGCTGACTGGTCATCTGCCCCCGTTGCCTGAATTCGCCAACTTGAGTGCCACCCTAATTACACTCGAGCTGTCTGATCTACGTCTCCGCGAAGCGCTTCGACGGTGTCCACCTGATGTGGTGATGACCACAAGCCGAACAGACTGGCCAGGTGGAGCAGAATTACTCGCAGCTGTTCGCGAAACAAATATTTACGAAGAGATTATCGAGATCCCAACGACCAATGATCGTGACTATGGCGGCTTTGGAGGCTTTGTATTTCGAGTTAAAAAGTAATTCCACTGTAATCGTCCGGTGAAACCACCTACAAAACTTACCTCAATGCCGGCACCCTAAGATTTTTTTCATAGGGGATTTTTATGTACATTTCATTAAAATGGCGTCAGCATATTGAAACTTGGCAAAAAGCGGGTTATCACAATCTGTATATTGTGAGCAACAACAATTCAAGATGGGTACTTTCTCGGCTCGATTGAGCGAGTATCGCAGACTCAATCCATCTCAAGCTGTAGCGTTGATTCCTGTACAGATTGAATCGGTTGTTCCGACACCGGCATCAACGGCGTGTCTGGGGTTGACTCATAACAATGGTCATCGACGGGAACTGCCGACATCCGTATCGGCTGCGTGGTTGGCAGAGTTGCTGTAATCTTTGGAGCGAATCATGAAATGCATAACATCATCAAAACAGTCGCTGGCAATGCTGCCCATCCTGCTTTTGCTCAACGGCTGCGTTCCCAATGCAGCTTATCATTCTCTTGATGGAAGTCAGAAAAATTGTGTAGCTCAACCTGAAAAAGAAACTTGTCGCCAAAGTTATTATCAGGAATACGATACATTTGATTTGGCATTTGCGGAGTATTCAGAACGAGGAAATGTCTTTAATGACACCTATCAGAAAAAAGTGCTTGAACATATTAAAAAGCTAGCCACGGAGGATGGGGGGATTGTTTTAGTCACATTTATCCATGGTTGGAAGCATAATGCATCCGAGGATGACGAAAACCTAAAAGAATTTAAGGATTCTTTGCGAGCTATATCAACCCAGCTCAGAAATCAATCACTACTGGACAAACGCCGCTTAGTAGGGGTTTATATCGGTTGGCGAGGTGCCAGCCTGGATATTCCTGTACTAAAAGAAACGACATTTTGGGACCGCAAGCAAGTCGCCGAAGAAGTTGGTAAAGGCGGTGTAACCCAGTTTCTGCTTGAGTTGGACCATGTCATCAACCGTAAAGATACCAGTGCTAACAATGAAAACAGGACTAATGGCGACCAAAACAGAAATGTGATGGTCGTAATTGGGCACAGCTTTGGCGGTGCAATTGTCGTGAGTGCGCTGAATGAAGTATTAATGGAAAGGGCAATCAACACGACACGTAAGAATGGCTATGTACGAAATCTGGGTGATGGGGTCATCTTGCTTAATCCAGCCATTGAAGCCAACCAGGCGCTGAACCTGGTTGAGGCGGCTTTATTACAAGATAAATTTCAATCTGAACAGCGTCCATTGCTGATTTCATTGAGTTCTGATGCTGATTGGGCAACACATAAAGCCTTCCCATTAGGCCAAACAGTCGGCTTATTAGCGACATGGCTGCAAACCGATATTGATAGAGATTATTACTATGACCGGCTGCAGCCAAATCAAAAATTACAATTAAAAGAAGAACATCTCGACTCCACGGCCGTAGGCAACTTTGCACCTTTCCTCAGCCACCATCTATCTGCAAGTGAACATGAGGGGAAAACTGAATTTAATTTAGTTGGTTGTCGAAACAATCCCAGCTTATGTGAGCCCGCCGGATGGACTACCTTATCTGGACAGCCTGCAATTCGAACGCCTGAAAATTTTCCTCTGTTCTTTATTAGAACGGATAAAACAATCATGACCGGCCATAATGATATTTTTAATGAAAAGGTTCGAAGTTTTCTTTACACCATTATAGACAACGTCATACGGAACAAGCTCAAGCCCAAAGTAACTGCTAAAACTTCCGTTTACGGAAATGATTTTCTTTTGAATGAACGGGAAGGGGAATTCGAGAAAAAAATGGAAGAAAACATTAAAACTTTGAAACAGGATTAGCGGACCAACCACCGCGCTGCCTTGATTTTGGAGAACTTCAGTTAGGCGAACAACTGTTTAACAAGCTCCAAGAGGTTGTCAGGTGATGTCATTTGTGACGAGAATGTTAGTGATAAAAGCTTGAGAGAATGATTGCGCAAATAAGTTGTTTATAAAAACTTAGCCATCATTGATAGTTAACAATCACGAATTATATTATGGATACATTACTGAGGCGCTTGATGAATTGCGTGCATTTCAATTTAAACTTATTCAATTCAAACACTCTTTTTCTGTAAGCCTGGCAAAAGTTAAACGCCAATACCATCCCACTGTAACAATCGCCCTAAGATTATTACTGTGGGATGGTAATCAATGGTTGTATTAAATTTAGTAATAATTAATTACGTATTAAACATATTCAATATTTAAATATACAGAATCTACAGCTCACTCAATGTTGATTTATATTGCCGCATAAAACGTCGAATCCTTGTCACTTAATTTCCATAGTAATTATTTCGCTGACCATAATTATATTTAAAAAATGAATTGTGGGAACATGTTAATGTGTATATCACCAAAAGCTTGTCATTATGGACAAAATCTATAAACTCCCCCAATCTGTTAACAAGGATGGTACAACATGACAGCTTCAGAGCCCGCTATACCCTTCAAAACCTATCGGTTTTATTTCACAACTACAAGCAAAGTCCGATTACCCGATTATCCAGGATCAGCCTGGCGAGGTGCATTCGGTCGCCCATGTTAGCGGGTCAATTGCCCAAGGCAGAGAGCAAGTGGCTGGCGGCGCGAATTTAGTTGATGTTAAAGGTTTGTTAACCAAACAGGCTAAATTCAGGACGATCGATAAACATTAGATTTCGATTGATCGATTGGAGCCTGGCGAAACCGATAAATGAGATAGGTTATGGGTGCTGTAATATGCTTTCGTGTTGACTAACCCAATTATTATCAACCACCAAATGGTGCTGCGATTTGGGGTAATCTCGATTAAATCTAAGATGAAAAGCTGACTTTGGTGATGCAATAAAGCGCACAGCTAACAGTTTTAATGTCAGTTAAATGAAATGTTTGTTTATAAAGGATAATTAATGCTCAGAATTTTCCACACCGCCGACTGGCACCTGGGCCATCAATTGCATGGTGTTTCGAGACATTTCGAACACCGACAATTTCTGAGTTGGCTTTTGGAGGCGTTAAAACAAAAGGAAGCCGATGCCTTAATCGTTGCCGGTGATATTTTTGACTCTGCTAACCCCCCAGCTTCAGCGCAATCACAGCTCTATGATTTCCTGGTTAAAGCCAGAACAAGTCTGCCAAATCTTTCTATCATCCTGGTCGGCGGCAATCACGATTCAGCATCAAGATTGGATGCACCTTCGCCGATTTTAAATGCTCTGGGCGTTCATGTTGTAGGCGGCTTAACTCGAAATGAGGACGGCAGTGTTAATTGGGATCGGTTATTGGTGCCCTTGACGAATCACGCTGGAGAAATAAAGGCTTGGTGTGGTGCCATGCCTTTTTTGCGAAATGCTGATTTGCCAGCCATCAATGATGAGCCAGACCCATTAATCTCCGGTATGAAATCTCTGTATGCTGAAGTTGTGGAGCAACTATCTCAAAAAGCCGGACAAGATGAGCTGATGATTCTTACAGGGCATTGCTATATGGCGAACGGAGCCTTGTCTGAAGTAAGCGAACGAAAAATCCTTGGCGGTAATCAACATGCTCTGCCTCTTGAGTTATTTCCGGAAAACATTGCATACGTTGCGTTGGGGCATTTGCATTTAGCCCAGCGTGTCAGTGGAAACGAACACATCCGATACAGTGGTTCTCCGATTCCGCTTTCATTTGATGAATCTGACTACAACCATCAGGTACTTCAAGTCGACCTCAAAAAAAATCATCCTGTTGAAATCACTACTCTAAAAATACCACGCAGCATTGAACTATTGCGGATACCCAATGGTAAAGATTTTGCTGCGTTATCAGCGGTTATAACGCAATTGGAAGGCTTGGAATTGGGTGATTTGCCAATTGATGAGCGACCAATGCTGGAATTGCGAATTCGGCTTGATAAACCTGAGCCAAGTCTTCGCCAGCAAATTGAAGAAGCAATCGGGCGACTGCCTATACGATTGCTAAAAATCAGCACCGCTTATACGGGTGCAGACAAAAGTTTAGTGGATTTCAAAATCGAAGAACGCCTGGAAGAACTGCAACCCCTCGATGTTTTTGAACGTTGCTACCAAAACAAATATGACTCCCATCCACCTGATGAAATTAAAGGCCTATTTAATCAATTATTGGAAAGTATTCAGGTGAACGAATAACATGCGAATCTTAGCAATTAGAGGAAAAAATTTAGC
>Ga0207967_1000604_pt1 | contig 10742 bp, 10 predicted proteins | sample LakWasMet20_HOW5_2_FD_183866 | JGI IMG/M metagenome (GOLD analysis project Ga0207967, IMG submission 183866) | Freshwater sediment methanotrophic microbial communities from Lake Washington under simulated oxygen tension - Sediment Metagenome... | ecosystem: Environmental > Aquatic > Freshwater >...
TCCAAGGTATCTGCTATAAATCGATAAAAGTGCGCGCATTTTACGCGCTAATCATATGATTAAGAAGCTTTTTTATAGTTCAATTACACCAAAACTAAAACTGGCTAAGTTAAATGCGGTATTTTTGGTAACAGTCACCCGCAATATTGCATACAATACAGGCATAAACCGCCCATGAGAACCTACTAAAAACTATGTGTGACTACGCAAATTTAGTAAAAACTTTGCATCAATTTGCAGAAAAAGCCAAAGACAAACCACTAACCGTAGGCGAAGCTCTAGACTCACTGGATGAAGCCGGCTATGCATTTATTTGCATTATTCTGGTTTTACCTTTTTTGCAGCCCATCCCGTTAGGCCCATTCACGGTACTTGGCGGCGTCGCGTTTGCCACGCTGGGCTGGCAATTACTACATGGCCACGAATCGCCGGTACTACCAAAACAAATATTGGCGATTGAATTTAACGAGGGCACATGGAAAATGCTGGTCAAAGTCTGCCTGGAGATTCTGGGCTTGTGCAGAAAAATCAGTAAACCACGCTACCCCTTTATTGCAGAAGGCATACGCGGCAAAAAAATGGGCGGCTTTATCCTGCTGGCCGCCGGCGGATTAATGGCAATTCCGTTCGGGGTATTACCATTCAATAACTTTTTACCCGGCCTAGCCATCTTGTTTTATTGCATAGGCGAGCTTGAAGATGACGGGCTGATGTACCTGATTGCGTTATTCTGGCTCATCATCACCACCATCTATTTCAGCGCATTCTTCTTTGCGCTTTGGTACTTTGGCGAAAAGGCATTAGCGTTTTTTAAAATACTTTAAAACTTGAATGCGCCTGATGCTAATGACCACAAAAATTAGTACGGAAAATATTAAGTGGTAAGCATGCCCTGAATATTTGTAAGTTATTAATTAATCATTTAATATCGAAACACAAGACAAAAAAAATAAAAAAGGCCAACGGGTTCCAGCCATGCATATCCTTTTTTCATTTACTCATATAAAGACCCATCGGTTTCTATAATTACTGTTAGAAGGTGAAATGTCTATACGCATTTTGTTCATGACCGTATTACTTTGCTTAAGCGGATGCACGCCTTCTGATTATTGCAATGAGGCTAAACGACCTCTATCTGACGAGGAGTTGATTGCAAAAGTAGTAAGTAAAGAATCAATTTACCCTAATTGCTGTCGAGTATCTCGTGGACATTCCTTAGAAATAGAAACATACCTAAAGCTGAGCGACGCAGATTCGCGAAAGCAAGAACACCCAGACTCTGGGTATTATGAAAATCATTTAATAATCAATGCTTGTGGGAAAATTTTAGACTCATATGGGATGCAGATAAAAAGTATAGAGCGCCCGTGCTGGGCCCGCAAAGAAAAAATAGATCGAATATCCGATAAAGAGCTTGTTAAGACAGCATTAACAGCTGCTGCAAAGCAAATGAAATTGGTTCAATCAATAGAGCAATTCATGATTGACCATCCTTCATGCTGCCAAGTGCAGAGAAATATCAAAGATGAGTACACTCCTAAAAACCTTACCCAAGCACGAGTTGAGATTTATTACGCAACAAATGAAGCGCATTCAAATAGTGACAATGATTTTCTTAAAATTCGTGTTTATTTTAACGAGTGCGGAGATTGGGGCAGTATGATTGGGCCAAACAAAGTAAAGCTACATTAAACAAAATTACCGATTATGTTATGCATAACATACCAATCAAACGGAATGATTCAATAGCAGCGCTGTTTCGCTTTCTTTACATTCAAGCGTTAGGTCTCTATGCGCACCCAAGCCTCACCAGACGAATTTGCACAACATTTGACCGATGTCTTTCGACTGTTCGGACCAATCTCTTTGCGCCGCATGTTCTCTGGCTATGGCATTTATCACGATGGAATCATGTTCGGTTTAATTTCTCAGGACACACTATACTTGAAGGCCGATGCAGAGAACTCTGCTGATTTTAAGGATCAAGGGCTTAGCCAGTTCGAGTATGTTCGACAAGGGAAAGTCATTGGGCTATCCTACTATCAGGCCCCAGAAATCGTACTGGAGGACACCAATGAAGCTGCACTCTGGGCGCGTCGCTCGTTTGCAGCCGCGCTACGTGCTAACGCATCAAAAGCAAAGTCTGTTAGGAGCCGTCATAGGCATGAAAGCTAACCCATCATTAAAGCGGGGTGCCTAACGGTACCCATTAACTCAAACGTTAGCCAGATTAAGTCATGGAAACCCTACCAGTTGAACTAAGTATCGCTTGCGAAGCCGACGCTAAAGAAATTGCAGCCCTTGTGAACAGAGCCTACCGGCCTTCCGCACAGGAGGCGGGCTGGACACATGAAGCAAACCTCATTGCTGGTGAGAGAATTTCCACCGAACAAGTGCTTTCCCTATTTCACGAACAATCTACGATTTTACTGTTACGTCTTGAGCAGGATATCGTAGCATGTGTGCATGTGCAAGGTGGTCAGTCCAGTACTTACATTGGCATGCTAGCGACAAATCCAACAATGCAAGCGCAAGGTATTGGCAAGCAAATGTTAATTCACGCAGAGGCTTATGCCATTGAACATTACGATGCTTCGGTATTCAAAATGTCGGTTCTATCTTCACGGCCAGAGCTATTGGCTTTCTATGAACGACGCGGCTATGTTCTTACTGGGCAGGTAGAGGAATATCCATTGTCTGCCGGTGTCGGCCAGCCTATAGTCACTGGCATTCAAGTTTTGTCGTTGGAAAAAAGCGTCAGCTAGATCACCGTTCAAGCAAGAATCGTAAATATTTAGCCCAAACAGTTTTATCAATCTGCGTTATTACTTTATATTTAAAACTTACATTTAAATAACGCTTCTAAGGGATGATGCGCCGCAGGTGCATGTTCAACGCAATATGGCAGAAGCCAGCAAATCAAAACAAAGTTTATGAGCCACGGTTATTATCAACTTCCTAATGGTCGGGTTGCCAGTATAGATGGTGAGTGTGACTTTCCACCTTTAACTGAAGCTCTCAACGAGCCAAATGGCTTAATCGCGATTGGCGGTGACCTATCCCTGCCCCGCCTATTAGCGGCTTATCACCAAGGTATTTTCCCTTGGTTTAGTGAGGGTGAGCCTATTCTGTGGTGGAGCCCCAGCCCACGCATGGTGCTATTTCCCAACGAGTTAAAAGTATCAAACTCATTACAAAAAACGCTAAAGAAAAAAACTTTTGAGGTAAGGTTCAACACGCAGTTTCGTGCAGTCATTACTGCCTGTAGCAGCACCCTGCGCGGCCAGCAGGCTGGCACGTGGATTACCCAGGATATTATTGATGCTTACTGCAGATTGCATGATGCCGGCTTTGCGATTTCAGCCGAATCTTATTTGGATGGTGAGTTGGTCGGCGGCTGCTACGGAGTGCGCATAGGCCAAATGTTTTATGGTGAAAGTATGTTTCATCATAAAACCGATGCCTCCAAGGTTGCCTTTGTGAGCTTGGTGCAGCACCTAACGGCCCAAGGCATTGGCCTGATTGACTGCCAAATGAAAACAGCGCATTTAGCAAGCTTAGGCGCACGCGAAATTGACCGTGCTGCATTTGCAGCGCAATTATCTACACTTACCAGGCCAGACCGAGCAATATAGAGTAAAAATAGGGTTATACTTTTGCCATGAGCTTACCTAGCGATACGCCACTGCACAAACTGCAATTTTACGTCACCACAGGCTACACATGCGGCTACCTGCCCAATAGAATGGCACAAAGCCTGATTGCCGCGCCGCAGCATCTGGTGGACGCAGACGTATACAGTGGGCTAATTCAACAAGGTTTCAGACGTAGCGGAAAGTTCTCTTACAGGCCGCATTGCGAGAACTGCCAAGAGTGCGTACCGGTAAGGGTTGTTTTAGAGGCATTTAGCCCTAATCGCAGCCAGAAGCGTGCGTTTAAACAGCACCAAAACCTCACCACCACGATACTGCCCATAGGCTTTTATGAAGAGCATTATGCACTATATGCTAGCTATCAACGTGCACGCCATAGCGATGACAAAACCGCAGATCAAATGGAGCCTGACTCAGACTCACAAGAAAACGATGTTGAACAATACCAGAGCTTTTTATGCCAATCTAACGTAGAAAGCGTTCTCGTTGAGTTTAGAGAAGGCGACCAGCTAAAAATGGTGAGTGTGATCGACATTGTGCACGATGGTATCTCAGCGGTTTATACCTTTTACGACACCAGCGACAGCGCAACCAGCTATGGCACTTACAACGTTTTATGGCAGGCGCTATGGGCGCAAACCTTAGGCTTACCCTACCTGTATTTAGGCTACTGGATTAAAGACAGCAGAAAAATGGCTTATAAACAAAACTACAAACCGCTGGAAAAACTGATAGACGGTGAGTGGCTTTAGATCTCTGCTAGTTATCCAATAAACCCGCAACTTAAATTGGTAGCTGCTACACCCAGCCTTACACCACTTACACTATTTCATTTGCTGGCTTACCAATAAAGTAGCCTTGTGCGTAATCAACACCATAGCTTCTTAGCAGCGTGAGGCAGCGCTGATCACCCACAAACTCTGCCACCGTGCGCTTACCAAAGCCGCGAGCCACTTCTGTTAACGCTCTCACAAATATTTGGTCATCTGTACTATCGGCAAGATTGCGGATAAAAGAACCGTCAATTTTCACATAGTCCACAGGAAAGTGCTTCACGTAGTAAAAAGAAGAGAAGCCAACGCCAAAATCATCCAACGAGAATGCGCAGCCTAAAGCGCGTATCGTTTCAATAAATGCTTGTGCTGTTGCAAAGTCAGCCACAGCTGCAGTTTCTGTAATTTCAAAAATAATATGTGAAGGCAATTCAGGGTGTTGCAAAAATAAGCTTTGCAGTAGCGTCAGCATGTTTTCATCATTCATGCTGTGTCCGGAGAGGTTAATGGCAACTTTGCGATCTTTACCTTCAGCCAACAACTCTGCCCAGCGCTTGATGACAGTGCGCACGACATAATGGTCGATTTGCTTAATCAACCCTGAACGCTCGGCAAACTCGATAAACTCACCCGGAGGTACCATCGCCCCATTCTCGTCCACCATGCGCACCAGCGCTTCGTAGTGGCTAATTACATTTTGATGAATATCCAAAATAGGCTGATACTGCATGATAAAGCTTTGATCACGCAGCGCCTGTTTGATGCGGTCTTCCCACAACACTTTCTGTTCAAGTTTCTGCTGCAAATGTTCACCTTCAGAAAACACGTGTAGGCGTGCGCTACCCGTCAGCTTAGCCTGATACATGGCGATATCAGCATTAGCCAGTAAGCGCTTAGCATCATGATTATTAGCGTTAACGGTCACAATACCGATACTTGCGGTGATGTGGTGGTCACCCGCCAGCCCAGGATATTTAATCTCGCCCAGCTGCCGGTTAATTTCCTCGGCCAGCTTGATTGCTCTTGGCAAATCACAATCCCGCATCAAGATGCCCATCTCATCACCACCCAGCCGCGCGAGGACATCCTGCGTGTCGCAGATGTTGGACAAGATATCCGCCACGGTACGCAGCACCATATCACCAGCCGTATGCCCTGAAATATCGTTAATATATTTAAAGCCATCCAGGTCCAGATAAAGCAAGGCATCGCACGTAGTAGTCCCGTCCAGCCTCAGCAGCTCTGCTTCCACTTCCTGCATAAAGCGCTGGCGATTGATTAAGCCGGTCAGCTGGTCATGCTCAGCTAGGTACATGCTCTTCTCTTCGCTTCTTTTACGTAAGGTGATATCAACCCCTACCGACAATATCTGCACCTGCTCCCCATCCATGCGCGAATGGTGCCATGCGATTTCACGCTTCACATCATGGTTACACAGCACTGCGCACTCGTGATAATGGTAGTCAATGCTGTTTGAAATAATGCCCTGATACACTTGATGCAACTGCGCACGTGCATCTGGCTTCTCAAATGCATTGATTAAGGATTTACCTTGTAAACTGCGTTCATCCCAGCCTAATAACTGCTCACCATAATGATTGATGCTGGTTACCCTACCGTCTTTGTCCTGGGTCACAATCACCACTTGCGCCGTATCTAAAATACGCTCCGAAAACGCGTTCGCTTGTGTGATCTGACCTAGCATGTCCAAAATCTCAGATTGATGCAGGCTCGCATCATTTTCAAGTGACTGTAGGCGATCTGTCAGCTTCAATGCTGCCTCTGCCAGCTGATCTACCTCATCAAGTAGCACTGGGCGCTTACGTATTTTAATTTGGGCACGTACAGCCTCAAACTGGCGCTGCCCTAAAAACGGAATCGCTTTAACTGCATCAGTAATACGCTTTAAGGGGGTATTCAATAAGAAGTAAATCGCCAGCAGCATGCACACGGCAAAAATAAAACCAAACTTTAAGCGCTGCAATGTGGCTTCATGCGTTTCCAGCACTTGTGTCGTTACATTTTCAATCACCACCACCATGGCTGGCACATTTACCAATTTATGCTCAATTGGAAAGAACACGACCTCGTAATATTTATCGGCGAAAGCCACGCGCTGCCAAATCGGCGCTCCTTTTACCAAGAGAATACTTTCCAGCTGCTGTAACAAAGGCAAATTGGCATTGGCGTTGGATAGCCCAGAAATACGTAAACCTAGCTTAGGTAAGGCATTTTGATAATGATCGGCTTCGCTTTTTAATACAAAACCAACATCTGCTCCAGAGAAACGATTAAACGATAAGATTAAATCTGCCATGGACGACGCAACTACAACCGCCCCACTCACCTTGCCATTGGTGAGCATAGGCGTTGTGGCATACTGTAAGCATACCTCAGTGCAATCTATCCATGCCAGGCTAGACTCCAGCCGAATCGCCTCGGCAACTTGCTGGGCTTCTAAGGCATTTTGTTGCCGCAAACCTGCCCATTCCGCCAGCATGTGCTGGTGCTGATCGTAAATACGGATTGACTCTAAGCCATAATCCAACTGCAACGAAGCTAGCGCAGAGCTCACTTGGGGCCCTAGCCATTTTGAAGTAGAAGCATCCTTTGCTGCCAGCGTACCATCCACACTCACCATGGTTGCCACTAGTGAAGAGACTTGTGAAGTTTTTAACGAAAAATCTGCCAGCATCGCCTTAAACTGCACGAGGTAGCGCGCGTGTACAACGTCACGCTCATGCTTTAGGCGATTCGCCTGGCTTAGATAAGCCCAGCTAATCAATAACAGGGTAAGCGTCACAAAAGCCAGGCCTAACAAGGCCATAATCTTCCATTTAAGGCTCAAGAAAATATCTGATTTTTTGCTCAGTGACATCATGTTTTATTTAGCCTGAGCGCTTAAAAGCGATAAGAAGCAAGCAAAATCAACATATCCCAGTTTTTTTCCAGTGCAGCAGGGTTTGAATTTTCCAGCGGAGATAACCAACCTGCACCATTGATCCGATGCGCCTCGGCACGTAAGCTAAAACTTTCGTTTACGTCATAGCGCACCCCAGCAGACCAATCTTTACTATAGAGCATAAAATTCGGTAGCCCTGTCGTCGCCTGCCACTCCCTGCCGTGGCGGTCTGATCGGTCTCTATAAAAAGCATCATAGCGGGTAAAAACCTCCCACTTGGACGCTGGGCGGTAGGCTGCCTGCACATAAAAGCCATCTGCACTTGATTTACCATCCGTGAGTGAGCCAAACCCTTTAAACTCCAGAAACTCTAGTAAATACTCGCCGGTTAGGCTCCATTTTTCAGCATTGTATTGTGCAGACAACAGGTAAGGCACTAAAGTGATATCACCACTAGATAAGAAATCAGTGGCTTTTCTATCGTATGCCAACTTAACATTGGCCGCTGTAAACCCAAGCCGCCATTGTCCATTATTACTATCAAATGAGAAGTTCACCAACTGCGTCAGTTTAGAGTCTAATCGACCCGGCATATCTTTACCTAAGAACGTAGCCTCTGTCGATTTACCATCTGCCTGCGGATACCCTAAGTAATACTTGACGCCAAAATTACCATAATCAGAAACCGCATTATGATAAAGCGATAAACCATCTGCGGACTTTTGCAACCGGCGCGTCACATCAAAGTAAATAGGCTGCGGCAAAATAGCTGAGTCACGGGTAAAAGCAACGTCACCAGTTTCAGCATAAAGCCCATAGGGTACCCTCACCCTACCCACACGTATGCCAGAACTACCCCAATCACCAGCAGCTACGGTCCAGTCCACGAACGCATGCCCAACCCGCAGCTCACCATTGTCGTTTTCACCCGCCTTACGGGAAATCAACTGTGTTGAGAACTGCAACTGAGGTAGCGCACGATACGTGGCATTTAAGCCAACCTCACGAAAGTCATAACTAATATCATCGCTACTTTTACCCAAAAAGTTGTTACCAGTGGTATTCACCATCCCCTGTGTAATAAATCCATGTAGTTGCAGCTTGCCATCTTGCATATCAACCGCGCCAGCTGAGCTGGACACCAACACAGAAAACGCCAGCATCCATCTCGCAAATAATTGCTTATGGCAAGTTTGGTTCGAGCTAGGTCTATTGCGATATTTGAAGTATGCGTACATCTTGGTTCACCTCTTGCAACAATAGATAACCTACGCTACCTGGCGTAGCCTTCACTTTCGCGAGCATTTCTTGTGCAGATGTTACTTGCTCAGGGTATTGCCCCAAGCCTGCGAACACCTGCCTGTCCCAAGCGCGCCGCAATTGACGTGGAAAAAATTTCAATACTTCTTTGCTAAAAACTTCATGTGTTGGGCTTGAGTCTGAGAAAACATAGACCTTTACGGGCGTGCCATCACTCCACTTGGTTTGATTCATCACGAAAATAGCGCGCAATGTATTAGCACTAATGACACCGGAGTTAAATGATGAGGAAGCAATGACCGCGACTTTAGAGCCAGCATTAGCATCAACGCTGGCAGCAAGCGCTGGTGGGGGAAAGAGGATTACAATTTGAATAAATATTATTAGCTGCCAAATTCTCATTATTATTTACTTTGTGCAGAATATTTCTGCCAATTATTACTGAGATATTTAAATAACGCTACAAAAAAATAATGAATCAAATTTAATGATTAAAACTATTTTTCAGTGACAGCAAAAACAAAAAATAGCGCCATGATTCTTGGCAATTACAACAATGCTACAATTGCGGTTATTGATTGTCGTAAATTATCTTAAAAAATTGAAAAAAATCGTTATCTTTGGGGTGGGCCTAATTGGCGGCTCGGTTGCGCTCGCTTTGAAAAAAGCAGGGAGTGCAGCACAAATTATAGGGGTGGGTCGCTCCACTGAAAGTTTACAGTCCGCACTGGACTTAGGTGTGATAGACGTTGCCTGCAGCGACATCGCCCAAGCCATGCTCAATGCAGACATCGTGCTGATTGCCGCACCAGTGGCGCAAACCGCCAGCATCCTTACTTCCATCAAACCAGCATTAGCTGCAAACACCGTGGTTACCGACGCAGGTAGCACTAAAAGTGATGTACTTGCCTGCGCACAGGAGATATTAGGCGAGCAATTTAGTCAGTTCGTGGGCGGCCATCCAATCGCAGGTGCGGAAAAAAGTGGCGTCACTGCCGCCACTACCGATTTGTATCGCAATAAAAATGTGGTGCTAACACCAACCGAGGCAACCAACGCCGATGCAGTGCAACGTGTGCGTGAGTTATGGCAGCATTGCGGCGCCAATGTCACCGAAATGCCGGCAGCAACTCACGACAGTATTTTTGCCGCAGTCAGCCATCTGCCACACCTGCTTGCCTTTGCACTGGTAGACGATATTGCATCACGCCAGAACGCAGAGCAGCTATTTGGTTTTGCCGCCAGCGGCTTTAGAGACTTTACCCGTATTGCCGGCAGCCACCCTGAAATGTGGCGCGACATCAGCCTCGCCAATAGAACCGCACTATTAAATGAAATCACGGCATACCAAGATGAACTGTCGCGATTAAAACAAATGCTGGAACTCAGTGACGGCGATGCACTGCATGCGCTGTTCGATCGCGCCAGTACTGCGCGTAACAACTGGGCAAAGCTTAAAGAGCAATAACCAACAATAAAGAACTAATTATGGAACAACTCACACTGGCCGCAGGCCATCAGGCACAGGGCACGCTTACCCTACCCGGCTCAAAAAGCATTTCCAATCGCACACTGTTACTGGCAGCGCTCGCTAATGGCACCACAGAAATCCGTGATGTACTGGCGTCAGACGACACCTCCCGCATGCTGGAGGCGCTAGAAACTCTAGGCGTACAACTAGAAAACTTTGCTGAAAACGCATGGCGTGTAACTGGCTGCGGCGGCAACTTTCCTAATAAAGAAGCTAATTTATTTTTAGGTAATGCAGGTACCGCATTCAGGCCACTCACCGCTGCCTTAGCCTTGGCTGGTGGTAACTATCAACTCTCTGGGGTTGCACGCATGCATGAGCGCCCGATTGGCGATTTGGTTGATGCGTTAAAACAGGCCGGTGCTGATATTCAATATTTAGGTAACGATGGTTTCCCACCGCTAAAAGTTGCTGCACCTGAAATAGACTTATCCAAACCGATTAAAATTCGCGGTGATGTTTCCAGCCAGTTCCTTACAGCACTACTGATGGCATTGCCACTAACCAAACAGCAAGCCACAATTGAAGTGGTTGGTGAGTTAATTTCCAAACCATATATTGAAATTACGCTCAATTTAATGGCAAAGTTTGGCGTGCAAGTAGCACGTAACGGCTGGCAAAGC
>Ga0207967_1000606_pt1 | contig 10733 bp, 10 predicted proteins | sample LakWasMet20_HOW5_2_FD_183866 | JGI IMG/M metagenome (GOLD analysis project Ga0207967, IMG submission 183866) | Freshwater sediment methanotrophic microbial communities from Lake Washington under simulated oxygen tension - Sediment Metagenome... | ecosystem: Environmental > Aquatic > Freshwater >...
TAATGCGCGCCTTGCAGCGATTAAACCGAACGCTGTAGCAGTAAGAAAGGCCGGGTAGCTCAGTCGGTAGAGCAGCGGATTGAAAATCCGCGTGTCGCCAGTTCGATTCTGGCCCCGGCCACCAGAACACAAAAGGGTTTAGCTTAGGCTAAGCCCTTTTTCATTTGGTGAACGTGACTAAAACGTGACAATTTAATCACGTTATCTGAAGCCAAAAAATCGATCCGACTTGCAGCATTTGCCAGATGTTCAGTAGCAAACTTAGCGTATCGATCGACCATTGACCGCGTTTTCCAACCTCCCAGCTCTTTCAGTTCATCACAACTGGTGCCAGCTTGACGATGCCAAGAAGCCCAAGTGTGACGCAAGTCATGAAACCTAAAGTCTTCTAACTCTGCTTTCTTTAACGCTGTGATCCAAGCTGAGTTCGTTATGTTGTAACGAATCGGCTCACCGTTGTAAGTAAAACAAAATTTCGAATGCTTTCCGACTTGCTCCTGAAGAACAGCAACAGCACTTCTATTTAATGGAACCCCTCTCGGTGTACCGTTCTTAGTTTGATTCAACCAAGCATTGTGTCTACTTAAATCCACCCTACTCCATTCCAAACCAAGAATTTCCCGAGCACGACATCCCGTCGCTAAAGCAAACTTCACCACAGCCGCCAGATGATCAGGACAAACAGCAATTAGCTTATCTGCCTCACTCCTAGTCAACCATCGATCCCGCTCGACCTCACCCGATAACAAACGAATTTTAGGGATATGATCTATCCATTGCCATTCATCTCGGGCCATACGCAATAAACCGCGTAATGTCGCTAAGTAACGATTCACGGTTGCTGCTTTGTTTCCCTTTTTAAGTTCGCCCTGAATCACAGACCAAACCACGTCACCGTTGATCTGGTTTAACATCAAGTCACCTAAATAAGGATGCAAATTACAACATATCCGTTTTACGTCACGATAGCTTCTGAGCGTTGCTTTAATTTCGAGATACCGAACAACAGCTTCTTTCCAAGAACGATGGGTCTTAATACCAAAATTCACTTCCTTATACGAATCCAGCTTTAATTTAGCTAAATACGCTTCGGCCTGCGCTCGGTCTTCAGTCCCAGAACTCTGGCGTACTCTTTTGCCGTTTGAGAGTGTTGCACTGATCCACCAATAGGGCGAATCACCTCTCTTGTAGATTCCGGTTTCACGGGCCATATAAACTCCTCTCCGGCCCGCCCTCGCTGCTTATATTCCTCCAACCAAAGATCCAAGTCAACTTTGTCATAAACGGTACGGCGACCAAACTTCACCGCTGGAATATCAAATTCACTCAGGAGCGTGACACCTATTCCTAGGTAACACGCAGCTTCTTCTTTAGAAAGACAACGTACAGCAGGCAAGGGCAGATCGTTATCTTTCATTGTTATTCACCGTTAGAGGCTTTGTTATAATCTTCACGCATAGCGCGTACCTCTTCATCAATATAGGCTTCGTTGATCTCAGCATTGATATCAATCGTATTAAAGGCCTTAGCTTTTAAACCTACCTTTTCTTTGATGAGTGCTTCAAAGGTTGTGCCTTTATTCATCGACTGGTTATTAATGTGATGCCCCAAGTCTTCAAAGAAGGAATGAATCGCTAACTCATAATCGGTGTAGCCTTCAGCAGCCATCCATGTGGTTAATGCGCTAAAAGCACGATCTAAGGCAGCTTCTTTATTGGGTGCGCGTGTGGTGTTAAAACGGGGTTGTAATGCGCCTCCGTTGGTTTCCCAATCGACAGAGGCTAATGCTAGCCATAACGGATGAATCGGCCAGCGTGAGCGTGTTTTGTCTTCAGGATTAGGGATAGACAGTTTTAACCATTCAGTGGTGGCGTAAGACCATAAGCCATTAAGGTTAGCTAATACCTCAGTGAGTTTAGACAGATTCTTTTGTACTAGAAATTGACGCTTAAACTCAAACTCTAAGCGCCAGATCGGTTCACCTTGTTGCCAGTTGGATTGTTGCCATAATGGAATTAAGTAATGTTTCTTACTTTTTTCAATCTCGAATAGCTTGTCATAAAGGCGACCAGCCACCACACCGCCCAAACCTACTGACCATCCAGTGAAGCGACCATCAATAGAATAAGCATTGATAGATTCAGCGTGTGTGATCCATGCTTCACGATGCCATGACTCCATATCCTGATGTGAAACAAAATCGACAAACATATCAACACGACTCACGTTAGCGGTTGATTCTAATGCACCTAGTTGCGACAGTATCGTTGATAGACTGTGTTCTGCATCTTTAGGGGATAGATGGGTTAGATACTCACTAGAAAGCTTCACATAGGCCATTGGCACAGCTTTATTCGGGCGTGATAACTGAATACGAAAGGCGTTATCTTCCAGTACATAGCTAAACATGGAAGTACCTTTGTCTTTGACCTCAAATAGATGATCACCTAGTTTGAGTTGTGCTTTGGCTTGCTGTTGGGGGTTATCTGATTGGGCTTGCTTCTTTAACTGGATCAGTTGCTCATGAATCTCTGGGTGTAAGTTACCTTGATAAGACAGATATAAACTATCAATACCCCATCTTAAAAACTTAACTTCACCGTGATTAATGCTGTTATTAGTAGCTGTGTTACTAGGCACCGCTACTGCATCACGGTCTCCGTCCTCCACGCTGACGCGTGTGCGGGCGGGATCCCTTGATGCAGTTTGGTTGTGTTGTGTATCTTGCTTTGTCATTTTCGAACTCCGTTGATTGATGGAGTCCGAATATTGTGATTTTGGAAAAATAAAAAAAATTCTACGCTAGTTAATTAATTACTACTCAACAGTGCAGTAGCAATTTATAGCAAGTAAAGACGCGGCTTGGGGACGCTTAAGCTAAATGTCTTCCGTAGTATTTTTGCTTGAGCGACGACCTACCCGTGCGCTTACTTCAGGGGGAGCAACCTCACTTAACCACCTCCTAATGACCTCATGAACATAAGGCTTTGCCCCACCAAGTATTTGTATCTCATGACGCCTTACCATTGCAGCTATCGACACCTCAGCCTCAGTTTTCCAAATATTCTGAGCAATTGTTTGACATACAATCTTGGTGGCTTGATTAGGTCTTAATTTGAGATTATTGTTTTTATTAGTCTCAGACTCATCTCCATCAATACCTTCATCATCATCGTCTCTCCAATAAAAAGAAAAACTAGCTAATTTGCCATTGTCAGGCTCCACATGTTTCATGCGATGCCCAGGAAGTCCACCTTTAGGGACTTCAAAATCTAATTTCCAACCGGCAGGAAACCAAAACTCTGGTAGTGGTATAGCACGTCGTTCACACCACTCTATGAAATCAAGTCGCTCCAAAGTAGCCCACTTTAAAAACTTAGCGTCAAAACGTTTACCTGATAAGCAATCATTGATTTGTTTCTCATAGCTACGAATATAGAAAGCAGGATCAGCTTTAGAGTTTTCAGGACGCTTATCTAAGCATAGGGAGTGACTCATTATTTCAGCTTTAAAAATAGCTGAAATTAGCAATCGAAAGTTATCTTTAACGTTCAGAGGCACTTTAAAGTAGAAGCCTTTTGGATCATGGCCAGCCCATCTAAAGCTGATGTCCCAGACGGATAAAGAATCGTCTAATAAAGGCATAATTAATTAAAAAGAGTCATCATAAATGCGTGAATAATTTAACATCCAACTAATCAGCAATTCTAATTAAAGTATATATTTTTCAAGTGTAGATAAAGCTTATCTTGAAGACCTTCTGATCCTGCGCCAGAGTATGGACCTTGCTTTGAGAAAATATCTTTAGCTTCTTGGTCTGAGAGTTTCTTAAATATCTTAACAATGTTCTCCAAATAACCATTATCCATAACACTTACAACAGGATAGATATCCTTAATAAGCCTGAAATAAGCACCTAAACCGGTTGTTTTGCATAGAACAAAGGGATACCTAAAAGATGAGTAAACCTGTTTTTCTTCTGTTTGATCAAAAACTCTTTCTGGCCATGATGAAGGGTATGATTGCTGCAGTGCAGAAAAATATGCCCTCATAAAACGTCCAATCTCAAGGTATCTATCACCGCCAGTTTGGTAGTCAATTAGGTAATCATCCCATATTCCTGTTTTGAAAACATACCTAAGAAGTTTATCAACAAAAAATGCTTGTGAAAATAATCCATAACCTTTACCAAGCAGCTTAATCATTCCTTTTATCGGGGATTGATCACTGTTTTGCAGATGTAATGCTAAGTCATGAGCTAATCTAATGTCATTTTGTAACTTCCCACCCCGATCAGTTTGGGGTGCCGATCCAAAAATATCATAATAAAGTGATCTATTAACAGGCTTTTGATTAAAGTTTACTGTAGCGAAAATTTCGCCAACCTCATAAACATCAAACCCAACCAAGTAAGTTATGATAAATTCGAAGCTATCAATCTTGCTCTTATATGCTGAGTCAAGTTTGTCATAAAGTGACATAGTTCCCATAAACCTATGCTGACCATCCACGATCAATGTTATTTCTGGATTATTCGGGATATAAACCCTATATAGGTCTTTATATCCTTGTACAGATCGATAAAAGCAGCAATTTAATTTACTTGTATAACTTTCAAGGATTTCGTTTTCAGACAAAGTGTTTTTTTCAATAGCTAGCTCAGTTGGGTTTGCTAAATCATCAGGCTCAAAATGTCGATTATATAAAATCAAGGAAGATGGAAACATAGCAAGAGACTTACCATTTGTTTTTTCGAGATTTTTTATCTCTCTTAACAAATAGTCAGAAATTTCTTTTAATTTTTTTGCACTGAGTTGTCTTTGGAACTCCTGACTAGATTTATCAAAATCTAATGTTTCATTCCCAAATTTATCTACTAAACTTTCTTTCCTCTCGGTTAATTTATAAATCTTACTAAGCTCAGCAAAAGTCATTTTTCCAGTAAAAACTATACCTGTTTGAAGCTGACTTACTTTCACCATGTCTAAAACTATGAAGTTTTCTATTGTATTAATCATTGTGTATCGCCATCAAATGAGTTTTCAGTTGCACCTCGACTCACTTGATTTTCAGCGCCTACTGTTGATTTGTTATTTCTTTGCATTTTGAAATCTGATTCAATCGTATCAAGTCTATCCCTGAATTCCTGCAAATCTGACAATTTTTCATTGAACGCTTTATCAATTGCCGAGGTAGTTGACTTTTGTAAATTTTCCAACATTTTCTTTCCTAATTTTTCTTCAACTTCTTCGTGTAAATTCGATAGTTTTTGGTACCCCAAAAAAGCAAGAAACGCGAATGCAACACCGATAGCTGTAATTAGAAGCGAGAGCGCTCCTATCACAAGATTTGTAAATGACACGCTATAGTCAAAGTGTGTTATTACTTCATTATTTTGAGGAAGTGAAGCATTAGAAATGACTGCTTTTTCTTCGATTGCGGATAATCGATTATCAATTCCATGTTGCTCACTTGAGAGTTTGTACAAATCTTCTTGCATAGCAACATATCTTGCATTGTATGGCCAAAAATCATTATGGCTATTGAATTCAGTTTCTTTATTAGACTGCGCAAAGCAACCACTTATATGTATTATTAGTAATAGTGGCAGACATATATTCTTCATATTTTGACATCTTTTAGGGTTGAACATCAAACCACAACAATTGGATAATATACTCACAGAAATATTATTACCAGTTTAAAGAATTTTTGGATATCCTAAATAAAATAGCTTTCTGCTTTAAAAGATAACTCTATCAATTTTTGCCTTATGCCAAATAGCGATAATAAAAGTTATTTAACGTGACACTTTTGTCACGTTCTGGCGAGTATTAGGGAGTGAAGGCGAGCCTAAAACAATATATTAATGATGATTTTTAAAGTTGAAAATCCGCGTGTCGCCAGTTCGATTCTGGCCCCGGCCACCAGAATTTAAAAAGGCTTAGCTTTTGCTAAGCCTTTTTTCATTTGGCGAACGTGACAAAACTGATTTCAATTCCAGTAATTATGCAATTAATCTGGCATCAGCACTCTAAGTTAAATCAACAAATACAGCATTATGATCTGACATATATGCCCCATCCTCGCTGAAGTGATCCCAAGCTCCTACTTCAATATTTTGAAAATATCCCGCACTTATACATATATGGTCAATATTGGCTCTCGCTAAGCCTTTTTTGGGATCAACACTTAGCTTTCCAGACATCCCAAAATTTTCCTCAGTAAGGCATATCAGCTTATCTCGATCCAACTCTTTACTTAATAAATCAATTCCCTCAGGCGAAGAGTATCGATTAGATCCATCACGGGTTTGATTGAAGTCTCCCGCTACAATAAGCGGGACATCTGATTCTGAATCAACTATGCCAGACCAGTCCTGACCATGCCATTTGATAGATTTGTAATGCTCCTCCCAAGGTTTTGATCCACTTTTAACCCGGAAGTCTCGATAGGCAATAATAGTTCCATACACATTTATTTTACCAAGAGCAGTTTTAAACGTTGCACAAACAGCAACTTCGTCATTTGCTGTTTTAATTTCTTTAAGCAATATAGCTTTATGGTTAAACCATATAGAAGACCAATACTTCCCGTACATATTTTTTGTATTAGGGTAAACAACCTGATAACCATGTTGCTGCAAATCAACTTGCTCACAAGTTTCGGTTAAAACTAATATATCCGGAGCAAACTTTAATATCTGCGATATTTGGCGATCTCTTGGACGACTGCTATTAGAAGCATGATCAAGATTCCACGTAGCAACTCTTAACTTAGGCATATCAATATCTACTTTTCTTCTTTCACATAGCTTTCAAGCCTATGCCTAAAGGCGTTTACCATTCGGTTTGACATATCAGCTAGATATGCTTGAACTTTTTTACGTTCAGATAAGTTGTTTAAGTCGCTATAAGTAACATGTGGTACTGAAATGAAAATTTTCTGACCATTATTTTCCCAGCTTAATGGAATGCCGACAGCCTTCTCTATAGCCTCTCTATCAGCCAATAATCGGTCGTAATAGTCCTGAGCCTTTTCACAAGCTTTCGAGAACGTGAGATATACACCACCAACTAAAGAACTCTGAGCAATATATGCACTAACCCAAGACTCATCAGCTTTTTTCAAAGGCATTGAAAAGTAAATATTGGTGGATTTTGGCAAAGCTGCAGGGATAGGCTGTTCCAAGTCATCTAATCTTAAAATTGACCGATAACCTGACCAGAAGTCCTGAAACCACTGCCTTTGTGCGCCAGCTTTATCATCAATTTCCACATCTTCCGCTTTAGCAATTTCTTCTAGTGAAACTGCTCCTACAGAACCAACTAGAACCGTTCTTTCCAAAATCTCAGTTTTGGCAAGTATTCTGGGCTGCAGGAGAACCTCATTATTAGGCAATTTAAACGCAGCCACTTCTATTAGCCCAAATCCAAATCGAAGGTTGCCATATTGTTCAATGAAATTGACCAAAGACTCTGTACCTGTGCGGATACCATCACCAACAATTAACAATAAGAAATCACCTGATTTAAGACTATTTGTCACGCCATCTATAAAATCAGCCTCATCAACGTTAGGATTAGCTTTACGAACACAATTTAATAGATAGTCTGAGCCCTGCTTAGTGGCTACTGCGGTTTCTCTTGCAAGATCACTAAATGACCAAGAGGTAAGTTGTTTCGCGTAATCCAAAATTTGAGCAACCACCACTCTTCTAGCTTCTGGATTTCGCCAAAGTTTTGTTTCTACCAAAACTAGATGTCCTGTTTCAGTAACGTACAGAATATCAGCGGGGCCGGCACCAGTTTCAATTTCCATGCAAATTGGTATCAGTGTACCTATTTGCGGATCAATTTCTTTTGTTGGTAAACATTGCGGATTTGCAAAAAGAGCTTCTTGGAGCCACTTCTCTGAAAAGGCTCCGCCACTTGCAGTCAATGGGATTCGTTCTAAAACAATTGCTGGATTTTGTGGATTCAAAACTATTGGATTTGCGTAAGCGCTCACAAACTATCCTTCTTTTATTTTTTATTTATCAGAGGATAGTACCTTGTTAAGAATCCAGTTGCAAAGCACAACAACCAAATGACAGCTCGAATAATAGACACGCTAAAACGAATATAAACTAGAGAGCATGAGCTTAATACACTATGTAAAACCTGTACTCAGTGATGTGGGATTTTTTCCACATCTATATAGCTAGTACATAAGGCTAGCGCTTAGTCGCAAGCCCCATCGCATCTTCCATCACGTAGTAAATATAACTTTGCTCTTGTATGCCATGAAATAACTGTGCATTAGGGCCGCCAGAAAAAATTGTCACATCTTCGCCCGCATGCGTTTCGGATGCTAACGGCACCATCACTTCTTGGTGAAAGTCCGGGTCTTCGGTATTCACCGCACTCATATCCTCCACACGGCCAGCACGCGGCGCTTTTGCATGCGCATCGCCATCGGTCGCATACCCTGCACCATTGGCAAAGCTGATGGTTGTATAGGGCTGACCATCCAGCGCTTTTTCTGGCGCACTACTTCCTGGGAATACAACCTTACCTAAAATGGGATTACCACGTTTAGCATAACCGCCGATAGTCAAAGTGTGGCTATGGTCTGCCGTCACGATAATCAACGTATCTTTCATATCAACTTTACGCATAGCCAACCTAACCGCGTCAGATAAGGCGACTGTTTCGCTTAACGTGCGGTAAGCATTGTTTGCATGCGATGCATGGTCAATGCGTCCAGCCTCTACCATCAAGAAGTAACCATTTTTATTGCGCTTTAATACATCAATCGCTTTATCAGTCATTGCGGCAAGAGATGGCTCACCCGCAGCATCGGTTGGGCGGTCATGATCATATTGCATATGTGACGGCTCAAACAAACCCAATAGCCGTTGCCCGCTAGCTGGGTTAAAAGCATCAAACTGCGCCTTGTTCCATGCATAGTGCGCATTAAATTTAGTTTGAAACTCCTGTGTTAAATCACGCCCATCATTACGCTTACCTTTAATGTTTGGATACTCCGGGTCCGCCTGTGTTTTAGGCAACAAATAGGTGCGGCCGCCACCTAATGCTACCTCTAAGCCATCGCCAATCTGACCCGACCCAAAGCTATCAACCAACTGCGCGGCAATATCTTTTACATCAGAGCCTAGCGGCACATTGCTGTCAGACTCCCAATCGCGGTTGCTCGTGTGCGCATAAGTGGCAGCTGGCGTGGCATGGGTAATGCGAGCCGTGGATACAATGCCAGTGGAGCGACCACTCAACTCGGCTTTTTCTAAAATGGTGGTTAATTTGTTTGCTTGTATCACTGCATTGCTGGGCTCTGACCGCGCAACAGATTGATTCACCGACAAGCCGCCATCATTGGTTTTAACCCCAGTCACTATCGCCGTCATGGTTGGTGCTGAATCGGAGGTTTGCTGATTGGCAGAATAGGTTTTAGAGAGCGCTAAATAGGGTAAGTGCTCAAATGCCAGCTGATTACGCTCGCCATCCAAGCCCTTGCGCTGCCCTTCAAAAATACGGGAAGCAGTGATGGTAGCAATGCCCATACCATCACCCACAAACAAGATAACGTTTTTAGCCCGCCCTAGCTCTGGACGCAGCTGCTTGGCTGCCGCCAAAGCAGCCTCACCGTCTTTAATCCAGGCTTCTGCATTTTCAGCCATCGCCGGCACTGTGCAAATTGCACATATCAGCGTGAGCATGATTAAGCTTAATCTATTCATCGTTGCTATTCCCAACCTATACTTAAGAAAATATTTTACCGATATCCGCATGCAAACACGGGTTAAGACGCCTCGAGTTAACCTGGAGAGTCATCATATATGTAAATTGTGACAGCCACATATCAACACACTGCCCAGCGCTGAGCCACGTCCACAATTTATGTGGATAACTTTGTGGGTGCGATGGGGATAGCGTAGCTAAGTCACTGCTACACATAGCAAACGGCTAATCGTAGAAATTTTGAACACAAAGCGCCATACTGCATAAGCGGCAGCATGTGGCGCACCGCGCCTGACCATGTGAGCCATACTGAACCTGCCACTGCTGAAGATAATCTTCTTTGCGATTTATATTAGGAATATTAATGCTTTATATTCAGGAGGCTATGTTTTGTATTACCATATAGGAATATATCATCCATCATCTGCAAGCCACATATAGGCGATGCTGCATGCGAGTCAACCTAAACAAATTACCTTGTAGCTTGTCTATCGTTGAGAATGATCAAAATTTGCATATGCGCAGTGCATTCAACTTTTACAGAATGCAGGCATAACAAATGCAAGTTCTTAGCCACTTAATTTATTAGTTAATTCAGGTTTATTTAATGAGCACTTACAATGAAATTGACGCACATGACTTATCTGTCATGCTGGCCACAAAATCACTTCTACTCGTAGATGTACGCAATGATGACGAGGTCGCTCGCGGCGTGATTGAACACGCAGTGCATATTCCATTAGCGATGCTGCCCGTTCAATATGAGTCGCTTACCAAAGCAGAGACCATCGTGTTTTACTGCCATAGCGGTGTGCGCTCAGCGCATGCGGCGGCGTTTGCTGCCAGCAAGGGCTGTAAGCACGTTTATAATTTAGCTGGTGGCGTGCTGGCTTGGGCGAGAGCGGGCTATCCGTTTGTGCAGATCAACACTCAATCTAAATAACCACCCCGCTTTAAGCAACACAGGAAAACCATTATGGATTTTGATAAAGT
>Ga0207967_1000619_pt1 | contig 10550 bp, 11 predicted proteins | sample LakWasMet20_HOW5_2_FD_183866 | JGI IMG/M metagenome (GOLD analysis project Ga0207967, IMG submission 183866) | Freshwater sediment methanotrophic microbial communities from Lake Washington under simulated oxygen tension - Sediment Metagenome... | ecosystem: Environmental > Aquatic > Freshwater >...
CATCCAGACATTTATGTATCAGCTCACTGGCATTTCCACCTTCGCGCAGCCTACCTTGCTAATTAGCCTGTTTTTACTCTACAGCGGCTACCCCCTACTCCACAAAATATCTTATGGCCGTGCCATTACCGCCACCTTCATACTGGTTGCACTCAGCGCGGCTGCGGTCCATGCGTTTTTTTCACAGTTCTGGATTTTTACCGAGCTCCCCTCTCTTGCACGCATTATTTTATATGCCTGGATAATCAGCGCACTTACTCTGTACTACTTCAACCTGCATCATCGCGCCTACTCACCCGCAGTCACCGAAGCTAGACTGCAAGCACTACAGGCGCGCATACGCCCACACTTTTTGTTCAATAGCTTAAATGCAGTGCTGTCATTGATTCGCGACCAGCCCAAACAGGCTGAAACTGCGCTGGAAGATATGGCGGATTTATTCCGAGTACTCATGGCCGAAAATCGCGAGTTAGTACCGATCGCGCAGGAAATCGCACTGTGTCGCCAATACTTGGCACTTGAGAAGTTGCGCCTAGATGAAAGACTAAACGTAGAATGGCTGATAGATGAGGTACCACCGGATATTTTAATCCCGCCCTTGCTATTACAGCCACTGATTGAAAATGCGGTATACCATGGCATAGAGCCATCTGCCAGTGGCGGCACAATTACTATTCAGGTCTACACCAAGCAAAATGAGGTGCATTTACTGCTAAAAAACCCCTACACCGTGCATAGCAGGCACCATAACGGTAATAATATGGCGCTAAAAAACATCAAAGAGCGGCTGACCCTACACTTTGACCTGGAAGCCTCATTAAAGAGCAAGCAGGTAGGCGATACATACCAAGTACACATTACGCTGCCTAACCAACAGCACAAGACTTATGCTTAATCACACCCATCTTAATATTATCATTGCAGATGATGAAGCCCCGGCGCGCAACCGCCTGCGTAGCCTGCTGGGAGATATAGAAAATACGCAAGTGCTGGCTGAAGCTAAAAACGGCAAAGAACTACTAGAGATTATTAATCAAGCGCACGATGCACAAACCGCCGCCAATATCGTATTGCTAGATATCCGCATGCCGGAAATGGATGGCATAGAAGCCGCCCAACATTTACAAAAGCTGCCTAAACCGCCTGCAGTGATTTTCACCACCGCATACGACAACTACGCCATACAGGCGTTTGATATCAGTGCCGTGGATTATTTATTAAAACCGATTCGTTTAGAACGCCTGCAAACGGCGCTACAAAAAGCACGCGCGCTATTACCTAGCCAGCTTGAAACGCTAATGCCACTCAGCCCTAAGCGCACGCACCTCAGCATTAACGAGCGCGGCCGCATTTTACTGGTGCCGATTAGTGATGTGATTTACCTACGCGCAGAGCTGAAATACATCACGGTACGCACCGCCGAACGCGAATATCTGATTGAAGAGTCGCTATCGCATTTAGAACAAGAATTCAGTCATATTTTTACGCGGCTGCATCGTAACTGCCTAGCCGCCAATGCCTATATTCTGGGTTATGAGAAACGTCACCATGATGAACATGCAGAGAAGCAATGGGTGGCGCTACTCAAACATGTACCTGAAACCATTAGCGTTAGCCGCAGGCAGCAACATTTGATTCGCCAGACCATACTCTAGACATATAACTCTTTAAGCCCATGTAATTCTGGTGGCTGTGATACCAAAACCGCATGATGGATACAAAGAGTACGCATGTAACACTAGCCACATGCGCCTAAACTTACTTATTCTTAAGTCTATTGGCATCTAGCTCAGCAATGGTTTTAGCCGCCCAATCTTTACCGCCTAAACCAAACGCCAAAGCCAAAGCCAGGAAAATTGCCCCAAACACAATCACAAACAGTGAATGTATCAGCTGCATGCCTATCCCCAACTGCTCTAAAGCCACAAATATGGCCAAAATCTGGATGCCATATTCCGCCGAGGTGCTCACGGTGAGCGCCGCAAAGAACTTAATGCTATGCAACCAGGCAAACACCAATTTATTCACAAAGCGCGCCAATAGCGTACCAAAGATAATCACCAGTATCGCCAGGATAATACGAGGCAAATAGCCAGCCAGCTGCTGTAACAGGCTCGCCACTTCATTCAGCCCTAAGGTGCTGGCGCCTGTGGTAATAAACAAAATAATCACCAACCAATACACCACCTGGCTAATAATGCCACTCAAGGTGACATGCAGACTGCCACTGTTCATAAAAGCCTCAAGGCCAGACCTCTGCGCAAACTTATCAAACTGCGTCAGTTCTAATAAACGCTTCACTGCCAGCCTCACCAGCTTTGCCACGATCCAGCCAAAAAACAGAATCACTACCACGGCTAATAATTTAGGTACAAATTGCACGAGCTGTAACCAGAACTGGTTGAGGGATTCAATGAAAACTTCGAATTGATATTGCATGCTTACCTCCTTCACGCTGTTAAAAGTGTACTTTCCATTTCGATTTAACTTTAACTAAGTCATAAGCTTACCTCATAACCTAACGTCATTTAACCACGAAACCGAAACTTTCGCCGCCTAATGCTTGCCCGCAACTGCTGTGTTAAAATCACCAAATGCAAAACTCAAACCTACACACACCTCCTAAAACATTAGTGATTGCTTCACGCGAAAGCGCACTTGCCATGTGGCAAGCACGCCATATTCAAAGCCGACTGCAAGCACTCTACCCTGAAACAGAAGTCACGATCCTGGGGATGACCACCACTGGTGACCAAATTCTGGATACGCCATTAGCCAAGGTGGGTGGTAAGGGGTTGTTTGTAAAAGAACTAGAAACCGCACTGGCCGACGGCCGCGCGGACTTGGCAGTACACAGCATGAAAGATGTGCCGATGAACCTGCCAGAGGGCTTTATATTAGCGGCAACCGGTGAACGTGAAGACCCGCGTGATGCCTTTGTGTCTAACAATTACGCATCACTGGAAGACCTGCCGGCAAATAGCATCGTTGGCACATCTAGCCTGCGCCGCCAAAGCCAGCTACAGGCACGCTTCACGCACCTTAAAATTGAATCCCTGCGTGGCAACCTACAAACCCGCCTGCGCAAGCTGGATGAAGGCCAGTATGCGGCTATTATTCTGGCAGCTGCGGGCTTAATCCGCTTAGAGCTAGGCGATAGAATTCGCCAATTCATCGCCCCTGAGCACAGTATTCCTGCAGTAGGCCAAGGTGCTTTAGGCATAGAAATAAGCGCGGACCGCCCGGACCTGATTGCAACACTAGCCCCGCTTAACCACCCAGATACGCAAGTGTGCGTAGAGGCTGAGCGCGGCATGAGCCGCACCCTCGCTGGCAGCTGCACCGTGCCACTTGGCGCTTATGCAGTATGTGAGGCAGATAGCATCCGCATTACCGGCTTTGTGGCGAGTGTAGATGGCAAACAAATGCTGGTGGAAACTGCAGTAGGTAGCAGAGTGAACGCTGAAGCACTAGGCAAAACGCTGGCCAATCAACTCGTCGCCAAAGGCGCAGACAAGATTCTCGCTGCTTTGTAATCACACTAGAATAAACACATCAGGCAACCACATTAGACCGGCTTACCCATGCGTACCGACCATCTACTGAGCAACTTGCATATTGCGGTCACCCGGCCACTAGACCAAGCCGCCAGCCTGAATCTTGCCATTGCCCAACATGGCGGCACTGCGATTGCATTCCCGCTGCTAGCGATTGCCGCGCTAGATGACTATCAAGCGTTTGAGCAACAGCTAAACCGCATCAACAGCACAGACTGGGCAATTTTTATCAGCTCCAACGCGGTAGATTACGCCATGCCGCATTTAATCAAAAAATTTGGCAAGATTCCCGAGCATCTAAAATTTGCCGCCATCGGCCACCAGACAGCAAAAGCGCTAGCACAGTATGGCGCGCATGATGTGCTGGTACCGCACACCCGCTTTGATAGTGAAACCCTGCTTGCCTTACCAGAACTGCAAGACGTGTTAGCAAAAACCATTGCGATATTTCGTGGCGTGGGTGGGCGCGAGTTGATGGCAGAGACCCTGAAGGCAAGAGGCGCAGACGTCTATTTCGCAGAAAGCTATCGGCGTGTAAATCCACAGCAGAACGCAGACCTGCTAGCAGCCCAATGGCGACAAAACAAACTGGATGCAGTGATTGTTACCAGCAGCGAGGCCATGCGCTACCTGCTACAGATGGCACAACATGCAGAATGGTTAACCCATGTTACATTATGTGTAAATCATGAGAGAATCGCAGAACAGCCTAGACAGCTGGGGTTAAAAGTACTGGTCGCCAGCGCCCCCGGCGATGAAGCGATGCTGCAATGCTTATCACAACTTGTAAAACATCATGACTAATACAACTGACACACCATTTGTAGATAGACAACGACCGTCCATGTTTGCAGTTGGCACCATGATCCTGGTCATCATTGCCATTCTGACATTAGCTTGGCAATGGCTTAACACGCGTCATCGCTTCAATGAGATTGAAAAATCACTCAGCATCAAACTGGAAACATATCAGGCACTGAATCAGCAAAGTCTGGCACTGGCTAAGCAGGCAGAAGAGCGCAGCACTCAGGCCAATGCGCGCACTGTGATCTTAGAGCAAAAACTAGCAGAGTCGCGCGACCAGCAAGAAGCGCTGCAAACCCTGTACACGCAGCTTGCAGAAAACCGTGAAGCAACCGCGGTTGCAGAAGTTGAGCAGCTGTTAACCATTGCCAAACAACAATTGCAGCTTGCCAGCAATGTAAAATCGGCACTACTGGCACTGGAAGCGGCAGACCACAGACTAGAACCGCTGGACTTACCAAGAGCGGTGCAGCTACGCGAAACCCTGCAACTGGAAATCGAAACCTTACGTGACTTGCCGCAAATTGACATGATTGCACTTAGCGCACAGCTCACCAACCTTACCGAGCTATGCAACAGCATCCCGCTGATTAGCGAACGCCAGCCCACCCTTAACATGAATGCAGGCAAAAACCTGGCGCCAGCTCAAGCTCTGCATGGCATGCAACAGTTCTGGTGGGCGATCTGGGACGATATTAAAAACCTAGTGACTGTAGAGCGCATTGATAAACCTGAACCACCACTCTTGTCGCCAGAGCATGCTCTATACCTACGCGAAAACGTAAAGCTACGCCTGCTTACTGCGCGCATTGCCCTGCTACAGCATGACGAAAGCACTTACAAAGCTGACCTCGGCATGGTTAAAACCTGGCTTAATCAATACTTTGATACCAAACACCCGGACACAATCAAGGCGCTGGTACTGTTGAACAAGCTATCCAGCAACAACATCAGTCTGGAGTTACCGCAATTAAGCGACAGCTTGGCCGCGGTTAACAGCTACAAATTGATGCTTGAGAAAAACGAGTAAGCCTAAATGAGTAACTCAAGAGTGGGTAAACCAGCATGCTGAAAAACAGATTCTTCTGGTGGGCGATAACCTTATTCGCCATCATGCTGATTGTATGGCTAGCCAGCAACAACCAAGGCTATGTGCTGATCATACGCTCGCCGTATCGCATTCAAATCTCGTTTAACTTCTTTTTATTAGTATTTGTACTCAGTGTTTTTGGCTTGCATCACTGTTTAAGATTTTTAAGGTTCCTCAGGCACTTACCCGCAATGCGGAAAAGCAAAAAAGAATCTCTACGCTTAAAAGCTGGCAATACCGCGTTGCTAGAAGGCATGCATGCGCTAGCCGCAGGTGATTTTGAAACCGCAGAGGCTTCGGCAAAACTAGCGCAGGAGTTGATTCAGAATTCGGACCTTGAAACACTGATCCAGAAACTTGCAGCAGAAAAAAATAAACGCTCGCAGCCCTCTCAATAAGCTACGAGCGCTAATACACTTACACTAAACAGTCGTAGCGCTAGGCACAGGTTTCGCGTAATTAAAAGCATCTGAATAGAAAGCGCCTTCAGGCAAGCCGGCTTGCGCAAAGCTGGCGTGTGCCACTTCAACCATGGCTGGTGCGCCGCAGCAATAAACCTCAACACCACTTAAATCAGCAAAGTCATCCAGCACCGCCTGATGCACCAACCCGCTGCGGCCTTGCCAATTATCTTCCGGCAACGCATCTGATAACACCGGGATAAATTCAATATTGGCGTAAGCCTCAGCCCATGCTTGCGGCAGCGCTGGCATATACAGGTCTTCCAACGCGCGTGCGCCCCAATACAAAGTCACTTTGCGCTTAATATCATTGTGTATCATGTGCTCGATAATCGCCTTGATTGGTGCAAAGCCGGTACCACCAGCCACCATCACCATCGGCTTTTCTGAGTCGCTTCTGTAGTAGAAACTGCCAAATGGCGCTTCTATACGTAAAATCGCTTTATCCGGCATCTCATTAAACACATATTCAGTAAACTGCCCGCCTGGAATCAAACGCAAATGTATCTCTAATAAATTATCTGCGTGCGGCGCGTTTGCCAATGAAAAAGCACGGCGCTTACCGTCTTTCAGCAAAAATTCAACATACTGCCCCGCCATGAACTGCAGGCGCTCACTGCTTGGCAGTTTTAAGAATAAAGCCATGACATCATGCGATAGCTGCTCTTTGCGCTCTACACGCGTAGGCAGAATACGTGGCGGAATCACCCCTGAGTTAATTTCTCGGCACTCTATCGTCAAGTCCGTGAGCGGGCGCGCGCAACAGAACAAGGCCTTACCTGCGGCTCTATCCGCATCCGTCAATGCACTGCTGGCGTAATCGCCATGATCCACCTCACCACTTAATACCGTGCCTTTACAGCTACCACAGGCGCCATTGCGGCAACCATAAGGAATATTAAAGCCGGCTTCTATCGCTGACTCGAGCACCGTCTCATAAGCTTTTGCCTGATAGCTGTGTCCACTTGGCTGAATAGTAATTTGATATGTCATGTCGTATGCTTCTGTTTATCTATTTTAAGTATGTCTAATTAATCTTCGCGGCGAAACTCGCCCTCGATGACGTCATCATTCGCAGCCTGATATGGTGACTGCGCATTGGGCGCCTGATTAGCTTTAATCGGCACCAGCAGTAGAGTCACTGCAATGATATCAGTAATCACTCCAGGCAATATTAACAACACGCCGGCAATAATATTGCGTGCGCTGCCAAAAATCGCCTTTACCGGGTGGTTGCCGGCACTTAAAGTTTGCAGCACGCGCCCAGTAAATAATGCTTTTTCATCTTGAATCAAGCGCAAACCTAACAAGGCAATCCCCACCAGATAAACCAGCAGCCACCATCCGTATTGCTGCCCCAACTCAATCAACAGCCATATCTCAGCGACTGGAAAAGCGAGTAAAATCAAACCTATCAATAAACGCATATCTTGCTATCCTAAATAATTTCGAACCCAGAATAATGTCGAACCCAGAAAATATTTTACTCGTGCTCACAAACGTGCCGGATGCAGCCACTGCCAATCTAATCGCGGAAACACTGGTAACGCAAAAGCTAGCCGCGTGCGTCAATATATTAAGCCCATGCCAATCTACCTACATGTGGGAAGGCAAGTTAACACGCGAAAGTGAAATTCCCTTGCTTATTAAAACCACCCAATTACAGTATGATGCACTGCAAGACGCTATTATAAAAGCACACCCTTATGAACTTCCTGAAATAATCTCTATCAACGTAGATGGTGGCTTACCTCAGTATTTACAATGGGTAACCACGCAATTATCTGCGTAAGGAATAAAATGTTTAAAAGATTCTCGTATTTTTTGCTATTCAGCTTTTTTATACTTTCGGCGTCTATCAGCCACGCCGGCAATGCCAGCAGCGGCCTGAAAAGCTTATTTACGGGAGACTCTGCAGAAGATGAATTTTTATCTCCAGATGCCGCCTTTGGCCTAAGCATTAAACAAGACGGGCAAAACATCCTTGCAAACTTTACCGTTGCCCCAACTTATTACCTTTATAAAACGCGCACTAAATTTGAGTTCACGCCGGCGCAAACGTTCGACACGACATTACCTAAAGCTGATATTAAGAATGACCCCAACTTTGGCAAAATGGAGGTCTATCATCAGGACTTTACCGCCAGCTTATTGATAAAAGACCCAATCAGCGCGCCTCTTAACCTTAAAATCACCTACCAAGGCTGTAGTGAAAAAGGCCTGTGCTATGCGCCGCAACACAAAAGCTTCACCATCACGCCCGGCGCCAGCACGGCAAGCGCAGCCCCAGCACCGGATAGCAAAATCAGCGCTAGCAATGCCTCAAGCAGCGCCACAGATAGCGATAGCCAGGCAGCTAATCTGCTAAAAAGTGGAAAGTGGTGGCTGATTATTCTCGGCTTCTTTACCGCAGGCTTACTACTTGCGTTCACGCCATGCGTATTTCCGATGATTCCTATCTTATCTTCTATCATCATCGGCAAAAATGCACATGTTACGCGCCTGCATGCGTTTAATTTATCGCTGGCTTACACCTTGGGCATGTGCCTCACTTATACCCTTGCCGGTATTGCCGCAGGCCTTTCCGGACAAATGCTCAGCAGCGCACTACAAACGCCGTGGGCATTAGGGTTTGGCGCATTCATATTTGTATTGCTGGCACTTTCCATGTTTGGTTTTTACGAACTCAAGCTGCCCAGCAGCATGGAAAACGGCCTGATGAGCTTAAGCCGCCGCATTAAGGGCGGGCGTTTCTTCAGTGATTTCCTCATGGGTGTACTTTCAGCACTGATTATCAGCCCATGCGTGGCTGCCCCGCTAGCAGGCGCATTACTTTATATCAGTAAAACCAATGATGTGCTGTTGGGTGGCGTAGCGCTGTTCTCACTATCCGTTGGCATGGGAGCACCGCTGCTACTGATAGGCGCATCGGCCGGCACCCTGCTACCTAAAGTTGGTAGCTGGATGAACGCAGTGCGCAACTTATTTGGCGTGCTGATGCTGGGCGTTGCAATCTGGCTTATTGCCCCGATTATTCCTATGCAAGTGCAACTAGCGCTATGGGCGGCTATATTAATCGTACCTGCCATTTTTATGCATGCGCTTGATAGCCTGCCTACAGGTGCCAAAGCCGCACTTAAGTTCTGGAAAGGCATAGGCGTGATGATGGTAGTCACCGGTTTGGCACTGCTCATCGGCGCCCTTTCTAATGCAAAATCACCGTTACAGCCGCTAAGCGGGCTCGTTGCCAGCAGCGCCAAGGAGCAAGTGCATAACAACCTGAGCTTTCAGCCGATTAAAAGCATTGCCGAGCTAGAAAGCGCGCTCAGCAACGCTGCCGGCAAACCGGTGATGCTCGATTTTTATGCAGACTGGTGCGTGGCATGTAAAGAGCTAGAGCAGTTTACTTTTAGTGACGCGCGCGTCCAAGCCGCCTTAAAAGACACCTTATTATTACAGGCCGATGTCACCAACAATACCAAGGACGATAAAGCCTTAATGCAGAAATTTAACATCTTTGGCCCGCCAGGCATCGTGTTCTTTAATACCAAGGCGGAAGAAGAAAGCCATTTAAAAGTGGTCGGTTATAAAAATGCGGATACATTTTTGCAAATTCTGAATCAGCGCGGCAGCTGCCTGCCAGAAACTATCGAATGCTAAAAAGCATACTGAAAGCACTTTTCTTTACCGCCCTAGCCTTCTGCTTGGCATTAAGCATCGCAATAGCGTTGCGTTACTTTGCAGAAACCAGCAACCAACCTAACAGTGCAGACCTATACGCTGCCAAGCTGCCGGATATATCCGGCACAATGCAAGATCTTGGGCAATATCAGCACAAAATCATCATCGTTAACTTTTGGGCTACATGGTGCTCGCCATGCCGTGAAGAAATGCCTGAGCTGATTGCGCTGCAGCAATCCTACCGGGATAAAAACGTTGTGGTACTGGGCATTGCACTGGATGAACCTGCGCAGGTAGCGCAGTATTTAAAAGACACACCGGTAAATTACCCGATAGTTGCCGCCGAAACTGCAGGCAGTATGCTGAGTGAGCAATTAGGCAATGACAAGGGCGTTTTGCCTTATACGGTGATTATTGATGCTGACGGTAAAATTGTGAGCACGCACTTTGGGCGCATTACTAAAGCCATTATCGAAGCAAGCATCCAGCCTTTAGTGTCGACTTCCGCACACTAGCCGCAAGCACAATCTCTGCATTTTCGCAGAAATTAAGCTACCCACTTAGCATAGAGAATACCCGAAATCAACTCAGGCAAATTCGCTTATATTCTCTAAAGTTGCTGGACAAAACCCTTTAACTTCGGCAAACTCGCGTTTATGAATTATAGTAATTTATGCATAAATTGTTTAAAACAGGTGAATCGTCATGGTAGCTAAGAGCATTCTGGTATTGCATGGCCCTAACCTGAACCTATTGGGTCTGCGTGAACCACAACATTACGGTAACGCTACACTTGATAGCATCAATCAGACCCTAACAAACAAAGCAAAGTTAGCTAACATCACGCTAGAGAGCTTCCAAAGTAATTCCGAAGCTGATCTTGTCGACAAAATTCAGTCTATTGCAACTAAAAGCGTAGATTTTGTCATCATCAACCCCGCAGCGTTCACGCATACA
>Ga0207967_1000620_pt1 | contig 10531 bp, 3 predicted proteins | sample LakWasMet20_HOW5_2_FD_183866 | JGI IMG/M metagenome (GOLD analysis project Ga0207967, IMG submission 183866) | Freshwater sediment methanotrophic microbial communities from Lake Washington under simulated oxygen tension - Sediment Metagenome... | ecosystem: Environmental > Aquatic > Freshwater >...
AGCGTACGTGATCATGTCGTAGAGCGTTGGGTTCAGACGGCAGAATCCTATTATCGCGATGACCCGAAGCGAGTTTACTATTTGTCATTAGAGTTTTTGATTGGGCGCATGCTGAGTAATGCCGCACTAAATTTGGGCATTAATGAAGAGCTTAAGGACGGAATGGCTGCATTAGGCCGTGATTTGGAGAATGCGGTAGAGTTTGAGACCGACGCAGCACTGGGTAATGGTGGTTTGGGCCGTTTGGCGGCGTGTTTTCTTGATTCAATGGCTACGATGGATATTCCGGCAGCGGGATACGGTATTCGTTATGAATATGGGATGTTTAGGCAAACGATTGAAAGTGGCCAGCAGGTAGAGAACCCAGATAATTGGCTACGTTATGGCAATATATGGGAATTCCAGCGTCCTGAAGCAACTTATAACATCAAGTTCCACGGGCATGTGGTTAAGTATCCGAATGATCTGGGTGAAGAGGTTCAGCATTGGGTGGATGCTGAGCATGTGATTGCGATGGCTTATGATGTGCCGGTTCCAGGCTATGGTACAGATACTGTAAACAATCTGCGTTTATGGTCAGCTAAAGCCGCGCGCGAGTTTGATTTAAGGCATTTTAATGACGGTAATTACGAAAAGGCGGTAGAAGAGCGTAATGCGACCGAGAATATTTCAAAAGTACTTTACCCGAATGACACGTCGGTGCTGGGTAAAGAACTGCGCTTAAAACAGCAATACTTCTTTGTTTCTGCTTCTATTCAGGATATTTTACGTCGCTTTTTAAGTACGCATGACATAAAAACACAAGATGACTGGAAAATTCTGCCAGAAAAAATAGCGATTCAGCTCAATGATACGCACCCCTCTATCGGCGTGGCCGAAATGATGTATCAACTGGTAGATATATACCAATTACCATGGGCTTTTGCTTGGGAGTTGGTGGTTAAGATTTTTGCTTACACTAACCATACTTTAATGCCCGAGGCGCTAGAAACTTGGACAGTAGATCTGTTTGGCCGCCTGTTGCCGCGTCACTTGGAAATTATCTATCAAATCAACCATGATTTCTTACACATGGTAAACCACCACTTCCCTGGTGACCCTGAACTGTTGAAACGTGTGTCTATTATCGATGAAGATCACGGCCGCCGCGTGCGTATGGCACACTTGGCAGTGGTTGGCAGTCACACAGTAAACGGTGTAGCGGCCTTACATAGTGAGCTGTTAAAGAGCACGCTGTTTGCTGATTTTGACAGAATTTTCCCAGGAAAACTGACAAATGTGACTAATGGTATTACACCGCGTCGCTGGTTAAATCAGGCTAACCCGGGCTTAACTGCCTTGATTGAGGCAGCGATTGGCTCAGGCTTTAAGAAAGACCTAACGCAAATTAAAAAAATTACGCCACTCGCTGATGATGCGGATTTTAGAAAAGCATTTGCGCAAGTGAAGCTTGCCAACAAACAAAGATTAGCTGCAAAAATTGAAGCTAAAACCGGCGTTAAGTTAAATGTAAATAGCTTGTTTGATGTACAAATCAAGCGTATTCATGAATACAAACGCCAACTGCTTAATGTGTTGCATGTGATTACCTTGTATAACCGTATTCGTCGCGGTGATAAAGGGATTACGCCACGTACCATTATTTTTGGCGGTAAAGCAGCACCTGGTTACTGGATGGCAAAACATATTATTCGTTTGATTAATGATGTTGCCACCATTGTGAATGAAGACGTTGCCGTGGGCGATCAGTTGAAAGTAGTGTTCTACCCAAATTACGAAGTTTCAGCTGCTGAGATTTTATTCCCAGGCAGTGACCTTTCTGAGCAGATTTCTACCGCAGGTACAGAGGCGAGCGGTACCGGCAATATGAAAATGGCCTTGAATGGTGCACTAACCATCGGCACGCTAGATGGTGCCAACGTGGAAATTAAAGAGGAGGTGGGCGATGAAAACATCTTCATCTTTGGTTTAACGACGCCACAAGTGGCTGAAGTAAAAGCAAGCGGTTACCAGCCTCGCGATTATTACAATAACAACCCAGAGCTTAAGCACGTGCTGGACATGATTGCGGATGGTTATTTCTCGATTGATGAGCCTAGCCGTTATAAAGTGATTGTTGATAATTTGTTAAATAACGATCAGTACTTGTTATTGGCAGACTATGCTAGCTATATCGAAGCACAGGAGCGCGTAGGTAAGCTATATCAAAATCCAGATGACTGGACGCGTATGGCTATCTTAAACGTAGCGAATATGGCTAAGTTTTCAAGTGATCGTGCCATTGGCGATTATGCAAGGGAAATTTGGCATGTCACTCCGCACGCCAAGCCTAAGGCCAAAAAATAGCTAGCAGGCTAATATAGCTAGCAAGCTAGCGCATAGCTATCCATTACGTTGTATTGTTAACATCAATTAATTGTCATACTATGCAATTAGAATAGTATCGTTAACTTTTAATCCCAATTGGGGATAATGAATGGAGAAGTCTATGCGCTACCTAGTGGCAGTTTTAAGTTTTATATTGTTCGCAACGCATGCCAACGCTTTAAGTGTAAATGACTTGAGCAACACAGAGGCAAGCGGCGGGCTAAAAGAAGCGCTGATTCAAGCTGCGGGTAAGGCAGTTGGCCAGCTAAGTGCAACAGACGGATTTTTCGGCAATAAAGAAGTTAAAATTCCACTGCCAGAGACGATGCAAAAAGCCGAAAAAGCCATGCGTATGTTTGGTATGGGTAAGCAGGCTGACGAGTTAGTACTAAAAATGAATCGTGCGGCAGAAGCGGCCGTGCCAGAAGCAAAAGCTTTACTGGTTGATTCAGTTAAAAAGATGAGTGTTGCTGACGCCAAAGCAATCTTAACTGGTGGCGATGATGCCGCAACACAATATTTCAAAAAAACCACCTCAGCACCCATGGCTGAGAAGTTTTTACCAATCGTGAAAAAAGCCACAGAGAACGTACAACTTGCTCAGCAATACAATAAATTTGCAGAGATGGGCAGCAAGTACGGTGTTGTTAAAAAAGAGCAAGCTAACCTAGAGCAGTACGTCACCCAGAAAACACTGGATGGTGTTTATTTGATGATGGCGAAAGAGGAAGCTGCTATTCGTAAAGACCCAGTCGGGCAAGCAAGCAGTTTGTTGAAAAAAGTATTCGGTACGCTGGTTAATTAACTTTAGCGTCAATAGTGCCCGTAATAACAAGCTCTTCTTAATCACAGTTTTTTCTTAGTGTGATGCATCGTTAGGGCAAACATAGCGCTTAAAATATTAAGCGCTATGTTTGCTATTCTGTTTGTTGGTTTATTCCAAAGTGTATCTTATCCTCAATTAATTAATCCCTTGTGATGGTGTGTTCAATTGTAAGCTGGCGTGTATTGTAAACAATTGTTAACTTTGTAGTCCGGGTCAACAGCAACCCGATGTTGTCGGATATTATTTTCAAAAAATAAAAATAGCGTTAATCGCTATCAGAGCTTTATGAAAATAATAACAATTAAAACAATCAGGCGCTGCCTTGCTGCGCTGTGCTTTTTTGCACCGTTACAACTATTATCTGCAGAGGCAATCAATCAAGCAGACACTAACGCACAAGAGCAAAACCGCCAGCAAGAGCGCCTGCGCTTATTGCGGCAACAGCAAGAAATGAAGCCAGATGCGCGCGAAGCTGCTGAAAAGCTTAAAGACGCTGTCACTACAGTCAACGATCAGATCCCAGAAACTGAGACCCCTTGTTTTACCATTCATCGAATTGAGTTAATAGGGGATGCTGCCAGCAAGTTTCAGTTTGCCTTAGATGCAGTACTCACCGATGCGCAGGAAACTAACCAACCAATTCTAGGGCGTTGCCTTGGTGCGGTGGGTATTAATGCAGTGATGGCGCGCGTTCAACATGCCATCATCGCACAAGGCTATGTCACCACACGCGTATTAGCGACTCCACAAGACCTCAAGTCAGGCCATCTTCAATTAACCATCGTTCCTGGTAGATTGGGTTCGGTGCGCTTTACACCAGATTCAAGTAAGCGAGTGTCAGCTTGGAACAGTGTGCCAATCAATACGGGCGATATTATTAATCTACGTAATATTGAGCAAGCGCTAGAAAACTTTAAACGTGTTCCTACCGCTGAGGTGGATATTCAAATCGAGCCGGCACAGTCTGGCTTGAAAGGGGAGCAGTATTTATCTCAGCCAGGTTTGAGTGACTTGGTGATTAGCTACCACCAGCGCTTTCCATTGAGAGTGTCGCTTAATCTGGATGATAGCGGGGTCAATAGCACGGGCAAGTATCAAGGCGGCATTACCCTATCAGGCGATAATTTGTTATCACTCAATGACTTATTTTACGTGAATTACAACCATGATCTAGGCGGTGGCGATTCAGGGAGAAGGGGCAATGAGAGCCGTAGTGCGCATTACTCTATTCCCGTAAACAATTGGTTATTAAGTACAAATGCATCGCACAGCACATTCCACCAAACGGTAGCCGGCACTAACCAACGCTATGTATTTAGTGGTATTTCCCAGCAGGGTGATGTGAAAGCAACGCGGCTAGTCTACCGTAACCAAATCAACAAGACCTTTATCTCACTAAAAGGCTTTTTACGTAAATCTAGTAACTACATTGATGATACTGAAATTGAAGTGCAGCGACGTCGTACCGCTGGTTGGGAGCTAGGAGTTAATCAAAGTTGGTATCTAGGGAGTGCCATTCTAGATTACAACCTTGCCTATCGTCGTGGCACCGGCGCTAAAAACTCACTTAAAGCGCCTGAAGAGGAGTTTGGTGAAGGTACATCACGCATGGAGATGTTAATCGGTGATTTAAGCTTAAGTGTGCCATTTAATGTTAATGCACCTTGGGGTGCACAGGCTTTGCAATACAGCGCCAACTTACGCGGGCAAGCTAACTACACCCCACTTACGCCACAAGACAGATTTAGCATTGGTAACCGTTTTACTGTACGTGGTTTTGATGGTCAGCAAACCCTATTAGCTGACCATGGCTGGTTTATACGCAACGAGATTGTTGCATCAATCGCTAGCTCTGGTCAGGCAATGTATTGGGGGCTGGATTATGGTGAGGTGGGCGGTCAATCCGCCAAAAACTTGCTTGGTCAATACTTAGCCGGCACAGCCCTTGGTTTAAGAGGCGGGCTTGGTAGTCGTTTCGGCTATTTGAGTTACGACGTATTTGTGGCAAAGCCAATTAACAAGCCGCAAGGGTTTGAAGCGCATAGCACCACGGCTGGTTTTAACCTCAATTATTCATATTAGATCTACCCACACATTTTTCATTAAGTTTAACAATAGGAACAATCAAGCAATGAAAGCACCAGCATATAAACTCACCTTGTCAGCATTACTAGCATTGACAGCAACTGCGTGTTCAACAACACCATTAACATCGAAAGATGCACTGAAGGATACGATATTAAATAGCCATATAGTTGTTGCGCCAATCGCTAAACCGGCGCAGCTTGCAGAGCGTACAAAAGCACAAGCGATCGGTAACTTTGTGGTGTCGTCTGTAGCGGGAAGTGTGGCAGGTAGTGCAGGGGATGCTAGAAACATGCAGCAGCTACAAAACAACATGAACATTGGTCAGACATTCGGCAGAGAGCTCTCAAAAGCATTACCTGATAGTTATGCCGTAAGTGCGGGTAAAGGTGCTGACTTGGCCCTTGCCAGAAAACTTTCTGAATATTTTGATAATCGTTCGCCAGCTTCGGCTTCGGCAGGACGCGAGCTGACGATTGCTGTTAACACACCATTATGGGAGTTGGGCTACGTATCTTTTCTTACGAGTCAAGATTACGCATTGAACTATCACCTACAGGTAACTTTGCTGGAACAAAAAGAGGGTAAGCGACAGGCCATTAAGACTGTCAGCTGTGGTAGCACTGCAAAGGAAAAAATGCCACTAGAGAACTGGAAAGCAGAAAACTACAAAGCAGTAGATGCTAGTGCTGCAGTTATCGTCAATGAGTGTTTTGGTCGGTTCTTAGCTGAAACCGGTCTGCAATAAAATGGCACTGGTATAGGGTTGGTTAGCTCTTGTATTTACACACGATGTATTTAAAAGGAAATTGTTGATGAATAAACATCGCTACCGTATCATTTTTAACGCTGTGCGCGGCGGTATGATGGTTGTCGCAGAAAATGTTAAATCACATCTGGGTAAAGCAGCCGCAGGCAAAACCGTTGCAACAAGTATCATTCGATTGCCAACGTTACAACAAAGCCATACTTTAAGACCGATAGCTTTTAATCTCATGCTTGCCCTTGGCATGGCAGTGATAATTCCGCATCCTCTGAACATAGCAGCGGCTAGCGCTGATATCGTTGCCGATCAAGCAGCACCTAGCTCTCAACGTCCAATGGTGATGAATGCCGCCAACGGCACCCCGTTAGTCAATATACAAACTCCGAGTGCTGCTGGCGTTTCACGCAATACCTACAGTCAGTTTGATGTAAACAGTAATGGGGTCATTCTTAATAATAGCCGCGCCAATATCGAAACTCAGTTAGGTGGATGGGTGCAGGCCAACCCCTATCTTGCAGGCGGCGCTGCAAAAGTGATTCTGAATGAAGTGAACAGCCAAAACCCTAGCTTACTTAATGGGTATATCGAAGTAGCAGGCAGTCGCGCTCAAGTGGTGATTGCCAACCCAGCGGGTATTAGCTGTAATGGCTGTGGTTTTATTAATGCGCATCGTGCCACCTTAACTACTGGTACGCCTATTCTTAACGGTGGTAGTTTATTAGGCTATCGTGTGGGGGGCGGTAACATTAATATATATGGTAACGGTTTAGACACCTCACAAACCAATTTTACCGATGTGATAGCGCGTGCCGTTGAGATTAACGCTGGTATTTGGGCGAACGCATTGAATGTCACCACAGGTACCAATCAAGTGAGCGTGGATCAAGACGGTCACCACACCAGCGTCACCGTTATAAGCCCAGATTCCGGCAGTACTGCCCCTGCTTTTGCGGTTGATGTAGCTGCTTTAGGCGGCATGTACGCAGGTAAAATCAGTATGGTAGGTACCGAGGCAGGTCTTGGCGTGCGTAATGCTGGCACGATAGGCGCTAGCGTGGGTGAGGTTAGCATTACTGCCGACGGGCTATTGCAAAATACAGGTAGTCTCAGTGCCAAAACCAATATTCAGCTGGATACAGTTGCGTTAGCTGGCAGTGGCAGCGTAAAAGCTGATGGTGACATTAGCATTAACCTCGCTTCAGACTATACCCACACTGGCGAACTGCAAGCTGGCGGTAACCTTAGCCTACAAACCACAGGCGATATTACTAATCAATCTACCTTGCTTGCCAGTCAATCACTTAATATCAGTGCGCAAAATATCATCAATACTGCTTTAGGTGAAATCGTCGGCGCTGACACTGAAGTCAACGCGACAGCTACGCTCACAAACCGCGGCTTGATTGATGGCGTTGATACGCTTGTTAACGCTGACACACTCATCAATACCCAAACTGGTAGTATCTTTGGCGATCATTTATCCGTAAAAGTCGCTCATTTAAGCAATACAGTTGGTGCGACTATTGCAGCCCGTACTCAACTTGATATTGGCGCTACCACCATTGAAAATCGCAGCAATGGCCTGATGTTCAGTATTGGTGATCTTGCCATTGGCGGTAGCCTAGACAATAATCACGCAGCCATCGGGTCTGCTGATTCACTCATCAATGATGGCTCAACCATTGAGGCACTTGGAAATGCCACCTTCGCGGTAACCGATTTACAGAACTTAAATGCTGATTTGGTCACACAAGTGGTGCAGACTGGAACCAGCGGCTTTGATCGTTTTACTCCAAGGCATCAAAGCGTGATTTTAGAAAGTGGGGATTATCCAGCCTTTCAAATCGGTAATGTCAATGTCGAGTGGCGCTACGGCTCAACTTATGGTCTTCCATATAATTTCCGTGAATACACGCGCTACCTTGGCACCAAAACCACCTACGAGACGCAAGTAGTTTCCTCCACACCTGGGCAGATACTTGCTGGTGGAAATATGACGTTCAGCGGATCAGTGCTCAATAGCGATAGCCAGATCATTGCTGGTGGCAATCTTGACGTAAGTGGCGCCACAGTCCAAAACTTAAATTCAGAAGGCCAAACTACCACCAGCTATAGCGGTACTGCCTATTATTATGACTGGGACGGTAATGACGATGATTATGATGTCGATGTGATTGGTGCATACAACCCAGCCAATACCGTACTTACCTATAATCTATCGACTAGCCGATTAGAGGGTAGTACTACACCCACTGGCAGCGGCACTACAGTTACTTCAGCGGCTGTGCCAGTAGTGACTGGGAGCCTATTCCAACCTAGCCCAAACGTAGCCGCGAGCTATCTGATAGAAAGCAACCCACGTTTTACTAACTACCGTAACTGGCTAAGCTCCGATTATATGCTGAGCCAATTAGCGTCTGATCCTGCTACCATGCAAAAACGCCTAGGCGATGGCTTCTATGAACAAAAACTTATTCGCGAACAAATCAATCAGCTCACAGGGCGTCGCTTTTTAACTGGTTATGCCTCCGATGAAGCCCAATATCAGGCGCTGATGGATAACGGCATTACTACTGCACGTGCATTACAACTGATTCCCGGGGTAGCGCTCACCGCAGAGCAAACCGCCCAATTAACCAGCGACATCATGTGGCTAGTAGAAAAAACCGTTACCTTGCCAGATGGCAGCACCACTCAGGCGCTAGTGCCACAAGTTTACGTTAAGCTGCAAACAGGTGACCTTAACCCCACCACTGGTATCATGGCTGGCAACAGCGTCACCATGCAACTATCTGGCGATCTGGTTAACCAAGGCACTATCGCAGGCCGCGACTTTATCAGCCTTGATGCACAAAACATTCACAATCTAGGCGGGCAAATACAAGCAGATACCACGCTACTCAAAGCCAGTAACGACATCAACAATATCGGTGGCCAAGTCATCGCCAAAGACGCCATGCTCCTAGAAGCAGGCAATGATATTAACCTACGCAGCACCACCCAAGGCAGCCAAAACAGCAGCGGCGCCAGCAGCTTCAGCCGTACCAACTTAGACCGGGTTGCTGGGCTATACATGGATAACCCTAATGCGATACTCGTCGCCAATGCAGGGAATGATACCAACCTGATGGCTGCCACCATCATTAACCGTGGTGAAGGCGCAGTGACGCAAATCAATGCGGCCCAAGATATTAATCTAGGTACCGTGACCATTGCAGAGCAGAATAGTAGTGTTCGTAACGCCAAAAACTACGTCAAACATGGCGGCACCCAAGACATTGGCAGCAGCATTCAAACCAATGGTGACATCACCCTCAACGCAGGCAACGACTTTAATGCAAAGGCGGCTAACGTTACCAGTGAAACAAGCGCCATTAACGTCACCGCCACAAAAGACATCAACATCACCGAAGGCCGTGAAACCAGCAACTTTGATACAGCACGCAAGGTGAAGAAAAGCGGCACCTTCAGCAGCAAAACCAAAACCCAGCGTGATGTGTTTGAGTCTGATAACAGCATCAGCAGCAATTTCAGTGCAGATAACATTACCCTGCAAGCAGGCAACGACCTGACTGTGCGCGGTAGCAATATCGTCAGTGATAACGGCACAACCTTAAACGCCAATAATAATATCGACATCACCAGCGCACAAAACACCGCCTATGAGCTACACGAACGTAAAACTAAATCAAGCGGCCTCAGCACAAGTGGTGCTAGCGTTAGCCTAGGCACCAGCAAACTTAGTACCAAACAAACCACGCAAAGCACCAGCCAAACTGGTAGCACGGTGGGTAGTGTAGAAGGCGATGTCAATATCAATAGCGGTAAAGCTTACACCCAACAAGCGAGCGATGTTTTAACTCCGCAAGGCGACATCAACATCAGCGCACAACAGGTGAATATTACCGCTGCACAAAATACCAGCCAAACCGTACAAGAAACTAAGTTCAAGCAAACTGGATTAACGCTAGCGATTAGTAACCCAGTCATCAGCGCCATTCAAACAGCGCAGCAAATGAGCCAAGCCGCCAGCCAAATCAGTGATGGCAGAATGCAAGCCTTAGCTGCGGGTACTACAACGTTAGCGGCGATGAATGCTAAAGATGCCATCGTGGCAGGCAACACGCCCAAGCTGGATGAACACGGGTTACAAGTGCTAGACGCAAACGGCCAAAACACGGCAGAAAATCCAGCCAATCAAGTAGGTGGCATTAACATCAGCCTCTCCATCGGCACCTCAAAAAGCAGCAGTAAAACCACGCAAACCAGCAGCACCGCACAAAGCAGCACACTCAACGCTGGTGGTGACATTACCATTACCGCCGTTCGTCCTGAGCTCGTCGAAGGACAGAATGTTGGGTCTGGACTAGCATCCGACATTAATATCATAGGTAGCCAAGTTAAAGCCAATGGCAACGTTACCCTTAAAGCTGACGATCAAATCAACCTACAGGCAGCGCAAAATACAAACACCCTTGATGGAAAAA
>Ga0207967_1000623_pt1 | contig 10487 bp, 7 predicted proteins | sample LakWasMet20_HOW5_2_FD_183866 | JGI IMG/M metagenome (GOLD analysis project Ga0207967, IMG submission 183866) | Freshwater sediment methanotrophic microbial communities from Lake Washington under simulated oxygen tension - Sediment Metagenome... | ecosystem: Environmental > Aquatic > Freshwater >...
CCGTAAAACTGTCGGAACCGCTATAACCGGCCAGCGGTTGGTAGGTCAGCGTGCCGCCGGGCGTTATATTGATACTGCCTGAACCGGCCGTGGCGCCCGTAATAACCAGAGTGCCGTGAGCAGGAGCCGCGCTTGCGCTCCAGGTTTCGGTCTGGCCGATGTCAATGTCGCTGACATGCAGGTTGGCTTTCAAATCCTGTGCCGGACTATTCGCCGCCATTGTCAAGGTCGTGGTTCCGCCGGTGAAGACGGGCGCGGTATTCGCAGGCGGCGCAACCGTCACCGCGAAAGTGCGAATCGCGCTGGCGCTGCCGTCGCTGACCCGCACCGAAAAGCTGTCGGGACCGCTATAACCGGCCGACGGTTGGTAGGTCAGCGTGCCGCCGGGCGTTATGTTGATACTGCCGGAGTTGGCCGTGGCAGCTGTAATAACCAGGGTGCCGTGAGCGGGAGCAGTGCTTGCGCTCCAGGTTTCGGTCTGACCGATGTCGATATCGCTGACATGCAGGTTGGCTTTCAAATCCAGCGCCGGACTGTTCGCTGCCACTGTCAAGGTGGTAGCGCCGCCTGTAAATGCGGGCGCTGTATTCACGGGAGGCGGCGTATCCAAAATCCTCGCCATTGAATATTCATCTGTTGTCAGCGTGCCGATACCGGCCAGGGCGATACCAAAACTCATGGCGCTGGCGCCGGTCGGCAGCGTCCCTGAATTATGGGTCATCTGGGTCCAATCGGCGGACGCCGGCAATACCGGTCCGTCCCGCCAGTACTGCCACGCGCCGTTGGCGTCGAGGTAGAACAGCACAACGGTCGAACCGGCGGTGGACTTGTAATGAGCGCTGATTTGATAAGTCGCGCCCGCTTCCACCGGAGGCGCGCAGCCGCCTGCTGACTGGCCTGCATCAAACGTCGGCACCAACTTACGGTCGCCGTTGGTATAAGCGGTCATCTGAACTGTTTGCGCAAAACTTCCGCTAAAAGCATCGCTGCTGCGCGTCCATGTTGCGGCGTTAGTCCCCCAGCTATCGCGCACCCAGCAATCGGGTTGATTATTAGTGCCGAGCGCCTCAAGCGAGGGATTGATCAACAGGTTGGGACCTAATGGCGGCGGCGGTGGAGACGGCGGGTAATCCCCCGACATGACTTGATGAACGGTTCTTACGTAGGTGCCTTGCGGTTCGCGGGCGCTTAACCATGTCAATAAATTACTCAAGGTTCCCTGCGTCACCGCATAGGTATCGCAGCCATTACACACAGAATGAAAATTGAATATCACCCACCCTCCGGAATTGGCTTCCGCCTGGGTCACATAGTTTTGCATTTCGGCAAGCGTAGTCGTAGACACCACCGAGCCTACGGTTGCGATGTAATAAGGGTTGGTCGGCGATAACGACTCTGTCAGGGGACAAGCCTGGCATCCCGCGCCGCCGACCGCTCGCGCACTGTCGTATCGACCGATCGGCCTATTCAAAGGCCCGTAAGTACCGGGACAGCCTTCGACAATAAGACTTTGGGTGGTCGGCCCGGTCGATGAGTACGGATATGCGAAAGAATAAACGCTGTCGCCGTACCAGCCGCGGAGCGTTACCAGATCGTCGCAGATAGCTTGCCGCTGGGCGGCGTCGCTAAGCGTGGCAAGGTCGGCATGGTCAATGGTGTGTCCGCCGATTTCATGGCCGTTGTTAAACAGCGTATCGAGTTCGCCTTTAGTCAGGTAGTCATTATTGTCTATGGACCCCGAAAGACGTATCCGATTGGAGTTGACATAGAACGTGGCTTTCAGGGCGCTGTTAAGCAGCGGTTGAATCGCGGCAGACTCCCTTAAGCCGTCGTCGAATGTCAACGACACGATGGTCCTTGCCGCGGCTTCGACTGACGGCATCGCCATTATCGTCGACAGAAAGCCGATCGCCAGCATTCCGCTAAACCGCGGCAACCGACGGTCTCGCGCTCGCCTGAATAGTTCCGTTATCGACAATACGCTCTTCACGGCCTTCATCACAGCGCTTCCAAGATTATCGTGGCCGGTGGAGCCAAATGGGTCTGGCCGTTGTCGGGCGAGACCGCGACGACCAATTTATAAACGCCGGGCAATTGAAAGGTAAGCCGTAGTTGCCATAACTTGTTCCAATTAGCCGGGATTGTGAAACCTCCGGGTTGGTGGCGCTCTTCGTGCCCCGATCCATCGGAGCCGATAGCGGCCATAGCGCCGCCATCCAGCGGTTCAAGGGGAACGGCGCGCCATGATTTGCCCTCCCTCACCTCGATCTTAATATCGTCGGCCTTCAGATCGCGATCGGCTCCGTCATGGATCATAAGACGCAGCCGCGCATTTTCCGCTGCAACGCCAGGGTTGATAAGACTGACTCTAATTCCGGTGAGCGCTCGCCCCGCGCGTCCGGTCTGCGGCCCGGCCAGTTTGAGATCCAGCGTCGGCCGAACCGCCGTTGCGGCCTGTGCTGTCCGGCCGCCGTTAATTAAGGCCAACAATATCAGTACACAGGCGGCCAGAGAAACCATCCCGGTCATAGCTCCGGAGCAATGGCCCTTTAACGGGGAAATGCCTTCATTCTCTTGTTGAATGTTTTGCATAATGAAACGTCCTCAATATGTCTGCTTTTTGTTATTAAATAGATAGCTTAAAGCCGTGCCGGCCTATCAATATGCATCATGCGCTTTGCTGACTTTTTCCTACCACCGGGATATAGGTGGACGTTATGCATTGGCGACAGACGCCGGTGCCGGGTTTAAATAGTCCTGCTTGGCGTAAAGACACCGATAACCCAAGCGGTAACGTTTATTAACGCCATGACGCTGAGCGTCTGTAGCGGAACGAATCTTTGCGCTCAAAACCAAAGAGTGAGCGCATATCCTGCTACGTTGTTGGTAGTTATTATTAACGGCTTTGTATCTATTGGGTATTGGTATAAATACTCAGGCGTTACCCAAAATCGGTAGGTATTCCGGTATTTATTGTCGATGGAGTGCAGGCTTTGTTCCGGCATGTGTGGGAGCGGCTTTAGCCGCGATTGTCGCGGCTAAAGCCGCTCCCACACATGCCACTCATGTTAAGAATGTGGCTGGACGGGGTTTGCAACCCCGTTCGAAACGTTTGACGGATGAAGATATAGCAGTAATCGAAAACGGTAGGGACGGGGGTGCAACCCCCGTCCCGCTCGGAGGAACGTTGCCCGTTAGACCTTCCAGGTTTTAAAAACCTGGAAGGTCTGTATATCGGCCTGCTTTCCGCCTACCACCGAGATTGGGACTGCTCGCAGATGCTTGTGTATGACGATGAGCGCAGACAGTGGAAATTATTATTGCCGGAGTCCCTGGCGACGCGCTATCGCTTCGGAGTAGACCGCAGCGGTGGCGCCGGCGATGCTTTGCCAACTGAAAGCCCCCTGCGTGCCTGTCGCCCGGACATTGTCGGCCAACAGAGCATATCGGCCGGGGTCTAAGAGCAAGGACTCGATCGCGTCGGCCAACGCGGCCGAATCGCGGGGCGACACCAGTAAGCCGGTATAACCCTCCAATACCATTTCCGGAAGCGCGCCAACCCGTGTCGCCACCACCGGCCGACCAAAGCCGATAGCCATCGCGGCCACGCCGCTCTGGGTGGCATCGATGTAGGGCATGACCACCAGTTGGGCGCGGGTAAATAACCGCTGCACTTTTGCCCGCGATACAAATTCGTCATGCAATTCGAAACAATCATGCGCCTCGATAACGGCTCGATTGGCCGCAAGATCGCCTCCGCGCCCGGCGATTACGCCGTTGACGCAAAGTCCTTTCGCCCGCAACTGCAAAACGGCATCGACGAAATAACGCAGTCCCTTGTATGCATTGATGCGGCCGAAGAAAAGCAGCGCCCCGGAATCCGGGGCCTGTTCCGGTATTGTCAGCGGGCCTAACGGCCCATGCGGAATATTGGCCACGCGCCCGGCAAGCCAGGGCGCTACCGAAACCATCTGTTCGCACAATAGGTTTCCGTGGGTGACGGCGGCGTCGCAACGCTTACGCAACAGCCCTTTGTAAAGACTGTGCCGACTAAAGTTGTGCTGCCGCGCATCCTCGCCCGAATGCGGCTGCGGATCATGCACGGTCAGGACAAAAGGGAACAATCGACTCAGATAAAGCAATGCGGCAACCTCATAGTCCCGCGTATGCTCTTGTTGATGAACGACATCCGGTTTGAAACGTTGCACTTCCCCAGCCAAACGGACGGCATTGCGCAGCCAACGGAGCGGCGACCTGCTATGGGGCAGCGTTACCAGGGTCAACTGCGGAATGGAACGGTAGCGTTCGAACTCCTCTTCAAGTTCGGACGCCGCATTCGCTTCACCCAGCAACAACTGAACTTCGTGTTCTTGAGCCAGCGCTTCCGCAAGGCGGCAAGCGTACTCGGCAAAATGCATTGCTATTAAGGTAATACGCATACTCGATTACTCCGATTGCCGTTAGGGTTTAACAAGCGCCTCAGTCCAGGCCGGGACGCACTATCCAAAATGACTTACACATAGCGCATGTCACCAATCGCGGGTTCGTTGCAGCCGCCAATTTTCCCAGCGATTAACCCAGGCCGCGGGCCCCGCCAGGCACATCATCAAGCTTACCCACCATCGCCTTGAGACCATGCCCCGCCCCGTATTTAAGAGTTGCAACAAAGCATCGTAACGTTGGCCGTTCATTAATAATCTCCGCACCACCGTGATTTTCGTCTCGGCCACTAATCTCAGCGCGGAATAGCGAAGACTGTCCGGCAGTTGCCGATCCAGTGCGCGTTGTTCAAGGCGAATATAGGCGGGCAATAATGACCGCGACTCATTGATTGCGCAAAGACTGCCGTCCACTTCCTTTCTATAAGCCACCAGCGGCGCCGGGCAATACGCGAGACTCGACTTCTCGGCTAACCTAAACCAGAGGTCATGATCTTCAGCCCATTGCTCCCCCGGCGGAAAATAAGGCTTGAATCGGCGAAGATCGGCATGGCGAACGGCGACTGAACAGGTTCCGAAGAACGGGCCGTATCGACGCCAACGATAGAAAAAGTCGTCAATGATCTCGACCGTATCGGTATCGCCAGGGTCCCAGGACATACTGTCTCTATCCATATTCATTGCGTTAATGTTTTTATAACCCGAGGCAAAAAATATGATTTCCGGATAACGCATTGCCATCGCAACCACTGTTTCCAGGTACATCGGCAAATACCAGTCATCGGCATCCAAAAAACACACCAAATCGCCTTTGGCGAGATCGATACCCTGGTTTCTCGCGCACGAAACGCCGCGGTTGGGTTGTTGAATCAGTTTAATCCGCGGATCGTCAATGGCTCGAACGCGCGACGCGCTATCATCAATCGAACCGTCATCGACCACAATCACTTCGAAATGCTGATAACTTTGATTCAGTACCGATTGAATGGCATCGGCAATAAAGTTTGCCTTGTTGTACAAAGGGATAATGATTGAGCAAAACATCAGATTTGACCTCTGTAGATAGCAGGTTTGGGATAAGCCGCCAGTACCGCCCGGTTAGTTTTTTCGATACGCCTATATTTGAATTGCGCGCCAATAATCATCAACAGCAAGATATGGGTGAGCGAATTGAAATCGAAACCAAAGATCGGTAACGGCACTTCGGTGATGGATCGACTGAAAATCATCAAGAAAATGGCAAGCGTTAAGCCTTGGCTCGATTTGGCCGTTTTCAGCGTAAACCAGAATAATGTCGCCACATAGATTGCTAATCCGGCCGCCCCCACCAGCCCGGCGCTGGCGAGCGTTTGAATAAACTGGTTATGCGCGTCGAATGCCCAAGGCATGCCGATTTTGGTTTGATGGGCGGCATCCCAGAGGGTTAATCCATAGCCGAAAAGCGGGCTATTGCGCCATTCACTGAGCGCAACTTCCCATATCGGAGTTCGTCCGGTCATGGTCGTCAGATCCGCACCCGCGCGCGTAGAAAAAAACGCATTAATTTCGCCTTCTATATCGCTCAACATAATCCCCGCCGACACCGCACTGACTGTTATCATGGCCATGACAATAAACATAGCCGATAAAACAGGATTATTTACATCGAAAAGACGCCGTTTAAAAAAAGCGCCGTATTTGAAATATCCCATGCAACACATGCACATAATAAAACCGATCCAACTGGTTTTTGACTGGGCCAACACCAGGCTCGCATAGCCGAGTATCCAGCCCAGGAAATTGATCCAACGGCGGGCATAAGGCTTACTGTATAAGCAAAGCAGAAATAACACGATAATGGGACCCAAAGAATTGGCGTGATTGGCCAATCCCGCATAACGGTAGGTTAATCCCGGAATAACGCCTTCGAGATAATTGTCGCTCAACACTAAACCAGGGTTCCAAGGTATGCATGCGGCGCTGACCAGCAGAAAAATATACAGGGAATTACGCGCGGCACGGATGGCGGCGTCTTCGTTGTCTTGGGCGAACAGCGAGGCAACCCCCAATAAGCTTAAGTACACATATTTGTGATCGAATGACGGATGAGCGCTGAATAATGCCGGGGTGAGCACGTTGGTAAAATATAAAAACAAGAATGCGCCGATCAGCAGCGTCGGCGTGTCGGGTTTGGTCCCGTAACGCATTAAGCGGCTGACGAGCCATTGGCAGGCGACAAAAAGAATAAATGTCGTATTGGCCCGGCTGATCCATAAATAATAGGGAGGAAAGCTCAAACTGTTATCGCTAAGCTCGGTGGCCCCTAGCATGCTTTGCGCAAACAGGTTTCGTCCGGTGGCGATGTGGGTGAGTATAGAAACCAGGGTCGAGCTATAAAAAATATACGGCAAGTAGGCGCTTTCCTTGTTACGAAGCATCTGCGACAGCTTCATCAAGCAAAATATTGCGCCGATGGCCGCCGAAAATGCCGCCAAGAACCCTAGCGGAGCTAGCAAAAACTCAGTCATTTTCCGCCAACGCCACTAATTTGCTTGATTCGGGTTCGGCGTGATCGCCTGCTGCGCGAGACAGTCGGCCGCTAAATCGGCCTAACATCCCAACTACCTCACGACCCAGCAAGCGGGGAAAAATGAATACGATCGCTAATAAAATAATGCCCCCTATAAAAACCCCGCCAAGCAACGGCAATAAATGGGCGGCGATTGCCATAAAATTGATGTTAATGCCGGTAAGCGCATAAATAATAAGGCTAAGTTGAGTATCGGCATAAACGCTTGCGGCAACGCCGAGTTTAATGCCGCTAAAGGTCCCGGCTGCGGCGATGCTCATCATGACAATCCCGCGCCCGGCAAGCGGCAATAAGTCCAGTACGGAAATGCTTAAGCGGCGGCACGCCGCGGTAGTAATCGCCGCAGCCCGAAGGAAAAGAACGCCGCCGGCGATCAAGGCAACGATCACAATGCCTTTGTTAGCGAAGCTATAGAAGGCATATCCTGCAATGGCCAGAATCGGTAATTGCAATAAGCTCTCATAATGTTTCCGGCCGGTGTTCCACAAAATCGGCGTGGACATGGCCCAGGTGATGTAGGCGGGCATGCTTAGCGCCAAAATAGCCAATACCGTCGCCGACGATTTCCAGGCCGCGCCGTATAAAAAACCGACTAAATGCTCGGCAATCATCGCAAAAAGCACGAAGAGCGGGGCAATCAGTATCCACACCGTCGCAATGACCGGCAGGTAAGCGCGGCGCAAACGCTCCGGCTCCGATTGCAGGCGGGCGCCGGCAGTAAGAAATGCCGGTTGGAAGGCCCCGATAAGCAGATTGTTGGGTGTATTAGCGAGGTTATAGCTCACGGTGTATAGGCCTACGGCGTGAGAATCGAGAAAACGTCCTAATAAAATACGATCTATATTGATGAGCAGCCAATTGCAAAGATTGGTGACGAACACCGTTACACCCACCCCTGACATGGCCTTAGCCCCGCTATACCAGAATAAAGGTTTTATGCTGTGCGGATAGCGGATAAAGGTCATCACCATCATCGTAAAAGATTGGGTAATCCAGGCGGCAACCAGCGCCCAAACACCGCCGCCCTGATACGCAAACGGGATGCCGACGCCAAGATAGCCAATGCTGTAACTAATAATTTGAATAATATTAATCCAGCGAAAATCAAGATTCCGCCTGAGTAAATTACCGGCAGGCGCGGTAATGGCGCTGAATACGCACGCCAAGCTTAACCAACGCACGATAGGGATAACGCGAGGTTCATTAAAATAACCGGCGACAACGGGAGCCAATAAATAAAGTCCGATAGCGACCAAAGCCCCAGTAATAAGCTGCCAGGTGAATACGAAACGAATATCCGCTTCGACCAAGTCCTGGATTTGAATTAAGCCCCAAGCAAAGCCGAAATTGGAAAAAAAACTGCTGAACGTCAGCACTATCGTGCCGATGGCGAATAACCCGTAGTTCTCGGGCCCAAGGATTCTAGCCAACACAATCTGCGCACCCAACGATAAGCCGTATTGGGCGATGCTCCCAAGTGCGCTCCATTTTACGGCGCTTACACTTTGTTTATTAATATCGGAAGAATGTGTTTTCACGCAAAATTCAATAGGGCCGGTAGTTGCAAAATGGTTAAGCCGAACCGGAGTCGTTATCAAGCCATGCGAATCGGCTGTTTCAGTCTGTCTTGTCCGCAAGCCACCGTCAGGCATACTGAAAACATTCTTTTTATGCTTAAATAAATCGGTTCGAAAAATAAGAACAAGTCCAGATTATAGGAAACCCATTATTTGCACCATGCGTGAAACTACCTATTGAACCAACATATTGCTCCGCTCGAAATGCTGCAAATTAGACCTTCCAGGTTTTTAAAACCTGGAAGGTCTGCATTCTCAGCCAACGCAAGATTTAGGACTGCCGGGATAACGCGCTTTTTACTTTACCTCGATACGACTATTTTGCTCTTGAGCGCCGTTCCGTTTTCCCGATCCTTGGGGCTGCCCCTCCGTCGTCCATCTGGGCTTGGCTGGGATTGTTTTCCCACGTCGGGTCGGAAAGTCTTATTTTTTGACCGACTCTGATCGTATAAGAAGGCGGAGTGATCTGGTTCCATCGCGCTAATTGCCCATAATCCAGGTCAAACAGTAGCGATATTGCGTACAAGGTGTCGTCTTTTTTTACCAGGTAATATTCCGGCTCATGTTTACCCGTATCAGGATAATTGCTGCTGACAGGAGCACAACCCGAACCGGCCGAATACCGTGCGCAGCCAGTCGATAAAACCGCCAGCATTGCGATAAAAATAAGCTTTGAATTGGTGAATATCATGGCGGGATCTATCTTTTAGGAAGGATGTAAGGATAGGGTCGGTAATAACGTCACGAAAGCTCTGCGCCACTACCATTAAGTTAAGAGATACACTGATTCCCAAGCTCCCCAGACTGCAAAAGTATTATCCAAATTAGGCTAAAAACATTTTTCACCACGAAGACACGAAGTTTTCAATATATTGAATTAAAACGATTGTTTTTCTTCGCGTCCTTCGTGTCTCGGCAATTGCTCCTGCATTGCTCTACCTCCTGCATCCATGCAGTCGTTCGTGGTGAATTCTTTAATTTTTTCTAAAAACGAATACTTTCACAGCCTCAGGAGCTTGGGAACTAGCGCAATGCAGCCTGAACCGCAGAGCGTGGGAACCATAAGCGAAAGTTATTAGTGATGGCGTCCTAACTTTCATGTAACGGCTCTTATTCTTTGGTCGCATCGCGCGCGCTTAAAATCTCAAACTCAAGCTTTATGGCGCGCTTCGCCCATGCCTCGCATGATAATTGCAGCGTCCGGTTTTCCTGTTTTAGCTTATGAATATATTCGTTTGAGCTTTCTAAATAGGCCTCTATCGCCTTAAGCTGGTCTAAGACTTCTCCCAGCGTTTTAGTATTATTTTTCAGTCTTTCACGCAACAAAACCTGGGTCTTAAAGCTTGTGTTTAATTCTTTGGTCTTTTTCTTTATTTCACTTTCAAGTTGCTCGATCCTGGTCACTTTAAATTCCTCTCAATCATCGCCATCAAACTGCGGCATTAAAAGCGTAGCGCCTTGCAGGGCACGACTATTTTCACTTCGGGATCAAAACTCCTCCCAGTCGTCGCTGCTATCGATATTGATCTTGTTTGATGACATCACCGGAGCCGACACAGGTTTTTTTGCTGTTGCTCTTACCGGCGCTACCAACACCTTGCTATACCCGGCAGTTTTAACTGACTGCGAGGAGGCGGCCTTCGAATTTATTTTAAAGAAACCGAGCAACTTGCTCATATTGGCAGACTGATCATGCATAGAAATACTACTCGCTGCCGCTTGTTCCGCTAAAGCCGCATTTTGCTGAGTAATATCATCCATTTGCGAAACCGCCTGATTGACCTGATCGATACCCGCCGTCTGCTCTGCGCTGGCGCTGGCAATTTGAGCAACAATTTCACCGACTTGTGCGACACTGTTGACAATTTCAGTTAGCGCAATACCTGTTTCATTAACGAATGC
>Ga0207967_1000629_pt1 | contig 10350 bp, 7 predicted proteins | sample LakWasMet20_HOW5_2_FD_183866 | JGI IMG/M metagenome (GOLD analysis project Ga0207967, IMG submission 183866) | Freshwater sediment methanotrophic microbial communities from Lake Washington under simulated oxygen tension - Sediment Metagenome... | ecosystem: Environmental > Aquatic > Freshwater >...
TTATTGACCCTGTCTGGAAATTGTTAGGCAAAGCTTACGAGCTGTTTGGAGTTTTTCCAACCTTGCTTGAGCGGGATTTTAATCTGCCCGAATTAACCGAATTACTCAAGGAAGTGCAAACCATTAGCGCCATCCAACATGCCTGGACAACCCAGCACAACAAACAATTGGCCTAAGTCATGAGTATTGATTTCAAGGCAAAGCAACTGGAATTTGCTACATACATTAGAGATTCTGAGAGCCTTGCAGTGCCTGATGATGTAAGTAAAGATCGTATGGATACCTATCGCCAGTTATTTTTCAATAACCTGGACAACTTTTTGTGCGGCACTTTTCCTGTGTTGCGCCAAATAACGAATGATGAAAACTGGGTTGCATTGGTTCAAGATTTTTTTGTCAAGCATCCTTGTCATACGCCTTATTTTTCTGAAATTCCTGAAGAGTTTTTGGATTATCTTCAAAATGAACGGCAAAATCAGCATGATTTTCCTTTTATGCTTGAGCTTGCACATTACGAATGGGCTGAAATGGCTTTGGCAATTGCTAAAGAAGACTCGCCAGCTGAGTCAGTATGCCCTGACGATGTATTGCAGAAAACCATTGGATTATCACCAGTAGCATGGCCTTTAGCTTACCAGTATCCAGTTCAGCGCATATCGCCTGAGTTTCTGCCAGAAAAAGCTCCCGAGCAGCCAACTTTTTTAGTGGTTTACCGAGATAATGCCGATGATGTACATTTTCTGGAAGTTACTCCGGTAACTTACCGGTTGTTAGAATTAGTGCAGGAGCATGAAGATGGCGTTGTTGCTGAGGCGTGTTTAAAGCAATTGGCAACAGAATTGCAACATCCCCAACCAGAGCAAATGCTGGCAAATGGTTTGCAAGTTCTTGAAGGTTTAATTGAAAAAGGCGTTGTGCTGGTTTTTTAGCTTTCTTAAGCTTTCATAAAAGGTCTTCAGAATTTCAACGGAGAAACTCTGAAGACCTTCTTGATAGGCGCGCTGGATCTATTTACGTGAAAAATTCGGTCCATTTGGATGGGCATTTTGTTGTAAGCAATGATAAGCCGCATTTTCGTATTTAATTCTTAAAGACTGAACATTTTTTTCATGCTCAGCAATAAATTTTTCTGCTTCTATAGCCGTTAAATCTTTCATCATAAAAGTAGCAACACATTCACAAGATTTTTCCAGATTAGCCTTGTCAGCTTTAGCATCATTATTGAGCTCTCTTTGCACGCACTGATTAGCAAAGTCTTTTTCAAATTTCTGCTTTTCTGAAACAGAAGCCTCGGTATCAATTAAAGTGTGGCTGATAGGTACGTGTTCTTTAGGGGCTTCGGCCTTTTCAGTTTTGGCTTGTTTGTCATCATCAGAACAACCGCTGATGACAAAAGAAAAAATAATGCTGATAACAGTGGTCGCTAGTAAATTTTTATTCATGTGCATTGTCTTAGTCTGAATTAGGGTTAGGGTGGACTGTGGGTGGTAAAATTGTAAGCAGATTTGTTCAGCTCGCAATGAATAGTACTGGTTTAGTAACTTTATCATTTTATTGGGCTGTGTTCTACTTAAGTGCAGTGTTGATAGCTGGTTTATTGGTCAATCTGCCAGGCATTGCATGTATATCCGGTATTTCGTCTCAGTATGAACGATAGTTACAGCTAGGATCGTTATTAAAATTGACTTTGTGCTATCGCCTCTATAGAATGGGCATCAGCTCGAAATTGATTTACCGTTATGCTTATCTCTACGATGTTTTTTCTGTAATTGCTCGTCCTGTTTATCATAAGTAATTCTTAAATTTCCCAGCTTCATCAGCCTGAACAGGCTTTAATTACAATTTTTTATAGGACAGCATCATGGCTATCGGTACAGTTAAGTGGTTTAATTCAGAAAAAGGTTTCGGCTTTATTCAACAAGAAAATGGCCCAGACGTTTTCGTACATTTCCGTAATATCAACAGCTCTGGCTTTAAATCACTTGATGAAGGACAAAAAGTCCAATTCACAGTGACTCAAGGTCAAAAAGGCCCACAAGCTGAAGAAGTTACTGTTGTATAATTACTAAAAAAGCCCCGGTCATCAATAGATGACCGGGGCTTTTTTTTGTCTAAAATTCAGGTCGTTTTAAAAAACTCACTACATTAATGGCTGATATTGACAATGTTTTTCAGTGTTTCAATGTATAAATCGGCCTCAATGGACTGCACCCTTGCTCGTAATGATTCGACAGTATCATCTTGGTTAACCGGCACTTGTTTTTGGTTAAGAACTGGGCCTTCATCATAATGATCGGTTACTACATGAATTGATGCGCCAGATACCGTTTCCCCCGCCTTAAGCACCGCTACATGCACTCTATCACCATACATTCCCCTTCCGCCATGATTTGGTAACAGGGATGGGTGGATGTTTAAGATTTTGCCTGCAAATTGCTTAAGTGTTTGTGGACCAATTTTTTTCATATAACCGGATAACACAACCAAATCTGTTTGAGTATCACTAAGCGCCTTGGCAATGGCGGCATCCTCGTCTTCAGCAATGGGATGCGTCTTTGCGTTGATAACCTGGATAGGCAGGTTTTGCGCTTTTGCCCAGCTAAGAAAAGCTGAGTCGGAATTATTGGTAATTAAACTGCCGAGTTCGGCATGAAGAATGTGCTGTTGCATAGCGGCAATAATTTGTTTTGCCGATGAACCGCCATGGGAAGCAATAAAACTGATTTTCATAATATGCACCTGAAGTTATGGTGCCAGAGGGCGTTTGCTGGATAGTTACACCCAAGCTCAAGCTTGGGTGTAACTGGTACAATATTAAGGTGTTAAGCCTTGACCAACTACAACAACTTTTAAAGCATTGGTGCCGCCAGGAATACCGGACAAATCACCTTTAGTGATGATGAAGGTATCACCATTTTCTGCAGTACCGCGTTTTCTAAGTTTATCAACAATTTGTCTATTAACTTCAGCATGATCCTGTAAGTTTTCAGTAAACAACACAGGAAATACACCGCGATACAGCACCACGCGACCGAGTGTTTCTGGTCGGCTACTAAAAGCAAAAATTGGAATGCCAGAACTGATTCTGGACATCCACAAGGCGGTAGAGCCAGATTCTGTTAATGCAGCAATCCCGTTGATTTTAGTGTGGTTTGCCATGTACATGGCTGACATGGCGATGGCCTCATCAACGCGCTCAAATTGGTTTTCAATGCGATGATCAGATGTGCGTACAATCGGTTGTTTTTCCGCTTCTACGCAGATACGGTGCATCGCTTCAACCGCTTTGATCGGATATTTGCCTGAAGCAGTTTCAGCTGAAAGCATAATCGCATCCGTACCATCATAAATAGCGTTTGCAACGTCAAATACTTCAGCACGGGTTGGGATTGGGTTTTCAATCATCGATTCCATCATCTGTGTGGCTGTAATGGCAACACGGTTGAGTTCACGAGCCCGTTTGATCAATGTTTTTTGGACGGCTGGTAAATTAGCATCGCCAATTTCCACGCCCAAATCACCACGAGCAACCATGACAGCATCAGATGCTAAAATGATTTCATCCATGACTTCAGGCACGATGGCTTCTGCACGTTCAACTTTGGCAACAATGCCAGCGTAGCAGCCTTCAGCTTCTAATAAACGACGAGCTTCATTTAAATCTTCAGCGCAACGTGGAAAAGATACCGCAACATAATCACATTTGATTTTGGCAACGGTGATGATGTCTTCTTTATCTTTTTCAGTTAGTGCAGCAGCAGATAAACCGCCACCCATCAGATTGATGCCTTTGTTGTTGGATAAATCGCCACCGACAACTACCGTGCAGTTAACCCGCATGTTTTCAACGTTAACCACATCAAGCACAATACGACCATCATCAAGCAGCAATCTGCTGCCAGGCACAACTTCCATTGCTAGTGGTTCGTAAGTAATACCCACTTGCGTTTCGTCACCGGCTTTTGGATCAAAGTTAATGTCTAGTGCGAAAGCCTGACCTTCTTTCAAAACCACTTTGGTATCTTTAAAACGGGCGATACGGATTTTTGGCCCTTGTAAATCAGCCAAAATACCAACCAGCCTGCCTGTTTTTGCACTAAGCGCTCTGACTGCTTCGGCACGTTTGATGTGGTCTTCCGCAGAACCATGAGAAAAGTTCATCCGAACGACATCCAGACCAGCATGAAACAAGCCTTCAAGAACGCCGGGCTTATCTGTGGCAGGACCTAATGTAGCTAAAATTTTGGTTCTTCTTAACATTATGTTTTGAGTCCGTTATTTTGCGTTTACTAAAGCAACTGTTGTATCTAGCATACGGTTTGAGAAGCCCCATTCATTGTCATACCAAGACAATACTTTAACCAGATTGCCGTTTAGTACTTTGGTTAGTGGTGATTCGTAAATGGAAGACGCTGGGTTGTGATTGTAGTCAGTAGAAACCAACGGTTTTTCGTTAATTTCCAAGATGCCTTTTAACGGACCGGCAGCAGCAGTTTTCAAGATTTGGTCGATTTCTTCTTTGGTGGTGTCTCTGGCAGCAATGAACGTCAAATCAACAACGGAAACGTTGATGGTTGGAACGCGCATGGCAAAACCATCCAATTTACCGTTTAATTCAGGTAATACTAAACCAACTGCAGCAGCTGCACCGGTTTTAGTAGGAATCATGGATTGAGTGGCAGAACGAGCACGGCGTAAGTCGCTGTGATAAACGTCAGTCAATACTTGATCATTGGTATAGGAGTGGATGGTAGTCATTTGACCACTAACCAAACCGATAGCATCATGAAGTGGTTTTACTAATGGAGCCAAACAGTTAGTGGTGCAAGAAGCATTTGAAATAACGGTATCAGACGCTTTTAAGGTGTTATGGTTAACACCATACACGATAGTGCCGTCGACATCGTTGCCGCCTGGAGCAGAGATAATCACTTTTTTGGCGCCAGCAGTAATGTGTGCAGATGCTTTTGCTTTGCTGGTAAATAAACCAGTACATTCATGCACAACGTCAACACCTAACTCAGCCCAAGGCAGTTTCGAAGGATCTCTTTCTGCCAATACTTTAATTTTGTCCCCGTTGATTACAATGTAATCGCCATCAACAGAAACTTCAAAAGGAAATTTCCCATGCACTGAGTCATATTGAGTCAAGTGAGCGTTGGTGTTGGTGTCGCCCAAATCGTTAATTGCAACGATTTGAATTTCATTGGTACGGCCTGCTTCGTATAAGGCGCGGACAATATTGCGTCCAATACGGCCATAACCATTGATTGCAACTTTAATTGGCATAGAATTTCTCCAGAGTGATGATGTGAAAGATCATAAAAATCGTATTTGAAGCGATAGCTAAGGCTATAACTATACCAAAATCTGAGGTATTTAGTCTATTGCTAAGGCCAATACCTTGGTTAATGATTGTATTGTGGTGATGGTGGGGTGATTCTACCGTGGCTTTTGGTGCATTCAAAAATAAATTCATCCATCAATTCCTCAGCAATAGGGGTGCCATAGTGCAGCCCATATTCTGTGGGTGATAAGTGGTGTTTAATCAAGCCTTTAATCGTTAGCGGGATGCCTGACTCTGGCATTGTCAACTGAATATTAATGTTACGACCATCCAAATTTTGTAAAATTGGCTGACTTAATTGTATTTTGATACCGCTACAGCTGATGTCGATAATTTCACCTGGAATTTGTATTTCTTCTGGTGGATAACATAAAGTAAGAGTTGCTGAAACACCATTTAACAGAAAACGTGAGTGTTTACGTCGTTCAGAATTCATAAAATTAACAATATAATTTGCATAACTAATTTAATTATAGTCAGTCTGGTATTATTTGTTGAAATGATACAGTCAGTTTCTTTCAATCAAAAAGATCATAAAATTAGTCGAAATTGATCTAAAACAATATTTCGAATATCAAAGCGGCTTATTATACTTACTTGAATTTTTTGCTAAGCTGACCAATAGTAATCTTTATCAGTCGCTCGTTCATCGAAAACACAAATAACTTATGTACAAATATTTGTCTTCCGGCCGCATTGCGTTGATGTATGCAGTATTTGCGCTGTCCTGGATAATTATATCAGGAATGCTGCTGACATTTACCGTTGATGATCCTGTTTTGCAAAGTCGAATTGAACTTGGCAAAGGTGTGCTCTTTGTTGTGGTTACCAGTGGACTATTATATTTGCTTTTGAATGCCTGGTTAGAACCGGCTGGTCATATTAGAGCCAAATCGAATGTTCAGCTAACGTCGATTGCCACCCGTCGAGTTGCAATATTATTTTTATTCTTTGTACTGATTGCGCCGCTGAGCGGCATGTTAGTTTTTAAGTTTTATGGCACTGAAGTTAAACGAGAAGCTTTTGTAAATTTAGAGGCAATAGCAGAAATTAAAGCCAACCAGATTGAAGATTGGCTGGATGAAAGGCAGCATGACGCTGCGGCCTTAAAATCCAGTAAGGAATTTGCAGAATTAATTCAGCAGTTCATACATCAAAATGTCCAATTTTCCAGGGTAATCAGTGAAAGATTTAAAGTAATAGGATTGGAGGCAAACTACGACAGTGTATTGCTGTTAAATACCCATAATCAGCTATTGTTTTCATTGGGCGAACATACCGAGCTAACTCCGGATTTGCAGAATAAATTACAACACGCTTTAGCGATAAACCAGATTCAACGTGGTAATTTTTATCGTGATGGCACGGGTTTTATTCATTTAGATTGGATAGTGCCTATTTCGGTTGGGGATGGAAAAGAAGCGCACACCATTGCAACCGTTGTACTACGCATTACGGCTCAGAAATTTTTATTTCCGCTTATTAATAAATGGCCGACGGCAAGCCCTAGCGGTGAGACCATACTCATGCGTTGTGAGGAAGACCGTCAGATTTATCTAAACGATCTTCTGCATCTTAAAAACAGCGCATTGACCACACTAAAGCCATCGGACGACTCAATTTTGCCTGGTAGCGATGTTTTATCCACTACCACTGCTGGAATCAAAGAAGGTAAGGATTATCGCGGTCAAGCCGTGTTGGCTGTCTATAGAAATATAATGGGCACTGACTGGCATCTGGTTGCAAAAATTGATCATGACGAAGTCTTTACACCGCTTAAACGCTTGGTTTTGTGGGTTAGCTTGATTGCTTTTTTTACCTCCGTCTCGTTAAGTGCTGCGTTATTATTAATTTGGCGCCAACAGCGACAAATGCAGAAGATGCAGTTATTGGCCGAACAGGCGAAAACAGATATGTTGCTGCATAAGTTTTTCGATCTGCCGTTTATCGGCATGGGTATGGCCAGTCCAATAACCAAGCGATGGTTGCGCTTTAATGATTACATGTGCAGTATTTTTGGTTACAGCCGCGAGGAGTTTAGTAAAAAGACCTGGGAAGAATTAACGCACCCGGAAGACCTAAATGAAAGTGAGCGCTTATTTAAGCAGTTAACGGACGAAGGTTTGGATGGGTTTACCGTTGATAAACGCTTTATCCGCAAGGATGGGGCCATTGTATTTGCTTGCATTGATGTAAAATGTGTTCGCGCTACCGACGGTAAAATAGATTACCTGTTGGCTACGGTGCAAGACATTACTTCCCGTAAGATTAATGAAGCCAAATTACAACGGTTAACCCAGATATATTCAGCATTAACTCAATGCAGTCTGGCTACAGTTCGTTGCGATAATGAACAGGAATTATTTCAACAAATCTGCATGGATGCCATTAATTTTGGTGAGATGAAAATGGCCTGGATTGGTTTGGTTGAAACCGGCAGTAAAATCGTCCAGCCAGTTGCCAGTTATGGTGAAGGCACTGATTATCTAAACGACATTTCAATCACAACTGACCAGAATAGTCCATTAGGGCAGGGGCCAACAGCGACGGCAGTTTATACCCATCGGCCCTATTGGTGCCAAAACTTTCAAAATGATCCCAAGGCCGCACCTTGGCATCAGAAGGCAACTGATTTTGGTTGGGGATCGTCCGCATCATTACCCATTTTTAAAAATGGCCAGGTAACTGGGGTATTAACGCTTTATGCGAGTGAGATTGATGCTTTTGATGAGGCGGCCCAAAACTTATTAGTTGAAATGGCCAAGGATATTTCTTATGCGCTGGGTCGATTTGCTTTGGAAAGCGAGCGTAAGCAACAAGAAATTGAAATTCTTAATGTAAAAAATCAATTACAAGATACCTTGGATGCCATTCCAGATTTGCTTTTTGATGTCGGCCTGGATGGGCATTTTTATAGTTTTCAGTCACCAAGGCCGGAGCTGTTGGCGGCACCGGTTGATGCGATTATCGGCAATACAATTTCTGGCTTATTACCGCCCAATGTCGCAGAGATCATCATGCAGGCATTAAAAGCTGCCGACCTGCATGGACGTAGTCAAGGCCAGCAATTTGAGCTGGAACTTCCCCAAGGGAAGGTTTGGTTTGAATTATCAGTATCTCGTAAATTTTCCTGCTCCGACCAACCCCGCTTTATAGTGCTATCCCGTGATATAACACAGCGCAAACAGGCTGAAAAGTATTTAAGGCAATACACTGAACGTCTGGAGCAGGCGGAAAAACACGTTGGCTTGGGTAGCTGGGAGTTTAATATTGATACCGATGTGGTTTGGTGGTCCAAGCAGATGTATCAGCTGTTTGGTTTTAAATATCCTGCTGAAATCCCCAGTTTTAGCGAGTTTCTTGAACACATCCATCCCAATGACAGGAAAAAATTGCAGGATGGGTTTAGTAAAATCAAGCATGGATTAGCACCCGATGTGCCAAAGGATTTTCGAAGTAATCCAAAATATGGTGAGGTACGGTATTATTCGCCAACCCTGTTTTTTGAAGCCAATGCTCAAGGCAAGCTCAATAAATTTATGGGTACTGTGCTGGACGTTACCAAAATAAAACAGGCTGAGACGCAGTTAAGTCTTGCTGCCAAGGTTTTTGAAGAAAGTAACGAAGGCTTCATGATTACGGATGCAGACGTAAATATCCTGTTGGTTAATAGAGCGTTTACCGATATAACGGGTTACAGCCAAGCGGAAGTGCTGGCTAAAAACCCTCGGTTATTGCAATCTGGAAAACATGATCGTGAATTCTATCAATCCATTTGGGACAGCTTGTTAATTAAAGGGCATTGGCAGGGCGAAATCTGGAATAAGCGAAAAAATGGCGAAATTTTTCCAATGTTAGAAAGCATTAGTGCGGTGATGGGAGATTCTGAAAATATTACCCATTATGTCGCTGTATTTGCAGATATAACAGAAATTAAAGACTCAGAAGCACGCATGGAGTTTATCGCGCATCATGATTCCTTAACGGGTTTGCCAAATCGTTTATTACTTTTTTATCGTCTGGGGCACGCCATTGATATGGCCAAACGGGAACATAAACAATTGGCCTTGTTGATGTTGGATTTGGATCGATTTAAGGATGTTAACGATAGTTTTGGACATTTTGCGGGCGACCAATTATTGCAACTGGTTGCAAACCGGTTGATTTCTCGATTACGAGAAGTGGATACCGTTGCCAGACTGGGGGGTGATGAATTTACCGTGTTGTTAGAAGATATAAATCATTCTGAAGATGCGGCCAAGGTGGCAGAAATTATCATTAGGGACTTTAATGAGCCTTGGGAGTTGCCTATGATTGGTGAGGTGCGGATTGGCGTTAGCATTGGTATCAGTCTGTTTCCAGATTACGGCGATTCCCCGGAGATGCTGCTACAACAAGCAGACGCAGCTCTGTATCTGGCAAAAAACAAGGGCCGCAATCGATATTCTTATTTTTCAGAAGATCTAACTACTGCAGCCCGCTCGCGTATTGAATTGGAAGCCCAGCTTAGGCGGGCAATAAGCCAAAATGAATTAAGAGTTTATTACCAACCCCAGGTGGATACGTATACTGGCAAAATTGTCAGTGCGGAAGCCTTGGTGCGTTGGCAGCATCCCGCAGAAGGACTTATCCCGCCCATCCGGTTTATTTCGGTTGCCGAAGCCACTGGTATTATCGACATGCTGGGTGAGTGGGTGCTGCGAGAAACCTGTCGGCAAGGCAAAGAGTGGTTAGATGCCGGTTTTCCTGCAATAAACTTAGGCGTCAATGTGTCGCCGCATCAGTTAAGGCAAACTGATATGCCTGCGTTAGTTGCCAAAGTTTTAAAGGAGACTGGCTTTCCTGCGGCTAACCTGGAATTAGAATTAACAGAAAGTGGCTTGATGGATTCAGATTGGGATGCGCTGGACTTGCTGGATAGCTTGCGTCAGCATGGCGTTAGATTGGCCATTGACGATTTTGGCACCGGCTATTCCTCACTGGCTTATCTAAAGCTGTTTCCG
>Ga0207967_1000642_pt1 | contig 10207 bp, 8 predicted proteins | sample LakWasMet20_HOW5_2_FD_183866 | JGI IMG/M metagenome (GOLD analysis project Ga0207967, IMG submission 183866) | Freshwater sediment methanotrophic microbial communities from Lake Washington under simulated oxygen tension - Sediment Metagenome... | ecosystem: Environmental > Aquatic > Freshwater >...
ACCGCCCTTCACATTAAATGAGTAGCGGCCTGGTCCGTAACCGCGTGCGCGACTTTCTGGTACGCCAGCGAACAAATCGCGAATAGGCGTAAACAGGCCGGTGTAGGTGGCAGGGTTGGAGCGCGGGGTACGGCCAATCGGGCTTTGGTCTACGTCAACCACTTTATCGAAAAATGCTAAGCCGTCGATTTCGCCATAAGGCGCAGGCTCGGTACTGCTGCCGTACAGATGCTGTGCAACGATGCGATATAGCGTATCGTTAATCAGGGTGGACTTGCCACTGCCAGACACGCCGGTGATGCAACTGAGTAAGCCAACGGGCAGCTTTAAGGTTACATCCTTCAGGTTGTTGCCGGTAGCATTGCTCATGGTGAGCCAGCGCTCTGGGTCTGGTGCGGTACGTTTTTTGTTATAGGTGATTTGGCGTTTGCCGCTTAAATATTCACCGGTAACAGAGTTGATGTTTTCTTTAATTTCCGCGGGAGTGCCCTCGGCCACAATACGTCCGCCATGCTCGCCTGCGCCAGGGCCAATGTCGACCACATAGTCTGCGGCCATAATCGCATCTTGATCATGCTCAACCACAATAACGCTGTTGCCAATGTCGCGTAAGCGTTTGAGTGTGTCCAACAGGCGGTCGTTATCGCGCTGGTGCAAGCCAATTGATGGTTCATCCAGCACATACATCACGCCGGTTAGGCCGCTGCCAATTTGTGATGCTAGTCTAATGCGTTGCGCTTCGCCGCCTGACAGGGTTTCGGCTGAGCGAGACAGTGATAGATACTCTAGCCCAACGTTAGTGAGGAATTTTAAACGGTTGCTAATCTCTTTAACAATCTTATCTGCAATTGCGAGCTTGGCGCCAGTTAATTCGAGTGAGTCGAAGAAAGTAAGTGCTAACTTTAATGGGACTTGGCACACTTCATGAATGTTTTTGTTGCCCACTTTTACGTGGCGCGCTTCTTTGCGTAAGCGTGTGCCTGCACAGTCCGGGCAGCTTTGCGAGTTGAGGTATTTTGCCAGCTCCTCGCGTACGGTTTGTGAGTCGGTCTCATGATAACGGCGTTGAAGGTTATTTAAAATGCCTTCAAAGGTGTGGATTTTTTGATAGAACACACCGCGCTCATTCAGGTATTTAAACGGGATTTCCTCTTTGCCGCTGCCGTTGAGCAGTATTTTTTGAATAGGCTCTGGCAACTGTTCAAACGTCGTATCTAAATCGAATTGGTAATGTGCTGCCAAGCTGGCTAGCATCTGGAAATAAAACTGGTTACGCTTATCCCAGCCTTTAATTGCGCCTGAAGCCAATGATAAGTGCGGGAAGGCAACCACGCGTTTCGGGTCAAAGAAGTTGATGTTGCCTAAACCATCGCAAGTTGGGCAGGCGCCCATTGGGTTGTTGAAAGAGAATAGGCGCGGCTCTAATTCTGCAAGTGAGTAGTCACACACTGGGCATGAGAATTTAGCAGAGAATAGCAGCTCTTTGTCGGTATCCATTTCCACGGCAATCGCTTTACCATCAGCCAAGCGTAACGCAGTTTCAAATGATTCTGCAATACGCTGTTTCATGTCTGGCTTGACCTTAATCCGGTCAATCACGACATCAACGTTATGTTTGGTGGTTTTGGCTAGCTGCGGTAACGCATCCACTTCATATATCTTGCCATCAATACGCAGCCTTACAAATCCTTGCGCTTTCAGTTCTTCAAATAGATCAATTTGTTCACCTTTGCGGTTAGAAACCACAGGCGCCAATATCATGAGTTTTGTATCTTCTGGTAATGCCAATACACTATCAACCATTTGGCTGACTGTTTGTGCCTCAAGTTTGATGCCGTGTTCAGGACACTCTGGGTCGCCAGCACGTGCATATAACAATCGTAGGTAATCATGGATTTCTGTCACGGTACCCACGGTTGAGCGTGGGTTGTGCGAGGTGGATTTTTGCTCAATCGAAATCGCTGGCGATAAACCTTCTATTAGGTCAACATCTGGCTTATCCATCCGTGCCAGGAACTGGCGCGCGTAGGCAGAAAGTGATTCTACATAGCGCCGCTGACCTTCTGCGTACAAGGTGTCAAAAGCAAGTGAAGATTTACCGGAACCAGATAAGCCAGTAATCACAACCAGCTGATTACGTGGAATATCCAGCGAAATATTCTTTAAATTATGCGTGCGCGCACCGCGAATGCGAATTAAATCCATATAGCTAAATCCATTGTACTTTTACTCACCTGTGCGTCTGATAAAATAGCCGCGTGTTCACGCAGTATTTTATGATGTAGGTAAAGTTTGTGAAAGAGGTGGTGTTTTGACCCATGAGCCACGCCAGCAAACGCTGCATGCTATAAAATGGGCAATTGACCGTATGCAATTTTATGAAACATTCAGGTTAACATTAAGGCAACCTGCTAATATACCTACTTTTACGCAATTAGCTTAATTATTTTTCATGTCATCAACGCAACATCTCTCATCAGAAAAAATGACCCCGGCAGAAACCCGTGCGACTTTGAGTTTAGCCTCTATCTACGGCTTGCGCATGTTTGGTATGTTTTTGATTTTACCGATTTTTGCAATTTACGCATCCACTTTGCCTGGCAAGCCTAGCAGTTTTATGGTGGGGTTAGCGCTAGGCGCTTATGGGTTAACCCAAGCCTTGCTGCAATTGCCATTTGGCATGGCATCCGATAAATATGGCCGTAAGCCGATGATTTATCTGGGCTTAGCTATTTTTGCCATCGGCAGTTTAGTAGCTGCACTAGCCGGCAGTATTGAAGGCATTATTATTGGCCGCGCTTTACAAGGCGCGGGAGCTGTTTCTGCCGTAGTGACGGCGTTGGTTGCTGATTTGACGCGCGATGAACACCGCACCAAAGCCATGGCCACCATAGGCGTGACGATAGGCGTTGCGTTTTCAGTGTCATTGGTTGGCGGCCCAATTTTGAATCAATGGATAGGCGTGCCGGGTATTTTTGCCCTGACAGGCGTGTTGACCTTGGCTGCCATTGCCGTGGTGCGCTTTGTGGTGCCAGACCCAGTGCACAGCCATTACCATTCTGATGCTAGCGCTACGCCTGCTAAGTTAAAGGATGTACTTAACAATAAGCAGCTATTACGTTTGAATTATGGCATTTTTGCCTTGCATGCCGCCCAAATGGCGATGTTTGTTGTTGTCCCCTTTGCTATTGTGAGTGCCAGTGGTATGCATGAGAACCAGCATTGGCAGGTCTATTTGCCTATCGTATTGGCATCTTTTGTACTCATGGTGCCAGCGATTATCTATGCGGAAAAGCAATCCCAGATGAAGCGTGTGTTTGTCATTGCGATTGCCATGATGTTAGTGGCGCAATTGATGTTTTCTATATCGATACATTACTTCTGGGGAATCGTGGCCTCACTCACCGTTTATTTTGTTGCTTTCAACGTGCTAGAGGCTTCGTTGCCATCGTTAATCAGCAAAATCGCCCCGGCTGCAGCTAAGGGTACTGCCATGGGTGTTTACAATACCGCGCAGTCTTTAGGGATTTTTGTTGGGGGGGCATTAGGTGGCTATCTTTCACATGTTTACGGCTTTGCAAGCGTGTTTATATTTTGTGGCATGATGATGCTTTTATGGCTATTATTAGCGCTTTCAATGCAGGCGCCGTTAGCGGTCAGAACCAAAATGTACACCATGGAAGCGTCTGCTGACCAAATGACGGCAGAGGTGGCGGCGAGTGTGCGAAGTAGCCTCACTAAGCTGGCTGGCGTAATAGAAGCTGCAGTGTTGCCGCAGGAACGCACTGTGATATTGAAGATAGATAAATCGTATGATTGGGATGACGCCCAAGTGTATCAATTGTTGAGAGGATAAACATGGCATCAGTAAATAAAGTGATATTGGTTGGTAATCTTGGCCGCGACCCAGAAGTGCGCTATATGCCAAATGGTGAGGCCGTATGTAACTTCAGTATTGCAACAACCGATAGCTGGAAAGATAAATCAGGTGCCAAGCAAGAGCGTACTGAGTGGCACAATATTGTGATGTATCGCAAACTGGCGGAAATTGCGGGCGAATACTTGAAAAAAGGTCGTCCGGTATATGTAGAGGGTCGTTTGCAAACACGTAAATGGCAAACTAAAGAGGGCCAAGACCGCTACACCACTGAAATTATTGCAGACCAAATGCAAATGCTGGGTGGTCGTGATGGTGGTGGTTCAAACGCTAGTTATGATGGTGGCATGGACCAAAGTGCTGACAATGATTACAACCAAGCTCCTAGCCAAGGTCAGGCAAGACAAGCGCCAGCAGCAAAACCTGCCACCAGTGGATCGGGTTTTGATGACTTTGAGGATGATATTCCGTTCTGATTGATATAAAGTTTAGTAATGTGAAAAAAGCCCATGTAACAATGGGCTTTTTTAATTGGTGATGACAAGTCGCCGTCTGGATGGCAATTGCAATAGATTAACCTACTATTTTCCCTGCATTAATGTAAACCACGTTATTGGTGATTTGCATAATCTCGTCTTTGGAGTGGCTGATATAAATCATGGGGATGTTAATTTCGTCGGCCACTTTCTTTAAAAACGGCAGAATCTGACTTTTTAATGATTCATCCAAAGAAGCTAGCGGCTCATCTAGCATGAGCAATCTCGGTGAGCTCAGAAGCGTGCGGCCAAGCGCCACGCGCTGTTTTTCACCGCCAGATAGTTGGTGCGTAGTGCGTTTTAGTAATGGCTCAATTTCCAGTAAATTGACGATATCTCTTAAATGAAACTGCTGTTCATGCGCAGGAATAAACTTTAGTGGGTAGCGCAAATTATGCTCTACGTTTAAATGCGGAAATAAGCGTGCATCTTGAAATACCAAGCCTATTCTACGTTGGTGAATCGGTTTATTAATCCTTTTTTCATGGTCAAATACCGTTTCTCCGTTCACCACCACTCTACCTTGATCCGGTTTGCTAATGCCGGCAATCACGTTGAGCAACGTGCTCTTGCCAGAGCCTGAGGGCCCAAAAATCGCTGTCACGTGCTGATCTAGCGCCAGCGATACGTCCAGTTCAAAATCCTGGCGTTTAAGTTTGGCGTTAACTTCAATCATGACCATGTCCAATCTGCTGGCTCGCTTTACGTTCCAGCCTATCGCTAATCATGAGCGCACCTAATGCCAGTGTCATGCTAATAATCACTAAGCGCAGTGCAGCTAAATCGCCATCTGGCGTTTGTGTAAGGGAGTAGATGGCAAGCGGCAATGTGCGTGTCTCGTTTTCGATATTGCCCACAAATGTGATGGTGGCTCCGAACTCGCCCATGCTGCGGCTAAACGCCAAAATTAAGCCGGTAATAATGCCGGGCATGGATAAAGGTAGGGTGACCGTAAAAAATACGCTGATGGGGCGAGCGCCCAGTGATTGGGCGGCCAGTTCTAAGCGGCGGTCCACATGGGAAATCGCAAGTCTGATAGAGCGTACCATGAGGGGGAATGCCATCACTGCCGACGCTACAACAGCACCCATCCAAGTGAATGCGATGCTGAATCCAAAGTGTTCATTGATAAACTTGCCAATCAGACCACTATTGCCGAACAAGAGTAGTAGCAGGTAACCCGGTACCACCGGCGGCAGTACCAGCGGGAGGTGAATCAAGCTATCTAACAGTGACTTACCTGGGAAGGATTTTCTAGCCAGCAGCCATGCCATCGCAATCGCAGGAGCGATGATTAATATCACGCAACATACTGCTACTTTTAGTGATAGCAGTAATATGGTGATTTCGGCGGGCGTAAAACTGAAAAACTCCAACATGTGATTATTTGTTATTTTTTCCTAAGAACGTAAAACCGTACTTAGTAAAAATTACTTTCGCCTTATCTGATTTTAAATATTCATAAAAGTCTGCCGACTTTGTGCTTGCGTCTTTAGTGAGCGATAGTGGGTATAAAATTGGCTCATGCGTATTATCTGGAAAGGTGGCAACCACTTCAACCTTGTTTGATATTTTTGCATCGGTTTCATACACAATGCCCACCGCGCACTCCGCTCTTTCTACCAAGGTTAGCGCAGCGCGTACATCTTGCGTGCCCACTATCTTAGACTGGCCAGCGTCCAGCCAAGCCAGTGAAGTTAGCGCTTGCTTCGCGTAAATGCCGACGGGTACTGATGCCATTTCTCCCGTACAAAGCTTGCCATTAAATGCGCCAAAAAAATCGAAAGACTTATTCATACTAACATCAAAGCGCTTGCCTAAAGGTGCAATCAGCACAAGATGGTTGGTCAATAAGTTAGATACAGTACTATCTTTTAGCGCATGCTTGTCTTTTAGATAATTCATCCATTTTGTGTCTGCAGAAATAAAAATATCTGCAGGTGCGCCATTCTCGATTTGCTTTGCAAGTGCAGATGACGCAGCAAACGATGTTTTAATTTGCGCACCTTTCTCTTGTTCGTAATTCGCTGAAATTTCATTGATAGCATTGGTTAAGCTGGCTGCTGCGAACACTACAACAGCATCTTTGTTATCCGCAGCGTGCAGGCTTGGGGCGAATGCTAAGCAAATACTGACGATTGCTAGTTTTATGTATAGATTGAATTGCATCATAAACTCCAAAATCTTATGTGAATAATTTAGAACGCGCTGATTTCAAATTGCACGTAAAGGTAGTCGGAATCATCTCGGCGTGTTGGGTCATTTTTGTTGCTTGCGATTTGCGTGGCATTTTTCGTGAAGTTACCTGCCATAAAGTGGGCATAACCAATCGAGGTGTAGATTTGACTATTAATTGGGAAGCGCGCTGTAATGTCGAACTCCTCACCAATGTCGCTACCACTCAGGCCCTTAGTGTCGCGTAGCGTTGCAGGGCCCCAGCTATCGGTGTCACTTTCTAGGCGATACCAGTTGTAGCCAGCATCAATTTTCAGGTTTTTGATAAAGCTTACTTTAGGGTCGAACTCCACTCTTAGCTTGGTTGCGCGTATGTTCGACATTTCCATGGTGTCGCTGTTAGACCATGGGCGTGCAAAGCCAAACAGGCGCTCAAAGCGCTGGTTTTTCTTGTCTGTTGCGTTTTTGTCGCCAGTTGCCACACCATAGAAACCACTTAATCTGGGTTTCCAGGATTGGTCAAACGTATAGCCTACCTCTGCGTTGTAGGCGTAAGCGTCATGATCAATTTTAGTTTTATTGGTTAGGCTGGTGTCTTGCTCACCCCATTGCTTAACGTAATTGGTGTCGTAATCCCAGCCAGTTTTACCTAATACACCGTATGCACGTAAGCCGGCGGTATGGATGGTGCGGTCGATTCTGCGTGTGGCGCTTGTTTCATCTCGGCCATTAAGGTCATATTTAACTTTGTCACCGTCTTGCTTTAGCAAGTAGTAATAAGGTTGTAGGTTAATCACATCAGACCATCTTCTCCAATTGCCCAGCGCGCCATAAAAATGTTGCGCATCATTGTCTTCGTCTGCCTGAACGGTAAATCGTTGCACAGGCTTAAATGCAAATGTTTCTAATTGCCAGTCATTGCTTTGTTGCCCGATGATGGCGCGCACACCCTCGAAGTTGTTGGTGGTGTTGCGATAGCCGTTACGCGCGACTAGTCTTTTATCCCCTTGCTCCAGCGCTTGGCGGCCAACCTTAATGCTAATCGGGCGATTGTTGCCTAAGTCATCTTTACCTAATGGCGTTTCTTTAAAAAACAGTTCCAGATAAGCCTGTACTACTTCACTTTGGTTAACATCGCGTGTGTCGTACTCGCGGCTGAATTGACTGTGATTGCGTCTGGCATCGCCAAGCTCTACGGCAAAACGTAACGGGTCTAAAATATCTTTAATGCCAACATAGGCACGTGTTCTGAGCAAAATTGGGTCGTCTATCACGTCTTTGGCGCGTCTAAAGTCATTGTCGCGGTGCTCGTATCGAATTCTGTGGTCTAAGCCGATATCCAGCCAGTTCACATCCTCAAGGCCGCTTACCTCTTTTAACCATGTTTTATTAAGCTGTTTTACGTATTTTGGCGGTTCAGTTTCTAATGAAGTGCCATAGCTTTTACGCTCGACATAATATGAGCCATTACTGCTCTCGGCTGCGGATGCGTACTGCATACTTGCCGCTAATAAAATAGGTGCACAAAACGCAGTTGTATATGACTTGGTGCGAAATGGGCTGTGGTTTGCGGTTTTGGAGAGATTTTTCATCTGGGTGAATTGCTGTAATTTTTAAAGAAGACGCAATTTAATCACAAAGCTCGCTATGTTTCAATGGATATAGCGATGGCATTAGCATAATATTTTTGCAGTATTAATGATGGCTGCCCCCCATATTTACTGAATGGCTAGATGCTTTTAAATTTTTAGGCACTATAATTAGCAATATGCTAAATAATCAGATCAAAATTAGAATATCTAATGGGCCTGCAACTGCGATGGGCCCTGGGAAAGCTGAGCTCTTAGCCTTAATCAATGAATGCGGCTCGATTTCAGCCGCAGCTAAGCAAATGAAAATGTCTTACCGCCGCGCTTGGCAGTTGGTGGATGAAGTGAATAAGTGCTTTGATCAGCCACTGGTAGCGAGCAGTGTTGGCGGTAGTCACGGTGGTGGAGCTAAGCTCACTGAGTTTGGCATTAAAGTGTTGGAAAACTACCATGCGCTCATCGCTAAATCTCAAGAAGCTTCTGTGCAGGAGCTTGCATTTATCAGGGCGCATCTCAAAGAGTCCGTTTAAGTGTAAATCGGTGCTTGCTTACAATGTGGCAAAAATTTCACCATCATCAGCTGAGCACAGAGCTGTGCTTGGTTCGCTATCTAATCTTGCTGGAAAGCTAGGTGTAATCAGTTGAAAACTCGCTAATCGATGCTATCTCAAGCAAGCGTTAATGAGTGAAGTCTTTGTTTTAAATCAAATAGTAAGTAATCTTTGATTGATTAAGCGAATTAAGTTTGTTAAATTGCCTAAACCATTGAAAATGGTGTTCAAAACTAATCTACAGTTGGTATGTAATGTGAGTGGGGTCTAGAAGCCGCCTCCAAGGGTTTTGTTATTGGATTAATCCATAATGAAACAAGCATTCCTTAAAGGGGCTAAGGTTTATGTGTGGTGTACTTCACGATGTAGTTAATCTGCATATTCAAAATCTGTACTATATTCGCGGCCAAATCATTCGCGGCCAAATCAAAGTTGACCTGTGTTTAGTTGGTCATCGCATTTAGCGGTTTAAGGTGATGCGGCGATGCTCAACATGAATACACTTGCGTACTTTTTCCGCCAGAAGACTGGGTTTGCCATATTAATACTGGCAGTTTTAGCTTCTGTGTTTAGCTATTATGTTTATACCGAGAAGCAGCTGGATGCAGCCAGTGAGTCTCGCTATGTTTCTCATCAGTTAGCCAGCCAGCTCAGGCAGACCTCAGATGATTTGACGCGGATGGTGCGCTCTTATGTATTGACTGGTGATGCCCGATACAAGCTTTATTTCCAGAATATTATAGATATTCGTAACGGTAAAATCCCGCTTCCCGAAGGGTATTTTCATTCTTACTGGGATATGGTGCTAGTGGGTAAGTTGCCGCCGCCATCCACACGCGGCACAGGTATTGCGCTACTAAAGATGATGCGTGATGCCGGGTTTACACAAGGCGAGCTGGATAAGCTTGCTTCTGCCAAGCAATATTCAGATGATTTAACCGCCTTGGAATTTGAAGCTATGCGGTTGGCTGAATTGAAAACGCCAGATGTCGATGCGAATCGTTTAAAAGCCGCGCAGATGCTGCTGGATAGTCGTTATCATCAAGCCAAGTCCAAAATCATGGGGCCAATTAACGAAACCTTTTTGATGATGGATCGCCGTACATTAACTGCGGTAGCGCACGCCAAGCGGGTGGCAACACTGTTCCGGGTACTTTTTATATTGGTTGCGTTCTGGTCGATATTCTATATATGGCGAGCCTATCGCACGCTGCATTCAACCCTGGGTGCGGGTGCGGATGAGGTGTATCGGCATATCTTCAGAATCGGTGCCGGTGATTTTTCCATACCCATTATCGTCAAGCCTGAACAAGATAATAGCGTGCTGGCCGAGCTGGCAAAAATGCAAAGTCTATTGCATGCGCATGATGTGGAGCGTACGCATGCGGAGCAAAGTCTGCTTAGAAGTAAAGCGCTTTTGGTGGAGGCGCAACGTATTGCACAGGTTGGCAGTTGGTCACTAGATTGGCTGACAGGGGA